>Ga0351902_1097_pt1 | contig 17654 bp, 15 predicted proteins | sample BONcelHT113001D5_FD_205828 | JGI IMG/M metagenome (GOLD analysis project Ga0351902, IMG submission 205828) | Enriched cells from coal bed in the Powder River Basin, Montana, United States - BONCAT cells T11 rep1 HSBNCT.T11.300.1.D5 ...
GCTGTAGGCGCGGGCGCGGTGTTGGTTGGGATTACGCGTGTTTCAGTGGGTTTGTTCGTATTAGGTGTGCGCGAGGGCAGCGCAATGAGCGTCGAAGATAAGGGGGTATTGGTCCGGGTGATCTCGGTGGGTTTCACTGGCGACGTTGCGGTTGCCGCGGCAGTGGCATTGGGGCTTTCTACTTCGATGTTTGCCGGCGTCGCGGTGGAGATGATGACATACGGAGTAACGGTAGGCACCGGGGTTCCCAGGTTTTGCAGCACTTCGCTTACCTGCTGGTCTTTAGCGGCAGAGTCGGCCAGGGCTTGTTCCACCAGGTCCATGCGCACGGCTGGCACGATGTAGGCGCGCAAGTCGGCACTGTAATTGGCAACCATCCCGGAATGCACGGCGACTGGCAGTTCGGTTGCCCCCAGCGCGCGGGTGCGGTTGGGGTTGAATAACAGCCAGGCGATTAGGGCTAACCCGGCGGCCAGCAGCATAAAGATCATCATTCGCCAAAAAGATGGCGCGTTTTTTTCACTTGCCGGCTTCATATTCACCTTCACCTTGAAAAACTGGTGTTTCTGGTTTTGTCTCAGGGGGCAATAATCTAAACACTTCCATTTGGTCAGATTTGCCTTTAACTGTAAATTGTCCTAATGAGTTGAGTGAGAATTGAACTTGCTGCTCTGCCCCCAATGCTTCCCAGGTGGCGCTGCTGATTAAAATTCCACTGCCTTCGATTAGATCACGGGTCAGCCCTTCGAGGCGTTGGGTCATGTTGACCGTATCGCCAATGATGGTGTAGTGAATCCGGTCGGAACTGCCCAACCCGCCCGCCATCACCGCGCCGGTATGCACGCCGATGCCAGTGTGAAATGGCGGGAGTCCCTGTTCTTCCCGCTGGCGGTTAAATTCCGTGACAGCCTGAAGCATTTCAATGGCTGCCTTACAGGCATCGACTGCGCTTTCTTCAGGTCTTTGCGGTACGGGCAAAATTCCAAAAAAGGCCAGTAATGCATCGCCGTCGAACTTGTTTACCACACCACTGTGGGAGGTTACAATCGGCACCAGCCGGCCAAAATAATCGTTCAGCCAGGCAAACAACATGGCCGGCTCAGTTCCGGCGGAGATGGGGGTAAATCCGCGGATATCGGCCATGATGACAGTGGCAATGGCTTGCTGCCCGGCCAGGCGTAAATCACCCGAAGAAAAGGTTTGACGCAGCTGTTCACGCACTTCAGGGGATACGGTGCGGCCCAGCAGGTCGCGGTAGATAACGCCTTCTTGCAAGCCAGCGACCATATAGTTAAAAGAGTGAGCCAAAGAGGTGAGCTCATCATCGCCGCTGGCTTCCACTTTCACTTCCAGGTTACCACGCGCCACCTCGCTGGAGGCGCGTACCAGCTTATCCAGCGGCGCGGTGATTAACCGTGCCAGGTAGGTGCCAATCAGTACTACCAGCAAGATTGCTCCGGCAACCAGACCAAATATTTGCAGACGGGTCACCTGACTGGTGCGTACCAGGTAGGCTTGCGCCAATGATACGCCCATGATACCCAGGTCGCTGCCGCCGCGCACTTCCCATGGTCCCAGGAGTTCGTTGTAGGTTACGCTGGCTTCCGTCAATTCCCTTAAAGTGGATGATTCGTCCTGGCGGGTAAGCACATTTGCGACCTCGCCCTCTGGAAGATTGATCTGCTCGGAGGCAGAAGAAAGGGTACTGGCCAGCGCTGCGCCTTGCAAATTGTAGTAAGTGATATCGGCCAGGGTTTCCTGCTTCATTTCACGCGCCATAGTGGTCAGCGAGCGGCCCACCAGCAGCACTCCGACTACCTGGTTTTGTTCATCGTAAATGGGGCCGCTGAGATACAGGTAGATACCCTGGTCGGTGATGGCCAGTCCGCTAAATTTATCTCCCAACTGGTCCTGGCGGCCCTGAATAACCGCTTGAACAAAATCCAAAGATTGAAAAGTGGTCTCGCTGCGTGAAAAGAGATAATCTCCGGCTTGCGCGCCTGGCGGGCGGCGCATGGAAAGCAAACTGATCCCATTGGTGTCCAACACTTCAACAGCTTCTTCTTCGGCGTTAACCGCCAAAGGCAGGGTGAGCTGGCGCAGGGTTTCAGAATCTGCTGCGCGCAGCGCGTCTGGCATACCCTGCGTGTTGGCAATGAGACGCAGGGTGGAGAGCATGCTTTCTTCTTTACGCACCATCCAATCGGCTGCCTGCAGGCGCGTGCCAACTAATTGATTGAGGTAGCGGTCTTGTACTGATTCCAAAACCACCTGGCTGACGATATACGCGCCAGCTAAGGCAAACAACAAGGCCAGAATTACGTAAGGCAGGGTAATTTTGAAGCGTACCGGGGTGCGCACCCGTTGAGTTTCGGCAGGTAAATCCCGCGAGGCTCGGTGCTGCACCGGGCTAAGGCCGGCTTTATCCATCGCGCGGTCCAGCCAGCGTGTTTCAAAGGGCTGGCGCACAAAGATCTCGCAGCCCTGTTCGCGGGCATACATTTCTTTTTGAAGATCGGGGTAGTTGTGGGTGAGAATCAGGCGGGTTTGGGGATAATTATGGCGCAGCATGCGTAAAAATGCCCGCCATTCAGCCTGCGGAAAGTCCATCTCCAGCAGAATCAGGTCAAACGATACTTGGCCAAGCAGAGTCTCCGCTTGTTTAAGCTGCCAGGCCTGCCAGGTCGCATCGCCGCGCTTTTTGAAAAACTGCGTGAGGGAACGGGCAGGCCGGGTTTCTTTTTGAATCAGCAATACCTGTAGCGACATTGTGTGCTTCTCTCATTCCGTGTATGAAACTGGCAGGATTGAGGAAGAACAGATCACATGAGGTATTCGCGCAAGTTCCGGCTGCGGGTTGGGTGGCGCAGCTTGCGCAGGGCTTTAGCTTCAATCTGGCGAATTCGCTCGCGGGTTACATTAAAGTAGCGGCTTACTTCTTCCAGAGTGTGATCTTTACCATCAATCAATCCAAATCGCAATTCCAATACCTGGCGTTCGCGCTCTGAAAGGGCAGCCAGAGCGTTTTGCACCTGCTCGCGCAGCATTTCGCGAGCTGCGGCATCCATCGGCTCGAGAGCGTCATCGTCTTCAATAAAGTCGCCCAGGGAGGAGCTGTCTTCATCACCCACCGGGCGTTCGAGCGAGATAGGTTCTTCAGCGGATTGTAAAACGCGCTGCACTTTGGCTGTGGCCCACATCCAACGGCGTTGGGTCTCAAGGTCGAGGGTCAAGTCATCTTTAATGGCGCGTTTGATGCGGATAGTGTCTTCCTCAGACAGGAAGCCCGCGTCGAGAGCCAGCTCTTCATTGGTTGGTTCGCGCCCCAGTTTTTGCACCATCTGGCGCTGCATGCGCAGCAAGCGGGTTATAGCCTCGAATAAGTGGACAGGGATGCGGATGGTGCGTGCCTGTTCGGCAATATAACGGCTGATGGATTGGCGAATCCACCAGGTTGCGTAAGTGGAAAATTTAAACCCGCGGGTGGGATCAAACTTGGTGACCGCGCGCAGCAGACCAAGGTTGCCTTCTTGAATCAGGTCGAGGAAGGAGATTCCACGCCCGAGGTAGCGTTTGGCAATGCTGACCACCAGCCGCAGGTTGGCGCGGATGAGTGCCTGGTTGGCTTCTTCAGCCCGCCAGCGAATGCGCTCGGTTTCAATTTCAAGCTCATCTTCGTCGGGCAGGTTTGCCTCAAAGAACTCTCGTGCGGGCAGGTCGTCGGTTTCTTGCAGCACATCCAGCAACTTGAAGGCTGTTTGTGGCGGAAGCATGTAAAGTCCAAGAAACACGATAAACATTTCACCAACCATATTGTCCCACACCGCGTCACGGCCCCACATACCATTATCCAGATAGGCGCGCAGGTATGAAGGGTCATCTGCCTGCCAGCTGCGTTGTAAGAGCTGCGCTTCGGATAGGGTAAGGGCGAGATCGGGTGGTGATCCCACCTTCATCTCGGCGATTTCCTTTTCCACATTGTGCCAGGCAATCCGCATTTTTTCCAAGATATCAAGATACAGGCGGCGGTAATGGTCTGTGTGGCGTGCTTTAAGTTTGGATTGTTTATCCAAACCATCAATAATGCGCTCGGCTTCAATCCGGGTCGCCAAGCGGAATTCACTTTCCGCGTCCAACAGGTTGATCTGTCCGATTTCCTTGAGGTAGAGGCGCACAGGGTCTTCAGAAAGCTCTACCGCCAATGCCGGGTCTTCGAGGATTTCAATGGGGTCTTCTACGGTTAATTCCTCGGTATCGCCCTCGATCGCGCCCGGCCAATCGTCGTCTGAAGCGGCGTCTTCAGATAGGATTGCGGCACGAGAGGTCCCCGCCTTGCCTTTGGTCGGTTTGGCGGTTTTCTTGGTGGGTTTTCGCCCGCGCGCAGCAGGTTTTCGCGCAGGGGCGGCTTCCTGTGAAAGCTCATCCAGCGGGTTATCAGACGATTCAGAAGGGGGTAAGGGAGATTTCTTTCTGGGCATGTTTTAACTATACCATGATTCTAAATTAGTCCACTTGCACGGGGCGGGCAAACGCGGCATCCAAACGGGCTTTGGTGAGGGCAATTTGCCCCACCTGTTGATTAAAATTCTCTCCGCGAAATTCCTGCTCCAAGTACTGCAGTTGGTTTATTTGATCACTAATCCGGATTTTCCGCAAGTTCAATACACTGTGAAACAAATCTTCCAAAAGTTGGTCGGGCTGAGGCTCTCCTTTTTCAAGGGGCGCCCGCAGCGATTCGAACTGCTCAATTAGCTCTTCAGGCAGCGATTTTTCGATGAAGCGCATTGGGTCTTGTTCGGCTTGCACGACCGATTGTTGAATCAGGAACATCACAGTCTGGTATTCGGTATCGTCAAAGTCCTGGCTGCTAAGGCGTACCAGGCCGCTGTCCTGAAGGTTAAGATCAAGTTTAAACAAGGCTTCCGGTCCGCGCAACAATAAGCGTACAATGTGACGCTCCAAGCCACGCGCGCGCTGGGTGGTGCCTGGTACCAGCGGGCGGGCTTCTGCCGGCTGGGAGGGGGCACTGCGGGGCGCGCGGCGCTGCAGGGCTGCAATCCGCGCGCCAACCAGGGCGCGTTCATCAATTTTGAGCAGGCGCGCCAGGCGCTGGCGGTAGGCTTCCCGCTCGACCGGGTTGGGCACATCTTCTATCAATGGCTGCACCTGAGCGGCGATTTCGGCTTTTGTTTTCGGGTCGTCAATATCACGCTGGGCAGCCAGGGTTTCCATAACATGAATGAGAATCGGTTTGGCCGATTCAACTATTTTCTGCCACTCTTGAGGATCGCGCAGCACCACCTCGTCAGGGTCCAATCCTTCGGGCAGGGTGGTCACACGCAGATCGGCTTGAAGGCGTGCCTCATGACGCAGCAGCCCGCGCGCGTCAAAAGACAGCTCGTCGCGGCGGTCGAGAGCCTGGCGGGCTACTTCCAGGCCGCGTAAAGTGGCTTTTTGACCGGCGGCGTCGGGGTCCAACGCCAGAACGATACGGCGGGTATAGCGCTTGAGCTGGCGCAGATGATCGTCGGTGAGCGCGGTACCCATCGGGGAAACCAGATTGGTGAACCCCGCCTGGTGGGGAACAATCACGTCCATGTAGCCTTCTACAATCACCACCTGGTCGAGAGCGCGGATCGATTTACGGGCGCGGTCCAGACCGTACAGCAAGCGGCCTTTGTCGAAAAGGTCGGATTGGGGCGAGTTGAGGTATTTGGGTACATCATCGGGATGCAAAGCGCGCGCGCCGAAACCGGCCATGCGCCCGCGCGCGTCGCGAATGGCAAACATGATGCGGTTGCGAAACCGGTCGTAAACACTGTCGGCGCGGCCTTCAGTGAGCAAGCCGGCTTGAAGCATTTCTTCGGGGCTGTAGCCTTTGTTCTTGAAGTAGTTCAGGGCAGCGTCCCAGCTTTCTGGGGCGTAGCCAATGCCAAAACTCTCAATGGTTTCGGTCTGCAAGCCGCGTTTTTGCAAGTAGTCCAGCGCGGTTGCTCCGGCTTCGCTTTGCAGCAATTGGTGGCGAAAGAAGGTAACCGCTTCTTCCAGTAAATTGCGAAGGCGGTCGAGATGATCGTCGTGTTCCAGTTTTTCGGGAGTTTGGGGTTCTAATTCCACCCCGGCGCGCAAGGCCAGGTTTTGCAGCGTTTCGCGAAAATCCCAGCCCTCTTTCTTCATGAGGAACTTAAAGATATCGCCGCCTTCGTTGCATTCCCCAAAGCAGCGCCAGGTGCCTGAATCAGGAAAGACCACAAACGCGGGCGTTCGAGTATTGGTGTGAAATGGGCAGAAACCTGTATAGTTACGGCCTGCGCGCCGCAGTTTTACCGATTCAGAAACCAGATCAATAATGTCGATTCGAGCTTTAATCTCATCCGTTACAGACATGCGTGTCCTTAGCCCAGTAAAAACAAATCTACAGTGAATACCCTGGGTAAAAGGTATTATAGATTCGCAATGATTTACCCGCAAGGTAATGAATATTAGAAAATATTCACTGAGATTGCCTTTTAAGATGGTTGACCGGAATCTGCCCGCGCCCATCTGCGGATGAGAAACACAAAGGGTATCCTTTTCTGTTAAAATAGGAAGTAGTTACCCCATTAGAATAAAGAATAGATTGGTTCGCAATGATTAAAACGCCTGTGTATCAAGTAGACGCTTTCACCAGCCACCCATTCAGTGGAAACCCCGCGGCGGTATTAATGCTTAACACCCAGCGCTCCGACGATTGGATGTTAAATGTCGCCCGTGAGATGAATCTCTCAGAGACGGCGTTCTTGCTGCCCGAAGATGATGGCTACCGCCTGCGCTGGTTTACCCCGACTCTGGAGGTGGATTTGTGCGGGCATGCCACCCTGGCCAGCGCCCATATTCTATGGGAGACAGGCAGGCTGGATGTGGAGCAAAGCGCGCGTTTCTATACCCGCAGCGGGCTGCTCACGGCGCGCAAAGTTTCCAACCGTGTGGAGCTGGATTTTCCGGCGCGATTGGTAAAACCTGTTGATTTGCCGCAAGGTCTGGCCGACGCGCTGGGCATTTCCAATCCGCGGGCGGTATGCTGGAACAGCCAGGCCGAAAATTTCTTGATCGAATTGGAAAATGAAGAGCAAGTAAGAGCGGCGCAGCCCAACTTTGATTTATTGAAACAATTTCCCATTCATGGCGTGATCATCACCAGTGAAGCGGCCAACTCACGCCTGTACGATTTTGTGTCGCGGTATTTTGCTCCGCGTTGGGGAATTAATGAAGACCCGGTAACCGGTTCAGCGCATTGTTATCTTACCCCTTATTGGTCTGAGCGCATGGGGAAAACCGTTTTTTCTGCGTACCAGGCTTCGTCGCGCGGCGGCGAACTGCGTCTTCGGCTGGATGATGAGCGCGTGTTTATCAGTGGTGAAGCAGTAACGGTGATGAGCGGCACGCTAACCTGGTAACCTGCCAGAGATTTTAAATCATAAGCCAGGCCGTAATGGCCTGGCTTTTTTTATCTGTCTGAGGGTCAGACAGTAACATTCAAACCAGTCATTTCAAGGCTTGCATCCCATAATTGGCGGGCAATTTCTTGATCATAAGATATCTGTGAAGAGCGTACCGCGTTGTTGTTGACAAAGTATTGGCCGCTTACGCCTTCCACCTCAGGGGAAGAAGCCAGGTAGATGGAAGTTTCCGCGCCTTTTTCAGGTGTGATGGCGAAGACAGACTGCAACGCGCCCATCATAACTTTTTTCATGCCACCGTTGCTTTTTCCAAAATTGGTGTTCACAAACCCCGGATGCAGGGCGTTGACGGTAACTCTGCTGCCTTCCAAGCGGCGCGCCAGCTCGTATGTGAAATAAAGGTTGGCCAGCTTGGATTGGGAATACGCTCCCCAGGAGCTGAAATTACCTTTGAGTTGTAAATTATTCAGGTTGAGTCTGCCGCCAATATGCGCCATGGAGGATACGTTTACAATGCGGGCTGGCTGGCTTTGTTGCAGGGTTTCGAGCAGCAGGTGGGTGAGTAAGAAATACCCCAAATGATTGAGGGCAAAGGTGCGCTCAATGCCATCCGCCGCGGCTTCAATGACGATGTCGGAGATGCCCGGAGACAGCCCCGGCAGAGGGTTAATTTCGAGGATATAGGGTTTAAAGTTGTCGTTCGCGTCCAGACGGAAATCTACCCGCGAGACGTCCAACGCGCCGGTCACCCGGAACACGGCCGCGGCCAGCCAGTTAAGTTCATCCACCACTTCATCAGCCAGGTCGGCGGGGCATAAGTAGGTTAGCTGGTCAGCCAGGTCTACTTTTAGACGGTTGCTGTATACTTCGTCGGTATCGTGGTAGGGTTTTAAATCAACCTCCATGGGAGGGAAGAATTGCAGCCCAGCCTGGATGCGCGGCGCGCGCAGATTTACGGGCAGACGACGGGCAACCGGTCCTACCAGATTTCCAACCATGCCTACAGTGACTTCGCGGCCTTCAATATAATTCTCCACCAGCGCCACCTGGTTGTAGCGCTCGATGGTGTAACTGACCTGCTCACGTAATTCTTCTTCGTTATGTACAATGGATTTGCGGCTGACGCCCATGCCGGTACCTTCGCGGCTGGGTTTAACAAACATAGGGAAAGTTAAATCGTCGTGCAGCTTTTCATTGGAGCGTTCAAAGGTTTGGAATGGCGGGGTGGGCAGATCGTGCCAGGCCAAAATACGCTTGGTCATCGGCTTGTCTAACGCGAGGGCCAGAGCCAGTACCTTTGAACCGGTATAAGGGATTTGCAGCATCTCCAAAATAGAAGGTATTTGTGCTTCGCGTGAATCGCCAAAGTGGCCCTCACAGATGTTGAAACAAATGTCGGGCTGGTATTTGGGCAAGGTGTCGACCAGGCTGGCGTTGCCTTCAATAAATTCGGCTTCATGCCCGCCGCTGCGGATGGCTTCAACCAGGGCGTTGACAGTTTTTTCCGAATCCAGATCATCCCACTGATCTTCAGGCATGCCATCAAAATGGGGAGCATTCTTTTTTAGATTGGCCAGGACGGCCACACGAAACGATTTCATCGTATTTCCTCTTCTTCTGGGTGTAGGGGCTCAGCAATCAGGCTTTCAATTGATAGGTATTATATGTGTTCTCACAGGGATTTCCCCACGAAGCGTGCATCTGGCGGTTGGTAAGGTCCATTACCAGGGCTGTGATGGTTTTTTCACGGTCCAGCGGGTCTCCGGTAGAGTCGTGGTTGCATATCGCGTCGGGATAATTCAGATGATCACGTTGAATTTCCTGCAGGGTTTTTACAGTATGCCGGTTTGATTGGGTGAGCAGGCGGGTGGCGCGCCAATAGCGCACGCGCGTACTAATTAACTCATCCGGCTCGCTTTCGATTTTTTTCATCTCAGGGTCAATGTAATGGTTGGTGTGCACCATGTAGCCGTCTTCGGCATATAACATGGCAAACTGGCGCGCAGAGACCTCAATACTGTACATTTCTCCACTTTCATGCACCAGCAGATGGTTGTAGCCGGCGGCGCGTTTAGGCGCAAGCATGTGGCGGATGGCATCGGTGGGACGTTTGGCCGCCAGTACGGCGCGTGAAGCCATAATACGCGGAATGCCGATGCGGCAATCTTCGGTGTAGACTGAATCGCAGCATTGAGCGATACCGTAGGCATTGAAGCCGATATTTGGCAGCAGGCATCCATAGGTCATGGCAAGGAAGGCAGGTTCATCATCCGGTGTGGCATGGATTAAGAAAACATCATCTTCATCTTCGGGTACCCAATCTTCGTTGTGAGCCACCAAAACAGTGCCATTGGCAGTGCAAGCCTGATTGACCGCCATGCTGGTGCATTTGGTCAGATGCAGGGCGTCGGTGGTCACTGCTTCCATGGCGTTGACCACGGCGACATCATCAAAAGAAACGTTCGCGCCCTCAGCGATGCCTTTGAGTTCTTCGACATATTGAGGATAGCGTTCTTCGGCAAAGGGTATATATTTGCGCGATTGAATTTGCGCGCCGTCCCAGGTGAGCTGTAATTCATCATAAGCTTCAGATAACAAAAAATGCGCGTTTTCAATACTGTGCGCGACCTGCTGGCGACAGGCTTCGCCAATCTGGTTGCCCATCTGGCGGTGACTGCCGTAAATTGTAATCAGAGGTATGGTTCTGTTGTTCATAAAAACCTGTATGAATGGTAAGAAGACTCACCGGCGCTTGGTGCGGCGCCGGCGAACTGTTTATTTTATACCCTGGCGATGCGGCTCCACTTTCGCCGGTCAGATTGTTTGAAGTAACCGCTGTGCAGGGGCTGCACATCATCCAGGGTGATGAAGGCTTCCGGGTCTACGGCGGTGATCAGGTCGTGCACGCAATTGATATCTTTGCGTTTAACCGCGCAGTGGATGATAAATACCTCACCCTTCATGCCGCTTGCGGTAGAAATGGTGGCCGCGTAGCCTTCATCGCGCAGGCGCTCGACAATTTGCAAACCGTTTTCAGCGGAGAAAACTTCCAGCATGCCAAAGCCAATGGCCAGACGCTGCTCCAGGTAGATTCCCAAAATGACCCCCGCGCCAAAACCACCGGCGTAACCAAGTACCAACCATACATTCAAGGGTCCTCTTAATACTGCTCCAATCGCGACAATAAACACAGCTGCCTGTGTGCTGCCTATCAAGCCTGCCAGTAATTTTTTACCGCGCATCACAAATAGCAGGCGCAGCGTATCCAGCGACATATCAATCACTCTTAAAAAGAATACCAGCAAACCCGTCAAAATCGGGCTTAATCCCAACATTTCCATTATCCATTTCCTAATTATTCAAGCAAGCGCTTGTAGATTTATTCAAATTATTCAACTTCAATAATCGTCACCGTAAAATTTCCGGTGGGGGTATGTACAATCACTTCGTCGCCAGGCGAGTGGTTCATAATGGCTTTCCCGATAGGCGATTCGTTTGAAATGCGGCCTTGAGAAGGGTTTGCTTCTGGAGACCCGACGATCATATAGGTTTCCGGCTCATAGCCTTCTTCCTGCAGTTTTACTTTAGAACCGATTTGCACAATGCTGGAGGGCATGGCAGATTCTTCAATAATCTTTGCGGTGGAAAGCAGCAGTTCCAATTCGCGAATGCGGCCTTCAATAAAGGCTTGTTCTGAACGTGCCATCTCATATTCAGGGTTTTCATCCTCGCCAGAGCTTACTGTATCTCGTAAGGTCGCGGCCACTTCATCCCGCCTGCGGTAGATAAGGTCGTGCAATTCTTCTTCAAACTTCTTGTACCCTTCTTGTGTTAGATACGCGGTCATTTTCACTCCCTCTCTTGTGGCATAAACCATATCAATCGCCGAAAAAGCTTTCGTTATTATTGATTGGGCTAAGCTTAAGCCTGGCATTATCAACATATCTTGATTTGCAAGCCTGATTAGTCCCAATGCGGATTATATTGAAAAGTGCGGGCAAATTACCAGGCGCTCATGGATGTTTGCAAATAGTCTATTAATTATAATACGCAGTGCGTTTTTAGGGTTATTTGCTGGCCTGGTTGATTAATTTCTAAAATCATTGTTGATAAGAAATCCCTTTGCAAGCCTGCGATCGTTGAAGTGGCTGCGATTCGAAAGGACTTTCTTCCCATCTGATAATCAGAAAAAACCACTTTCTCCTTGATTATTAAGAATGAATAGCATAGGATGACCAGCTTGTTTTATGCGCAACAAATTTTCCCATTGGGGGTTAAATATTTGTAAACTGATTAATTCGCACTTCTATTCGTATCAATTTCGATTATAATAGTGTGGTAACAAACCTTTTGTGCAGGTATCTGGATCACGTTAATCAAACTCCTATTTTTCATGAATCTTTTCATACACACTGATGTTACGCTAGATGGCGTTGAAGGGGGCAGCCCCTTTCTCTTTACGTGTCTCGATCCAGACACCCAAAAAATTCCGTTCAACATATTTTATGCAAGATGATGTATGGGAGTCTCTGAAATGTTCACGGTTATGTGCCCTTCCTGCAATGGACTAGTGCGCATCAAGACAGAACCAAGAATGGGCCAATTTGTAACCTGCCCCAACTGTCAAAAGATGACCAAGGTTGTTTCTCTTCATCCCTTCAAACTCGAAGTTCTCAATGGCAATTGGACGATTAACTTGCCAGACAGCGGTGCCAACCAGGAGAAAGTTTCTAAACGCCGGCTGGAGCGTTTCAACCGGGTTGACCAGGATCGTATTGAAGAGGAAGACGGTGAGCTTGAGGGATTTGCTGGCGGAAGAAAAAGCAAGCCAGGCAAGCGCGGCCACAAAGGCGGAAAACTGCGCAAGTCTTTTGACGACGACTACGGGTATTAATCCTCAGCCGGGTAGACCGATTAAATAAGTATCAATGAATACGCATTTTGTGTATTCTATTTGGATTTAAGCAAGATTAAACTTCCAATAATGTATCCAGCACGGCCATTAAAGAGCGGATAAGAGATTCGCGCTGTGCGGTCAGTCGCGAAACCTGACGTAAAAGGTCTTCATCGCGGGTGAAGCGGGCTGTTTCTTTGGGTACATCTCGTAAATAGAGAATTAACTTCCCCATTAGATCTTTCAAACGCGGATAACAGTCGCGCAGTTCTTGCTCGGTTTGGCGGTCAAGCCCTTCGACCTCCTCCAATTGGGAGCAGGTGTTCTCGGCAAGTTGAATCCACTCTTGAATACTGATACCGGCTTTGCTTTTGAATCCCGATCGGGCAATCGGCCGCGCGAAAACGGGTAATTTATCAAACTCCCCGCGAATTTCTTCAAGAAACTTGACCAGCCCACGACTGAGATTTAACCCTTGCTGGATTAATTCAATGCGGCCGGGAGTGTTTTTCACACCAACAGGGCGAACGCTGGCTGCCGCCTCGGTTGGAGGAACCTGGATCTCGGAGATTACCCCGCCGCGCTCCAATATTTCGTAGCCATTGACCACTTCGCCGTGATATTCACGCGCCAGCACGCCAGCCAGGTAGACCGTGGCAGCCGCGGCATGTTCCACGGGCATCAGCCCGGGATAGGCAGGGTGAATGGATATATTTAAAAATTCTTTTTCTGACATACCCAGATGCGCAGCCAGATCCCCTGCCACCCCGTGAATTCCGGGTGTATCTACCATGCCGGGCGCGAATGCAACCACCTGCACGCCGTATTGGCCAACTTCGGCAGCCAGCGATTGAGTGAAGCCAACCAACCCCTGTTTGCTGGCAATATAGGCGGAAAGACCTGGCATGGCGTCAGTGGAGATCATATTTATGATGGTGCCAGTTTTTCGTGAGACCATATCGGGTAGAAACGCGCGGGTCATTCGAAAGGTTCCACTTAAATTGACTGATAGCACCTTTTCCCAAAGCGCGGTTTCCATGTCCATTACTGAGACCACCGGGCAGATCATGGCATTGTTGATCAGAATATCCACTTTGCCAAATGCTTTATGAGTAAGATTCACCAGCTGGTTGATTTGAGATTCCTCTGATACATCTGTGCGCACAAAAAGGGCAGACCCACCAGCAGCAGTAATTTCCGCTTCTACTTGCAAACCCTCATCAAAAATTTCTGCGATTACCACCCTGGCACCGCACCAGGCCAGCCCAAGGGCTGCCTCTTTGCCGATTCCCCGCCCCGCGCCGCTGACAACGGCAACTTTGCCGCTCAATTGATCCGGGTTCAAGCCAATTTGGCTTAATGAAAGAAATTTGGTCATGGTTATTGCCCCTGCCTTAATCAGGATTTATTAAAGGGTTCAATATATTTAAAGGCGCCCACCCGGTTAAGTTATTTGGATTACGACACCAACCCCAACCAGATTGAGTGGAAAGAACTTCCAGCTCATCACCGGGTTGCACATTCAGTTCAACATCGCGATACTCAACCTGTGATTGCCAGCCAGATTCTGTCTCTTGCAGATATGCCAAAGGCATCCATCCACTGGTCTTATGGGTAGTGGTCACCCAAACCCAGCCTGGCCACTCGCTTGGGCGCTGTTCAACCTGTAAAACTTCTCCTTGAGAAATATTCAATTTGCCATAAGGCGCGGCCTGATGACCATGTATTGCTTTTGCCTGATATGCCATCATCCATCTCTTGTTGATTAATCGGCAGGTTGATAAAAACCAACCACCGCGTTTCCCGACACCGTGAAGCTATTGTTAATATAATGGGATTGATTAATTCCTGATTAAATAAATATCCATTTCATTTTAGCGTGAATCAACATACATTTTAAGCATTTTTTACCGGTATTCACATAAGTGAAAAGGTACTTTAATCAAATGCCTGGTGATCATTTGAACAAATAAAACGGATCGCCTCAAGGGCGATCCGCAGAGATTTGCGATCAGTTGAATCTGGTCAATCACCAAAACAGGTGCCCACCTTACGGGCACTATCAAACCAAACGTGGTCCAGCGGTACCAATCTGCGGTTGCCAGCAACTTCTTCAAGCGCAACCGGCACGACCATTTCACCTTGCACGGCAGTCATCACCCCCGATTTGCCTTCGTTGATGAATTTGGCCGCACTGGTACCCAATTTGGTTGCCAGCAAGCGATCCGCGGCCGAAGGGGTGCCGCCGCGCTGCAAATAGCCCAAAATGGTAACACGAGACTCGAGCGCGGTTAATTCCTCCAATTTCGTGGAGAGTCGCATGGTATTGCCGACATGAGCCAGTTCAAACTCCGCCAGTTCTTCCTCGGCTTTTTTGCGGTCCGATTTGCTCTCGCCTTTTTCGATGCGCTTCAACAAAGAAGATTTAACGGCCGCATCCGTGGTGGAAAGAGCTCCCTCTGATACGGCGACGATGCTGAAGCGTTTGCCCCCGCGGCTGCGTGAAAGGATGGCTTCGGCAATTTTTTCTACATCGTACGGTACTTCCGGAACCAGGATCACATCCGCGCCGCCGGCCAGGCCCGCGCCTAATGCCAGCCAGCCAGCATTATGACCCATGATTTCCACAACGATAATGCGGTGGTGGCTGTGGGCGGTGCTGTGCAGGCGGTCCACGGCTTCGGTGGCAATGCTTAGGGCGGTGTCAAAGCCAAAAGTGATATCCGTCTTGGCGACGTCGTTATCGATTGTTTTAGGCAGGGTGACCACATTAAGGCCTTTATTTTTCAGGCGCAACGCGCTTTTTTGGGTGCCGCCACCGCCCATGCAAACCAGATAGTCCAGGTGATGCGATTGGTAAACCGCAACAATTTCATCGGTCATGTCTACAAGTTTGCCGCCAACCGGCATTTTATGCGGTTTGTCGCGGCTGGTGCCCAAAATGGTGCCGCCAATGGTGAGAATACCAGAGAGAGCGTGCTCGTCCAGACGCACCATCCGATTTTGCATCAATCCGCGGAAGCCATCTTGAAAACCTATCAGGTGCATGCCGTACTCGCCCAATGCTGCTTTCCCTAAACCGCGTAAGGCCGCGTTTAATCCAGGGGTATCGCCCCCGGCGGTCAGCACTCCAACCAATTTCGTAGCCATAGTCTCGCTCCTTCCTGGAATTAACGATAAACCCGCATCCGGTAAGCCTATTTTATTGTAGCGGATTTTGAGCGGCGGTTACTGCTCCGCCTGGGTGGGTTCTGCCTGAGGTTGCGAACCAACAATAAAGAAAGCCAGCGCGCCCATCACCGGTACCGCGGTAATGACCAAAGCCCAAACCGCGCGAGCGGTCTCTTTTACCGCTTTGCGGCGCAGCATGAATAAGGCAACCAGGCTCAGTACTGGCCAGGCCAGCAGCATGAGCATAAAGAGAATATTGAAAAACAAAAAACCAGTACGTGCCATCATGATTAAAACTCCGTTTTCTTAACGATTAAATTCAATTTCAAACAGGCGGTAACCTGTTTCTTCCATACCCAGCGCGCTATAGGCGCGTTGGGCAGTGTGATTGGTATGTTCTACATATAGCCGCAACCCGCAAACTTCTTCGTCTTTACGCGCCTGCTGTTTTACTTCTTCAAACAAAAGTTTAAACACTCCCTGGCGGCGATATTCCGCGCGCACATACACGCTTTGAATCCACCAGAAGAGACCGTTGCGCCAGTCACTCCACTCGGTGGTGATCATCAACGCCCCGGCCACTTCGCCTTCCACTTCGGCTATCAAATAAAAGCCCAGTTCTGGCCGGCGCAGTAGGTTTTGCAGACCGCGGGTGATGGTTTCCGGGTCGAGGCGCTTACCTTCGGTTTCCCAGGCCAGCGATGTATTGAAAAATGCCAGGGTTTCCACGTCCCTTGTTGTGCCTCTGCGAATTTTTATGTTCCGGTTCATGCTTTCTCCAATTTGGACTGCAAGTATTGCGGTGCGGGCAATGGCTTAGCGGGCACCCATGAAGTTGACTGATTGTTCATCGTTGCGGTCGGTGGCAGGCGGCGGCTCTGGGGTGAAGGCTGAAATCTGCGCGCGCAATTCAGGGGTCATTTCAATTTCCAAAGATTTAAGCGAACCTTCCAACTGCTGAACGCTGCGGGCGCCAATAATTGGCGCGGTTACGGCCGGGTGGGAAGCCGCCCAGGCGACTGCCAATCCGGCAGGCTCCCAGCCACGCTGGCGGGCAAAGGCGCTAAAATCATTGGCGGCGGTGTACATCCACTCTTCGCTATAACGGGCCAGGTACATTTTGTTGGTCGCCAGGCGGGATTTTTCAGAACGGACTGTGTATGCGTGTTTGCCAGTCAGCAAGCCGCCGCCTAAAGGGCTGTAGGGAATAACCCCCAGTCCTTCCGCTTTGGCCATCGGCAGCAGCTCCACTTCTGCCTGGCGTTTAACCAGATTGTACATGGGCTGGATGCACACCAGGCGTGCCAGGCTTTCCCGCGCGGCAATGCCCAGCGCTTTCTCCACCTGCCAGGCGGCAAAATTGCTGACAGCCGGGTAGAGAATTTTTCCCTGCCGGACCAGATCATCCAGTGCGCGCAGTGATTCTTCCAGATCGGTAAAATCATCGAAGCGGTGCAGGAAGTAAATATCCAGGCGGTCGGTGCTGAGGCGGCGCAGGCTCGCTTCAACGGCGCGAAGTATGTGATAGCGAGAAGATCCGCGCGCGTTTTCTCCGCTGCCCGTAGGAAAATACACTTTTGAGGTGATGACCACCTCATCCCGTTCGGACGCGATCAGGCGGCCTAAAATTTCCTCGGCTTTTCCAAAGCTGTACACGTTGGCGCAGTCAAAGAAGTTGATGCCTGCTTCGCGGCAGCGTTGATATAAGGCTGCCGATACAGTCTCATCGGCGTCTCCGCCAAAAGACATGGTTCCAAAACAAAGTTTTGAAACCCGTACCCCCGTTTTTCCTAAATAGCGATATTCCATAAGGCCTCCAAGAAAGGGTGTTTTCAAGGGCAAGGAAACAAGTTCCAATTTTCATTGTATTCCGGAAATTCACTGCGCGAGCACTTCCACATTTTTCCAGCCCATCTGATGTTCCAATAAGTTTCCACCCGCTGCAATTCCACTCGTAATTTCATCTCGCTGATCGAGTCGTCCGGACAACCGCTGAGCAGCATGATAAATATGGCCTGGTCTCTGTCTTCGGTGGGCAGGGTGTATACTTTGCGGTTGGTACAACCAGGCACGGCTGGCGGCCATTCTTCGAAGCGCAAGGCCACTTCAAGCGGATTTTTGACCCATTCCGCGCCTTCATTTTGGGCGAT
>Ga0351902_1098_pt1 | contig 17336 bp, 11 predicted proteins | sample BONcelHT113001D5_FD_205828 | JGI IMG/M metagenome (GOLD analysis project Ga0351902, IMG submission 205828) | Enriched cells from coal bed in the Powder River Basin, Montana, United States - BONCAT cells T11 rep1 HSBNCT.T11.300.1.D5 ...
TACGGTTGGTTAAATATCTTGCCAACGAAACAGGCAATTTGATTTCTGCCAGAGGAATCGGGAATTTTTTAAAATCACAAAATGTTTCGATTTCAATCAATGCCATACTGAATTATCTAAACTATCTAACAACAGCTATGTTAGTTTCGAATGTTCAGCGGTCTGATGTTCAAGGGAAAAAAGTATTTGAGGTATCTGAAAAATACTACTTTAACGATATCGGATTGCGAAATTCAATTGCCGGATTTTCTCCATTCGATTTGGGTCAGATAATTGAAAATGCTGTTTATCTGCATCTTAAATCGATCGGATATTCCGTTTTGGTAGGGAAACTGAATGACAAGGAAATCGATTTTATTGGAGAACGCCAAGGCGAAAAGACTTACATTCAAGTTGCTTTACGAATCACTGAGAAGCAAACCATGGAAAGGGAATTCGGAAACTTGCTGGCAATCAAAGACAATTACCCCAAATATGTAATCACCCTGGATGACTATTCAGGAACAAGTTACGAAGGAATTATACATCAGCCATTAAGGAAATTTCTAACTGAATTTGTTTAAAAGCAGTTTTCAATCCTCAAAAAGTGCATCCATTGATATGCTATTCTGCACCAGTCCGATTGAATAACTATTGGGTTGTAAGCCAAAAGTAGTAATCAGGGTAATCCCCGATTGATACAATTCCTGAAAGGTTTTCAGATACGCGGTTCTGCCCACTATTGATCTCATATTCCAGTTATATTTGGCTTTAAATATACAATTCATACCACTTAAAGCCAAATATAATAAAACACTACTGGTGTGTCATTAAGTTTTTATGCTGAAAGAAGTAGAAACATTTTATAATTTATACCATTTCACCGCATTCAGGTAAAAAATTTTATCTACGATCTTTTTCGGAAGGTGAAGGCCGGTAAAGGGCGAATCGACATCACGGGACGTCAATTCCATTTCGCCGGTAAAGTAATTCCAGTCTTTGATACGGGTGGACTGAATCCCTGCATAAAAGCTGCTGTCAAGCCCGTTTCCTGAATAGCCAATATCAGTGCCATACAAAATTCTGTCCTGATATTTGATCAGGAAATCGCGAACCTTGTCCGGATTTTTTGCGCTTTGGTATTGCAGATGACATATTCTTGCCGCCAGATCAACTGCCATATTCGGAAACCGGTCAAGCGTTTTGGCCAGTTCTTCAACACTCCATTCCTCGCTTCCCAGATGGCATCCGATGAATTTCAGGTTCGGATGTTTGGTCAAAAGACTGTCGCGCGCTTCAAGCTGATCCTTATAACTTGGATATTCGGGATGTATGTACATGTGATATTCGGGATGCTGTTCGAAATAGCTTTTGTCATTGTTCACTGTCATCGAATCAACAGGCATCCAGCAGTTTTTTGGTTCTCCGAGATGTCCGGTCAGTGGTAATCCTTTCTGTTCAATAAATGAAATTACAGGATCGAACCTGCTGTTGCTTACCATGATAAAATTCCCGGTGCGGTCTCTTTCTGTCATGCCAATGTTTTTCCAGAATTTCACCCCGATTGCGCCACCCGTAATGTTGTTTTCAAGTTTATGGAAATGCAAAAATTCAGGATAGCTTAGCGCATAAACTGGTATTTCGATATATCTCCCCCCCAAATAAGTTCCTAATTCGCCTGATAAAATATGGGCATTACTCCCAGTACAATAAATATCATATCCACCTTCAGCCAGAAGACTTCTCAAGGTCTTCTCAAATTCCGGAACCATTTGAATTTCATCAATCATCAGAAAATTCAGTTCACCTGCTTTTGATTTTGATTTCACATACTCGTACAGCAAATCCGAGCTTGTTAGTTTTTCAAACTCATTAATTTCCAGATTGATGTAAATAATATTTGGATTTGGGAATAGCTCCTTGATGCTATCCATAGCCTGAAATAGCAAATAACTTTTACCCACCCGCCTTTGCCCGATCAGCACTTTGATTATCTCTTTGCCAATATAGCGGTCAATGCTTTTCTTATAGTTTTCCCGAACAATATATTTCTTCATCTCTGAATTTATAAATGACAAACATGCAAATTTAACACTATTTGTCATTTATAAGTGACAAAAATATGGTTTATCTTGATTTTGTCACTTATAAATATATTCAATCCTACACATCTTTCAGCAAATTCAATAAATCAACCGTTGACAGACGAGCACTTTGGTCGGTACCATCCAAAAGGCTGTCGGCCAGATCGCGTTTGGTGGAATGCAATTTCAGGATTTTCTCCTCAATTGTGTTTTTAGCAACCAACCGGTAAATGGTCACCGGGCGCAATTGTCCTATTCGGTGTGCTCGATCGCTGGCCTGATCTTCAATGGCCGGATTCCACCACGGGTCGAGGTGCAGCACATAATCGGCGGCAGTGAGGTTCAGTCCCAATCCGCCGGCTTTCAGGCTTATCAGGAACAGTTCGCCTTTACCAGCCTGGAAAGCTTTCACCGCCAACTGACGATCGGGAATGGAGGTCGATCCATCCAGATACTGATAGCTGATGCCTTGCTTGTCCAGCTCTTTTCTGACAATGGCCAAATGCATCACAAATTGGCTGAACACCAATGCGCGATGTTTATTGGCTCGCAATTCCTCAACAATCTCAAAAAAAGCTTCGAGTTTTGCAGAGGGCAATTTTATGTCTTTGTTTACCAGCGCGGTATTGCAACAGGCCAGCCGAAGTTTGGTAATTTCAGCCAATGCCTGCAGATGTTGCTGACCGTTGCCGCCACCATTGTTTTCGATCGTATCGATCGCGTCGCGCCGCAATGCTTCGTAAAACGCCAATTCCTTTTCGCTTAAAGTAACTGTATGTGTAATTTCAGTTTTGGGTGGCAATTCATCTAACACCTTGTTTTTTGTCCGGCGTAAAATAAATGGGGTGATTAGTTTTTTCAGGTGATTTTTCTGTGCCTGAATTTCGGTTTTTACATACCGGTCGGCAAATTGCGGCAAAGTACCCAACAGTCCCGGGTTGCAGAAATTAAACAGGTTCCACAATTCGCCCAAATGATTTTGAATCGGCGTACCGGTGAGTGCCAGTTTAAAGTCAGACTGAATATTCATGGCCGCTTTCGATGATTTCGTCTGTGTGTTTTTAATCGCGTGTGCCTCATCCAAAACAGCCATTGCCCAGGTAATTTTCGAAATCTGCTTGTCTTCCGATTGCAGCAAACCGTAAGTAATTACCAGCACATCAAAAGCTGAAAGCGAAGTAAAAGCATCTTCCCGTTTGCCCGGTTTCAGGTTTACAATGTTTAGGGTAGGAGCAAATTTTTGCAGTTCGCTGCCCCAGTTTGGAACCACCGATGCCGGGCAAACAACCATAATCGGTCCATTTTCGGCCAGATGCAGCATCATGGCAATTGCCTGAACCGTTTTGCCCAAACCCATGTCGTCAGCCAGACAAGCTCCGGCATTCCAGGTTTTCAGGCGTGTCATCCAGCGGAAACCTTCCTCCTGATAAGGGCGTAACTCTGCATCGAGCGTTGCCGGTACCGGAACGTCAACCGATGAAATATTTTTAATCTGCTTCTGAAATTCTTTCCACGATTTATCGGTTTTGAATGAAGCTGCACGCCCGGTAATTTCCTCCAAAGCGTGCGATGCAAACCGGTTGACCGTTACCCCATTTTTATCGATGTTGGAATACGACTCAAGTTCGTCGAGGTGTTTTTTGAGTTCCTCTGTCAAAGCCAGAAATTCATCTTTTTTCAGTTCAATAAATCTGCCTTTACTTTTGCGGTTCAGGCTAAGCAATTCTTTAAGGCTGAGAACTGTCGCTTCATCAATGTTTAATTCTCCATCCAATTCAAACCATTGTCCTTTTCCTTTTATCCGGAGGCTAAGGTTTTCAAACGAAGCCGTTTTTTTCATCCTGAAATGTTCCCCTTCAGGCCATTCAACCACTGCAATGTCCGTATTTTCATTCAGAATTTCAAGCAACCCGAGGCAGTCGTAAGGGTCAGGAAAAAGTTCGGCTTCTTCAATTAAATCGGCATCGATAAAGGCAGAAACAGCGTTTGTCAACTTCATGGCATTGGCATTTTCTGCTTTAATGTTCCTCAATGCCTGACATCTTTCGCCGTCAACCATTCCATAAACCACTTTACCGCCCATACCAGGTTTTATGTAAGGAGGTTCAGTACCCAGTGGTTTGGCAAACATCTGCACTTTTAAACCATCGCCCATCGGTACAATCTGTATCCTGATGCGCGAATCGGCTTCAATTGATTTCATTTCAGCGCTTCCGTCATCAAAATCCGAATGAACGGTCATCAAACCACTCAGGCTCGAAACCGCTTCTATGAGTTTGGCTTTTCCTTTTACGGGGATCGTAATTCCCTGGTTAATCATCCGGATAATTGAATGTTGCTGTGGGCTGAGTGTGATTAGCTTGAAACGGGTCTGTGTCTCTTTTACCAAAACTGAACGCTGATCGGTATTGGTAATATTTGTTTTGAGCTTAATTCCATACTTGCCAATTTCAGTACTAATTTCAGGTTGCGCCTTGATTAACTCGACCGAAACCAAAGGATTTGAAGAAAGAAACATGAATGGGTGGCCACACAACTCATTGATCGCCTTGCTAAAGTCAAGATTGTATTCGGTAGCTCCGTAATAACCGTTATGGTAGGTAACAGCCGTTGCGATTCTTCGGTCCTGTTCAGACATACCATCAACTTGCTGATCTTTAAACTTTTTAAGTGCAATATTTCGCCCCATGCTCCAGATCCCTTTGGCATTTATCGTTTGCAAAGTAGGTTGTATATAACCTCTTTCCAGATCAACCAGATAACAAACACGGGCAGTTCCCTGATCTTTTTTTTGCGTCCCGCCAGTGCCTTTGGTCAGCGTTAACAGTCCTTCGAGCAATTGTTCCCATTTCTCCGGAATAATTAACCGGCTCATCAGGCAGGGTGAATTTTTAGTTTCAAGTTCCTTGGGCACAGGAAAAGTATCAATACTAAATTCAGATTTTTCGATGATAAAATTGATCTCGCGCAGAAACAACCAGCGTTGGGTGAGGCTTATTTTATACGCTGTATTTTGTGCCAGCATTTGCAGGCTTGAACTTAACTCACCATGAATGATGTAACTTAAAATCAGGTAAAAAACAGATTTAAATCCGGTCGTTGAAAAACAGCTTGTTGTGTTTATCTGTTTAAATTTTGATTCGGCCTGCGCCAAATCGTTTTTCAGGAAATATAGTAGCGGAAGAAAAAAATGATCGTCGCTGAATTTGCTTCTTAATTTTTTATTGATCGCAACTTCGAGTTTCTTCTCGTTTACACTTTTAGGATTTAATGCAAAATTTAGCCAGTAAAGAAATTCATAATAGAGATTAAACTCCAATTTTGGCATTTTCATTCCGTCCCTGTCGGTAATTTGAGCTTTTTCGTAACAGTCTGCCGATAATTTAAAATTTCCCCTGAATAATTCAATCTGAGATTTCAGGAGTAACGAAGCCGTATTGTGCAAATTTCTAATCAGTTTGTCAGCTTCGTCAATCTTCCCAAGCTGAAAGAGCATCTCTGCTTTTTGAATAGTAACCTGATCGAACAATCCTTTGAAGTTCGCATTCCGATCAAAGAATCTGGTAACAGGCGCAAAATCCTGAAAGTGTAATACATTCATTAATTGAATAGCATCCAACAATTCATACAGTAGTACAGGTGATCGCAGGAAAGCCTGATCATACTCAGGGTACAGCAACATTTCCGAAATCAGTGGCGCGGCTTCAATAGCTTTAGATATTAAGCGATTGGTAGCATCATTGCTGAATCTGCTTTCACCGTTATAATACCCAAAAAGAAAATCGCGGATGTATTCAGTAACCGGAATGTGCCCAAATGGATTGTGCTCTTTCTGAATTTTTGCCAGCAGATCGATGTTTTTCGTGTTTTTAATTAATTGAGGGAATAGCTCAACTTTCAGGCTAAAAGGAATATCAAAACTGGTTACCGACAACGTTACCAATTGCTTATTAACCAAAGCATTCAACACACTTTGATATTCCTTCTGGGTTGCTTTATTCCCGGTTTTATCCTGAAGATATTTGAGAGCATCGTACTTTGCCACACCCGAAAACTTAATCACAAATACATTGAAAACATTCTTGTGTAACTCGGGCAGGGAATGGTATGACTTCAATAAGTCAGCACTATTTACTTCCATATGCTTGATCGATTTCCATTTAAAAAAGATTGGCCGAAGATAATCAATAGACAAAATTCTGTCGCATTCTGAAAATATTTTTTTCCGGATTGGAAAATTTGTTCCGGTAAATTTATTTGGAGTAGCCGTTCTGAATGGTATTGTGTTGCCCGACCACATCAACGAACTCCGCAAAGAAGGCGGACCGCTTTGAAAATCACCTCGACCTTCCTGACCTTATTGGTTTCACCAATTATTTATTACTGGGTAGAAGAAAAACAGAAGAAGAAGAAGAAGTTGAAAAATGAGGCGGTGATTGAGGGGGAATAATGTTTAGAATTTCACCTTCTCAAAAGTAAATTGCTGATCAGTTTCTGTTTTGTATTTATCCACGTAAGGGGAGTAGGTTTTTACCGAAATTGTAGAATTTTGGGGATCAATTTGGATTAACCGAAGGAATCCATTACCTCCTTTTTCGGTACCTTCCACTCCGCCCTGATAATTGGCCAACATCTGGTAAACCTTATTTCCGTGTTTGCCTTCACTTACAAGTGTTCCGACACCGTCATTCAAAACATGACCACTGAACACGAACAGAATATTCGCATAATTGCTAACCAGTTTTTCCCAAATTTGCTCACCATTGTTCACTGCATCTTCTCCCACAGCTTTCCCTACGCCATAATTCTGCGGCAGCCATTTGTGTCCCTTTCCTTCGCCCATGCGGGTATCGTCGGAATACATATAGGCATGAGTATTAATAATCACTTTATGCTTTGGATGTTTCTCAATAATACCGGCTGCCCAATCGAGAACTTTGTTTCGGGGACCAAATTCCAGTGAAAGGATTAACCATTTGTATCCACCTGCTTTAAAAGTATGCCATGTATTGGTCATATCGCCTGAAACAAAAGCGCCACCGAAATTTGGTAATTTACTGTATTTGCTGTATGGCAAAAATTTGTTCAGCATCGAATTATTACGGTCAACCGCATTTCCGCCATCACTTGTATCATGGTTGCCGGGAACAAATGTATATGGAACTTTTCCGTCCATCATGGTTAATGATTCCACTGCTACATTCCACTGCTGTTCATTATTATTATCGGTAATATCACCCTGATGAAGGACAAAAGCAACATTTTTGGCGTTCTCGGCAATCCAAGTCGTTTGAGATTTGAAAATCTCCGGATAATTGCTTGTATAAGTCTGTGTATCGGGCAATAAAACCAGCATGAACGATGATTTTTTCCTTCCTGAACTAAATACAACCAGTAATAATACAAGCGTAATGAGTTTTAACAATTGCTGCGTAGGTTTCATTTTATTTGGTTAAGGTTCTGCTTTTAATACAAACTTCCATCTTCATTTGTTTATTGTTTCCAGCCCGAATTCAAAAACATCCGAAGGAATCCTGGAGTTTTTCATGATCCCGAGCATTTCGCTCACAATTTTTGGATTTTTTGCAGCCACATCGTCTTCTTCACCCAAATCAGATTTCAGATTGTATAACTCAGTGGTAATTTTTTCAGGAATTGAAACATTGTAACGAACAAGTTTCCAGTCACCCATGCGAACTGCCTGGCGTCCTTTCTGTTCATGAAATTCCCAGTACAAACTTGTATGTAATTTCTGTCCTGATTTTTCCAACAGTGTTGGAAGAAAGGAGATTCCATCAATTTTCTCAGGTGCTTTTATCCCGGCAAGTTCGGCCACCGTTGGCATCACATCCCAGAAGGCTGAAACATGATCGCTTTTCGATCCGGCAGCAATTTTATCAGGCCAACAGGCAATCATCGGAACACGGATTCCGCCTTCGTACAAATCGCGTTTGTAGCCTTTTAGCGGGCCATTACTGTCGAAATAGTCAGGATCGGCGCCACCTTCCAGATGCGGGCCATTGTCAGATGTAAAAATAACAATCGTGTTCTTTTCAAGCCCAAGCTCTTTCAGCTTGGCAACTACTTCTCCCACTTGCCGATCGAGCAGGACTACCATTGCCGCAAAGGCTGCATGTGATTCAGGTTGTGTGCCATACGGTCCGTTCCTGAAGTTTGAACTACCGGGTTCAGCACCTTTAAATACCTTTTCAGGTAAAAATTTACCCCTGAATTCTTTCATGTTTTCTTCAGGAAGCAATAATTCTGCATGTGGAATGGTGTTCGGATAAAACAGGAAAAACGGCTTGTCCTTATTTTTTTCGATGAATTGAAGCGCCCGTTGGTGAATCATTTCAGGCGCATATTCACCAAATTGATCTCCTGAATTGCCTTTCAGGATTATTTTTGTTTGATTGTCCCACAAATGACCGGGGTAATAATTGTGTGCCAATGACTGGCAATTGTACCCGTAAAATTCGTCGAATCCCTGATTATTAGGATCGCCTTCTGAGCCGGGAGAACCAAGTCCCCATTTACCGAAGGCGCCGGTTACATAACCAGCTTCTTTGAGCATTTCAGCGATCGTATAAGTTTCGGCAGCAATCGGGTATTGACCTTCGGGCTCCCATGACATATTTCCACGGATAGGCGTGTGCCCGGAAGTTTGACCTGTCATAAGCGATGATCGCGAAGGTGCACAAACGGTACATCCGGCATAATGCTGCGTGAACAACATTCCCTTACTTGCAAGCTTGTCGATATTGGGTGTCTGAAACCGTTTCTGACCGTAACAACTCAGGTCACCGTAACCCAAATCATCGGCCAGGATATATACAATATTTGGTTTTAGCTGAGCTGTAAGGCTTGTGAAGCCCATCAGGACTGTTGCGGTTAAGGTGATAAGTTTTGGTTCCATAGGTAAAATTATTTCAGAAGAAACAAATGTAGCAATCAATAAAGAATTGACTAAAATATATGACCAAAAATTTTAGCCATTAATTATCTTCCAGGGATATGGAGGGTTAATCCAATATAAAAGGGGAAGAAGATTTGAACCTTCTTCCCCTTTTATAGGTAGCACAAAATAATTTCGCTCAACTAAAATCTACATATTAATAGCCTGGATTCTGCACCAATAGCGGATTTAACTTAGTAGCATCAGTCGGAATCGGTAAAATTCTGCGATAAGTATCTTTGTTGGTTTTGAATCCCCAACTATCCTCGAACTTACCAAACCGTATCATATCGTTGCGGTGCCAGCATTCATATACAAATTCGCGGCTACGCTCTTTGTACAGGTCTTCAAGAGTAACACTTGCCCATGCTGCAGAAGTTGAACGGTTAGACCGGATCATATTAACCAGTGACAAAGCAGTATGACCTCCGGTTGCAGTTCCACCCCGAAGAATTGCTTCGGCTTTCATCAAAATAACATCGGAATAGCGCAGGTAAGGAACGTCATTATTCTGGTTTCTGTTTGTAGATGTTTTATCAGGATAGAATTTGATATTCCGGTATCCCATGTTCCAGGCAATTTCGTCGTTGCCACAGTCAAACAAATCAGGGTTCTGACGATAAACGATATCCGGAGTTAGTTCAACCTGATAAGTATAAGCAGCTCCACCGTCTGCACCAGCGTAGAACTGATCGTATCCTTTTTTTGTTGTGGTAACCATTATTGGGGTAACGCCATCGTTCATAAACTGAAGGCCGGTAAGCCATTGGTCGTTACGAATATCACCCGGATCATTAAAGTAGGCATAAAACTCAGGAAGAGTGCTCATTGGGGCGCTTGGACGGAATGGCAATCCAAATTTGGCCTGAAGCGAACGCGGAACATCGTACCGGGCACGGAACATATAACCGTTGGTTCCGGGATAGGGTGTTGCTGACGGATCGAATGGAACAGCAAAAATGAATTCCTTCATTTGCGATCCGTTATCCGGGTAAAACATTTTAAGGTACGAAGCACGCGATTCAATGGCAAACTTTCCGGAATTTATAACTGCATCGCAGGCAGCAATGCAATCGTTCCAGCGTGCTGTGCCGGTGTAATATTCAGCGTTCAGGTACATTTTTGCCAACAGGGCATAGGCTGTCCATTTGGTAGGTCGGCCATAAGTTGTTGCTCCGGTTTCTTCGCTAAGATTGTTGATCGATTTCTTTACTTCACTTTCAATGTATTTAAAAACTTCAGCCCTCGGGGTATTTGTTCGTGGAGCAAAATCTCCGTACAATGTATCCAATGGCACATTGCCGTAAAAATCCATCATAGTGAAATATGAGATTGCCCTCATTATTCTTAGCTCGGCCAGCGTGGTTTTTTTATTGGCACCTTCGGGCATCACATCATTCAGGATAAAATAGGCCTGGTTCGTAACCCCAATTGTTTTTTCAGTAGTGTACCAAAGGTAGTTAGTTGCACCATGATCCTTGTCCCATGTATGATAATGCATCTTCATATACCCTTGATTATCGTACCAGTTTCCACCTCTGGCAGGAAGAATGCCTTCATCGGTACTTATCGTGCTCATAAAGAAAAATGAGTGTGCATACTCTCCCCGGAATGCCGAGTAAACAGCGCCGGCAGTCTGTGCATACTGTTCATCATTTTGCGGAAAAACATTGGGAGTCATCTGTGTTGTGATAGGTACCTCAATATCATGACAGGACACTACAAAACCTGCAAGAATCGGTAGCATGAAGAATATAATTAACTTTTTCATTGAATTCATAATTTAATGTTTTTAAAAAGTTGCTTTTACACCAAACAAAACAGTGCGTGTTTTGGGATAAAAGTTATTCGAATCAATTCCAGGAGCTATACCTCCCTGTTCGACTTCAGGATCGATACCCGAATATTTGGTAATAACAAACAAGTTATTTACTGAAGAGTATATGCGAAGGTTTTTCACGTAACTGCCCAGGTTTTTAAAGTTGTATCCCAGAGTTGCGTTGTCCAAACGGATGTAGCTGCCATCTTCAATAAAACGTGAAGAGTATTTGTAAACGTTCAGGTCAGTTGGCGATTCATTGGCTGCATCAACCAGGATATTGGTAGAATGAGCAGTACTAGGCCTGAACAGATCGGCACGGGTCGCATTAAAGATTTTATTTCCGAATACACCGCGAATAAAAATGTTTAAATCCCAGTTTTTGTATTTGAAATCATTTGTCCAACCCATTAATAATTTGGGCTGAGGGCTTCCCATGTAATGATAATCGGATCCAATAGCCGGATTGGTGGTCAACGTGCCGTTGGCTGCCACATACTGAGAAACTCCTGCTTCATTTTTACCGGCATATTCAAGGGTGAAGAACTGACCGATGGGTTTGCCTTCTTTCAAAATCTGAAGGGTACTTCCTGTCTGGCCGCCACCATCTGGTTGTGTAATCCGGACAGAATCACCACCAATAAACAAACTGTTTGTGAGTTTTTCGATTACGTTTTTGTTGTGAGCAAGGTTGATATTGCTCGTCCATTTAAAGTCATTTTTGTTTACCAGATTGGCGTTCAGGCTAAGTTCTATCCCTTTGTTTGACATTTCCCCGCCATTTGCAGTGATATTTCCGGCAGGAACAAGAACCGGATTCACTGCATAAGAGTATATCATCCCGTTTGTTTTTTTATCGTAAATTTCAACATAACCGCTAAGTCTTCCTTTCAACACCGAGAAATCAATCCCGAGGTTTGAAGTTGAAGTTTTTTCCCAACCTAGATCCTGATTGGCAGCCTTACTCGGACCGAATGCTGCTACCTGTTGACCATTGTTATAAAATGTTCCAAGGCCACCCATTATGAATTGAGCGGTATAGGCATCGAATCCAGATGAGTTACCGGTTATCCCGTAGCTGGCGCGGAGTTTCAAATCGCTGAAAATACCCTGAGATTTCATGAAACCTTCCTGATCAATTCTCCATGCAGCTCCTACTGAAGGGAAATAGCCCCATTTTTTGTTTTTGCCAAAGACAGAACTTCCATCACGGCGAATGGATGCCTGCAACAAATATTTACTGTCGAAATTGTAATTCAAACGTGCAAAATCAGAAATCAAACGTGTTTTCTGGTAAGCATTCATGTCGCCAAAATCAACTTTATATCCTGAAACGGTGGTGTAATTTCCAAGCGCAAGGTTGTTGTAACTTACATCATCAACAGGGAAATTGGTATTTGAAGCCATAAATCCGTCGCCCAGCGTATTGTCCTGCCAGGAATAACCGGCAACCGCATTTATTGCATGTTTACCAAATTCCTTGCTCCAGGTCAGGTAGTTTTCGAAAATCACATTGGTACTTTGATATGTACTGCGGTTTGCTAATCCATTCGATCCGAAATTAATAATTGAGTGTACTGAGGGCGGATCAGGATTATTATAGAATTGTGCACTGTTGTAATACTTTGCATAGTAGCTGTTGTAATAACTTCCATTTAATGAAGTATTCCGTTGATAAGCTACATTCAGGTTATAATTAAACCCAAACGGCAGTGTTACTTCAGTAGTAAAATTGCCAAGTAAAGTGTTGATCTTCGAATCGTCATCAGCCTGTTCAATAATTGCCAGCGGGTTAAAATATCCTGAATGGTTAAAGTTTTCAAAATAGGTTCCGTCAGCATTTTTTGGATTTGTTACCGGCAAATATTTGGCGGCCTGCAAAAGCGCAGTATTTCGTTGTGGGACTTTGGTATCTCTGACATTCGAGTTGGTAACATTAATACCAAATTTCACCTTGTCGTTAAATGCCAATTGCTCAACCGCCAATCGGGCAATTATACGGTTCTGGCTGCTGCTTAACAGGATACCCTGTTTGTCGATGTAAGTAATACTGGCAATGTAGCTGCTTTTATTGCTTCCACCGCTGTATGAAAGGTTATGGCTGGTTGAAAGAGCGACAGGCCTTTGTATTTCTTTTTGCCAGTTGGTATTGGCTCCCTGATCATCTTCAGGAGAAAAAGACATGTTATTATTAGTCAGGAATGAACGTAATTGAGAAGCATCCATCATATCTAACTGATTTGAAACATTTTCAAGTCCGACATAACCATTATAGGAAACCTGCTCTTTGTCCTTATTACCTCTTCGTGTTGTAATCATGATAACTCCATTTGCAGCACGGTTACCATAGATGGAGGTTGCAGCAGCGTCCTTCAAAATATCAATTGAAACAATATCATCAGGAGCCACCAACGAGATATCAGTACCAGGAACACCATCCACAACATAAAACGGACTTTGAGAACTGTTCAATGTTGATGCACCACGCATGATGATTGTGGCCTTACGGGTTGGATCACCACTTGAAGAAATATTCAAACCGGGGACTTTACCCTGAAGGAGTTGTCCAACATCGGCAATCGCCCCACGGTTAAGATCATCAGATTTTACCGAAGAAACAGCGCTGGAAAGATTCTTACGTGAGTTTTTCCCGTAACCAACTGCAACAACCTCTTCAATTCCTACGGTTTCTTCTTCCATAACTACTTTTAAAACCGAAACGCCACCAATTGGCACTTCCAGTGTTTTCATTCCCACGAAAGAAAAGACCAGGGTATTTGCATCACCGGGAACTGAAATTTTAAACTCCCCATTCATATCAGAAAGAACCCCAATACTGGTGCCCTTTAGCAAAACAGTAACTCCTGGAATCGGGAAGCCAGTGTTGTCTTTAACTGAGCCGGAAATATCTCTCTTTTGCTGAGAATTCAACATATCAATGCTCTTCCGGATTACAATTTGCCTTTCGTACACGTCGTAGGATACCTTTTCACCTTTCAGCGCTTCATCAAGTATCTGATTGATGGTCGCATCCTTAAGATCAATCTGAATTTTCTTAGCAACATTAAAATCTTCGTTCCGATATAGAAAAATAAATTCGCTGTTGTCTTCAATGAATCCAAACAGGTCGCGGATAGTACTGTTGGACATGTTGACATCCAATTTAGTTTTCTGAGCATAACTGTTTGCGGAAACAGTAAACATACAACCTAACAGCAACAAGATAGTTAGTCGCATAATTCGTCTGAGTTTTTGTAGGCTATTCCCATAGGGATGCCCGGTTAACCACTTTTTTTTCATAGATTTGAACTGTTTTAATTAATAAATACTGAATTAAGCACTCGTATTTGTTTGACCGGTAAATGTTCCCGCATTTACCGGTTTTTTTATTTTATTTCGTAATTGTTGTTGTCAATTTTTCTGATTTCGGTTGATGAAACTTTCGCCAGGTATTCAAAAACCTCCTCCAAATTTTTATTCAGATCAAGTTTTCCGCTTATCTTTTGTAATCCAACCAATGGATCGGTATAACGAATCTGAATATTGTAATAGCGTTCAATCTTCTTAATTACACGATTAAAATCCTGATCATCAAAACTTAACAATCCGTTTACCCAAATGGTGTAGTAAGCAGCGTCCACATCATAAATTTTAGAAGCCAGTGTGTTTTTATTGAAAACAGCCATCTGATTGGGTTTTAAAATAATATCACTCTCAAAAAAACCGGAATTATTCCTGCGGATTGAAACACTTCCTTCTTTTAAAACCGTCTGTACAGTATTGTCTTCAGGATAGGCCGAAACATTAAATTCAGTTCCAAGTACTTTTACCTCTAAGGAAGAAGTTTTTACGACAAATGGCATTTCCTTGTTCTCAGAAACATCAAAAAACGCCTCACCAAATAACAAGACTTCACGCATTTTTCCTGAAAATTCAGAAGGAAATATAAGCCGGCTGCCTGCGTTGAGCCAAACAACGGTATTATCGCTCAAGGTAATTTTCGATCGGTTTCCATAAGGTATAATTACCTGATTCTTCAATAATTTTTCAGCGTTGTTTCCTGGAAGTAATTTTCTTTCATTGTTTACCAATACATTCTCCGGATTTGAATAATCAAGGGAAGATTCTGTTTTATTCAATGCAATACTTTCCCCTTCAGGCAATATTAAAACCGGACCTTCAAGATGGGAAGGGATTTGGGTTTCTTCGGCATACCACTCATTATTTTGTTTACCCATTTGCAGATAGACAAATATGCCCCCTATTGAAAAGAACAGAATGGCAATTGCAGCATATCGTGTAAAGCCAATCAGAAACTGACTGCGCCTTTTTTCCTTTTCTATGGATTCAATCCCAAGAATGATTCGTTTAGCGAGTTCCTTCTTTTCAATGTCAGAAAGTTTCTCCTGAGGAAAATCAAGTGCAATAAAGCTTCGTTTGAATTGGAGAATCTGATCGGCCTCAGCCGGATTCATTTTGAGGTAAGTGTTCCACCACGAATCTATTTCCTGGCTGGGATGATAAACCCATTTGAAAAACAAGGGGTTCTCGATCAATTTTTCGTAAATATCCATGCGTTACAATGAATGAATTTACAACAAGAGACCGGATGACTGAAAAAGGGACAAAAAAGTATAAAAATATTTCTATGCTTTATAACACACAAAAAGCAACTCAAGTATTTTAGAGCCAAAATTTCCCCTCAAATATTGAAGAATCCGGTAAACCTGTTTTTTTACCGTATCGGGTTTCATGTCAAGCAAATCACCTATTTCGTTGTAATTCAATCCACTATCAAACTTCAGAAAAAGAAGTTCACGCTTTTTTTCATCCAAAGTTTTCAATGCCTTTTGAAGCAAGTTAATTTGCTCGTTCATCAGTTCTTCTGGGAAATAATCCGTTTCAGAAGAGAAAATGAGGTCAAAAGAAGAATGATCATTACCCAAACCTTGCAGCCGCTTGTCTTTATTAAGTTTTTTAACGATCAAACGCTTCAATGATTTGTAAAGATAAAACTCGAGCAACTCTGGATTCTTTATGTTTGGATTGTATTTATAGAGGTCAATAAAAATATCCTGAATGCAATCTTTCAGCAACTCACGATCAGTGGTGATTTTGGCACCATACGCAAATAACTGATCGGCAAATTCATTGTAAATTTCTTCAAATGAATCGCGGTCGCCTGTTTTAAATTTCATCAAAACGAGCTGCCAGTAATCTTTATTTCTTGAATTTTGAGCCAATGGTGTATTTTCAGGAATATTTATTCAAACAAATGTAGCAATCCATTTTTGTTGAGGCATCAGTCTGAAGTAGAAATTCAGATCAATTGTACCTTCACTCAACAAAAAATCATCTGTTTGAATATTCCAAAAACTACCGCTATATTGCTGTTGCAATCGTACTAACGAACAAAATAATGGAAAACAACACACAAAATTTCGGGAATGACGAGGTACGGGAGCAAGTTGTTCAGGAAGCCCGATTGGTATTTGCACGTTTCGGCTACAAAAAAACAGCTTTGGAATAGTCACACACAAAAAAAACGGCACTTTAACTGTGCCGGCTATTTTTGTGATGAAAAAAATTGCAAATCTCAAATCCGAAAGCTGGTAGATTGTTTCTCTGCCAACTGCGATTGAACACTGTCTACTTTTTCACCTTAAACAATTCTTTCTCGTCCACCTTCTTCACTTTCGAACTATCGTTCAGTAATTTATTAATGGCATTGAACGGCGCAAAAACAATTTCGTCGCCAGCGCTTACACCTTCCAGAATTTCAATATTCTGACTATCCTGAATTCCAGTTTTAACCGGTTTCTTGTAAACTTTCCCATCCAGATAAATAAATACTACCTCTACTTTTTCTTCCTGATCGGCTTTGGCCACTTGCTCGGTACCAGTTTCGCCTTCTTTCTCAGCTTCTTCCGCTTTGGGTTCCGGCTTGCCATTTCCTTTCAATGCACGGGTAGTAACAGCCTGAATCGGAACTGTAATTACATTAATCCTTGTTTCTGTCTGTATATCAACTGTTGCCGACATACCGGGACGGAAAGGATATTTTCTTCCGGACACACTATCAGTAAGGTCTTTATATGATTCCTTCAGCAAGAGAATTTTTACACTGAAATTGGTCACCTGATCAGTTGAACCACCCACCACATTTGCCGAATTGGCAATCTCAGTCACAATTCCTTTAAACTTGCGACCCAAATAGGCATCGACTTCTACCAAAGCAGTATCGTTTAGGTTAACACGCACAATATCATTCTCGTTCACATCAACTTTAACTTCCATCAGGTTGAGATTGGCAATAACCATTGTCTCAGTACCTGCATACATATTGGTTCCAACGACCCGTTCGCCTTTTTCAACATTTAAACGTGAAACAGTACCGTCCATCGGGGCATAAATTTTGGTTTTTACAAGCTGTTCCTGGGCTTCGGCAACCGATGCTTCGGCTGATTTAACCGCAAACTGCGCCGCTTTTACTTCCGAT
>Ga0351902_1099_pt1 | contig 17193 bp, 15 predicted proteins | sample BONcelHT113001D5_FD_205828 | JGI IMG/M metagenome (GOLD analysis project Ga0351902, IMG submission 205828) | Enriched cells from coal bed in the Powder River Basin, Montana, United States - BONCAT cells T11 rep1 HSBNCT.T11.300.1.D5 ...
ATGATGATGTTTTGAAAAAAACAAGAGAACAACTTGATGAGTATCTTAATGGAGACAGAAAAGAGTTTGACATTCCTTTGGTAATGGTTGGGACTGAATTCCAAAAAAGTGTCTGGACTGCTCTAATGGAAGTGCCATATGGATTCACTTCGACATATTTGCAATTAGCAAAAAACATACATAATGAAAAAGCAGTTCGAGCGGTTGCTGGTGCAAATGGAGCAAACTCCATCGGTATAATAATTCCTTGTCATCGTATAATTGGAAGCAAGGGAGAACTTGTTGGTTATGGTGGCGGATTGCCTGTGAAAAAACGACTGCTAAAACTGGAGAAAAATACTATTGCTATAAATGATGATGAGAAATATGATTTTATCGGTAGTAAAGATACGAAATATGACGGTGTGTTTTTTGTCGCTGTAAAAACAACGGGAATTTATTGTCTACCTTCTTGCCGTGCAAAAAAACCGAATAGAGAGAATGTACTGTTTTATGATACTAAGGAAGAAGCATTAATAAATGGTTACAGAGCATGCAAAATTTGTAAACCATAAATACTTATAAAAGGCGCTGAAGGGGGACAAGACGAACTCAGCAAAGCGCACGGCCGCCATACCTGACGTTTCCTGGCGTGGTCCCCGGGATTATCGCCAACTATAACGATGCAAAATAGTCCGCCATCCTTTTGCGCATCACGGTATTGGGTAAACGGCCAAAACCAGCCGCCATATTGTCTTGCAAGTGATGGATCTTGGAGGTGGCAGGAATCACGCAAGTGACCGCCGGATGGGAAACGATGAACTTGAGGAAAAACTGCCCCCAGCTTGCGCAATCGAACTCGGCGGCCCAGTTCGGCAGCGCCTTGCCCTTGACCTTGCTAAAAAGCTCTCCGTGCTGGAAGGGGCGGTTGATCAGCACCGCCACCCCGCGGTCGGCCGCCAGTGGCAGCAGGCGCTTTTCGACGTCGCGATCCTCGATGTTGTAGCTGAACTGGACGAAGTCCAGCGACTCGTTTCGCAGGATCTTCTCCAGTTTTCGGTGGGACTTGCCGTGGGAGGTGGTGATGCCGATGTAGCGGATTTTTCCTTCGGCTTTCCAGGCCCTGAGAGTCTTCAGGTGGGTCTGCCAGTCACGCAGGTTGTGAATCTGCATCAGATCGAAGCGGTTGAGACCCCACTTTTGCAGGGAGGCCTCCATTTGGCGGATGCCGGCCTGCTTGCCATTGGTCCAGACCTTGGTTGCGGCAAACAGCTTGCCCCGGTTTTTAACCCGTTTTAGCAGCTTGCCGATGACCTGCTCCGCCACGCCGTACATGGGAGAAGAGTCGACCAATTCGCCGCCGCTGGCGAAGAATGCCTGCAGAACATTGGTGAGTCCGGACAGGGCGGCCTCTCCGTCGTTGATCTCAAAGGTTCTGTAGGTACCCATGCCGATGACCGGCAGGCTTTCGCCGGTGGCGGGGATGAGCTTGCGGAGCGCGGTTTTGCTGATGGCGGTCGTGCGAATCGGGGTTTTCTCCGCAGCTCGCAGCCCCAAAGGCGCAAACCAGGCGGCCGCCAGCGCCACGGCCAGGGAGCTAAGGAAGGTTCTTCGGGAGAGCCGATGATCGTTTGCATTCATGGTGATACCTCCTCGGATATTGCTCGTGCTTCCTGCATTTTGCCAAGCCGGTAGCAGATCCACGCCCACCCGCAGGCCACCGGCACGGCAATGAAAGCGATGGCTGACAGTCCCAGGCCGAGGGCCTGCAGACCGGTATAGGCCCAGGCGCTGAGCACATCGCCGCTGCGGTAAATGACCGTATCGATCACGTTTTTCGCCTTGTACTTTTCCTCCCGGCTGAGCACCACGAACAGCATTTCCCGGGCGGGCTTCATGATGGCGTAATTACCGGCCCGGCGCCCCACCTGCACGGCAACCAGCACCGCCAGAAGCGGGGTGAGGCCGAGCAGCAGGAACCCGCCTGCCAGCAACAGGGGAATCAGCGCCAGGGTCCAGCCGAGGCCGGCGGTCCTGACAATCCGGCTGGTGAGAAAGACTTGCCCGACAAGGGTCAGGGCGTTGACGGCAAAATCCATGGTCGCGAAGACCGTGGTGCGTGTTGCCGGGTCGTTGAAGTTATCGCGGATAATCTGGGCCTGTTGAAAATAGAGAAACGTCGACAGGGTGGTGTAGAGCAGGATAATCAGGCAGATCCCCAGCAGGTAGGGCGATCGAACAATGAGCCGCAGGCCCTCCAGTGCCCCGCCGCCCAGACCCCGCTGTTTGCCGATGGCCCGGGATTCTCCGGCATCCGTAGCGGAAACGGTCGGTTTTGCGACTGTGCCCTCGCGCCAGGCGATCAGTCGCCGGATGCAAAGCATCGCCCACCCCAAGCCGGCGGCGGAGATCAGCAGCAGATTGGTCGGGCCCAGGGGGATGGCCAAAGTGGCGGTCAGGGCGGGGCCGACCAGCGCTCCGGCGGTGCCGCCCGCCGCAATGAAGCCGAACAGACGCTTGGCCTGGGCATCGTTGAACAGATCGGCCATGAAACTCCAGAACACTGAAACGATGAACAGGTTGAACACACTGGTCCAGATAAAAAAGGCGCGAGCCACCCAGACCTCGGCATGTCCCGTGTGAAACAGGCCGAAGAAGAGCAGCAGGTTGGCGATGAAGAAGAGGTAGGTCAGCGGGAGAAACTGTTTGCGGGGGTAGCGCGAGGTCACCCAGCCGAACAAGGGAACAGCGGCCAGCATCGCCAGAAAAGTGCCGGTAAACAGCCACTGCAGATGCTCGACACCACCGGCGATCCCCATTTCGTCGCGCATTGGCCGCACGATGTAGTAGGCGCACAGCAGGGAGAAAAAGTAACTGAACGACCAGAGCAGCGCCCGGATTTCTCCCGGCTCCACCTTGACCAGCCGTTTTAACCAGATATGGACCCGCGAGATCCCGGGTGCTGGGAGTTTGTCCATGGAAAATGCCCTTTATGTTCAGTCCGAATTCTCTACAAGTATATACTGGCAGCGGGGTTTTGCACTTTTTTTCCAGCGACTTCCCAGCTGGCTGTGCCGGCTGGGGGTCGTGCGGCAGAGTCAGGTTGGCAAATTGCAAAGAATTGCAGGTGTCTCAACTTCTGAGATAAGGGGAATCCTTGATATATACCCAAACATCAGGGGGGGAACGATCTGAAGTGGTGCCGGTTGCGGAAAAGACGGTGAGATATATGGGCGGGGTCGGATCAAAGAAAGTCCAGCAATTTTCAACAAAAAGCTTGAAAACCATCTCAAAACAATCAGTAAACCCCGGACAGATTTATTGTGAGGCCGGGTAAAGTCGTGTGATCAAGATACCAATGCCGGGCAAGCGAAATCGGGCTCCGTTGGTCGTGGCGCGTAAGAGTACTTATTATGAATGTCCCCTTTTCCTTATTGTGAACAAGAAAAAGCCCGCTGAACTTTGTCTTCATGCCTGTCTGCCCCTCACTTCAATTCCTGCTCCGGCGCTCACGCGCTCCATCGAATCCGCGCTAAGCCAAGTGCCGGTACAGCAACCGGCCTTCCAAGGTCAGGAGTGACAATGGCAGCTTTCTGTTCAGACGTCCCAGGAGGCTGTCAGAGTAGTTACGCGAATGAGTCGGCCTAGTGTCTTGCGGGAAATAGTAGTAACGAATGGCTCGTCTGTTCGCTTGCCACCGGTCTTTGAACTCGAGCAAGCTGTGGTGCGAGAGGCTTGTTCGACCAAAATCAAAAAACTTCGCCCCGGCTTGGTGGGCCATCTCGATGCATTTCCAGATGAGAAATTGGTTGGCACCCTGCTGGAGAAAAAGAGGATCCGTAGCGCTGTATTCCAGATGCCACGTGGTACTGGATTTTAGCAGGACAGACGCGGCAATGACCTTGCCTTCAAACTCGACCACAGGCAATTCAAAGAAATTCTTGGACGTCAGAATGCGACGCATGTTGGCAAAGAACGCATACGGCTGAGGAGGCAGACCGTTCCTACGCCGCATCAGATTGTAAAATTTATAGAATTGACGCAGATCTGAGTCCTTGTCCGCGAGCCGAAAGACAATGCCGAGTTTCTCAGCGCGTCTCACTCTGTGTCGGATGCTGCTGGGGTGAAACGATAGAAACAATTTGTCAATATCCGCGGCCAAGCTCAGGATTTGACTCACGAACGTGCTGGCTTCACCAAGTTGACCGAAAGCCTCATGCTCATTGTCGAGGAGCTTGAGTTCCACATATCGAACTCCAGGAAATCGATTAAAGGCAAAGTGCACCGCCTCCTCCAATAACTCTTGGGGCATCAGTGGATTGCAGTAGGTAGTGAATGGCAGGGAGACCACGCGTTTTCCGGTTAAAAAACTGTTGACGAACATTGAAGGGAAAATTCCAGAGATTTCGCTGCCGTCTGATGACGTGATCCCCAGGTACAAGGGATTGTAGCCATACGTCTCGGACAGAACCTGCTGCCACGCTGAATGATGATAGATGGTCCCTTCCGGATGACCAAGTACAAATTTGTCCCAGCGCGAATCTGTGGCTGGGTTGAACTCCGTAAGCATGTCGCTATTCTCCTGAATAATCCAAGGGGTTCACTATGCCTTTTTCCAAAAGGCTGGGCCAGAAACGCGACCTAGAAGTTCAACGGTTTTCCAATTACAACGCTACCAGTCGTATTAGGTATCGGGATATAACTAATGCCGACTTCTCTGGAAAAGTCGAGCACCGCTTTCTTGGCCCCTGGATAATCACTCCAATTGAAATCATCCACTATAATATAACCGCCCTTCGCCAACCTCGGGTAAAACCAATGCAGGCCCTCATAAATTGGTTGATACAGATCAGCATCTATACTGACGAAGCAAAATGTTTCATCTTCCAAGCCGACGGCTGAGTCAGGAAACCATCCTTTCCTGATTATAATATTTTCCTTATGAGACATTTTAGACATGACCATCTCAATGTTGGTATCGCTGAAATCGTCATAGTTCTTTGTGGTATAGCCCAGGTGTTCCTCAGCTTCCAGATCACGAAGATCAAAGCCTTCGAAAGTGTCGAACAGATAGAGTTTCCGATCAGGAAAGAAATGATTCATTACAGAAGCATTGAAGCCCCGGTAGGCTCCAAGCTCTGCTATGGCGCCCTCAATATTGTGTTCATACAGTTCATGACTCATGAGTTGCGTCATTCCATGTTGGACTTTATCCAATCCATAAGCCCATACTTCCTTTGGGTGTAACTTACAAGGCGGAGAAGTTCGAATACCGACAATTGGATTGACAAAAGGGTGAAATTGGTTGCTGTGGGATAAATAATAGTCACAATGTGGCTCCAGCAATCTCATTACCTTCAGTAACGCTGATTTGACTAGATTCTTATGTAAGTCCATTAGTCTCACTCTCCGCTGTTTCAGGTTATACGTGGGGGTCAAGAAGCTGAACTGTGGAGTCATCGCACTCCTTGCCCTGTCTTATCCCACGGTTGGATCTGCATTGTGTTACAACGCTATTTAACACTCCGCACCTCCTTGGAAATTTCCACGACTCGCCGCCCAATCCTTTCGGCCGCTTCAAGGGACAACCTGCGATACAGGGGCAGAAGCACGACGTTTTCCGCGGCCAAACACGCATTCGGATACTTTGCGTGCTCCCATTTTGGAGCCAGGGGGCTTTCGTAGTTCGTCTCCAGGTAGAGTCCGCTCCTTAGCGCACGCCGCAGGATTTCGCCACGCTCGATCCCGGACACCGTGATGGGGAAACGCAACAGCGCTTTCTCGTCACACACGCCGGTGCTGAACGTGCGAACGGATGTCGACGCGAAGATGCGTTTGTACACGGCCACAAGGTTTGCGATCTGTTGGCCGATAGCATCCCAACGATTGAGTGCCCGCAGCACCAAGTCCGCCTGATAGTCATGGAACGCACGGTTGAAGAAGGCCGTGTTCCGCGCTTCGGCCGGGCTCTGCGCTTCTTCGACGTCCAAAATCGATCGGTGTTCTCGCAGGATCCTGTGGAGCGTGAACCTTCCGTAAAACGAGGGCTGGGTGGCGAGGTTGAAAATGAGCGAGAACAGCAGTTCCTTCACCGGAAGTCCGTCCTTCATGGGGACTGCGGGATGCGATTTTAAAACCTCCGGATCGACCACGTGTTCGTTGTTGACAACGATGGCCGCGCCGTGAAATGCAGGCAACCGCTTCGACCGCTCGAAGCTAAATACGCCGAAATCCGCAACTGTCCCCAGCAGTCGGCCATCAGGCCGCGACGGGAAGGAGGCCGCTGCGTCCTCGATCGTAACGCAGCCGCGCTCCTTGGCTAGTGAGCAGATATTGTCGATGTCGGTGGGTAGGCCGAATATATGGGTCGGCATGAGGACACGGCCGGGCCGGGCCTCGGCCTCGAACTCGGCCGACGTTGCGTTTAGGCCCCCGGCGGAGCAGTCCACGTAGATGATGCGCTTTCCCGCCACCTCCGCAGCTGTCTTAACCGCCGGGCAGGTGTAGGCCGGTATCACAACCTCGTGATGGGGCAGCATGGAGAGAATCTGCGCAATGGCTGCGCGTCCAGAAGGCGCCAGAAAAACGTGATTCCGCCCGGTGATTTGTCGGAGTGCCTCGCACAGGGCTTCCCGGGGTTCTCCTCCAAGTGACGTAAACAACCCGAGCACTAGCTCGCGATTCGTCGTCTCAAGGCGGTTGGGTGGCGTGACGGATTGCCATGGACACATCCTGCCTTCTATTTCCCTCAGAGCCTTCGAGTAGGCTATTTTCATGCAGTGAGACTCCTGCTAGCCGGAGTAGATGTTGGGCTCTCTCTGCGACGCGACGGATGTTAACTCGTCGCCGGCAGTTTCTTCCCAGTCTTTTTGGCCTAACTGGGACTGTCAGTCTGACAGCTCGCGAGGTAGTGATCGATAGAATTCAGTCAGCCCTCTTTGTTGGCTCTTGTTCTAGGCGAATGGAGCCGCAGTTGACCTTCGTCAGATCAATCATGCAGCAAATTCACATATTGAACAGGCCGACGCCCTCTGCATACCGCGATGAAACGGCGAACGATGGCCGCAAGAATCGTGAACCATGCAGAAGCTGCCAGCTTCACGGCCTCTAAATAGAGCCCTTTTCCCACTGCTACCAGAATCCAGGACAGCATCGGTCCACCCAGACACGTGGACCTTGCAAATAAGTACTTTCGTCCGCCGGGATATTCTCCAGCTCTCTCCTTTTTGAGGAGGATTTTTGCGCAGCGAAGAATCGACGCTACGGCATGCGTGACGTTCGTTGAATGGATTCGATACCAAACGGTCTTCGGCTCGAGGATTACAAGCGTTGTACCCGACAAGCCCAATTTCAGAAGAAGATCCGTCATGTCGAGATGAAAAACACCGGGTGACCAGCCCCCCACGTCCCAGAATGTCTGACGGTGGACAACGAAGCTGCTTGCGCCGAAAGAGACCATGCGATCTTTCTGGAACCAGCATGCGTAATTGACAAAATCGATCTTGCTAGGAAACTCCTCCGCAGCCGCCCTGGGATCCTCGCCTTGAGATTTAAATCTCCGACCCAGAATGATCTTCGGACTCTCGGCCGCAATCAGACGCTCGTAGACCTGGAGAGTCCATGGCATCAGGACGTCATCGCCATCCAAGAAGACCAAATACTCTCCGCTTGCCAGGGATGCACCATGGTTACGTGCAGCATCGGCTCCACGATTTATAGGGAATCTCACCAAAATGATGGACGTGCCAAAAGTGTTCAGAACATCCGCAGTGCCGTCCCGAGAGTTATCATCGACAACGATAATTTCCTTATTGGGATGCTTTTGGGACAAGGCGGATTCAACGGCCTCCCTTATAAAACCTTCTTGGTTGTAACAGGCTATCACAATACTAAACCGTAATTCAGACATACTGGGAATCTCCACGACGTAAAGTGCCATCCGCGGAATCGGCGTGCAGCGGGCACTACCAGTTAATTGACAGGAATTCCTTCAGTGCAGCGTCATCCATTGGTTGCAAGGGCTTAAAGGTAGTTGTTACCTGGTAAGGCGCATTGGTGGCATTCTGGATGGCCCAGACCAATTCACTCACATGCAAACAGTAATCAGCCGGCAGCCGGGATGGACACTGTTCCGTAATCGCTCGCGCCAGTTCCGCAATTCCTCGCCCATAATCCATGCGGTACCTGGTATATCGCTTCTTCCAGCTTACTTTCTTTACCGGTGGATATTCTCTAGGATGCGAAGCAAACCAACTCTTTACGAACGGGTAAGTCTTAAGTATCGGAAATCTGTTAATCTGCAATCGCCGTTTGGAATATATATCCAGATAGACAGGAGACGAGTAGTTCCAACAGTCGTCAACCGTCAAGATTCCCTTATCTCCTACTATCTGCACACTGTGGTTATGGGGGGCTATAAAACTGTTTGTCAATCTTACAACCACTCCTGATGCAAAAGTAATGCACGCGACTGAAAAGTCGGGAGTCGTTACATATAAAGGCTCTTCCGGGGTCACTTGTTTGTTAGGCCATAAGCACGCAGAAAAAGCCGTGATGGTTTTGGCCGGTCCAAAAAAGGCCGTAAACCAGGTCAGATAATACGAGGCATGCTCATATGTACAGCCCACCTCAAACTCATCCCGGTAGGGAGAGGGCGCACCCGATGCACTGCGCCATAGATGAGGCTCCCGTAATTGAACAGGACCATCATCCAGTTCTGCATAAACTGCGCGAACTGTTCCTATTTTACCGCTGTTCAAAGCTCTCCACAGTGTCTGGGCCGTTTCTCCCAACACTCCACAAGGGGCTGAGGATAAATAGAGACCCTTGGTGTTCGCCAACTCCACTAACTCCTGGGCCTCTGAAAATGCCATTGTCATGGGCTTTTCGGAATATACGTGCTTCCCAGCCTCTAAACACGCTTTGGAAACCTCGAAATGACTACTTGGGTTGGTTAGATTGACTATCATCTCAATGCTGGGGTCGGCCAATAACGCTTCCACAGTTGAGCAGGTTTTTACCGAGTAGTAGGCGCCAAATTCACTAAGGCGCTTCTGATCGCGGTCAGTTACCGCAACTAACTCCAGCTGAGGGTATTTTTTCAGGCTCTGGAAATAACTGTCTGCAGCATAGCCACATCCCACAAACCCAATTCGCATTACTTCCCCCAATTGAATTGATTAGGATTGTATTTTTTTGCTCCGGCAGCCAAGATGAGGAGTCCGCTTACATAATGGCGCCTTGCGCATGGTAACCTTTTCATTGTTCAGGTCAAATAGCGCCATAGGGGCATACATCCGCCGACAAAGGTCGAGGCTGGAAGCGTCCAAGGCGATATCGGTCAGGACTATTACGAGGAGCGTTATCGTTCTCGTGTCGAACATAATCTAAATCAAAACGCGCGATAACTGGATTTTGAATTGGTCACGATTCAAAGATAAACAGCAAAACCAAAATATTTAAATTCATGCAATTATGGTTAAGATGATCAGAAGAAGGACTTCCATTTCGTGTGTTTTATATAGTTTAGCTGGGCTATTTTACTTGTCAACGAATAGGTGTTGCCCATGTTGCAGCATTCGGTATTTGGTGAAATCAAAGGAACTAATAGCAAGCCAGTCGTGGCGGCCTATGCACTATGTAGCACGTAAATATCAAGTTCTTTACCTACAAACCATGTATCGGAGCCTCATTTCCTCAGCAGTATAATAGCTCTGGTGAATCAAAATGCATTCAAAAAAATCGGCAATGATTTCATGCTGCGACTGCTTAAACTGTTTGCTATTCGTTCACTGCCGCGTATCCTGGTTCGAAATACGGTGCACTATCTCTTTATCTTTCCAAAAATAACATGGAAATCATCAACTACCTCTTTGGTGTTCGCAACTAATCAGGAAGTACCTGGAGCAAGATTGATTCCTGTCCATGAAGTCACATTCAAGAAATCATCCGATGAAGCCTATTCTTCTGGCTTTCCAGTCTGGCCTGTCCGGACTCAAAGGTCGTCAGCAGTCTTTCCTTTGACTTCCGCGTCATGTTGCGCCCTTCGTGCAGGAGTTTGGAAGCCTTGTGACCCATCGTGTCGGCGAAGTCAGCAAAATCGTCTGTAAATTCGTGTACAACCTTATCTGTCCGCGTTCCCACGCTTTTTATGAACCTGACGATATCCTTACGGGTCATTCTGCCCGACTTGGGGGCGAACAGCAGGGCAAGTCCCGCACCGACGACGCTGGCACCAACGATGACAAGAGTATCAGTTGCGTGGTTGTTACTTTTGGGTGCCATATCGTATCTCCTTTCTTTTGATATTGTACATTAAGTATATATCAAATTGGTGATTCTGGTAAACGGTTGGCTGCAATCGGACGTTTTTCGGGATGGATTCCCGCGGAAGGGTCATCGTGTATCAGGTTTGAAAAGGGAAAAGACGAAGTAGCAGACCACTAATTAATGCTTGGCGGATCTCGTTGGTAATTGGCGACGATCAGGGTGTGATACGAGGTCGCAACTCTTCACGATCAACCTTCTTCAATTGGGAAGGCGACCGCTGTTGTGGAAAATGAATATCAAAACCAACATTGATGGTATAATTCAACCAGGAAACTGGACCGACATAAGTGAAAGATAAACGCGAGGGATAAATGCCGTTTCCCTCGGGTTTTCGAGAAGGAGGACAAGATGGATAAATATCAGTGCAGGTGCCAATATGTTTACGACCCATCGACAGGTGATGATACGCAGGGGATCTCGGCGGGTACCTCTTTTGCGGATGTGCCCAGCGACTGGATCTGCCCGCGGTGCGGGCTTGATAAAGTTCATTTCTGGAGAAACGAAGGGCGTCCAAACTCCGAAATGGGACACCCGACAATGAAAGTAAAGGTAAAATGCTTCTCGACCTTGTCCAAGGAGAACGTCTGCGGATTCCGGGCCGACAGCGAGTACGAAATGTATGAGGGATCCACAGTCCATGACCTTGCGGAAAAACTGGCAGTGCCCATGGAGGCCGTCAACCTGGTGTTCCGTAATAACTGCGACGTGGGCTTCGATACGGTTATCAACCCCGGTGACAGGATTGCCTTTTCGCCCAAAACCGGCGCCATGTGAGGACGGGGCTGCAAAGGGGAGGGAATGAGATGTGAGTGCCCAGTGACATGGATACCTTGCTGATTCGTGAGTTGCAATGACGAAAATAGTAGAAATATTTCAGGGGGGCGGCTTGAGGGCCGCGCCCTTTTGCAATTCCGGAAAAATTACCATGCGCCCGCAGAAATCCGGAACAGATTTGGTTGTTGTTAATGAGGGTAGAGTAGTTCTTTATAAATGTATAAACAGGCGATCTTGAAAAGGGAGCCTCCTGATAACTAGTTTTCATCAGGAAAGTCTCGGCAGGGGCTGGGATGGAACTTGCCGAAGCCTCTCGTAATCGGTTGCCACCCGAGATATTGATCGGGCAGCCCTTGCATGAGGTGGGTGAATTTCTTAACCAAAAGCGACCTGACGGCTACTTTACCAGAAACACCGAACATTTTGCTCCGAGAAGCATATGGTGTGCGACGTCTCCCATTCGGTATTTCTCCAGACCTGTAGACCCGAGGGAATCAATGATAATCAGGTCTATGTCCCTCTCTTCGACCTCTTTGAATATTTCTTCAAAGGGGGGGCCGGTTTTGATATCGGTAGTGATTTTATCCATGTTTATAAAGGGAAATATTGCGAGCTGATTTCGGATTTCTGCAAGGGCAGACGCATACATTTTTCTCTCAAGCTGACCAAACGACACTTCATCAAGGCAGAAATCTGCGATACACTGTTTCACGGGGTTCTGGATCACATGCAGAAGAAAAACCTCCGAATTAAACTCTTTTGCTATGTCGAAAGCGAGGCGGAGTGTTTTGAGGGAATTCTTTGACATGCTCGTCGGAACAAGTATTCGGGTTGGTTTGAACATGGTTATTCCTCTGGCTCTCTTTCCAACTGGATAATGAATTGAAAGATCGTTGGGACATCTTCAACCGTTTGTTGTTCGAATAAATAATTTGTGGTACGAATATTTCTATACATACAATTGAACACATTTTTTTTTATTGTCAAATTTGCCATTCCGATAATAACCATTTTCATTCATCGAGATGACAGATTTTCTAACCCGGACACGAGAATTCCCTTCGCGATTTCGGGAATAATCTTAACTCCCATTGCCCAGGGGGATTAGGTGAGACGGTTATAGCTACTAGCAATCATAATATAATCTGGAAGAGGTGAACATATGCTTATTGAGCGTATTCGAGAAGACAGACTTAAGGCCCTGAAGAGTAAGGATGCGAAAAAAAAGAGCCTCCTTGACGTTCTGGTGGCAGATGCATGCAAGGATGAAAAACAGCCTGATGATGCGACGGTGGTGAGGTTTGTAAAAAAATTCATCGAGAACGCAAAAGAAAATTTGCAGGCACTCGAAAAAGGGGGCGGTATCTCGGCCGGCAAGGAAGACGCTCAACGCGAAATAGAGATCCTTATGGAATATCTGCCCTCGCAACTGACAGGAACTTCCCTGGTTGAAGCAATCCGCCAGGTGATGTCGCTCGAAGCCATCGAGGCTCTCCCTGCAAATATGGGAAAAGTAATGAAGGCGTTGGGAGTCCATTATGCCGGGAAATACGACGGCAAGGAAGCCAGTGAATTGGTGAAGGGCATCATGTCTGGGAAAATCTGACAAATTCAGGAGCTGATTTGCCTTCTTTATGGGTATCCCTTCCCATCCCAGTCCGACCTTGTACCTTTTCTCTGGTATATTCATAGTATGAGAGATACGCAGTCTGGACTGGAAATAACAGTATTTCTTTGCGGCGATGTCATGACCGGAAGAGGTATCGACCAGATCCTGCCCCATCCCGGCGACCTGCACATCCACGAGCAGTATGTCAGAGACGCGAAAAGGTACGTGAATCTGGCTGAGGAGCGGCATGGGCTTATTCCGGGACCTGTCGGTTTTTCCTACATATGGGGCGACGCTCTCGGAGAACTGGAGCGGGTTTCGCCTGATGTGAGAATCGTCAACCTGGAAACCAGTATCACCAGCCGCGATGATTATTGGAAAGGAAAGGGGATCAACTACCGGATGAACCCGGCTACTATCGCCTGTCTAACCGCAGCCGACATCGACGTCTGTTCCCTGGCGAACAATCACGTCCTGGACTGGGGATATAACGGACTGAAAGAAACGCTGCGGACCCTCGAAAAAGCGGGGATAAATACAGCGGGAGCAGGTTCCGATCTTAAGTCGGCCGTGGCCCCGACTGTGATCGAGGCGCCGGGGAAGGGCCGGGTGATCGTGTTCTCCTGCGGCCTGGCGTCGAGCGGGATTCCATCGAGCTGGGCCGCCGCCGAAAACAAGGCCGGGGTGAATCTGTTGCCGGATTTGTCTGACAAGGTAGTGCTTGGCATCGGAAACAGGATCCGGATGATAAAGCGACAGGGAGATATCATAGTCGTCTCCATCCACTGGGGAGGTAACTGGGGGTATGAAATTGCCCGCGAACAGTGTAATTTCGCCCATGGGCTGATCGACACGGCCGGCGCGGACATCATCCACGGCCATTCATCCCATCATGTCATGGGAATCGAAGTCTACCGGGACAGACCAATCATGTATGGCTGCGGTGATTTCATCAATGACTATGCAGGTATCGGCGGTTATGAAACGTTCCGGGAGATTTGAGCCTGATGTATTTCGTGACCATGTCTCCCGCAACAGGCAGACTTGTCGGCCTGCGCATGATTCCGGGCAAGATGAAAAAATTCAGGGTCAATCATGCTTCGAGAGCCGATGCTGAGTTGCTCGGGCGCACGCTGAACCGGGAAGGAAAACGTCTCGGTACTCACGTCGTGTCGAAAGAAGACAATGTTCTCGAACTACGCTGGTGAACTGAACTTTATGAGTATACAGGGCTGACGATTCTTAACGATGCCAGCCACGATACCCTCCATGATGGTGGCCGTACCCGCCGTGGTGTCCCCGCCCTCCATAGACGCCCGTATAATGAAAGTTTATATTCGGTCCCGCATACCCGTAAGGAAATCCGTAGTTATCCGAAGTGTAATGCCCGTAATAGCCCGGATAGACAACACACCCGCTCAGCATTACGGCGACAGTTAGCAGAAGCAAAAGCTTTATCATAAGACACCCCCTCTTGATGTCATTCGTTGTGTCAAAAATTTCTTTGTCTTTTAACAAGAAAGACCATCCAGTTCGCCATTCCCGCTCTCTTCTCGTCATTCCCGCTTTGCTCCTTCGCTAGGGCTACTGCGCACAAGCCGCGGGAATGACGGTATGATGGGGTTTTCTTCATAATCTACCCCCCTGCTTTTCATAGAACTTTTGACACTATCATGTCCTTTTTTCCTCTGATAAATATAACGCTTCGAACCATTCGGGGTTTATCGATGAGGCCAGATTAAATAGGGCACAGGGGGGCAGGGACAAAGGGGTGCCAGGTCTACACCTAAGACAATGTAATAGTGCAAAACTGGCATTACTCTGTCCCTTTTTTCGTGGGAGATGCCTCGCAAAGGTAACAATATTTGCAGCTGAACAAAACCGCGAGAGTTCACTTATTGAAACAGTACGTATGACATTGTACAATTATTGTATTGAGACAGCTTGGCGATAACCCTGAAGATATGGCCTGTTTGCGATTCGGCCGTCGAACCGATGCGCATGAAACAGGAAAGGAGGCAGGGAATGCGAATACTAGCTATTATTTTCGTGCTGGCGATCTGTGCTGTTCCCGCCACGGCCCAGCACCCTCATCCACAGGGAACCCTCAAAGCGCAGGAACTTCACCCAGGTTTAGGCAGTCACCATCACCACATCACTACGAAAAACCCCGAAGCTCAAACATACTTCGACCAGGGTTTGATACTCCTCTACGGCTTTAACCACGACGAGGCCGCCCGCTACTTTCGCCGTGCCGCGGAGCTGGATCCCGAAGCGGCCATGCCGTACTGGGGCCTCGCCCTTTCCATCGGGCCGAATTACAATGATACCGCAGTGGACGCTAATCGTGCGAAAGCCACCTATGACGCCGTACGCAAGGCGGTCGAGCGAGCCCCGAAAGCGAGCGTGCCTGAACAGGATTATATCCGCGCCCTGGTTAAGCGGTACCCGTCAGCGGATCCGAAGTCGGACTGGAAGAGGCACCATCTCGATTACAGCAACGCCATGCGTGAGTTGGTGATAAAGTACCCGGACGACCTCGATGCGGCAACCATGTTCGCCGAGAGCCTGATGATGCTGCGACCGTGGCAGCTCTGGACTCTTGACGGCAAACCGGCGCCCGGCACACTGGAACTTGTCGCGGTGCTTGAATCCGTGCTGAAGCGAAACCCGCTGCATCCCGGCGCAAACCACTTCTACATCCATGCAGTGGAGGCGTCACCGCACCTGGAACGTGCCATCCCCAGCGCCATGCGACTCATGACGCTCGTTCCCGGCACAGGTCACCTGGTGCACATGCCCGGGCATATCTTTCTCCAGACCGGTGACTACGAGCTTGCGGCAAAGACCAATGTGAACGCGGCAGCGGCTGACGAGGCGTTCGTCCGCCGCACCGGAGCCACCGGCGTCTATCCTCTCATGTACTGGACGCACAACATCCACTTCATTTCATACGCCAGGGCCCAGCAGGGTAGGTACGACGAGGCGAGGCAGGCGGCCGGGGAGATGGTTCGTAACGTAGGTGATGCGGATTTGCAGATGCAAATGCTCGAAGGATTTCTCCTCTATCCGCTGATGGTTGATCTGATCTTCCACCGCTGGGACGAGATTCTCGCCGCGCCTGCTCCCAGGTCCGAGCGGAATCTCCTTGTCGCCTTCCGGCAGTATGCGCGGGCGATGGCATATGCCTCGCAGGGCAAGGTGGTCGAAGCCGAGGCGGAGCGGCAACGGTTCAACTCGCTTCGCGCTGCTGTCCCGGCTGATTCCAGGTACCTGATCAACAACACATCTTCGGATTTTCTGGCCCTTGCTGCGGCTACGCTCGACGCGCAACTGGCCTGGGCGCGCGGAGATAAACAAACATCCATCGAAAAGTGGCGTCGTTCGGTCGAGGTTGAATCCACGATCCAGTATGATGAGCCGCCGCCATGGATCTACCCTGTGCGGCAGTCGCTGGCTGTTGCTCTGCTGCGAAACGGTCAGGCCAAGGAGGCGGAATCCGTCTTCCGGGAGGCGATGGAGAAGCGCCCCCGCGACGGCCGGCTTCTTTTCGGCTTGCAGCAGAGCCTTCTAGCGCAAGGGCGCAACGATGAAGCGGCGCTTGTCGAAGCTCAGTTCAACACGGCATGGAAAGATGCCACGGTAAAGCTGGGTATCGAAGACCTGTAATGGACAAATCACGTAAAATTCATACGAAGTCACAACAAGAGAGGTCCTGTGGCTCTAAGTTCAGGGCCTTTGTTGCATGTTGACCATCCAGTAAGGATGCGGCCTTTTCTGGAATTTCAGGGAAATCATACGGATTGTGGAGAGTGGGTAGTCTTTATTCCTCAAACTTGGGGGTGTTGCTTTACAAGTGATTGTAATTCGTTTCCATCCGGAAAAGGTCATTTTTCGCCCTGACAGCGTCAATCAGCGGCCTTGTTTGTGCGACGTACAAGTAGTACGTCTCCGCACAATCCCTTGATTTTGACTCGCCCTGCGGGCAGCCTTCGCTGTCAACTTTTGCAGGCAAAAGTTTCTTGTCAGGACAAAAAAATCCTCGTTTCCGAATTGGAAATCGCTAGTTTCACATCCGGAGTTTCCGGATGGAAACTAATACCGGCCAATCGACTTCCACTCCACCCAGAGAATGTTATACTGTCAATTCAGGCGAAGGCTAACCATCAACGCAGAATGAACAAAGGAGGCGAAATGTACGGAAAAATCGTAATGGGATTGGCATTTCTCGCGGCTGGCGGGACTATTATCGGCGGATGTAAGAAAGAATCATCTGAGAAACCGGCAGCTCCGGAGCAGGTGACAGCATCGGCCCCGGCTCCACCGGCAGAGGCAAAAACAGGCGAAGAGTTGTTCAAACAACACTGCATGGTCTGTCACCCCGATGGTGGAAATATAATCAACCCTCAGAAAACCCTGCACCGAAGAAGCCGGGAAGAGAACGGCATCAAAACGGCCGAAGATATAATCAAGAATATGCGCAATCCCGGGCCGGGCATGAC
>Ga0351902_1068_pt1 | contig 16614 bp, 14 predicted proteins | sample BONcelHT113001D5_FD_205828 | JGI IMG/M metagenome (GOLD analysis project Ga0351902, IMG submission 205828) | Enriched cells from coal bed in the Powder River Basin, Montana, United States - BONCAT cells T11 rep1 HSBNCT.T11.300.1.D5 ...
GCGGATTGTCGATCTGGGGGGCTGTACCGTGAACGGTGTCATGGTGCGGGTTGCTTCCCGGACCCTGCGCCAGGGGGATGAGATCGTGCTGGGGGTGATGGAGCCGGGACGCTTCCGGGAGCTTGTCTATACCGCCGAGACGGTGCTCTATGAGGACGGCGAGGTGGTGGCGGTCTGCAAGCCGGCCGGGTTCAATTCCCAGCGCACGCCGTACCAGCTGAAGGGGACCGTGGAGTATGCGATCGGTGTGTACCTGAAGTGCGGAGCGAGCGGCGAGCCGGTGCGGATCATTCATCGCCTCGATCGGGGAACCTCCGGGGTGATGCTGTTTCCGAAGAATCGCACTGCCGCGGCCCGGCTGTCGCTGCAGTTGAAGGAGGGGCGGGTGGAGAAGCGCTACCTGGCCCTGGTGAGCGGCGTTCCCCCGGCCGGGGAGTGGCTGGTGGACCAGCCGATTGCCAAGGTCGGCTCGGCCCGCTACGGGGTGGCCAGGCCGGGCAAGGAGGCGCAGACCGGCTTCCGGGTGGTGGCGCAGGGGGACGGTGCCGCCCTGGTGGAAGCACGCCCGTTCACCGGCCGGACCCACCAGATCCGGGTCCACCTGGCCCACTGCGGACTGCCGATTGTCGGCGACTCGACCTACGGCGGCGGTAGCGCGGCGCGTATGATGCTGCACTGTTGTTCCATGGCTTTTGAGGGTCGGGATGGGGGGCTGATTACTGTTACGGCTTTGCCGGATGAGGAGTATCAACAGATTTGCCGGAGCAAAGCTGTTGATACTCCTCATCCTCAGTTATGAGTTATGAGTTATGAGTTTTGAGTTAAAAGCGAAAAAGTCAGACGTGAGATGGGAGACGTGAGAAGTGTGCCTGCCCAAAACCAAGGGCAACTACAGGGGGTTGCCCCTACATAAAGGACACCAACCTGAAACATCGGCCCTGGAATTGGTTTTTTCAACTCAAAACTCAAAACTCAAAACTCATCACTGTTTAACGCAGCTTTAGCCGGGATAAAAACTTGCCGAGCATACGGTTCAGGGTGTGTTCCCGGGGCAGGGAGGCGATGACCGGGTATTTGCGGGTGCCGAGGCTGGCCAGTTCTTCCTTGATACGGGGGTTGTTTTCGTGGAGCAGGCCGTCGCGGAAGATGCGGATGGCGTCCTGTCTCCGGCCGGAAAGCAGGTAGATCCTGCCCAGATTCAGGTAGTGGCGGGAGTTCCAGGGCTCATCCCGGAGTGCGCTCCGGCCGAGGGAGATGGCCTGCGGGAAGTCATGGTTTTCCTTTGCCAGGCAATAGGCCAGGTGGGAATGAAGTTCGGGGCTTTCGTCCAGGTCCGCGGCTTCCAGTAAATGGCGGAGCGCCAGGGATGTGTTGCCTGCGTTTGCTGCTGCAATACCGTCTTTCACCAACGTCTGGAACTGGTCTTCCATGGATGCTTTCCTCTCCTGGTCGTCAAATAAAGTGTAGCTCAAAACTAAAAACTCAAAACCGCCTTTTTTCTCCGCCTCAGCGCGGCAAAGAAAGAGCTGAGCAGTTCGGCGCATTCTTCCCCACGGACGCCGCTGGTCAGCGCCAGCCGGTGGTTGAGGCGTGCGTCGTCCGACAGGTCGTAGAGGGAGCCGGCCGCTCCGGCCTTCGGGTCGGGGCAGCCGAAGACCACCCTCTCCAGACGGGCGAGGAGGATCGCGCCCATGCACATCGGGCAGGGTTCGAGGGTGACATAGAGGGTGGCACCGAGCAGCCGCCAGTTGGCCGCTTTCTTCGCCGCCCTGCGGATGGCGGTCATCTCCGCGTGGGAGGTGGGGTCAAGGCTTTTCTCCCGCAGGTTGTACCCGCGGCCGAGCACCAGCCCGTCCCGGACGATTACGGCACCGATCGGAACTTCGTCCCGGGCCCCGGCCTTTTTCGCTTCGCGGATCGCCAGGCCCATCCAGTAGCTGTCGTCTTTTTCCGGTATCATCTGTTGGTGCCGCCGGGCTGCGGCTTCCTCTTCTCATGAAAATCTATTGTCAGGAGGTACTATCCGGAATTTCCGGGCATTTGTCAATTTATTTGCCTTTGATTTCAAGTCGAAACCAAAATCAAAGAACTACTTTATCTCTCGCCCGTTCGCGCTGCTCACTCGAGACCGCAGAGGACGCAGAGAAAAGCTAAAGGCGAAAATCGATTTTTGAGGTGTTGGCTTTCCTCTGTGCCCTCTGTGTGCTCTGCGAGAGACAGGTTTTTGATTAGCTTTTTGCCTTTAACTCAAAACTTAAAACTCAAAACTCAAAACAGCCTTTATCTCTCGCCCGTTCGCGCTGCTCACTCGAGACCGCAGAGGACGCAGAGAGAAACATGAGGCGAAAATCTTTTTGAAGGTTTAAAATCCCTCTGTGTATTTTGCGCTTGGTTGCTGAAGCCAGGTTTTTTGGCGAAGGTTGCAGAGACAGGGGTTTGCGGGTAGCTTTTGTCATTAACTCAAAACTCAAAACTCAACACTGTTTTTCAAAGGGTGGTTTCATGCGCATTTTCGATATTTCCGTACCCCTGGCCGCGGGCCTGCCGACCTGGCCGGGTGACCCGTGTCTGTCGCTGGAGCCGGTGCTGCAGCTGGAAAAGGGCGACGGGGCACAAGTGTCCCGCATTACCCTTGGCGACCATTCCGGTACCCACCTGGATACTCCGGCGCACATGCTGGAGAACGGGGCGACCCTCGATGACATCCCCCTGTCACAGCTGCTGGGCAGGGCCCTGGTGGCGGACCTGCGCGGCTGTGCCGAGATCGGCCTGGCGGAGCTGGCAGGGCTGCAGCTGGCGGGCGAGAAGCGGCTGCTGCTGCGAACCGACAATTCCGCGCTCTGGACAAATCCGGAGTTCTGCCCGGACTTCATCGCGCTGACGGCCGAAGGGGCGCAGTACCTGGTGAGCAACGGCATCCGGCTGGTGGGGATCGATTATCTCTCCATCGAAAGCTTCCACGGCGACGGCGCGGTGCACCGGACCCTGCTGGGGAACGGAGTCGTGATTCTCGAGGGGCTGAATCTGTCAGAAGTTCCGGCCGGCCGCTACGAGCTGGTCTGTCTGCCGCTGCGGATTGCCGGTGGTGCCGGTGCTCCGGCGAGAGCCGTATTACGGCAGTTTTGAGTTTTGAGTTTTGAGTTTTGAGTTGGAAAACCGGGTAAAGTTATATATCACGTAGGGGCAGGCCCCTTCTCTTGCGCGCCGAAGCTTTAGCGAAGGAGTGCGCGCCGACATGTTCGCCAGAGCTTTAGCGTAGGTGGAAGCTTCTCACGTCTCCCATCTCACGTCTGACTTTTTCGCTTTTAACTCAAAACTCAAAACTCAAAACTCAAAACTGTTTTTCCAGATAGTGCTGGTATACTTGAAAGGAGGAAGACAGCAAATCCCTGCCGAAAGGAGAACAACCATGGCACGGCTTTCCCGGAAGTTAGGTGTAGAAGAGAAGGGCCAGCGGACTGCCCGCAGTACCGATGTCTATATGTCAAACGATGGCATCCCGGTTTCCTACTGTACGAAATGCGGGGTTATTAACCGGCAGAAACGCTGGATCATGGACCCGCTGGAACTTGCGCAGCTGAAAGAGGATCCGACGGTCGGCACCATCGTCTGCCCCGCCTGTCAGAAGATGCAGGATAAAGTCCCCGGAGGTTTCCTGACCCTGTCCGGCAGCTATCTGCGCAAGCATGAGCAGGTGATCCTGGAGCTGATCAAGAATACCGAGGAAAAATCGCGCAACAAGAATCCCCTCGGACGAATCATGGAGATCACCCAGGAGGGGGATGTCATGACCCTTCTGACTACGCTGGACAAACTGGCCGAGAAGCTGGGCAAGGAAATCTACAAGGCCCACGGCGGCAATCTGGAGCACCAGTGGAGCCGCGATGAAAATTATGTGCGGGTGAATTGGAAACGGGACCTCTGAGGCCGGCATTGTGGTTGCTGCGGGTACCTGTTTGGAAAAGGGCGGCTTTTTGGGTCGCCCTTTTTACTATTATTTTGCCATGGGTACACACGCTTGCGCGATGTCCCGGCCTTCGAAGCCATGCATTTATTGTATTGTAAACCTGCAATCTTAAAGACATTAAAAATCTTTTTTTAGCCACGGATGCACACGGATGAACACGGATGTAAATCAAAACCAGAAGGCTTTTCGGGTTGTAAGGCAATTAAGCTTTATTAGGTGTTATCCGTGAAAATCCGTGTGTATCCGTGGCAAATAAAAGGTTTTAAAGTCACTCAGGCGTGACAAAGAGAATGCGCGAGAGCATCAAAACCAAAAACCAGCTCCACCCGTAATCCTTAATCCCGATTATCCCCCCAAGTTTCAACCCATAACTCAAAACTCAAAACTCAAAACTCATAACTGCTTACAAACTACCGCATAACTCCCCGCGAAACTGACCGCGACCCGGGAGCCGGCCATGATCTGTGCTTCGAGGGCCAGGCGAGCCCGTCCCCTGTTGTGGAGGCTGGCGAGAAAGTGGGCGTAGTGGTCCGCTTCGGGGAGCCGGCACTGTACCTCCCAGCTGTCCGTTACCGGCAGCGAGTAGTTGATGGTGCTTTCGTGGATCATGATGTCGCCCGTGAGGCCCTCTTCCCTGAGCCGGAGCTTTATCAGTCCCCAGCCTGACAGGACCAGCAGCGAAAAGAGGCTGCCGCCGAAGGCGGTTCCCTTGTCGTTCACGTTCGGTTCCAGGGGGGCGCCGAGCACCAGGGTCGCGCCGTCATAGCGGAGAACCCGGACGCCGAGCTGCCGGGTGATGGGGATCTTGCTGTGGAAGGTTTCTTCCAGATAGCGGCACTGGGTGGAATGCTGCGCCAGGGGTTGTTTTTTCGGGGTGTTGTCCATGGTTTGATTTTATACTGAAAAGCTGCTCCTTTGAACAGATTTTTTGCCGCAGGGCGTGCCGCGTCCGGGCCTTTCGCCCGCTGAAGCCATGATCCTCCCGACACCTGTTTTCGCGAGTGTGTTTGCCCTCCATTGACAGGCACCCGAGTATGCGATAGTATTCTAATGCAATGAAATCACTAAATTATTACACTATGCTTATCCGGATAAAGCCAAACTCTTCGTGAGAAGGGGACGGAAAACGACGGGTCTTGAGTGCCAAGACGGCCGAGTTGCTGAAGGATAAAGTCTTTGGCATACCCGGCTTTTTTTTATGAATCGGATTTCGTTGTCGAAAGTCAAGGTATTCAGTCAGCTTCCTTCACCACAAGGAGGTCACCATGCAGTTCGATACAAAAACGAATAAACAACTGCTGACCGAATTTCAACTTTTGAAAGAGCGGGTCCAGGAACCTGGAGCGGCTGATTCGGACGGCGAACAAACCAGAAAGGCTCTCCGCAAAGCCGAGAACCTGCTCCGCAAGGTTTTCGAGCCGGGGGCAGGGCTGCTTTCCGTTTTTGATAAAGACCTGCGTCTTGTGTACAGTACCTGGCTTGGCGATAGCTATTGCCTCCCGGTGGGGATCAGTGAGCAGAACCCTCGGTGCGGCAATGCGCATTGCCCCGAACAGGACAGACACTGTGATACCTGCCATGTCCTGGAGGTGATTGCAACAGGCCGAAAGGTGATTGCCGAAAAAAACGATACCAGGATTGGCGATCTGGAAGTGCATGCCTACCCTTTGTTTGATGACTCCGGCGGTGTGGCAATGGTTGTGGAGAAAGCGATCGACATAACCGAACGCAAACGGCTGTCGGAGAACATGCGCAAGAGCAACGAGCGGCTGGAACTTCTGGCGGAAACGGCCGGCCAGTTGCTGGAGAGCGACTCACCGCAAAAAGTGGTGGATTACCTCTGCCGCAGAGTTCTCGATTTTCTTGATTGCCAGGCTTTTTTCAATTACCTGGTTGATGACGCTAGCCAGCGCCTGCATCTGAATGCCTGGGCCGGGATTTCCGACACCGATGCCGGGAAAATGGAGTGGCTTGAGTATGGCGTGGGCTTGTGCGGCTGTTCCGCTCGCGATGGTCGCCGGCTGGTTGTCGAGGGTCTCCAGGACAAGACTGACCAGTATTCGGCACTGGTGAGGCCGTTCGGCATCAAGGCCTACGCCTGCCATCCCTTGCTCTCGAAGGGACAGGTTCTCGGCACCCTTTCTTTTTGTGCGCGGAACAGGAATAAGTTTGCCGAAGATGAACTGTCGCTGATGCAGGCGGTCGCTGATCAGGTCGCCATCGCCATCGACCGCAGTGAGACCGGGGAGCAGCTGCGAAGGGCCAACGACGGGCTGGAAATGCGGGTTGCGGAACGGACCGCCGAGCTGGCCGAACTGGTCGCTACACTGCAAAAGGAAATCAAGGAGCGAGAACGAACCGAACAGGCACTGCGCGACAGCGAGGAGCGATATGCCCTCGCGGTCGAGGGCTCGAACGACGGCATCTGGGACATCGATTTTCTGACAGGAGAGGTTTTTTACTCGCCGCGCTGGAAGCAGATCCTTGGTTATGAAGATCATGAAATCTCCGCAAGCCTCGAAGAATGGGAGTCGCGGATCCACCCGGAGGACTATGCCCTGGTCATGGCAACCCGGAACGCCTATCTGGAGGGCGTCATCCCCGCCTATGAGGTCAAATACCGGCTCAGACACAAAAACGGCAGCTATCGCTGGATACGCGGCACCGGGGCCTGTCTGCGTGATTCGCAGGGGCGGCCCTGTCGGATGGCGGGATCCCATACCGATATGACGGAACGGAAAAGGATCAAGAATGCCCTTCAGGAGTCGGAGAAGAGGTATCGGGAGCTTTTTGAGGAATCGAAGGATACGGTCTTTATCGTCGATACCCGCGGCAATCTGGTTGATATCAATCCGGCCGGCTCAGAGCTCCTCGGCTATTCGAAAGAGGAACTGCTTGCGATGAACCTGACGCATGATCTCCACATCTCGCAGCAAGCCAGGGCACAGTTCCGGAAAAAGCTCGTTCCGCAAGGCTATGTGAAAGATGCCGAACTGGAGTTGCGGCGGAAAGATGGCCGCAGCGTGGTTGTGCATGTTTCGGCATCACTGATGCATCGTCCCGAGGGCAGACTGGTCGGCTACCGGGGCATAGCCCATGATGTTACCGAGCGAAAGAGACTGGAACAGCGGCTGTTGCAGTCCCATAAAATGGAGTCGATCGGGCTTCTGGCCGGTGGGGTGGCACATGAGTTCAACAATCTCCTCACCGCCATTATCGGTTGTGGCGAGGAACTGCAGGAAGCGCTCGACCCGCATGATGAACAACAACAGTGCAACATCATGACCATCCGGTCGGCGGCCAGGCAGGCGGCGGAATTTACCCGGAACCTGCTGTCTTTCAGCAGAAAACAGGTGATGAACCTTGATCCGGTCGTGGTGAACGACGTCATTGCCGAGACCTTGAAACTCCTGGACAAGTTTCTGTTTGAAAATATCCGATTTTCGCTGGAACTTTCCAGCGAAAGGCTGAGCGTGATGGCGGATAGCGGGCAGCTGCGTCAGGTGCTGATCAACCTCGTCATCAATGCCCGGGATGCAATGCCTGCCGGCGGGCGGATAACAATCAGGACCCGGCTTGCCCAGCTGGATGAAGAACAGGCCACGACTCACGGTCTTGAGACTCCCGGCGATTACGTGGTCATTTCCGTTGCCGACACCGGCAAGGGTATCGAGGAAAAGATTCTGGACAGGATCTTCGAGCCGTTTTTTACCACCAAGGAGGTCGGGAAAGGGACGGGGCTGGGACTGTCGATTGCCTACGGGATCATCAAGCAGCATAAAGGCTCGATTCTGGTCGAGAGCAAACCTGGAGCAGGAGCGGTCTTCAGGATGTACCTTCCCGTGGTGTATGCTGAAATCCTGCGGGTAAAAAAAGAGGAGAAAATGATTCGAACCGAGAACAGCGGGACAATATTGGTGGTAGAGGACGAAGAGTTTGTGCGGCTTTTTCTCAAAACGACGCTGGCCAGAGAAGGCTACCAGCTGATTTTTGCCGTGGATGGCGCGGATGCGCTCAAAAAATATAAAAAACACCAGGATACGATCTCTCTGGTAATCTCGGACATGGTTATGCCGAAGATGAACGGCAAAGTCTTGTATGAAGAAATATGCAAAATCAACCCGTTGATCAAGGTGATTTTTATCAGCGGCTATTCGGCTGATATGATCAAAGGCAATGAAATGCCCCCGGATCAGGTGCGCTTTATCAACAAGCCATTTTCAAAGAAAGCCCTGTTCGACGAAATAAAAAGTATCTTGGGCAGCGGCCGGTAACGTCTGGCCGGTATAATGGCTTCGCCAATTGTCATTCCCGAAGTGTTTTTGATCGGGAATCCAGTCGGTAATTCGTAGAAATCATGGATGCCCGATACCGTCACTCGGGCAAGACAAATTGTTTTTTAACCAATTCCCGGCTGGATGTTTCAGGTTGCCGGCCTGCTGTAGGGGCAACCCCCTGTGGTTGCCCTTGGTTTGGGCAGGCACAGGGGCCTGCCCCTACAGCAGGCGTTCACGGTGTCAGGTTTCCGGATGGAATAATCTACTGTATTTTCGAACTAAGGAGGGGGTGCGGCATGAGAGATGTCCTGGGGATTGTTCTGGCCGGTGGTGCTGGTGAGCGTTTAAAGCCGTTGACTACGATGAGGGCCAAGCCGGCGGTTCCCTTCGGCGGAAAGTATCGCATTATTGATTTTGTTCTGAACAACTTCATGAATTCCGGCATTCAGAACGTAAAAATTCTCGTCCAGACATTGTCGCAACCATTGATCAATCATGTCAGCAGCCTGTGGCCTTCGGTGCCGGTCTATAATCTCTATGTGCAGTGCATTCCGGCGCAGAAGAGGGTAAGCGAAGACTGGTACAAAAGCACCGCGGATGCTGTCTACCAGAATCTCAATCTCTTTATCGACAATCCGCAGTACCAGAGAGCGGCCATTTTTTCAGGAGATCAAATCTGCAAGATAGATGTCCGTCAGTTTGATGCCTTTCATCAGGAAAAAGGGGCTGACTTCACGATTTCAGCGATGACCGTCCCTGCAGAAGAAGCCTACCGTTTTGGTATCCTTGAGATTGATGAACAAAACCGGGTGATCGGCTTCGAGGAAAAACCGCAGCAGCCAAAGGAGATTCCGGGCAAACCGGGCTACTGCCTCACTTCGATGGGGAATTACCTGGCCGCTATTCCGGTCCTGAAGGAAATTCTGCAGGAAGACGCAAAAAATCACGGTTCGTCACACGATTTCGGCAAAGACGTGATCCCGTTGATGCTGAAAAAGGGACTCAGGATGTTCGCTTACGATTTCAGCGAGAACAGGGTCCCTGGAGAGGAGAACGTGTATTGGCGGGATGTCGGCACGATCCGCTCCTACTGGGAAGCGAACATGGACCTGGTGAGCATCGAACCGGACCTCAACCTCTACAATGGGCTGTGGCCGATAAAAACCTCGCCCGACTTTACCCCGCCGGCCAAGTTCGTGTTTTGTCAATCGCTGATTGATAATGCCATTATCAGTGGCGGGTGCATCATTACCCAGGCGGAAATAAGCAATTCGGTGCTGAGTAAAAGGGTGTGCGTACAAAGAAAGGCGACAATCCAGGAAAGTGTCATCTTTGCCGGCGTCACGATCGGCGAAGGGTCGAAGATCAACCGGACGATCATTGACAAAGCGGTGAGGGTGCCGCCTTTCACGCAGATAGGTTTCTCTCCGGAGCAGGACGAAGCGCGTGGTTTCACGGTCAAAGACGGTATCACCGTGGTGCCGAAGGATTACCTTTTCGACCGCTAATTCCAATTCCATATCAAGGCCCTCTCTGCGTTGGCTCGTCTTCGGCTGCTCAACGTACTCTTCAGTACGCCTCGCAGCCTCAATCCTCGCAGCCTGGGAGCCTGTCGGACTTAGGAAATCAAAGCGAAAATCAGGCTGGGCAAGGACAGATTTTGTCGGTTTTGTAGGGCAATAGTTGTTCTATTGACCAAAAAAGCGGCGGAATATGGACCGTCCAGACGGATTTGCAGCAGATTTGCCCTAAGTCCGACAGGCTCCTAGAGATCATCCTTGATCTGGAATTGGTATAACAGGGCAGCGCTCTGCCGGCGCCGGACATTTCCCGCAGGTCCGACAGGCTCCTGGTATGGTGAGTTGGCGACACTATTGGGACTACAGCGTAACTCGCTTCAACTCACGTGCCATCTCCATAAAGCGGTGAGCGTTTTCCCTGAGCCTGCTGACCAGGGCAGCCGCGAAAACTTTTTCATCTTCGGTGAAATTGTCAAAAAAATCGATTGTATCCAGGCAGCGAAGCATAGTTTCGCACAGTGCCGAGAAGGTATGTGCAACCTGTCGTTGGGGTAAGCCGCAGTCAGCGCACATCTCTGCAAGTTGCCAGGGAGAAAGATCATCCGGATCAAAAGCATCGCCAACCGCCATAGCAAAGTCTCTTTCGTATGTTGCGGAATATATGTCGAGGTTCAGAAGGTCATAGGCCGGGGCGACGTCAATGCCACCAGCCCCGACGAAGAACGATATGTTTTTCCCGTGAGCGTCACTGTTACCGATAAGCAGTTGAAACAGCACCCAGTTCAGCATATCCCTTAGTGCCGCAGCAGGTATTCTACACATATGGCAGGCAGAAAAAAGCTTGGGCAGACTTGCTCCGTCTCTGATGACAGCAGCATCTCCACCCTTGCCGAAGGGTCGCTCATATTTATAGGTTGGAGAGAGGTCCAGCATCTGGCAACCGTCTATCAGGTGCAGCCGGTCAACCCGTTTGCCATCTGACCATTGACGGTCGAAGCGTTTCACCATCAGAACCGGCTCACCGAAGCGAACAAGAGATACCTCCGCCACCGGCAACCGGACCCGTCTGGCCAACTCCATGCAAATGTACTCATTGACGACAAGGTGCATCTCTCGCGCCTTGCCGAACTTCAGAATGTGAGTGGAGGCAAGGTCGCCTTCACCGAAACCGATGCTACCGTCCGGCATAACGAGAATTGGCAGTTTTTCCTGGACACCTGCGACCGAGAGACGTGGCTTCCCGTCCCACACTGTTATCGATTGTTCTTGCCGTCCTAGAATTCGTTCCGTGAGTTCATTGGCTGACACCGCCCTAAAGCTGGTAGGGAGCGGTTTTAGTGAATCCCCTCCTAAGCGAAAGGTTAGCGCCCCGGTTGTTTCTGAGCCTAGCGCCGCAATCAATCCGAAGATGTTCGATTTGGAAACATGCGTAGTAAGAGAAAGCTCTTCAAGCCACATTCCTTCCGGAAGCAGGTTTGCCAGAAACCGCCTGACCGATTCCGGACGGCACTCCTCGGGCTTTAGATGCGGCGAAATTGGAAACCCGCCGTCGACAAGCCAGGCAGGAGAATAGGTAAGACCATAACGGTCAGCCGCGCCTTCAAAAGTTACCTCTCCGAGATACTTTTGGTCAAGGAAGACCGCAAGTGCCATAGTCATCAGCACCCCCCCGCTTCAATGGTAAGCACAACACCCATCATCTTGCAGACGCGCAAGGTGGTACTCAGGCGCACATCTCCGGTAGCCTTCTCGATCCTCGACATGGTGTCAACGGATACGCTACAAAAGGCCGCTGCCTCGTGAATTCCGAGGCCCGCTTGCGTCCTCCTGGCCCTGATGAATTTTCCTAATGTTTCTGCATCAGTGAGTTGTTGCCGTTCGGGGAGGGCGGTTGGGACTACGACTTTAGGCATGAGGCAATCCTCCATGTAAGCTATAATACTCGTATGGCAGTATTAAGGCACAAAGGAATGGCTGCGTCAACTAATATACTTCAATAGCAGTATTATTGCTTGCAGGACGACGTATCCGTTATTACTACTGCTCTATTAGTACTTCGGCAATTAAACATCACATCCCTGATGCAGGGGCACGGCGCGCCGTGCCCCGATTGGGCGAGGCACGCCTGGCCCCTACCATTGATATGTGTAATTTTGCTTCGGGGTTCATGGGCACCCTTATTCCACGGTGACGCTTTTTGCCAGGTTACGGGGCTGGTCCACGTCGGTGCCCTTCATGACCGCCACATGGTAGGAGAGCAGCTGGAGGGGGATGGTCAGGATTACCGGGATCAGATCGTTCGGGCAGGGCGGGACCAGGAGGGTTGCTTCGGCCTTTTTCGGCAGTTCGGTATCGCCGGCGGTGCAGATGGCGATGACCCGGCCGCCGCGGGCGATTACCTCCTCCATGTTGGAGGCCACCTTTTCGTAGGTGTCGTTGCGCGGGACCAGCACCACCACCGGCATCTTTTCGTCGATCAGGGCGATGGGGCCGTGTTTCATCTCTCCTGCCGGGTAGCCTTCGGCGTGGATATAGGAGATCTCCTTCAGTTTCAGCGCTCCCTCCAGGGCGATGGGGTAATTGATGCCGCGACCCAGGTAGAGGAAATCGGTTGCGTTCATGTAGGTGCGGGCCAGCTGCTCTATCTGGGGGTTCAGGAGCAGGGTTTCGTCGATCAGGCTCGGCAGGCGGAGCAGGGCCTGGTTCATTTCCTGTCCCTGCTGCCGGTCAAGGGTGCCGATGGCGCGTCCCAGCCTGACGGTGAGGAGATAGAGCGCCACCAGTTGGGTGATGAAGGCCTTGGTGGAGGCGACGCCGATCTCCGGTCCGGCGTGGGTGTAGATCACGCCGTCCGATTCCCGGGCGATGGACGAGTCCACCACATTGCAGATGGCGATGTTTTTCGCACCCCGGGATTTCCCTTCGCGCAGCGCTGCCAGGGTGTCGGCCGTCTCTCCCGACTGGGAGATCAGCACCATCAGGGTCTTGTCGCTGATGATCGGGTTCCGGTAGCGGAATTCCGAGGCGATGTCCACCTCCACCGGGATGCGGCAGTGTTCCTCGATCAGGAATTTCCCCACCAGGGCGGCATGCCAGGAGGTGCCGCAGGCGATGATGCAGATCCGCTCCACGGCGCGGAGGTCGAGGTCGGAGAGCTGCAGGGTCTCGAGGTGAACGTCCCCCTCTGCCTCCAGCAGCCTGCCGGTGATGGTGTCGCGGATTGCCCGGGGCTGTTCGAAGATTTCCTTGAGCATGAAGTGTTTGTAGCCGCCTTTTTCCGCCATCAGCGGCGACCAGTCGATATGGCGCGGTTTCTTCACCAGCGGTTCGCCGGCAATGGTGCTGAACTGCGGCGCGGCAGCGCGGAACACCACCATCTCGCCGTCTTCCATGAACACCATTTGCCGGGTGTGGGCGAGGATGGCCGGGATGTCGGAGGCGACGAAGTATTCGCCGCTTCCCAGGCCGACCACCATCGGCGAACCGAGCTTGGCGGCAATGAGGATCTCCGGCTCCTCCTCACAGAGGATGCAGACGGCGTAGGCGCCCCGCAGTTGCGCCAGGGAGAGGCGCACGGCCTGTTCGAAGTCGCCGGTTGCCGCGTAGTTTTCATCCAGCAGGTGGGAGATGACCTCGGTATCGGTCTCGCTCTTGAAGGGGTGGCCTTTGCCGATCAGCATCTCCTTCAGTGCCAGGTAGTTTTCGATGATGCCGTTATGGACCACGATAAACGGGCCGCCTTTGTGGGGATGGGCATTCGCTTCCGACGGTTTGCCATGGGTTGCCCAGCGGGTGTGACCGATGCCGATCGAGCCACCCAGTGGTTCCGTCTGCAGCCGTTTCTCCAGATTCACCAGCTTGCCTTGACTTCTCCGGATGGCGGCCTGACCGTTTTGCAGGGTGCAGATCCCCGCGGAGTCATAGCCCCGGTATTCCAGTTTCTTCAGTCCGTCAAGGATGATGGGGGTCGCTTCCTGCGCCCCGATGTAGCCGACTATTCCGCACATTGGTTTTTCTCCGAAAAACAGTTATGAGTGTTGAGTTTTGAGTTTTGAGTTTTTTTTCTTGGGTTTCGCTTTCAACTCAAAACTCAAAACTCATAACTCAAAACCGAAATAAAATCTGGGACAGATTTTATTTCTTCTTCCACCCTTCCTTGTTCACCTGCTGAGACCGGGCGATGGCCAGGGATTCGGGGGGGACATCTTTCGTCACGGTGCTGCCGGCGGCGATGAATGCGTTGTGGCCGATCGTGACCGGGGCCACGAGCTGGACGTCGCTGCCGACGAAGACGCCGTCTTCGATGACGGTGCGGTGCTTTGAGACGCCGTCATAGTTGCAGGTGATGGTGCCGCAGCCGATGTTCACATCACTGCCGATGCTGGCGTCGCCCAGGTAGGTGAGGTGGGAGGCCTTGGAGCCTTTGCCCATGGTGATCTTCTTGGTTTCGACGAAGTTGCCGATCTTAACCTTTTCCAGCAGTTCGGTGCCGGGGCGGAGGTGGGCCATGGGGCCGATGGAGACGGCGTCGTGTACGATGGAATCCTCCAGGACCGAGCCGGCCTTGATGACCACCCGGTTGCCGATTCGGCAGTCGCGGATGATTGCCCCCGGTTCGATGATGCAGTCTTCGCCGATTTCGCTGTGGCCGGAGATGTGGACCCCGGGGCCGACCACCGTGTCCCGGCCGATGCGCGTTCCCCGGTCGAGGTAGGTGGTGGCGGGATCCCGGAGGGTGACACCGTTGCGCATCAGGTCTTCGTTGATCCGTTTGCGCAGGACCGCTTCCGCTTCGGCAAGCTGGACCCGGTCGTTGATCCCCATCACTTCGAGCGGGTCGGAGATCGGGTGGGCGGTGCAGGTAAGGCCTTTTTCCACCGCCAGGCGGACGATGTCGGTCAGGTACTGTTCGCCCTGGGCATTGTCACTGCCGAGTCGGGCCACCGCATCGAAGAGGAAGTCGGCTTCCACGCAGTAGATGCCGGAATTTATCTCCCGGATGGCGCGCTGCTCGGGGCTGGCGTCTTTTTCTTCCACGATCGCCAGTACCTGGCCGGCACTGTTTTTGATGATTCTGCCGTAGCCGAACGGATTTTCCAGCGAAGCGGTGAGGACCGTCACGGTCGCCTGCTGTTCTGCGTGGCGCTGCAGCAGGTCACGCAGGGTCGCGGTCTGGGTGAGCGGCACGTCGCCACAGAGGATCAGCACCCGGCCGTGAAAATCCCGCAGCCGGGGGGCGGCGCAGGCAACGGCGTGGCCGGTGCCGTTCTGTTCTTCCTGGAGGACGAAGGCGATATCATCTCCGGCGGAGAAATGCTCCCGCACGGCGTCCGCCTGATGGCCGATCACGACCACAATCCGCGAGGCATTCGCTTCCCGGGCCGCGGTCAGCGGATATTCTATCAGCGGGGCCCCGGCCAGCGGGTGCATGACCTTCACGAATTTCGACTTCATCCTCGTTCCCTTGCCGGCTGCCAGAATGATTGCTGCGATGGAATCCATGAGACAAACCTCTCAACTGTCTGGTTTAAAAAACATTTAACTGTAAACAACTGAATCGGGCAAGTCAAGCCGGTTCTGACGAAATCGGCAAATTTCCCTGGTTACGAGTCGCCGCGGGGAGCATTTGTGCGGCAGGAAATAATTTCCTTTACAGACGGAGTTCCGGCCATTAGGATTTCATTGGCTGGGAGCCATGCGGAAAGTCTTGGCAGGGGCTGGACTGGAACTTCCCCGCAGCCTCTCGTAATCGGTCGCCAGCCGAGACACGGATCGGCCAACCTGCCGGCTTCTGGCGCTTTCCTTGCTGTCGCGATTGTGCCGTGAAGCCGTACGAGAGACTCCGGGAAAGCCCCAGCCCAGCGGGGGATAGCACTATTTTGGTGTTTCCGGATGAAAACCACCTGTTTTTGCTGCGGAAAGGGAGTTGCATGGGGATCATTGAGGATGTTGAACTTTTGGAGCGGAGCCTGAAGGAGCTGATCATCAAGTATGAACAGTATTTCATCGGCCTGGAAAAGCGGGAACCCCTGAAACTGCTGGAAGAGGTGGAACGACTGTCGAGACGCTATAACGCGGCGTCTGTTACCAATACCATGCTGCTGTTCCGCTACAATTCCCTCAAATCGCGCCTGGTCAGTTACCGGCAGTACTGGAACCGCATCAACCGACTGATCGATGAGGGAAGATATTCCCGGGACCGCTTCAAGATGCAGCGGAACCTGACTGCCGGGCCGCAACCGGCGCCGGCCGCTACCGAGTCCAAGGTGGATCAGGTCTATCGCGAATACACCGAGGCCTGCCGGTTGTGTAATATTCCCACCGCCAACATCAGCAAAGAGGCGATTGCCACGACCCTTGCAAAGCACCAGGCCGCCATCAGGGAGAAGTACCAGTGCGGTGACCTCGAATTCCGGGTGCTGGTGGAAGACGGCAAGCCGAAGATCAAGGCGCGCCCCAAGTAGCTTGCATCCGTAAACGGTGTGTCATGGCCGGGGCTGCGGAAATTTTTCTCAATTCTTCGGAAAAACTGCCGATAGGAGATGAAGCAACTGAGGGAGCATCGGTGCGGAAACCCGACAGGTCGGCCCGCTGACGGATTTTCTCCGAGCCCTCGTACTTCATGTGGTTTCCCCCCCCCGGAGTTTTCATGGCTGAACGAGTTCTCAAAGCCGGAATGACGCCCCTCTTTCTTCCGGTACCCCCGATGTTCGAAAAATCCCTGGGCTACAAGGGGGAAAGCCGTTTTGTGGCCTTTTACTGGGAATACTTCGATGAAGTGTTTTTTCACGATGCTTCGTTGAATTCCGGGACACTCCTCGGGCTTTAGATGCGGCGAAATTGGAAACCC
>Ga0351902_1100_pt1 | contig 16550 bp, 14 predicted proteins | sample BONcelHT113001D5_FD_205828 | JGI IMG/M metagenome (GOLD analysis project Ga0351902, IMG submission 205828) | Enriched cells from coal bed in the Powder River Basin, Montana, United States - BONCAT cells T11 rep1 HSBNCT.T11.300.1.D5 ...
GTCGCGGCGCGTCCGGGGATGGGGAAAACTTCGTTTTGCCTGAACGTCGCTTTGCGGGCAGCCATGAAGCATCAACATCATGTGGCGATTTTTTCGTTGGAAATGTCTAAAGAGCAGCTGGCGATGCGCATGCTTTCGACGGAAGCGATGGTGCCGATGCATCGGATTCGTAGCGCGAACCTTGATCAAGAGGAATGGGATCGTTTGGCTTATTACGCCGGCAAGATTGCCCGGGCTCCGGTGTATATTTCGGATTCTCCAGCGGTATCGGTGCTGGATATTCGCGCTGAATGCCGCCGCCTCAAGGCCCGTCATGGCCTTGATATGATAATTATTGATTATATCGGCTTGATGCAGTCGCATGGGCGTCGCAACGAGAATCGGCAGCAGGAAATTTCGGACATTTCCCGTTCCCTGAAGATGCTGGCCCGGGAGCTGGATGTGCCGGTTATCGCTTTGTCGCAGTTGTCTCGAGCGGTGGAAAGCCGCAATGACCATCGACCGCAGTTGTCGGATTTGCGGGAATCGGGAGCGCTGGAGCAGGATGCGGATATCGTCGCTTTTATTTATCGGGATGAAATGTATAATCCCGAAACAGAAGACCTGAACATTGCCGAGCTGATTATCGCTAAATTCCGTAACGGGGCGACGGGTAGTGTCAAGCTGACCTTTCAAAAAGAATACACCCGCTTTGATAACTATACGGGCGACGGCGCTGACGGCGAGGGGTAAGGTGGGGTTAATGCACAATTCGCAATTATGATCGTCAATTAAAAATTGACAATGAACAATTAATAATTGCGGAAAATTACTGCGTAATTCTTGATTAATCAAAACGGAGTTTTGCACATTAATTGTTAACCATTAAATTTTAATTGTTAATCGGTTTCAAAATTGTGCATTGTGAATTGTGCATTGAAGAAACTTTTTCTTGCGCTTTCCCTTTGCACTCTGTTATTATATCAGCGGGTAGTAAAAAGCTTTTTACCTAATCGGTTTTGGAGGTGATTTACCAGCAGAGTTTCGGGTTTCGAGTTGATTGTGAGTAAGAGTGTACCTGAAATTTGCCTTGACTAGGGTTGTCTTTCAATTTCATGGCCGCTGTCTTTTTAAGACGGGCCGAAGTTGATCCACGACTGGCAAGGTTTTTTTGTATTCAAAAATAGGCATATATTAGTCTATTTTCTACAAAATACCTATAGTCGCATGCCCGGACCCTGCGGCAATGTAGCATCGTCCGGCGACAGGCTAAATCCCTGGGGATCGAGAGGCCGCATCCCACCAGTAACTGCTGGAAATCAATAAAGGGGAAAGATATCGATGGAGCAAATTACTATTCGCAATTACATTAACGGAGAATGGGTCGATGAACCTGGTGTCAATTACGTCAATTTGGACAATCCTTCAACCGGAGAAATCGTCGGGCGCGTGCCATTTTGCACTGAGAAAACGGCGGACAATGCTATCACCGCAGCTCAAGCGGCTTTTGAAAGCTGGCGAAAAGTTCCGGTGGCAGCCCGGACGGCCTATCTTTTCAAGCTGTACGATTTGGTTCAGGCCAATTACGACGACTTGGCTTATACAATTTCTTACGAGCAAGGTAAAAGTCCGGTGGACGCTCATGCCGAGATGGTTCGCGTTGTCGAAAACATTCAGAGTGCCTGTGCGGCCCCGCTCGTAATCCAGGGGGACTTTTTGGAAAATGCCGGTCCTGGAATTCATGGGGAAGTGATCCCACAGCCATTGGGAGTCTGCGGCCTGATTGTGCCGTATAATTTTCCGGCAATGGTACCTTTCTGGTTTTTGCCTTATGCTTTAGCCGCCGGGAATACTGTGGTCCTAAAGGCCTCGGAGCAAGTTCCGATCACGATGCAAAAAATCTTTCGCTTAATCGATCAGCTTGGTCTGCCTAAGGGTGTGGCTAATCTGGTCAACGGCGATGCCAAAGTTGCGGGGGCGATTTTAGCTGCGCCGGATGTCAAGGCTGTTTCTTTTGTCGGCTCCACCAATGTTGCCAAAATTATCGCTAGCAGCTGTGCCGCTACCGGGAAACGCTTTCAAGCCCTCGGAGGGGCGAAAAACTATTTTGTGGTCATGGAAGACGCCAAGATGGATCAGGTGCTGAAATCTTTTACGACGTCTTGTTATGGTTGTGCCGGACAGCGCTGCATGGCTGCGTCGGTCATTGCGGCGGTGCCGGCTGTCTATGACCAGCTCAAAGATAGTTTGGTAGCTGAGGCCAAAAAATTAAAAGTAGGGGACGCCACGGATCCGACGGTTGGAGTCGGGCCAGTCATTTCAGCCGCGCATAAGGAAAAAGTTTTAAAATATATCGAAACCGGAATCAAGGAAGGGGCCAAATTGCTCCTGGATGGACGTAGTGTTGAGCTCCCCGAAAAAAATAAAAATGGTTATTTCATCGGGCCGACGATTTTTGCCGATGTTACTCCGGAAATGACGATTGCTCAAGAGGAAATCTTTGGACCCGTCGTCTGCCTGATGAAAATAGATAATCTGGATCAGGCCCTCAAGCAAATAAAAGAACATCAGTACGGTAACGGCGCATCGGTCTTTACCCAGAATGGTTATTACGCTCATAAGTTTATGCAGGAATGCGATGCGGGGATGGTAGGTATTAATGTGGGAATTCCGGCCCCGGTCGCCCAGTTGCCTTTCGGCGGGGTCAAGAACTCGGCTTTTGCTGATATCAAGGCGCAGGGTCGGGATGTCTTCAGCTTTTTTACAACGCGCAAAATTGTCACTAGCCGGTTTTTCCCTGAAGACTGAGGGTGGATTGCCGTTAGTGGGTGGAACGCGCTGCTTAATTATTGTATTTGTGGAACTATAAATTAATGGTTGGTGCGAATTCGTGAGCTCTGGCTCTGTCAGCCAGAGCTCACGAAAAAACTGAATTTTAAGTGTATTATGAATATTCAGACAATTAACAGAAATAGCGAAGAGGCATGGTAGCGACTTAATCCCGGTAATACGTCGTTTAGGAACGAATTACGACCAGCTAAGGTGCCGGCGCAAGCTTTTTGGTGTTAAGCAAGTCTGGCTTTTGCTACCGGCGGTATTTATTTTGGTGTATAATTAATTTTGTCGCAAAATCGGACATAAGGCCACTGGGTTTATCTTGCTCAAAAGCTGGTGCAGAGTGGCTCTAAATATTTATTTTTACTCGAGGAGGAATGCAGGAGATGTCGACACAAGAAATTCTCACTATCGGAACTACGACCGCTTTAATCGGAATTGGATTTACCTTTGTCGTTCTGATTATGCTGATGGGTATCATGATGGGGATGAAACTTTTAAACAAAAAGGACTAATTTTATGAATCGGAGTGAATCGCATGGATACGGATTTTGCTTTTAGCGCGATAATGGAGACATTATGGCAGTCGACGGGAATTGCTAATGCCACATGGGGAAACCTGATTATGATTGTTGTAGCTTTTGCCCTACTTTTTCTGGCAATTGCGAAGAAATTCGAACCGCTTTTATTGTTGCCAATCGCTTTTGGGATGTTTATGGCAAATCTGCCGGCGTCGGGCATTATGAGCCCGCCAATGATCCAGCTGGATTTGCTGAAGCATGTTGTCGAAGGAGCCTCAAACGGAGCGGTGTCTTTTGATGACTTGCGCAAAACGATGGGAACCGAGAGCGGGGGCCTGTTTTGGTGGCTGTATCAAGGCGTGAAATACGGTATTTATCCGCCGCTGATTTTCCTCGGGGTCGGTGCGATGACAGATTTCGGCCCTCTGATTGCCAACCCAAAAACTATTTTACTAGGTGCGGCCGCGCAGATTGGCATCTTTTTCACTTTTTTTGGTGCTCTTTTTCTGGGCTTTAGCCCAGATGAGGCCGCTGCCATTGGTATCATTGGCGGGGCTGATGGCCCGACAGCCATTTATTTAACGGCGAAACTGGCTCCGCACTTACTTTCGGCAATCGCCATCGCTGCCTATTCGTATATGGCGTTGGTTCCAATTATTCAGCCGCCGATTATGCGGGCGTTGACAACGAAAAAAGAGCGCGTCGTCGTCATGGAGCAGCTCCGGCCTGTTTCTAAACGCGAGCGCCTGATATTTCCGATTATTGTGACATTATTGGTCGTCTTCTTATTGCCCCCGGCCGCACCTTTGGTGGGGATGCTGATGCTGGGCAATCTTCTCAAGGAGTCGTTGGTGACGGATCGTCTCTCTAAGACTGCTCAAAATGAATTAATCAACATTGTCACCATTTTCCTTGGCTTAACGGTCGGTGCGACGGCTAGCGCTGAGTACTTCCTGCGAGTGGAGACCTTGATGATTATTTTGCTGGGCTTGCTGGCTTTTTGTTTTGGAACTGCGTTTGGCGTCTTGTTTGGAAAAATTATGTACTGGACCTCGGGGGGTAAGGTCAATCCGCTAATCGGGGCAGCCGGTGTTTCGGCGGTGCCGATGGCAGCCCGGGTGGTGCAGGTGGTGGGTCAAAAAGAGAATCCACAGAACTTCCTTTTGATGCATGCGATGGGCCCCAACGTGGCGGGAGTTATCGGCTCAGCTGTAGCGGCAGGTGTCTTGTTGGCGATTTTTGGTTAAAGATGCAAGGGGGAAGCGTTAAAGCTATCCTGATTGCCGGCAGTTATAGGAGCAAGCCCGATTGGGCTTGCTCCTTTTTACGGATTAAAGTAGCGGGCGGCTAAAGCTGGCAGGGCAGGGGCGCCGCTAGGGAAAGTGTCGTGGGTTGGACGTGGCAATTAAAAGCCTGGACGCCGACTCCGGCCGCAGCGGCAGCGCGTAAAGCTTGCCCAAAATGCGCATCCATGGGGTCGTTGGGGGTAAAATAGTCGCCACCGGACATTTGAATCACGAAAAAGACGAAGCAGCGATAGCCGGTGCCGCTGGCCACCACTAGCTCCTCCATGTGCCGGGCACCACGGAGCGTAGGGGCATCGGGGAAGCGCATAATTTCGGAATCCTCCAGGGTCACCCCTTTGACCTCAATATAACCGCGGTTGCGATCGGTTTCGTAGTAGAAATCAAAGCGGGAACTGCCGTAGGTTGCCTCGGGACGCAGCACTTGGAGTCTCTCTTCCCCTAACCCGACTGCGGGCTGGTGGTCGGGACGGGGGCTAGCTTGCGGGTCGCCGAGGGCAGTTAGCTGCCAACACTGCTTATTTAGGCTCAGTCGCCCATTTTCAAGAGCTTCCTGAACAACTTTATTGGGAGCTTGGGAATCAATGTTAATTAGGCGAGTTTCTTTAACCGCTGAGATTAAAGACCAACCGGTTTTGCGCTGGGGATTGGCGCTTTTTTCTAAATAGACTTGCGCGCCGGGTTGGAGAATCTCTCGACAACGGCCGGTGTTTTTGACGTGGACGTGCTCGAGACGATTGTTTAGTTGGACGTGGGCGATGAAGCGGTTGGGCCGCTCTAGAAAAATTCCTGGGGCAACATTTTTGTATTCCATGAGTCGATCCTTCTGACCTGCGGGTCTTAGTTTGATTAGCATCACAACTGTACCAGCACAATCGGCCGTGGAGATTGCGCTGTTTGCCGTTTAAGGATACATGAAAATTGCGGGGAAGGGTATAGCTGCGCGGGAAATACGGGAAATAGGTTGATTTAAAACCGTCAGTAGATAATCTTTCCTCTCTTTTTTTCGCTGTTTGGGCTATACTAGAGCCACATAAAAATGAGGGGTAGAAAATGGAATTAGTTTTCTTGAAGCCAGCAGAAGCTAGGATTTTTGCGGATTTTTATCGACACTGTTGTCAGCTGGATCCGCTCTGCCGCGACATTATGAGCCCGACACTTAAAAATATTCTGTCCGGGCGGGCCGAAATTACCGGGGCGACCAAAATCTGGCCGGTTGTCGTGCGGGATAATTGCAAAATTGTCGCCGGTGCGCTGCTGGCCGTGGTTGACCGTCTTGGGGACAGCTTGCAGATTGCATATTTTCAAGCCCTTCCGAATCAAGAAGAGGCAGTGGGCCTGTTGGTCCGGCAGGCCCAAGCGCTAGCGAGGGAGCAAGGGGCCAGGCATCTTTTGGTGGGTCTTAATTTACATGTCAACTACGGGCTGGGCCTTTTGGCGAGCCATTTTGAGCTACCGCAGGGCTTTGGCAGTGCCTATAATCCCTCGTATTATATCAATTATTTTGCGGCATACGCCGACGAAACCGTCGAACTAGTTAGCTATCTAACGGAGATGGACGATTTTGATTTTGGCCTCGCTCCAAAGGTGATGGAGCGGATGACACGGCGGTACACAGTGCGGCAAGCAAACTTTCGCCGCCTGACTGAGGAAGCAGAGCTATATACGGATTTAAATAATAGGGCCTTTGCTGAGCACCGCTTTTACTATCAGCGACGGGTGGCCGAAGATTTAGAACTCTTTCGTGAATTTCGGCCGTTTTTGCGCGAGGAGAATCTGTTGTTTTTAGAGATTGCCGGCTGCCCGATCGGCTTTATGCTTTGGTACCCGGATCTGGCGCAGCTGATGCGCCCGGGGGAGGTTGTCAGTTGGCAAACGCTGCTGAAAGTGGGGCTCTGGCGCCACAAAGTGGACCGTTATAAAATCGTCGAGATTGGCGTTATCCCGGAATATCGCCATAGTGGAGCGGTTTTGGCGCTTTTTAGGCGAGTTCGGGAATTAACCACGGGGCGTTTTAAGGAGTGCGAGTCGGGCTGGATTCTCAAGGACAACAAGGCTTCGACAGGGTTTGGCTTGCGCTGGGCCGAGCAAGAGTATAAAAAATATAAGGTGTTTTTAATCGATGTGGATTAAGGTAGACACTCCAATCACCCGTAAGGGATTATGGGAAATATATCAGCGAGCGGCGGATTTGCCGTTTTATTGGGATGATTTTGTGGCGGATAACAGTTTTCTGCGGCGGGAGAGCTTGCAATTTTTAGAAGTGGTTAACCCTTGCGGGCAGCAATACTACCTTTGCCCCACCCAGGGACTTATTTTTGTCACCTATCGCTTAAAGCTCGATTTGGCAACTTTTACCCGACATACATTGTTACGGATACCGGTCAGAATTGTGGGGCTGCCCCTTTCCGTTAGCCGCCCGGGATACGCCATGCCAGTAGGCCAGGGGGCGGCGGAGGCGATGGCAAATTGTCTGCGCGCGCTTCCGGGCTTTAGCCTTGTTCTCAACGGGGGAGAAAGCTTGCCGCTGCCCAAAGGTTTAACCTTGCCTTCGTATGAAATGCAGCTAGCGTGGCGGGATTTCCGCGAGTATTTGGCGGCGCTGCGAAGCCCCTACCGAAGGCGCCTTGGCCGGGCGTTGCGCAAAGGGAGAAATATTGTCATGGCAGTGCTGGCGGACAACAACGCTTTTGACGAGACAATGTACGCCTTGTACCTCGAGGTTTACCGGCATTCGACGGCGAAGCTGGAATTGCAATCAATCGAGTTTTTTCGGCGCTATCCGGGGAAAATTCTGCTCTTTTGGGAGGATGACGTTCTATTGGGTTTCGTGCAACTTGCGGAAGCGGCAAACTCACTAGGATTGGTTGTCAGCAGGAAAATAATCCCGAGGGGAACGACCGAGGCATATTTAAGAAGCTTGGTCGTCTGATAAAAAAGCTGCTCGGCAGTCAGGTAATAGGGGCCGACGAGATGCCCCAACTCGTGCCTCGTTCCATAGATTTCGACCCCCAGCTCCGGAGCGAATAAAAAAGTCACGATGGCGTTGGTCAGCAGAAAAACGACCACATAAATCACCATCAGCCGAATCTGCGAGTAGCGGATTCTGGAGAGCCGCAAAACCCAGCCTGAAAAAAGCATTACGATTAGAATCACCCGAATGTCGTAAGAAAACATCACTGCAAAGGTTAGCAGTAAAAAACAGACCAGCTTTGTCAGGCCCGATAGGCGGTGAATCGGCGTGTCTTCGTAGTTATACGAAAAAAGTTTAGCTTTCATCGGCATGCTTGACCTGCCTTTCGTAGTTGATAAAACTCTGGACAAAGCCTACCCCATCAGCAATCCCAGCCAATTCAGCCAAATGAAACAGCGAAGTTTCCTTCAGATTGGCCTCCGCGATTATTCCCGGCTCCGTCAGCACCACCGAAGCTCTAGTATCCGCGACAATCCGTCCGTCAGCCAGGACAATGGCCCGCGGCGTATACTCCTGCATCAAGTGCATGTCGTGAGTAATGAGAATAATCGTCACGCCTCTGCGATTGATCTCCCGCAGGAATTCCATGATTTCGCTATAGTGATGGTAATCCTGCCCCGCCGTTGGTTCGTCGAGAATTAAGATCCGTGGCTCCAGCACAAGAATCGCAGCAATCGTCACCCGTTTTTTCTGCCCGTAGCTCAGAGCTGCAATGGGCCAGGTAGAAAAAGGAGCGAGCCCGCATACGTGTAATACTTTGTCCACCCGGGCCCCAATTTCCGCCTCGGGAACCCCCCGGAGGCGAAGGCCCAGCGCCACCTCGTCAAAAATCAACGACTTGGAAATCATCTGATTCGGATTTTGCAGGACCAACCCGAAGATAGTCGCCCGTTCCTTAATCGAAAGTCCGGCGATATCGACACCATCGACCCTTATTTTCCCACGGTCTTCGCGAACAAAGCCACACAGTAGCCGCGACAGCGTCGATTTTCCTGCCCCGTTTTTACCGACAATCGCCACCATTTCCCCGGCGTGCAGCTGGAGATTGACAGCATCGAGAGTCGGGCGTACACCGTCGTAGGAAAAACTGACATCCTCAATAGCTAGCACGATCGCAGTTTCCCGCGGACTTGGTGACGCCACAATCCCCTGACACCACGCCTGCAAGGTTGCCTCGCTCCCAGCTAGCTGCAGGCTCTGGATATAGCCAGGCAGCATCTGCGAGGTCACCTTAATCCCGGCATATTTCATCGCCGTAACGTATAGCGGCTCCCGGATGCCGTTCTCGATCAGCCGGTCGGACGCGACCATTTCATGGGGGCTTAAGTCAGCCAGAATCCGTCCATCGTTAATCAGAATGATTCGATCAACCTGACGATGCAAGACATCCTCCAACCGATGCTCAATAATCAGAATCGTTTTTTGCGTTCGCTGGTGAATCTCATCGATAATCTCGATGGCAGCCTTGCCCGTAGCTGGATCCAAATTTGCCAGCGGCTCATCAAACAGCAGGATATCGACATCGTCAATCAGTACTCCGGCTAATGCCGTGCGCTGTTTCTGCCCGCCGGACAACTCATAGGGCGATGCCCCCAGCCGATCGTTCATGCCTACCATCGCGGCTACTTGGCTGACTCGCCGATGCATTTCCGCATTGGCCACCTGATCATTTTCCATTGCAAAAGCGATATCTTCCCCCACGGTGAGGCCGACAAACTGACCATCCGCGTCCTGCAAAACCGTCCCGACTATTTTGGACAAAGAAAAAATATCCAGTGCTTGGGTTTCCTGACCCTTGATGCGCAAACTTCCTGTGACATTGCCCTTGTACGAAAAGGGAATTAAACCGTTAAGGCAATGCCCCAGCGTGCTTTTTCCGCTGCCGCTGGGGCCGACAATCAATACTTTTTCACCGGGATAAATCTTGAGCTTAATCGCGTGCAGGGTAGGCGACGCCTGACTGAAGTATTGAAAAGAAAAATTGTCAAATTCAATAATCGGAATTTTATTCAAACAAAAACTTCCCCCTCTGCAGTCCAATATTTCCCGGCAAACGGCCACAATAGCCACTCAGTTTAGGAGCTTTTGCTAAGACTACCCTTTTTCATCCGTGTCGCTGCATAAGCAATTAGCAGCAGTGTACCGATGACGCCAGCGCTGATGGAATTCATCATCGCGGCGACCACTCCTTGGGTGAAGACGAGGTTTGCTGGCTCCTTATATATAACGATATCGAGAACAGGCGCCACGGCAATCCAAGCCACAGCATTGCCGATCACCTGAATGACATTGAAGCTAACGATGTCTTTAATTTTAAATTCGCCTTCTTCGACTTTGGTGCGCTTGTAAGCAAAACCGTACACAAAGCTGGCCACACCACTAGCGATCACCCAACTCCACCAAGGCGATCCGTACTGAACAGCGTCACTGAGAGCATGCCCGATAAAGGCGATTAGTCCCCCGGCAATCGGGCCGAACAAGGTGGCAAAAAAAGCACTGAGCCCGTAGGCTGTTTGAAAACTTGTCTCGGGAATCGGTGAGGGAACCTTGACGTACATAAACAGCAGGGTAAAAATCGCCGCTCCGAGCCCTGTCGCCACAATTGTTTTCGTCGTTACCTTGAAATAATCTTTCATTCAATTTTCCTCCTAATAATTAATAATAAATCCGTTGGTTAGCTTAAAAAATAACCTCTTTAAACCCCTCCCCCCGGATTGCGCCCCTGGCTATGCCATGGCGTTGCCCCTCAACTACTGTTTTGACATAGATATGCTATCATTCCCTATAAATAATGGCAATGCATCGGGATCAGCGGGTCGCGTTGCCATGCCTAAGATTGCCGCCCGGCAAATATTTTTAACATGTGCCAAAATGGCGACGGCTCAAATCCTGCTGCGCGATAAAGGGCTGCTGCCCGCTGGTTGCCAATGTTAGTGCAGAGGGTCAATCCCACTGCCTCCGGATACAGCTCCGGCAAGGCTGCCAAGAGCTCCCGCCCCATTCCCTGGCAGCGAAACGGCCGCTTCAAATAAATTTCATCGATTTCAACGATATTCCCCCCGAATTCGTGACTCCAAAAAAAGCACACCAGACAATAACCAATGACTTGCTGATCATAGGAAATAATCCCGCAAGCCAGTTTATCCGGATGCCGGGCCGCCTCCTCCAAGGTGCGGCGCAGTGGAGCCAGTTCCCGCGGAGCATCTCCCGGCTCCGTATATAAATCCTGCACCATCACAAAGAGCTCTGCCAAATCCTCCAGCGTCGCCGCCCGCATCATTGCCCCGTTTTTAAACAAATATTCCACAGCCAACTCACTCTCTTTCCCTAACGCTCTGCCGTCCAAACGACCACCCACTGCCAAACTACAACTAAAACTACGCCCATGTTGCCCTGTTTCCAGACGCGCATCTCAAAAGCTGTCTCCCCCCAGGTTCTAAATAATATTCGGCGTAATCCGGTCCTTGATCTGACGCCGATAATAAAGATTTATCAGCAAGTAAAATATATATTTGGCCGGTCGGCGCCAAAACTCCCGCCGCAACAAAGTCCGCCAAATAATCGACGGGTAGCTGAAGACGCGGTTATACAATTCCCAGTAAGCCTGGGTCAGTTCCTCCGGCGACATCAATTTCGGTTGATGAACAGCTTGTGCTCCGTCGTAAGAGTAAATATCCTCATTGACAAGTCGCTGCTGCGCCTGCATTTCCCGGTGGTAGACCGTCCCCGGAATTGGCGTTAAAATGTAAAAGCGCGGTACAACAATTTTATTATCGGCGACAAAATCCGCTGTCTGTCGAATCGTCGCCAAGGTGTCACCTTCGCCCCCCACCACCATTTCTGTCGAGAGATCAATTCCCGCTGCCCGGATTTTGCCCAACAGGCGAGGATAGTCGGACGGATTAGCCCAAGCCTTGTCCATAGCGGCAAGGCTTGCAGGGGTAATGCTCTCAAGGCCAAAGCTTAGCGCGATGCAGCCGCTAGCTGCCACCGCCGCCAAAAGCTCCGGATCGTCCCCCAGCTGAATCGAGCACTGGGAAAGCCACTCCATCCCCAGCTTTCTAATTTCCCCGCACAACTCCAGCATATACTCCCGATCCGACAAAATATTGTCGTCTAATAAGAGGAAGCGCTTAAAGCCTAAATCCCGCACGTGGCGAATATCCCGCAGGACATCCGCCAAAGGGCGCCGCAAGTAAACACCTTGATACAAACAAGCTACTGAGCAAAAACTGCAGGAATTCGGGCAGCCTCGCCCCGCCTGGACGGGCAGAAAGTTGCCGATTTTTTTGGACACAATCAAATCAAACCGGGGTAGCGGCGGAGCCAGCAGCGTTAGTTTTTGCTGATAATAACTGCGCAACTCACCACAAACGAAATCCTCCAGCAGCTGCGCCCATACCCCCTCGGCATCGCCAATCACCACTGCGTCACAGTGCTGCTTCGCCTCCTCGGGAATCAGGCTCACCATGTATCCCCCAAGAACAACCGTCTTGCCCCGCCTTTTAAACTCGCGGGCGATATCGATACTGCGGCGGGTAGCGTGACCCATGCTCCCAATGCCGATTAAAGCTGCATCAGTCGCAAAGGGAATCGTCTCAATCGTTTCGAGAATAATCTCGACCTCCCAGTCAGCTGGCGTCAGAGCGGCTAACAGCGGCAACCCTAACCCAACGAAATAGAGACGGTTTTTTTTAATGGGGCGTCCGTGGCTGTCGTACGGCGACGGCTGGATCAGTAATAATTTCCGTTTCATCTTAGCGCCCCCGCACAATCTTTTTCACGTATTGCCAGGCCACCAAACTACTCCCCATTGTTAGCTTAAACACTGCGGGCCAGCCATACTGGCGGGCGAGTCGACCGGCCTGCCCCGGCCGCAGAACTATTTTATAATAGAGCCATAAAATCTGCCAGTAATACTGGCGCACGCTTAGATGAACCGGCGCCAAGACTAGATGAGCCAGATCCCATTTAGCGTATTCTTCCCGGGAAATCAGCAAATCTTCGGCGTATTCTGAGAAAATATCCGTCCCCGGCAGCGGTGTCAGCGGCTGCAGATTGACAAAGCTGATCTCTAGGCGACGCAACCACCGATATAGCCCCTTGAAATCCGCAGCCGTATATTCCGGAGCCAGAATTATCGTCGCGTAGACTTCCACCCCCAACTCGCGCAGAAGCTGGACCGCCGCCTCGCTGGTCGCCACATCGCTTTTTTTATTAAAGCTTGCCAGTGCCGCGTCCTGATGCGACTCAAGGCCAATAATCACGGCCCGCAAACCAACGTCGCGCAGCTGGGCCAGCAGCGCTGGATGGGCAGCAATAAAATCCGCACGTCCGTAGACCAGATACTTTTTCTTTAATCCCAATTGGCGTTGCCCCTGGCAAAAAGCCTCGAGCCGCTCCGCATCCAGAAGAAAATCGTCGTCGACAATATAAACCTCTTCTTCAGGTATCGTCTGCAATTCCTCCAGCACCTCCGGCATTGGTCGCGCCAGATAATTGCCTCCCGTCACCTGCCGGCAAAAACAGAAGCTGCAAGCGTAGGGACAACCATACGATGTTTTGATCAAAGCACAGGGATTGTGAAACATATAATAATATCGGGAGCGATACTGCCGAGTCTTGCTGCGGTCCGGCCGGACGTGCGGTTGACAGGCCGACTTGTGCTGCAGGCACCCCTCGCGGTACAATCCCGCACGTGGCTCTACCCCGCGGCCGGACACGAGGGCCTCGACGAGGGCGGTAAAATCCTTGGTGTCGCCACTGATTAGAATGTAATCAATCTCTGGCACGACAAAATCTTTCGGAATGACTTCAGCATGAACCCCGCCGACTGCCACCCGGCATTCCGGTAAAATCGCCTTAATCTGCCGGGCATAATCTCGGATAATCCCAACATGGGTGATATAGCCTGTCATCGCCACCAGATTAGGCTGGTGCTGGGATAAAAAAGCCGCTAAAGGTTTTTTCTCTAAAATCATGTCAACAATTTCTACCTGAACCGGTAATGCGTCAACGGCCCCGGCCAAATATTCCAGCTCCAGCGGTTCACAAATCATCACGTGTTGAAGCCCGATTGTTTCCGGGTCCGGGCGCGGTCGCACCAGCAAAATTTTCACGCCTGCACCCCCTCGCCCAACTCTTCCCCCGCGCTTAGGGTCGTCTCTTGGGGCGCAACTTTTTTAAAGTGAAAAGTATAGATAGAAGGCATCAAAAACATCTCCTTAATCGGCACAACCTGCTGAATTTCAACAAGCCCCTCGCCCAGCGCCATCAGCTCTTTCGGGCTCAAATAATGCGCCGGGCCTGTCGTCAGCTTAATCAGGCGCATCGCCCACCGGTCATATTCCGAGATGACGCTGGCATGGCCGATAAGCAAATGTCCGCCTAGCTGGAGGCGCCGGCCAATCCTCTGCAACGCCCGCGCCTGCCGCGGATAGTAGGGGAAAGAGTGGGTGCAGATAACGACGTCATAATTCTCGTCCAAAGCGTCTAGTTGCTCCACATCCATCACCTGCAAACTGACTTCCTTAGGGGTGGCCTTTTGAGCCTGGCAGATCATCGCCGGGGATGAATCCACTCCCGTCAGCTCCAGCTGGTAAGTGGGAAAAGCCTCCCGTATTTCCCGTAAGGTCTGTCCGGTCCCGCAACCCACATCGAGAATCCGCCAGACACGCTCCTGATCCAAGATTGCGGCCAAATAGCGCAAAATTTGCCGCCGGGTCGGCCTTAGGGAGTAGCGCTGCACCCACAGCCTTTCATAGCGCTTCGCCCAAAAATTCCATGGATTGCGAAGCAATACCGGTTTTCCCCGGACTTTTTCCTTCGGCCTTCCGGCCCAAAAACGTCGCCAACCCTCTAGGCCAAAGCTATGAAGCCAGCAAAAACGCGCATAAAATTCCAGACGTGTCATCTGCGAAGGCGCTATCACCAAATGCAAAAAATCCCGCCGCCGTAAATCAAAATCGGTGATCCGCGCTTGATACTCCTCATATGCCGGAGTTCCCGGCAAAGGAGTAAAGATAGCAACCGTGTAAGTTGCGGGGCGATAGTGGCGTAGCCAGGCCGCCAGTCGCCGAAAATCCTCCCGGCTGTAATCGGGATGCACCATGAAAAGCGCCGTCAGGCGAATACCTGCCGCGGCAAGAATCTCAATCACCGCCTGATTGACCTGACTACCCCCCGACTTTCCCCACGCTTCCATCTGATCCGCCGCAATACTCTCCATTCCGACAATCAGTTCAACAAGCCCGACTTCCGCCAGACTGGCCATCAAGTCGGCATTCTGACAAATAAAATCGGTCCGGCTGTACGCAATGATTTTTTTCGGGAGACGCTGCCGCCTCAATAAATCAATAAAGGCTTGGACGCGAGCGCGCTCTAGTAAAAAGGTGTCGTCCACCAACCAAACATATTCCGCCTCCAGAGCCGCCATCTCCTCCACTACCTGGGCAATGTCGCGCGGCCGATATTCGCCGTGATTGAGCAAGCGACAATAACAATAATTACACTGATGCGGGCACGACAAGGCAGTCTGCAGCAAAGCCACCGGAGAGTATTCTAAATACCGGGTCTTTCTTTGATACGCCCGCCCGTATGCCCGGTCTGCCTGCGGAAAACTATCGGGGTCTTGCGGCTGGCCCGGCTGCAGCACCCATTGCCCCTGCAGCTGATAGGCAATCCCGGCTACCGCGGGCGCTGGACTTTCCGAACATGGGTCCGAACATGGGGACGGTTCCTCTGTTCGGCTTGAATCAAGCCGAACAGAGGAACCGTCCCCATGTTCACCCCCGACCAGGAGCTGGCAAAGGGTTGCCCCGCCGCCGCTGTGCACGACGATATCCACCGCCGGGTTAAAAAAATCCGCTGGATTGATTGCGGCGTGCACTCCTCCGACGATGACTCGCACTGTCGGCAGTATTTTTTTAGCCGCCGCCGCCAACTTCAAGGTTGCCGGGGCACCTGTAATATAACACGATAGCGCCAGCACTTCGGGGCGATAATCGACGAGGACTTTCTGCCAAGGCTCCTCCTCCAGCCACGGATCGTAAATCCGCGACGCGATTCCCGCCTGCCCGAGAGCCGCCGCCAAATATTCCAGTTCTAAAGGTTCGGTTACAATCGGGGTCATCCAACCCGGTCGATCTCTTTTATGAACTTTCATTAGTAGACAGCGCATCTAGTCCTCCCGCAATTTAAACGTTGTGTAGCGATATTCATCGGTGAAGACAACCTGCAAACCGACCATCTCGGCAAGCAACCGCATGGTTTGTGGCGTATAAAAAGAAACGTGACTTAAATCCCGGATATAAAACCAATCCAAAAACCTAGCATCATCTTGCGGGTGAAAAAGCGTCATAACTCCCAGCGTGGCATCGGGGCGCAACAAATCCCGTAGTAAAGCAAAATACGCCACCGGGTCAGCTAGATGTTCCACCACCTCCGTACACGTCACGAGATCATATTGATTACCCTGATAGATCTTGGTTGGGGCATAGAATAAATCGTAAATATCCATCGTGTAGGCATAATCACGCTCTAGTAACTTGGCCAAAACAGGCGATGGTCCGCTGCCAAAATCGAACCCCTGCCTGCCCCCGCTACGATACGGCAGGACTGCGGTGTCGATAAAATCCTTAAAATATCGCACAAAGTGAGGAGCGTCGATGGAATTGTTGTGAGTCTGATAAATCTTATACTCCGCCTCGGAGGAAATTTTCTGACCATCGTCTTTGCTAATAAAGCCGCACCCATCACAACAATGAAAACGTAAACCAAATTTCTCATAGACGATCTCCCGAGTGGGTCCGTGACAAATTTTACATTCTGCGCTCAAGCTGCGACCCCCGCTGACGAAAGACGTGGTGGACCTTTTGGTAGGGACGATGAGACAAAAGCGGAGCCAGCCGCGCCAAGGCATACTCCAGCCACTTACTT
>Ga0351902_1103_pt2 | contig 15986 bp, 15 predicted proteins | sample BONcelHT113001D5_FD_205828 | JGI IMG/M metagenome (GOLD analysis project Ga0351902, IMG submission 205828) | Enriched cells from coal bed in the Powder River Basin, Montana, United States - BONCAT cells T11 rep1 HSBNCT.T11.300.1.D5 ...
CGATGCGAACGGGACTGGATGTTCTGGTTTCGATGCCGGTCAGGATTGCATCCTCCATAGAAAAACCTTTAAGCTTGCGGGCAATCGTGAATTGGGTGCGGCCTGTTATAACTATACCTGGCAAACGACTGAGGGACGAGGGGTTTATACCTTTTGTATGTGTCCAGGCGGCCAGGTAATCGGAGCCTCTTCAGAAACGGATGGATTGGTCGTCAACGGCATGAGTCTGTATAGTCGGCATCAAGACAACTCCAACAGCGCCATTGTAGCGACCGTCGGACCTGCCGACTTTGGTGACGGAGTGTTCGACGGAATGGAGTATCAGCGGAATTTAGAGCGGGCGGCATTTATCTTAGGTGGCAGCAACCACTGTGCGCCGGTGCAAAGAGTCGGCGACTATTTAGCAGGTGTTACCAGCACTGGCATGGGCACTCTTGCTCCTAGCTATCAACCTGGCGTCAAATGGACAGATCTTTCCTCGCTTTTGACTAGCGAACTGAATGCTGGGCTTAGGGAAGCAATTCTAGAATTTGCCCGCAAGCTTAAAGGTTTTTCTATGGAGGATGCAATCCTGACCGGCATCGAAACCAGAACATCCAGTCCCGTTCGCATCGAGCGCAGCGCAAGTGGCGAAAGTGTCAGTCTTGCAAATTTGTTTCCCGCTGGAGAAGGTTCAGGCTACGCTGGTGGGATAGTTAGTTCCGCTGTGGATGGTCTGCGGGCTGCAGAAAATTTATTGCGAAAGCTATAGGCACGCAGGATTTTAATACTAAAGCGACGAATTAATCTACTATGAGCGCATCCATCTAGATCAATGGTTGCGGGGCTGTAAGGGGATTAATTGTGGCACTATCTCGCGAAGAATGGGACGTGTCAGAAAAGAGGAAGTGATTGATATGGACCGGGAAAGCTTTACATCAGACTTCACTAATGCCCTTCTGCAGTTTGATAAGGCGGAGGCGGATGCCTTAGTCGAAGGATTAAAAGAGGCCGACGACCAGCAATATTTTTTAGACTATACTTTGGTGCAGGCGCTGCAGCTTATTGGACAAGGTTGGGAAAGCGGGCAGTATGCCTTGTCTCAGGTCTACCTCAGTGGCCGTATCTGTGAGGGGATTCTCGATCGTATCTTGCCTGACAAAATCAATACAAAAGCGCCAGTTCCTATTGCTATCGCGACTCTTGCTGATCACCATTTGTTGGGTAAACGCATCGTTCGTTCATTTTTTAAGGCCGCAGGCATTGAAGTCCTCGATTTGGGTCATGGCATGGACGCGCCAGCTCTATTTAAAATGGTTCAAGAAGCTGACATAAAAATATTATTAATTTCTGTATTGATGTACAATTCGGCCCTACATATCAAAGAGTTGAGGTTGCTCCTGGATGCCGAGCACCCGGGAACAAAACTACTCGTCGGGGGCGCTCCATTCTATTTTGATACCGCACTGGCATCAAAAGTAGGGGCTGACGCCGTGGCAAATCATCCGGCGCAAGGTATTGAGATTGTTCGCGCCTGGATAGGGGGTGTATGATGATGCAAGAGAAAATGAATTCGTGGCAGCGCACGATGGCAGCGTTATCTCACCAAGAAGCCGACCGAGTCCCAATTTTCCTGACTCTGACTATACATGGAGCAAAAGAATTGGATTTAAGTATCCAAGATTATTTTGCAAAGCCTGCCAATGTCGTCGAGGGGCAAATACGCTTGCAGAAAAAGTTTGGGCATGATTGCTTGTATAGTTTTTATTATGCAGCAGCCGAACTCATCGCTTGGGGAGGAGAAGCGATTTTTTATGACGATGGGCCTCCTAATGCAGGACCACCTGTCTTTAAAAATTTTGCCCAAGTACGTAGCGCTACAGCACCGAGAGTAGCTGACTCTCCGCTTTTGCAAAATATTCTTGAAACTATTCGTCAATTAAAGGTGCAGGCTAAAGAGGAGATTCCAATTTTGGGCGTGGCCATTTCACCCTTTTCATTGCCTCCAATGCAGCTGGGTTTTGATCAATACTTAGATTTAATTTTCGAGGAACGGGAATTATTTTGGCATCTTATGCGCCTTAATATCGCCTTTACTATTGAGTGGGCAAATGCGCAGCTCGAAGCTGGAGCTACTGCCATCGCTTATTTCGATCCGGTCGCTTCCCCATCATTGATTACTCCAAAAATTTATCAGGAAACCGGACGGGATATTGCACGAGAGACTATTGCCGGCATCAAAGGGGCTACGGCTTTTCATTTTGCATCGGGGCGATGTCTGGATATTCTGGATGATATCATTGCCAGTGGGACTGCCGCTGTTGCAGTTAGCTGTGTGGAGGATATTGAGGTGATCAAGGAAAAATGTCGGGGCAAAATAACTGTTATTGGTAATCTGAATGGCATTGAAATGTGCACTTGGGATCGGGAGATGGCTGAAGAAAAAGTCCGGGAGCTCATCGCCAGAGCTGCGGCAGGAGGCGGATTTATTGTGGCAGATAATCATGGTGAAATCCCTCTCCAGGTGAGAGACGATGTTTTATTTACGATTGTCGAAGCCGTGAAAAAATGGGGTCGTTATCCGATACTGAGGGAGCAATAGAGCTGTGGCAGATACGCGTCGCTTGCTTTGCTGTGTGAACTATCGAAGGGAGTTTTCCACTATCTTAGCTGAGCTGGCGATTGAAGCAGAGGTTGCTTATTTTGGTGATTTTTGCGCTATGAGCAGTGGATGCCCTAAGCAAAAAATGTCTAGGCGGGCAGAGCAATGGCTTGCTCAAAGTGCTGAATTGGATTGTTTTATCTCCGATGGATGTCCTAATTTCTATGATAATGTCCAAAAGCATGATAATTTTAATCTTCACCGCACTCCACTTTGTCTTTCTTGGTTGTTGAATCAAACGCTAGTTGAAGAAATGCTGGCGAGAGGTGCGTATCTCCTCAGCCCGGGCTGGCTTGATAAATGGGAATTCCAAGTAATGAAGCGCTGGAAATTTGACAAGGTGACGGCGCGGCAGTTTTTTAGTGAATCCGCTAAAGAGTTGGTCTTGCTCGATACGGGTGTGTACGGTGATTGCACTAAAAAAATGCTGGAATTCAGCGCATACGTTGATATTCCCTGGCGGATTGTCCCGGTGGGTCTTGAGCATCTACAGCTGCATCTCGAGAGGGAATTGTTGCGGAATAATCTGCGCCTCGAAAGAGAGAAGATTAAGGACCAATCACGACAGAATGCCGACTATGCGATGCTTGTCGATATCACAGGCAAAATCAGTCAGCTAACCACTCAGGAAGACGCCATTAATGAAATTTTTTCGACGGTTACAATGCTGACGGGAGCAGCGCAGTTGGCGTTTATTCCAGTTCAGTCCGGCAAAATTGGAACCGCAAAAACAATACCGCAGGCCTTCGCCTGCGAAGCGATAACCAATCTCGAGATAAACGAAGGCGGTGGCTACCGCATGCTTGCAAATGATGCTTCATTTCGTCTCTATATCCGCTATCACGGCGATTTACTCGGCGTCTTAGACGTTTATGAAATTCCCTTGCCTAAATTTATTTCACACTACTTGAAGTTGCTGCGTTTTTTGGCTGGAGTGTTTGCGCTAGCTTTGGATAACGCACGAAAATATGAAAAAATATTAGAAGATGCCGAGCACTTGGCTACCGCCAAGGAACAAGCCGAAGCAGCCAATCTTGCCAAAGGAAAATTCTTGGCCAACATGAGTCACGAGCTAAAAACTCCCTTAAACGGTATCATATCTATGACTGAAATGGCTTTGTCTTCGCATGACGACGCTGAAAAGTGCGAATATTTATTAATGGCTAATTATTCTGGGAAAACTTTGCTAAAAATAATTAACGATATTCTTGAATACTCGCGAATGGTATCAGGAAAGATGGCATTGGAGAATACTAATTTTTCACTGAAAGCGCTTGCCAATGAGGTTTTTAACCTCACCAAGGCCATCGCGTTCCAAAAAGAGATTTCCTTTCATTTAATCTATGACGATGCAATTCCAGATGAACTTTGGGGAGATGCTTTCCGCATCAAGCAGGTATTACTTAATTTGTTAGGAAATGCTGTCAAGTTTACAGATCGGGGAAAGGTGATTCTTAAAATAAAATTGCTTTTGGTGAGTAGCGATCAGATTGCGCTTAAATTTTTTGTAATCGACACTGGGGTAGGAATTGCTGTGTCTGATGTTGGGGATTTATTCAAGGATTTTAGCCAAGTTGGCAATGTTTATAGCAAAAAAATGAGTGGAACCGGACTCGGGTTATCTATCAGCAAAAAAATTGTCCAAATGATGGGCGGACAGATTGGGGTTAAGAGTCGATTAGGCAAGGGCAGTTGTTTCTCCTTCGATATTCATTTGAGCCAGCCTAGCGCCGTGTCAGCTTCTAACCCACGGGAGGAAAAAACCAAGCTTACTCAATTTAGCGGGCGGATTTTGCTAGTCGATGACGATCCAGTAGGGCTGATATATGGAAAAAAATTACTAACTAAGGCCGGAATGGGCATCGATACTGCTGAGAACGGCACGTCAGCTTTGCAAGCATGTCGCAATAATTATTACGATGTCATTTTCTTAGATATTCAGATGCCTGATATCGATGGGTACGAGGTCGCAAAAGAGATTCGTCTAATGGAAAAAAAGAGCGGCCTTCGCTCTGTGATTATCGCCTTGACAGCCTATTCCCTTCAGGATGAAGCAGAGCAATGTCGCCAGCACGGCATTGATGATCTTTTAGGTAAACCAATGCGTCTGGATGAAGTGATGGAAAAAATTAATTTTTGGAAAACATGAACGTGTCACCCGCTTGCAAAAGAGCAGCGCACATAGTATAATTCGCCCAATAGTTTTTTAGTAGTTGAGTTTAGAGTTGAGCTGAGTTGAGAAGAGAATAGTCGAGATGAGCGGAGCCACATACGTTTTTTGTATGCCAGTGGTTGCCACTGGCTTTTTCATTTGTCGGTGGTGTATTCCCCATATGCTTCCCGCTGTTCTTCTTGCTCATGCCTTCCAAAAGGCAGGAGGTAAGAAAATGAAAACCACACACTTTCCCCAATTTCAGAGCTATGCCAAGCAGGGCTATGGCATGGTGCCGATCGCTGTCGAGATGTCAGCCGATACCGAAACACCAATAACTCTATATCGCCGCTTTCGTGGCTACCCAAATAGTTTTCTTTTAGAAAGCGTTGAGGGTGGTGAAAAATGGGCGCGTTATTCCTTTATTGGTTTTGATCCTTTCGCTATCTTTTCTCATAAAGATGGCAAAGGTTCTTTGCTTTGCCGCAATGACGAGACTTGCTCAATCGGGAAAGACCCGATTGAGGCTCTTCGCCTACTGCTGGCACAGTATCGCAGCCCCATCATCCACGGCTTACCACGTTTGACGGGGGGAGCAGTCGGTTATTTTGCTTATGACGCAGTACGTTACATAGAAAAATTGCCCGACTCGTGTCAAGATTTGCAGCAAATTCCGGATTGCCATTTGTTATTTTGTGATCAACTAATTGCTTATGACCATTTTCGCCAAACGATTATGGTCATTGTTAATGCATCCACCACAGGTGATTTAGAAAACTCCTACCAAGCTGCCACAGAAAAAATCGCGCGACTTTGCCAGCTCATTGCAAATCCAACGGCGGAAAATCAAGAAGGCACTTTGGAGAAAGTTGATTTGGGCACAGCAAAATACTCGCTTTCACAGCCCGAGTTTATCGAAATGGTAGAACGAGCAAAGCAAAACATCATCGATGGAGATATCTTTCAAGTTGTTTTATCGCGTCGCGTCGAGCAAGAGACAAACTTAGATCCCTTTGCTGCATATCGGGCCTTGCGAAGTATTAACCCCTCACCCTACATGTATTTCTTCAACTTTACAGACTTTCAGGTTGTCGGAGCCTCACCGGAAATGTTAGTGCGGGTCGATAATGTGCGTCGTGTCGAAACTTGCCCGATTGCAGGCACGCGCAAGCGTGGATCGACACCTGAAGAAGACACCGTGCTAGCAAGGGAACTGCTAGAGGACGAAAAGGAAGTTGCTGAACATATGATGCTAGTTGATTTGGGGCGCAATGACATTGGCCGGGTGGCAGCTTTTGGCAGTGTCAAGGTGGATCATTTAAAAAAAATCGAAAAATATTCACATGTGATGCACATTGTCAGTAATGTTAGTGGAATACTGGATGAGGGGAAAGACGCACTGGATGCTTTGAGTGCAGTCTTCCCGGCTGGTACATTGACTGGGGCACCCAAAGTCAGAGCGATGGAACTTATCGATGCTTACGAAACGCTCCGACGTGGCATTTATGGAGGTGCAGCCGGCTATATAAGTTTTGATGGGTCGATGGATTTTTGCATTATTATACGAACATTTCTATTCAGCGATGGGGTTGTCTCTATGCAAAGCGGTGGCGGGATTGTCTATGATTCTGTTGCCGAAAAAGAATTTGAGGAAGCAGAAAACAAGGTGAAAGTTTTACGACAAGCATTAATAAAAGCAGGTGATTTTAAATGATAGCGATTATCGATAATTACGACTCATTTACCTATAACATTTACCAAATGCTTGGCGAGTTTGGGGCCAACGTCAAAGTGTTCCGTAATGACGCAGTCACTTGCAAAGAGTTAGGCCAGCTGAAGCCAGAAAAAATTATCATCTCCCCTGGGCCAGGTTTTCCCGACACCGCCGGTATTTCAATGCAAGTGGTCAAGGAATTTTACCGCCAAATTCCGATATTAGGCATTTGTCTTGGACATCAAAGCATCGTGCAGGCTTTCGGAGGAAAAATTATCCACGCCCCACATGTGATGCATGGCAAGGTGTCGCTTCTGAATGTAAGAAAAATCGGCCCTCTTTTTCATGGGGTTTCAGAGTCGCCAAGGGTAGGTAGGTACCACTCTCTTGTCGCTGACCCTGCTGGTTTTCCTGACGAGCTGGAAATCACTTCGGTGGCGGAAGACGACTTGATTATGTCAGTTTCGCATCGAAATTTTCCTGTCCACGGCATCCAGTTTCACCCTGAATCCATCTTGACTCCAGAAGGAGCCGTAATGTTGAAAAATTTTTTAAAGATAGAAAAACAGGGGAGGTATCCTGATGCTAAAGCAATCAATCGCTAGCTTGGTTAGCGGAAAAGATATGACATGCGAAGCGATGCAGCAGGCTATCGGCCTAATAATTGACGGAGGGGTTAATGATGCTCAAATCGCTGCTTTTTTAGTTGCGCTACGCATTAAGGGCGAGACTGCGGAGGAGATTAAAGGCGCGGTCCGAGGGATTACAGAGCGCATGAAGATTTTCCCAACGGCCATCGACGATGCTCCGATCGACACTTGTGGCACTGGCGGTGATGCTAGCAATTCTTTTAATATTTCTACGGCAGCAGGTCTTCTGGCAGCCGCCTGCGGGGCAAAGGTAGTCAAACATGGAAATCGCGCAATTTCTAGTTCTTGTGGTAGTGCCGATGTATTGACCGCGCTGGGTATCGATATTGAAATGGGACCGGAGACTGCTTGCCAAAGCCTTCGCGAAACCAATTTTTGTTTTTGTTTTGCTCCGGCATATCATCCGGCGATACGTAATGTCGCCCCAATTCGCAAAGAGATTGGTTTGCGAACGATCTTTAATATTGTCGGTCCTTTAGTTAATCCATCGGCGCTGGCAGGCCAAGTCATTGGTGTTTATGATCGATTGCTTTTAAAAAAATTAGCGGATGTGATGATGGGATTGGGGCGTAAGCGGGCGATGCTGGTCTATGGAGACGGGGGAATGGATGAGATAACGCTTACTGGCAAAAGCTTCACTATAAGCCTTCATGATGGAAGGCAAACATATCGGGAGATAGATCCGCTGAGCTTTGAGCTGGATTATTGTTCCCCGGAGGATTTAATAGGCGGCACTCCAGAAAAAAATGCCGAAATTATCCGCAAAATATTCGCTGGAGAGGCTGGGGGAAGACGGAATACGGTAGTGGCGAACGCCTCTGCGGCCTTGTTCGTACAGGGGATGGCCACTGATTTGGCTGACGGGGCGCGGCTAGCGGAGGCGGCCATTGATTCAGGAACGGCGCAACGAACGCTTAAAGCAATAGTTGAATTATCGCGAAAGTGAGGGATGGGCAGTGGAAACCATCTTAGATAAAATAATTGAGCAAAAAAAACAGCGCCTAGATGTGCTGAAACAAAAAATGCCCTGGGAATCACTTATTGGGCAGCCACTTTCTAGTGTTGATCGAGGACTCTTTAAAGCAGCTCTAATTAGAGACAAGCGCTTAGCTATTATTGCGGAAGTCAAGCAGGCGTCACCTTCAAAGGGAATCATCTGCGAAAATTATTGCCCTGAAAAGATTGCGCAAATGTATCAATCGGCAGGGGCCGACTGTATTTCAGTTTTAACCGAAGAAGCTTATTTCAAAGGCAGTCCGGCAGATTTGCGCTGTGTACGGCAGGCAGTTACTGTGCCAATCCTCCGCAAAGATTTTATAATTGACCCGTGGCAAGTTTATGAATCAGCTGTTTTACAGGTGGATGCTATTTTACTAATCGTCGCCGCCCTTGATGCATTGCAGTTGCAGGATCTATATCAAATGGCCTCAGATCTGGGCCTCGACTGCCTTGTTGAAGTTCACAATTTGGATGAAGTAGAAACTGCCGTTAAGATTGGGGCGGAAGTGATGGGGATCAACAACCGCAACTTGCATAGTTTCGAGGTAGATTTAAATATAACCCCGTTCTTGCGGAGATACCTGTCAGCAGGGCAAGTTGTCGTCAGTGAAAGTGGCATAACTGATCGCAGCGACATGGCATTTATGCAACAGTCCGGGGTCGACGCAGTCCTTATCGGGGAAAGTTTGTTACGGGCAGATTCAATTCCCCGACATCTAAAATATTTGCGAGGTGAAAGAAGCGATGAAGATTAAAATATGTGGGCTGCAGAATTTTGCTGACGTTGCGACAATCAATCAAAATCGCCCTGATTACGCCGGATTTGTTTTTGCAGAAAGCAAAAGGCAGGTCGGTTTTCCCTTGGCGCAACGCTTAATAGCTGAACTAGATCGAAACATCAGCTGCGTGGGCGTTTATGTTAATCCACATAGCCATCAGATTATTCAGGCGGCGGAAATCGGGGTTAATGTAATTCAGTTGCATGGAGATGAATCATTGTCGCGAGTCAAACATCTGCGACAGTCCTTGGATGTGAGGGGCTTTCCCCACGTAACAATTTGGAAGGCTTTTTCGGTCAGAGATGTCGTGGACACAAAGAAAGTAGAAGCCTTTCCAGCTGATGCTGTTTTGCTTGACGGTTGGCACCCAGCGGCGCGGGGCGGTACTGGAACAGGTTTCGATTGGAAATTGGCCTGCGACTTAATCCAGCGACGCCGCATTATCTTAGCTGGTGGATTATCTCTAGAAAATTTGCAGCAAAAATTATCCGTGGTAAGCCCTTGGGCAATAGATGTTGCTAGCGGCGCTGAGCTTGACGGCAGAAAAGACGGGCAGCGGATACGGGCGATGCTCAAAATTGTGGCAGATCATAATATGCGGCAGGAGGTGGCGGTATGACCGCTGGAAAATTTGGGATTTATGGAGGCCAGTTTGTCCCTGAAACCTTGATGTATGGCCTAGCAGAGCTGGCAAACAGTTATCAAAGAGCGATGCAGGACACTGTTTTTAAGGAAGAGTATAGCGAGCTCCTACAAAATTATGCCGGGCGGCCATCGTTGCTATACAAGGCAGACAAATTATCGCAATCCTTGGGCGGAGCGACGGTGTATTTAAAGCGGGAGGATCTCAACCATACAGGATCACACAAGATAAACAATGTCATAGGCCAAGCCTTATTGGCGAAGCGGATGGGTAAAAAGAAGGTTATCGCAGAAACTGGGGCTGGTCAGCATGGGGTTGCAACAGCCACTGTTGCAGCACTTTTTGGCATGGAGTGTGAAATTTTTATGGGAAGGGAGGATGCCCAGCGTCAGCGTTTAAATGTTTTTCGGATGGAATTACTGGGAGCGAAGGTTTCTCAGGTGGAAAGCGGCAGTGCCACTCTTAAAGAGGCGACGAGCGAAGCGTTGCGTGTCTGGACTGCGCGCATCGAGGACACTTTTTATATTGTAGGTTCAGTTGTCGGCCCGCATCCTTATCCGGAGATGGTGGCAGCGTTTCAAGAAATCATTGGCGAAGAGGCGCGCCGGCAAATATTTGTCCAACATGGAGACTTGCCGGCGGCAGTCATTGCCTGTGTCGGCGGTGGCAGTAATGCCATGGGAATTTTCCGCCCCTTTATTGCGGATACCACTGTCAGGCTGTATGGCGCTGAGGCAGGTGGTGAAGGACTTGCCAGCGGACGCCACGCTGCAGCTATCGCGGGAGGACGTCTGGGCGTACTTCATGGGATGAAATCAATTTTTGCACAAGATAAATTTGGCAATATTGCTCCGGTTCACTCAATTTCTGCGGGGCTGGACTACCCGGGGATTGGACCAGAGCATGCGCATTTAGCCAGCATTAAACGGGCAGAGTATCTGCCCGTTACCGATGCCCAGGCCATTCAAGCCTTTACAACTCTTTCCCGCGAAGAAGGGATAGTTGCCGCACTCGAAAGCTCACATGCGGTATATCTTGGCATGCAGCTTGCGGCAGATCTACCCAAGTCAGAAGCAGTGATAGTAAATCTTTCAGGACGTGGCGACAAGGACGTGCAACAAATAGCAGAGCACTTGGGGGTGTCGATATGAATCGAATCGACAGTACCTTTATGCGGCTGCGCCACGCTAAACAAAAAGCACTTATTGTCTACTTGATGGGCGGCGATCCTGACCTTGCAGTCACAGAGTCGTTGATACTAAATGTCGCACGCGGTGGTGCCGACGTTGTAGAAATTGGCTTGCCTTTTTCCGATCCTATGGCTGAAGGAACAGTAATCCAGGCTGCTTCGCAACGATCCCTGGCAAAGGGCTATTCCTTTGAGGATTTTTTACAAATGGTTCGGCGGGTTCGTGAGAAGGTTGATATTCCGCTCCTGCTCATGAATTACTATAATTTAGTTCTGAATCAAGGAGAAGAAGCGTTTATTTCAAAAGCAGCCCAAGTCGGAATCGACGGGTTAATTGTCCCTGACCTTCCAATGGAAGAAGCAACTTCACTTAGCCAATCCGCTACTGGTCATGGATTGCATCTTATATCCTTTTTAGCTCCGACTTCACGTAGCCGCACCTCAAAGTTAATAGATAATGCCACAGGTTTTTTATATTGTATATCTTCGCGCGGGGTGACCGGGGCAAGGCAATCATTTTCTAACGATGCCGAGGAATATTTCGAACAGATTGCGAAAATAACGTCAATCCCGACGGCAATCGGGTTTGGTATCGGGAGCCCGGAGCAAGCCGGGCAAGTGATGCAGTACGCGGATGGGGTGATAGTTGGCAGCGCGTTGGTTGAGGCCATTGCGCAGGTGACAGGTTCGGCAGCAAAGTGTCGGCAAGCCTTTACTTTTTGTCAAGCTTTCAGCAAAGTAGTGCATCGCGGGTAGTGCTCATAAAATTTAAAAACGGGGCAGTCGGGATTTTTCTCGGCCTTCTCTTTGAAAAGCCAGGGCGGCGTTTAGTTCAGCTCCGCACAAAATGATTATTGAGCTTAAATATAGCCATAGCATTAAGACAATAGCCCCGCCCAAGCTCCCGTAGATGATAGAGTAATCTGCAAAATTGTTGGCGTAGATCGAGAAACCCACCGAAATTCCCAGCCACCCCAACGTTGCTGCACAGGCACCAGGCACAACCTCGCGCAGTTTCAATCGGCAGGCGGGGGTGCTGTGATATAAAAAAATAAATGTGATCAATAAAGCTAGAAGCGCGATCAATAGGCGAAAGTTGTTCCATATGAGGATTGAAGGGCTAGAGATGTTTAGGAATGTTATCAAATAGTGCCCGATAATCTCACCAAACACGATTAAAACCAAGGATAAAACAATCAACAAACTCAGTTGTATTGTGAAGCTCACCGCCGTCAGAGTGACAAAGACATAAGATCGGTTTTCTTCTTGGTCATAGGCTCGGTTAAAGCCACTGATCAAGGATTGAACGCCAGCTGATGAAATCCAAATAGCAAAAATAAACCCAGCGGAAAGCACCGTGCCGTTTTTGTTTTCGACTATTTCAATCCATAGTCCGTTAATAATAGTGAAAGCATGCTGCGGAATCAGTTCAGCAATAAAGTCAAGATTAGCCACTTGCCCGAACTGGGGCATAAAACCGATCATCGTCACTAGAAACAACATGAAAGGGAATAGTGCAAAAATAAAATAGTAGGTCGTCTGCGCTGCGACCCGCATGACATCGTCGTTGATAAAGCGAAAACCAAAATCCTTCATTAATGAGAGTAATTTTTCAACAAGCATTCCCGACCTCTTTCCGCATCTCTTTCCGCCATTATATAAAGACATAGCGACAAGAGCAAGGGGTATCGTATTTGAACAGTTTTTGGAATGTTATTTGCAAGTCACCTCGTTGTGCTAAAACATTGGCATACTCGAAAAAATTAACGAATTTTGACAATCAAAGGCAGCTCGTTAAATTGTATGCAATAAGTGTATGCAATGCGTTCGATGTGTGGTACAATCTGCACAGGACCGACGGAGGTCGGATAAGTTGACGGCAAAGGGAGGTAGTTATTTTGCGACGCAGTAAAGCAGCGGGAGAAGGCATGTTTGAAGGCTTTAGTATCAGCTGTATGTCCGAAGAAGCCATTGATCGCATTCACGATGCCACTTTGGAAGTACTAAAATTTACTGGGATTAAAGTCTATAGTGACGACGCCTTGGAAATCTATCACGGGGGAGGCTGTACGGTGGATAAAGCCACTAGTACAGTTTATTTCCCGGCTCATGTTGTTGAGGAGTGCATTCGTTCAGCACCGCCAAGCTTAGTTTTGGCAGCCCGCGATCCCAAAAATGATTTTATTATGGGAGGCAAGCGAGTCGGTTTTTGCAATTTCAGTTGTGGTGTCCAGGTTGTTGACCTGAAGGACGGAAAAATTCGCAGCTCCACCAAGCAGGACACTGTTGATGTGGCCAAGTTGGTTGATTACCTTGATCAATACGATATCTTGGATTGTCCGGTTGTTCCTCGGGAAGTCAATCAAGAAGTTTTCTGCTTGCACAACTACGAAGCGATGACATCGAATACAACCAAACATTGCAGTACCGCACCCCATTCTTTCCGTCATGCGGAATTGATGATTGAAATGGCGGCAGCGGTTGCCGGTGGCAAAGACAAATTGCGCCATCGTCCGATTATCTCAGCGGATGTTTGTCCGCAAAGCCCATTGTCTATCGCTCAGGAAACTTGTGAGACAATCATCGCCTATGCTCGGCATGATTTACCGGTTAACGTTTTATCGATGGCGCTAGCTGGCGGGACCAGCCCGGTCACTTTGGCCGGGACGTTGGTAACACATAACGCTGAAGTTTTAGCTGGGATTTGCCTTAGTCAGTTGACTAAGAAAGGCGCCCCGAATATTTACGGCAGCTCGACAACGATGATGGAAATGCGCCGCGGTACTGCCTCGGTGGGATGTCCTGAAATGGCGATGCTGGGAGCATGTGTGGCGACGATGGCCAGACGGTATCGAATTCCCAGTTTCTTAGCCGGTTCCTAGACTGATAGTAAATTGGGTGACCTTCAGGCAGGTCAGGAACGGACTCTGACAGTCATGGCCGCAGCGTTGGCAGGCGCCAACATGATATACGGTCTTGGAATGGTGGAGCTGGGAATGACCATGGATCTTGGCCTTTTGGTTGCTGATAATGAGTTTGTCCGCATGCTCAGGCGGATGTTGGACGGAGTCCCGGTAAATGACGCGACGATGGCCGTGGATGTTATCCGCGAGGTTGGCATCGGTGGCGAGTTTGTCACGCAGCAGCACACATTTGACAATTTTAAGAGTTGTCAGTCTCAGAGTAATTTAATCGACCGCAATACGCGCAGTGCGTGGATTGAAGCGGGCAGCAAAGACATGCATACGCGCTGCAATGAATACGCTCGGGAGATTATTGCGACGCATCAGCCAGAGCCTTTGGCTGACAGCGTAGCCGAAAAGCTGCGAGATATTGTTGCGCAGGCGGAGCAAGAGTTTTCAAGTTAACCTTCCTTTGGATAATTAAACTTACGCCGGCGAAAGTTTTTCTTTTGCCGGCGTTTTTCTGCTCTTAAGCTTTGATTCTATTCTGACGAAATTATAGACATCAGGTAAATTCATTATCAGCCTGATAAATGCATGGAAGCAAATATGTAATCGCGTAAATGGGTAAGGAGGAGTTAGCTATGATTGCAAAAATACCCATTGACGAAGCGATCCAGGCCAGATCCTGGCTGACATGTGAAAACGACGATTGCCGGCTTAAGATCAGATTGGATGCGATGCGTGAGATGGAAACAGATGCGGTTGCGGCTCTCGCACGGAGGCGGGGCAAGGATGTTCAGCAGGCCAAAGCAGTGATACTCTCGATGACAATCATCAATGCATGCAACACCATGTTAGTTAATCAAGTTTTTGAGCGGATGCTTCGAATTATCGATCATCGAGGTCTCGACTATTGCAGTGTGGTTACAGAAGAAGACAGGGAAGCTGTTGGCATTGATGCTTCCGATGAGAAGGTTCTACTCAAACCTGAGGAACTAGCTCAGCGGAAACTGACCTTTATGCTTCCGGCGTTGGCCAAAGAATACTATTTTGGAATGGTTGAAGGGCATATCCAGGAAGAATGAGGCAAAAGCTAATTATATTTAGACTTAGCCCTTCGTCGCTTCGCTTCGTCACAATTGGATGGGTTCAACAAAATGCGTTCAGATGGCTATAGTTGCCTGGACATTGAGAGAGGGCCTCATCGGCGAGGTCGTCTCTCTTTGCGTCTCACTTGAGATGGACGGGCAGAAAATGGCCAAAACTACGATAGCAACGCAATTTTGGGGGCAAATAAGGTTTGCTGTTTTTTTTTTTGCAGTTAGTCTGACAAGTGGTTATAATAATGGATATTTAAACATAAATCTACAGGAATGGCGGAACAAGAATGGTAATCGATAAAAATAAAATAGTCAGTATGGATGAGGCTGTCTATCAAAAATTAAAAACGGCGCTAGCTAAGCGCTATATTCGCCCCAACAGTCAATTGGTCGAGACGACGATTGCTGAGCAGCTTGGCGTCAGTCGCACGCCGGTGCGCGCTGCCCTAAAGCGGATGGTCTACGATGGATTCGTTCAAATGATTCCGAACAAGGGCGCCTTTGTCGTCAATCCCAGCATTGATGAGATTCATAATGCTTTTGTCGTTCGCTCTTGCCTTGAGCAGAAATCGGCCTATCTGGCGGCTCAAAATTTCACCAAAGACATGATGCCGGACTTTACCGAAATGATTGCAGAGGAAAAACGCATTAGTGAAGCCCGGGATGTCGATGAATATTATAGTTTGAACGATAAATTTCATTTTAAAATCGCGGAAATTAGCGCTAATCCGATGCTTAACCAGTATGTGCAGGAAATCATCAGCCGGACCAACATCTTCTTGGTTTTGTTTGATCCATTCTTTCAGATTGAGGTCTTTACCTGCATTAACGAACATCAGGACATAATTAATGCCTTGCAGAATAACGATCCAGAGGGATGCGCTAAAGCAATGGAAAAACATCTCCGCTGCACTTTGGAGGAAATGAATTTGGCCGAAATCGGTGAAAAAATACCGGAGGATTTCCTCTATTTGTAAAAGTACGTAGCAGCGCTTGTCGAGAGGGTGATTTTATTGACCGACAGCTTTGTTAAGTCCGTCAGCGAGACTCCACCGCAGCCTCGTCCTATTTTTGATGAAGGAATCGAGCAACTGATTGAAAGTGCTAAACACGGCGATGCTGATGCTATGTATCAGGTTGCTTTGTTTTATTACCACGGAACTGAGACGGAGATACTCCTCAGGTTCGGCCAAGCTTTTTACAAGAAAAAAAC
>Ga0351902_1104_pt1 | contig 15786 bp, 11 predicted proteins | sample BONcelHT113001D5_FD_205828 | JGI IMG/M metagenome (GOLD analysis project Ga0351902, IMG submission 205828) | Enriched cells from coal bed in the Powder River Basin, Montana, United States - BONCAT cells T11 rep1 HSBNCT.T11.300.1.D5 ...
CCCATATGTTCCGTCTACGTCGGCTATGCCATAGGTTACCATATCGGCACAGGTTAACGGGAGAGCTGATTCTGTGTAGTTATAGAACGAGGTTGATCCATCCGTATTGCCGTAGGCGGATTGGCTGGTCTTCATGTAATCCCCGATCGCAGTTCCCCACACATGCTGTGTCCAGGCGCCTGTGATGTACGGGTCACTAGCGGTACTGTCGTACCGAACCCAATAATCATCTATCGAACCTTTGATTGTGCTGCCGTCCACCCCATTCTTGGATGCGATCAGCGGACAATTTGGATAGGTGGCGTAACCATCCGACCAGGTTGGCCAGGAACTGTTATCCAACGGCGTAAGGCCGCCATTTGTGGGCCCGGTGTACATGTTTGGATACCCTGTCCGGTCATAATATCCGGCAATCATTGCCCCGGATACCGCGGAACAACCAAAAACCCAGTTGAACGCAGGCACCGACAATGTTTTTATACCCGCGGAGCTATCCGGTACTGGCAGCGAAACCGCCTGTCGTTGAAGCTCAAAGCCGGGCGGCGGTATGGGCGGACTATTGATAATAATCTTATCAACATCCCTGCCATCCTGTACTGTTTCCGTAGTGACTGAGAAATACTTGTTCTTTGAGGGTGGCGCTGACGGGTCGGCGAAGGAAACAGATCCGTAAGACAGGACTATTCCCACCAGCATGAACCCCAACAGCACCTTGCAAACTTGAGCATTGAACTTGCTACGCATGAATTCCTCCCCTTTTTGCAAAAATTATCACATCACTGAATGTTCCGTTTCATCTGTTGTTTTATCCTTCCACATAAGGAAAACAGGGGCACTTCCGAATGACTCTTGTTTAGTTTGCATCCGGAAACACCGAAATAGTGCTACCCCCCGTTGGGCTGGGGCTTTCTCGGAGTTTCTCGTACGGCTTCATGGCACAATAGCTAATGCAAAAAAAGTGCCTGAAGCCGGAAGATTGCCCGATCAGCATCTCGGGTGGCGATCGATTACGAAAGGCTTCGGGGAAGCTCCAGTCCAGCCCCAGGCGAGACTTTCCGGATGGACATTAGTTTACGATGCCCACAAAACTAAAACGGCAACTGCCACTTCAGTAGCCTGACTAGTAATAACAAAATATATAACCAAATGCCAATAAAAATGTTCAAATTAAGACGGAACAGATATCGGCAAAACTACCAGCTCATGGCTCATGACAACAAGTCGCATTAGATCCCTGCGCTCCTCCGCCACCTGAAAAAAGCCGTTGACCGGAACTGACATATCTTTCTTCTCCCCTACGCTGGTTTATGCAGGTTTCTCAGGTAGAATGCTTTACACACACAAAGTTCAACAAAGGAAGGTTCTATATGGCAAAAGGATATCAGGCAAACAAGGATCGACAGGAAGCTGTCAGCCTTTTTGGCAAGCAGCTCGGCAAACGCGCCGGTTTTAAATGCGAATGGTGCGGGAGCAAGGAGGATCTGCGACTGTGGGATTACCGGCCGGAGCAGGAACCGGCGCTGGAAACCCTGGCCCTGCTGTGCAGCCGCTGCCGCGAACTGGCGGATGGCAAAAAACCAGACCTGAATGAACTGCGCTCCATACGCGACGCCCTGTGGAGCGACATACCGGCGGTTGCCGAAGGGGCGGCACGGGTGCTGGCATCATGCAAGGAGCAATGGGCACGGGAGGCAATCGAAGAAAGCTTTATCGATGAAAACGTCAAAGCGGAACTGCTGGGGTAGGAACCGGATGCCGCCTGAAGGAGAGATTTCCCATTCGAGCCTGAACAGGCGGGAAAACTGACCTATGGCCACATTCTGCCACCAGAACGCTGGGCGTCCTTATTTGTGTTTATCAGTACACTCAATTTCTCCCTTGTGGACCTAAGAAAATCATAGAGTCATGAGAACTCTCGGTTAAATTTCCAAGGTCAGTCGACATTTACTCAAGCTGTTGATTTTAGACATGGAGAGCCTCCCCACACCACCGTCCTGGAGAATTCTTGACAAAAGCAAATTTCAAAATAAACTTTTTTCAGAATGGAATTGTAAGGTTATTGTAACTACATCGTTTTTTGATACACGATAATACTAAACCACTCGCGAGGGTGGGACGGAAAGCCCAAGGGTCTTACAGAGACAGCCGGGATGCCGAAATATCAGCATGAATTCGGTGACCCGGCTTTTATGTTAAGACAAAATAATTTGTCCTGATTTGTTGATATTCCAGCATGTAACTGCATCCAGCAGTAGCCTCATTAAATGAGGTCACAACATGGAAAAGAGTGAAAGCACACCAACCGAAGCTGCTGAAAGAAATACAGCTCGGTTGAGGTCCAAAAAGGTAGGGGAAAATCTTACACGAACAGTGGTCGATATGCGCCGACTCCTCGACGAACTGCAGTGCCACCAGGCAGAGTTGGAGTTACAGAACGAAGAACTGCATCGAACTTGGCAGGGGCTTACGTTATCGCCGAACAAGTATGACAAACTATATACCTTGTCCCCTGTCGGTTATTTGACCTTTGATGCTCAAGGACTGATACGGGAGATAAATCTTGCCGGTGCGCAGCTATTGGGAATAGAGATACGACTGCTCGTCAATAAACCTTTTTCCTGTTTTATTGCTGACGCAGATGATAGGGAGATATTTTCCAATCACCTCGAAAGTGCTCTGCAAAGGCAGGGCATGCAGAGCTGTGAAATCAGACTCACGAGAAATGACGGCACGGTGACCTATTGGCAACTTCAGAGCGTGGCAGTGGAGACTATCGAAACTAAAGACGTTTATGTCCTTACCTCGTTCGCTGATGGCACGTTTGGCAAACATTTTTGGGAAGAGCTGCAAAATGCATATGACAAGCTGGAGGTAACAGTACATGAGCGAACCGGGGAACTGAAGAGAGCGTTGGAGTTTCTTGCCGACTTGTATCGCTTCCTTGGGAATCCTCATCCCAATCATCAGAAAGCTGCCAACATACCTAAGTCAACCGGTGAATTTGACACGATCAATGCGGCAGCAATCGGGCAGGCCGGCAATCTTGAAGAATCTACCCAGTCGCCAACTGCACCACGGTGGAAAAATTTTAGTTTCTTTCCGATTACACGCGGAAAAAATATAAGACTGTATGGTTTATGTGCTCTTGCGATAATTACGGCTGTTTTATTTGTCCTGCTGCCACCGAAATGGAAAACGACCAGTATAGCGCAGAAAAAACCCGAAATAACCATGGTGCGTTCTTTTGAACTGCAGACATCTGCCAGAAAAATGAAGCACGAGAATAATTTATTTGCTGTTATAAAATTCAAAGTTAGTCCACAAGGAGAAATTTATATCAATGGTAAAAAAAAAGGAGTGGCGCCAATGCTCAGCGAGCTTCAGGTTACGGAGGGCAAATACACTGTAGAAATTACTTATAAAAACTATAAAGCCTATAGAAGAGTTGTAAATATTGCTCCACAGGAGCGAATTCTGATCGAACACAGCTTCCACAAAAGCACGGCGACTGCCTCAAAGAAAAACATACCTGCCAGCAAATCCACTAGCAAAACGGAAAAAGCACCTCGGAAAATAAACCCTGCGGCATTTACGGCGACTGCCAAAACGAAAAACATAACCGTCAACAATAGAAGTATTATGCGTCTTTCCAATTCTCGAGTCAGAGTTTGGGTAAAAATTGGAGATGATCCTTACTCAATGATAAAGGCACAAGTAAAGGAAAGGTTACCAACGAAAGGTTATGGTGATTTTTCTCATACTCTGGTTTTTTGCGAATATGATTGTAAAAAACAAACATATCGTAACCTACAAATTAATGACTATGACACAAATGGCAAGGTATTATGGTCTTCTCCGGTATCAAAAGTAATCAAGCAACCAATTGTGCCTGGTAGTGTCGGCGAAACAGTTTATAAAATTGTCTGCCAAGGGAGTAAATAAAAAAAATCAGAAGGAGCCTATGTGTCAGAAAGACAGGCAGATTGAAACATGTAACATGCCCCCGGAATTCTCTGCAAGTTTTTCATCGGGCTGTTATTCCTATCCAAGCCTCTACTTAACCATAGTAATTTACTTCATCATTACAGGCTTTATCTTGGGGCAATTCCAGATAAGTGCTTGGCCTGCAGTGCATTTCTTTAGTTTTTCTCACCCCGTCCGATATGAATCATGATATCTTTCTAGTGCACAGCTGAAGAAATGCGCCGGGTCCGGACAATAACCACCGGACGGGAGTTGCGATGTGAAATTGATGGGTTCATGGAAAGACCGCAGGACGACACTACGCATCGTAACGGCCTATGCACTGTTCGGGGGACTATGGATTCTGTTCTCGGACACTGTTATGGTTTTCATCACCCGTGATCCAGACCTGCTGCTGAACATCTCGGTCTATAAGGGACTCGCCTTTGTCCTGATTACCTCCCTCCTGCTCTACCACCTCATAAATCACCACCTGCGCCACTTGACGGACGTTAACGACCATCTCCACTCCAGCATGGAACATCTCCAGTCCACCCAGCAGAGGCTTCAGTTGGCGGACTTCTCTATCAGGAACATTTCCGATGCCGTCTACTGGATCGACATGGACGGCCGGATCATGGACTGCAACCAGGCAGCAAACACTATGCTGGGCTATAACCGCGAGGAGTTCCTTGCCATGTCCGTTACGGACCTCGATCCCGAGTATGCAAACGAAGACATAGCGGCGGACCTGGAGCGGCTGAAACGGACCGGCTGCATCAAACTGGTCAGGTCGCATCTGGCCAAGGACGGCCGGGTTGTTTCCGTAGAGATAAACTCCAACTACCTTATCTGTAATGGCCAGGAATACATCTGCGCCATAGCCCGGGACGTCACGCAACGCGTCAAGGCGGAACGTGAAGCAACCTTCTTCGGGACACTGATTGAATTCTCCCGCGACCCGTTCTATGTACTGGATCCCGCCGACGGCTACAGGATGGTCTATGCCAACCGGGCGGCCTGCGAGCATTACGGTGTCGCCCTGGAGCAGCTGCAGACCATGCGCATTCCCGACTGGGACCCCTCATTTGACATGGCTTGCGTCGACGTACTGCTCCAACAGATGCGTGAAGGGAAGCCGGCGCGTCTCGAGACGGTGCACCGGGTTGCGTCGGGAAGGCTGGTCCCGGTGGAGCTGACTTCCAGCTCGCTGGTGCACGACGACCGGGAATACACCTGCGGCTACTTTTTCGACATAACCGAACGAAGGGCCATGGAGGAAGCACTGAGGGAGAGTGAGTCCAGGTATCGGGGGCTTTCCCTGGAATTTCAGGCCCTCCTGGACGGGATTCCGGACGGGCTGACCCTCCTGACACCCGACCTGAAAGTTCTCTGGGCCAATCCGGCCGCGGCCCGGGCCACGGACCACAATCCTTCCGACTTGATCGGGCGACAGTGCTACGAGGTCAGGAAGACAAGCGATATCCCCTGCGCCGGTTGCATCGTACTGGACACCTTGCGTACCGGAGAGCAAAGGGAAACGCTTATTGCTTCTCCAGCCGGACGCAAATTCGAGGTACGATCGGTGCCGGTCAGAGACGAAGGGGGAAAGGTCGTCAAGGTTATCGAGATCGGACGTGACGTGACCGAGCAGCTGGCAGCCGAGGCGGAGCGTGCCGAGATGGAGAGAAAACTGCTGCACGCCCATAAACTTGAGAGCCTTGGCATCCTGGCCGGGGGAATCGCCCATGATTTCAACAACATCCTTACCGGGATCCTGGGAAACCTTTCCATTCTCAGGATTCAGCTCCCTGAAGGGCACAAGGGGCTGGAACGCATCGAACGGTGTGAAAAAGCCGTAACACAGGCTACCGGTCTTACCTGTCAGCTGTTAACCTTTTCCAAAGGGGGCGACCCGGTAAAGAAACCGACCGACCTTCACCAGCTGATAGTAAATTCCGTTTCGTTCGCCCTCACCGGCTCAAATATTGCCAGTGAAGTGATTATCACCGATGATCTCTGGACGGTGGACGCAGACGAGGGACAGTTGGAGCAGGTCATCAACAATCTCCTCATCAATGCCGTACAGGCCATGCCCCTTGGTGGGGTGGTCCGTGTTTCGGCCGCAAACCGGCTTCAGGAACGGCTTGAATCTGAGTCACCGGAAGAGGAACGTTATGTGGCACTGGCAATCAGCGATCAGGGAGAGGGGATAGCACCGGAGAACCTGGAGAAGATCTTCGATCCCTACTTCACTACCAAGAAATCCGGCACCGGACTCGGTCTCACTTCGGTCTACTCCATTGTACGCAAGCACGGCGGCGACATTTCCGTTGCCTCCGAACCGGGAAAGGGGGCCACGTTCGAGATGCTCATTCCCGCAAGCCGTCAATCAACTGGCGCAGACAACAGCAGGGTCCACGGCGGGGTAACGGCCGGCAAAGGACGTATCCTGATAATGGACGATGAAGAATATATCCGCGACATGGTGTGCGAGATGCTGTCCATGATGGGATACGACGCGGAGGGGTTTGGTCGAGGCGAAGAACTGGTGCAAACGTATCGAAAAAAAATCCTGGAGGGCGATGTTCCATCCGCTGTGATCCTCGATCTCACCATACGGGGCGGGATGGGGGGGGTGGAGACGGCGAAGGCCATCCTTGAAGTCGATCCCGCGGCCAGACTCATCGTCGCCAGCGGCTATTCCAACAATCCCGTCATGGCCAACTACCGGCAAGAGGGCTTCTCGGCCGCTCTTGCCAAGCCATACCGTCTGGAGGATATCAGCAGTGTACTTGAGAAGATGTTGCGCGAAGACGACGGGGCGAGGTAAAATTGAACGATAGCCACATGCCGGTTGGAAAGATTGTTCACCAGCAATGATGACGCCACATCCATATAAATTATTGAGGTTGCCACATTAAAGATATCCCCTGACCATTCCGTGAAATAAACAGTTTTGCCGCCCTGCCCCCCGCCAGGACCCATATCATCCTTAAATCCTCACATCTCCCCGAGAATCCAGCCCTCGAGTGGAAATGAAAAACCGTGATCGATTCCGACTATGGTTCGTTGATCTTCCCTGAGTCGTTCTTCCAACCACTCGGCTATACCGCGCCGTGTCCAGTATTTGCGCGGGCTTGGAGGAGGCTGAACCTCTTCTGGAAGAGATCCTGATCAGCTTGTTGCATTTATATGGTTGCGCAAGATCAGCTTGGCTGTTGCTGAGTCGCCATCCAGCATGAGGTCAATTGCCTCATGGGGCAATGCCTTGACAAAATCCGGGTCACATTCAACCCGTTTACAGGACCACCCGTTTCTCTACCGTTTCTTAAAATTTCTTGGGAAAGCCATAACTACCCCCTTCCTACCTTCTCCGTTCTGAATTCCCTCTATCATGTTCTTCTTGAGACTTCTTCTGCTTGTCTTCCTTCAGTTTGTCTTCCTTCAGTTTGTCTTCCTTCAGTTTGTCTTCCTTCAGTTTGTCTTCTTTCTGCTTGTCTACCTTCTGCTTCTGCTGGTCTTGTTGCCCCTGTTTCTTCTGCTGCTGTCCCTGCTGGTCTTTTAGTCTCTTCTGGTCTTGTTGTCTCTGCAGGTCTTTTTGTCTCTGTTGGTCTTGTTGTCTCTTCTGGGATTCTTGTCTCTGCAAGTCTTGCTGTCTCTTCTGGTCTTGTTGTCTGTGCAGGTCTTTTTGTCTCTGTTGGTCTTGTTGTCTCTTCTGATATTCTTGTCTTTGCAGGTCTTGTTGTCTCTTCTGGTCTTGTTGTCTCTGCAGGTCTTGTTGTCTCTTTTGATCTTGTTGTATCTTTTGATCTTCTTGTCTCTTTTGATCTTGTTGTCTCTGCAGGTCTAGTTGTCTCTGTTGGTCTTGTTGTCTCTGTTGGTCTTGTTGTCTCTTCAGGTCTTGCTGTCTCTTCAGGTCTAGTTGCCTCTGTTGGTCTTGTTGTATCCGTTGCTGACTTCGCTGAAACTCTGGCCGCTGTTGATATTGCTGTTGCCTTTGTTGTCTCAACTCCTGTCTCTGTTGTTGCGGTCGAGGCTGATAGCCCTGGACGCCCCAGGTTCTTTGATTTTCCCAATAGCGATTATTATTCCAGCTCTTCCAGTTCTGTTGAAGTCGTTGAGTAGGAATCCGTTCATAGTTCCAGCGATGTCCATACCAATTACGGTCTCTGTAGTACCCCCTCCAACCAGGGTCTACATCATAATAAAAACTCGGGACATTGTTATAATAACTCCAACCCTGGTTATAATATTGTGAGCGATACCAACGACCTTCCCATGGACGCCACCACCAACCATCCCAAAAAAACAAATCAACTGATATACCAGGAACAACATACACATAGTTCGTATCAGGCAGCACGATAACATCTGGAGGCGACTGAAATCCGATAGGCGGTGGCAGAACCGAGTCATATCCATACTGGCCAGTAGATCCTTGATATTGCGTATCGACGTATTGGCCATTACTTTGGTAGGTTGGAGGGATTACGCACCCCAGGAAAGCGGTTACCACCCAGATACAGAACAGGAATTTCACACTACTTTGTAGTTTTAACATGATGCCCTCTCATTATCGTTTGCAAAAATTTTTCAAAAAGCCACAATAAGCTTATCTCACGCTAATAGCCTGTCAACAGGTTATACGTATGAGAAATACCGTTGATACGTACTTATCTTCCCCTGCCAAAGATACTCTGAGAACCATACCACATCGGCAATCAAAGAAGTATTTAATTTGAGTAGTGTTACTGGCTCCACCTATGGATGGTACCAATTTGATTCAAATTTTCACAATCTACTGAACATACTCTTAACCATCTAACGTGTTGGGAACGAAATCGTTTACAGATCGTCCAAATGCAGCCAAAAAAAAGAGATGGCATGCCAGCTCCAACGGGCTGGTTTCGCTGAGTCGCGACGGTGAAGCGTCAAGAAGCTTCTCGGCGTTTTTTTGGGTGCTGTGGATTATCATGTTTTATTCTCGCTCAGAAGCCGCGAGAAGTCGTTATGGATGAAAGCTTGATATCAAAATAAAGCGTAGTATGTGCCCAGATTCCCAAAAGAGATAAATTGCAACTAGCACGCCAGAAAAGATCTGCGGATGCTGTGAGCACAAGCCCCTTATTTTACAGGTAAAATACAATGAAAGAGTGAGAGGGGGAAGGAAAAACCGTCAACGGCATCCGTCACATTTAACACAACTACCATATATGACGAATCACGCTGAAGAGAGGTGGTCACCATAATTCGGACGGTGGGGTCAGGGTCATTAGCTCCCCTTACAAACCGGCCATTTCGAGCGCAACCAGCATCATCACCAGCACAACAGCCACAGGAACGACCACCACCCAATCATTGACCTTGAAGAATCGCGGCAAGGTGAGATCACCAAAATCGCCTTTGGTGAGAATACCGGCCTTAAGCCGTGGGTAAAGCGCGGCAAATAGACCGCTGCCGATTATTATGCCGGCCAATCCCCCCACCAGGGCATCGAGATAGCCGTTGCCGACCGCACCGGCGATGGTGCCCGGGCAATAACCGAGGACGGCAAAACCCACCCCGAAAATCAGGCCGCCGACAACGTTCATACCCAGCGATCCCGATTTGATGGACAACGTGATCCACCCCTGGTTTTTCATGGCATAAATGCCGAGCATGCCGGTAACCACCGCCGACACCATGATTTTCACCACGGTAAAATCCGTGAGCAGCAATTGGCCTAGAATCACGTCGTATTTGGTGGCCCCGCCTTTGTGCAGCAGAAAGCCGAAAACGATACCAAACAGCAATCCCCACACCAGTGACGCCTTGTCTACTTTTTTTTGTGTCTGCATCATCCCCACCTTCAGCCGATACCATGATAAATGAATTGGGCGACCAGAATCCCGCCGACAAAAAAGCAGACGGCTGAAATCCAGCTTGACACCGCCAACTGCAAGGTGCCGCTGATGCCGTGGCCGCTGGTGCAGCCGTTGGACCAGCGCGCGCCAAAACCGAGGACGATGCCGCCCAGCAACGCCACCATCACGCGCAGCAGGGCGCTGTCGCCGAAGGTCGCTGCCCATCGATCGGGCACCCATTGCCCATGGAAATCCCCGGAGAGCAGCGCCGACAGCAGGGACCCGAGCACAATGCCGACCACCAGCATGCCCTGCCAGCCCCAGGAAAGCTTGATTTCCCGATAATAGAGTTTATCCCCCACCTGCGATCCCAAAACCATTCGCTCAAGCAGGCCGCTGCTGCGGGCAAAGGTGGTGGAGCAGGCAATGGGTTGCTTCGAGATGAGAAAACTCAACCAGCTCAACACGCCGATACCGATCCCCACGACGTAGGGCGACCAGCGCACTTCGGTTAAAAAATCCATAAAACCCCCTTGTTAATGCCAATGTGTTTCCTGGTCCATTACCCCGGCATAATAACGCGACCCATGCGGATTCTCGCAGGCGCGGCAGTGTTTGGCATAGCCGGCGGCGCTGTAGCCCGTTATGCCGCCTGCGACATTGGCGACATCCCCAAAGCCATGCTGCAGCAGGATGCTCGCCCCGAGGCTGGAGCGATTGCCGGAACTGCAGATCATAAACGTCGGCAGGTTTTTATCCAGCTCGCCGGAGCGGGTGCGCAGATCGGCCACCGGGATATTTATCGCCCCCGCTATATGGCTGTCGGCAAATTCGCGCGGGGCGCGCACATCCACCAACTGAAAGGCCACCGCATCGAGCATCCGCGCATGGAGGTTCTCCACGGAAATCTGCGGCACGGCGCGCGACGGCATCCCGGCCACAGCCCAACCCGGAATGCCGCCGTCGAGATAGCCGACGATGCGATCAATCCCCACGCGCCGCACCCAGCGATTGGCCTCCACGGCTTTCTGGTAATCTTCGGCAACAAGCAGAATGTCCTTATCGGTGGGCAGCAGCCACCCGGCAAAGGTGGGAAAATTGCCATTTAGATCGAGGTGCCAGGCATCCGGGATATGCTGACTACCGAAGGCATGATAGCTGCGCGCATCAAGCACCAGCACATCGAAATCCGCCAGGCGTTTTTTAAACGACTCGGCATCCAGTTCCTCAAGAACGGGCAGATTGTCGATGAGGCTCGGCCCTTTGCGGTTGATGTCGCTGCAGCGGCTGAAATGATCCGGCGCAGGCGGCATGTTCTCCGTCAGCGACTTGATAAAGGCGGCCTTGTCCTGGATTTGCAGAGCCGCATTGAATTTGCGTTCGTAACCGATAGTGCTCATTTGCTTGGCGCCCATGGCACGACCGCACAGAGAACCGGCGCCATGGGCCGGATAGACCTCGCAGCAATCGGGCAGCTTGAGCAGCTTGTCGTGGAGGCTGTGATAGAGCTTTGCGGCCAACTCCTGGGCCAGGTCCGGAAACAGGTCGGGACGCCCGACATCACCGACGAACAGCGTATCGCCGACAAAAACGCCGACGGGGCTTGCGGAGCGCGAGGTGTCCACCACCACATAGCTCAGATGCTCGGGAGTATGGCCCGGCGTCTCGAGAACCTGCAGGCGCATATCCTCCAGTTCGATCACGTCGCCTTCCACCAGGGGCACATGCTCGAAGGTGCATGTTGCCGATTTGGCCACATAGATTTTGGCGCCGGTTCTGGCAGCCAGATCCATGTGTCCGGAGATGAAGTCGGCATGCAGATGAGTTTGCAGAATGTGAGTGATTTTGACGCCTTGGGCACGCGCTGCCTGAATATAACCATCTACGTCGCGTTGCGGATCGATGACCGCGCAGCTCTTGCTGCCGGCCAGAATATAGGAACTGTGGGCGATCTTTTCGACAAAAAAATGTTTCAGCAACATAATTTCCTCCCTTGACGATGTGTTACCAGTTTACAGATAGAAGCCATAAAAGATGGCGACAACCACCAACAGAAAGAGCAGCGTCATGCCGCTGCCGGCCTTGAGATAGTCGCTGGTGCGATAGCCACCTGCTGAAATCAGCATGGCATTGACCTGATGGGTCGGCAGGATGAAAGAATTGGCGGTGCACACCGCCGCCATCAAAGCCAGGTTGCGCGGATTGAGCTCGCCCATGCTCGCCATGCTCATGACCAGCGGCGCCAGCACGACGATGGCACCCACATTGGAGATGAGCAGGGAAAACGCGGTGGAGAGCACCGCCACGCTCAGCACCAGAAAAATCGGATGAACGCCCTGCATCAAAACCATGAGCTGCCCTGCCAGCAGATCGGCCGTGCCGGTTTTCTGCATGGCGAGACCCAACGGGATAAGTCCGGCGAGCAGGAAAACTACTTTCCAGTCGATGGCCTGATAGGCCTTCTGCATGCTGAGCACGTCCAGCAGCACCATGGCAAGGGCCCCGGTAAGAAACGCCACGGATATAGGAGCGCCTGAAAACGCCAGAGCAATCGCCGCCACAAAGCAGGCCGCCGCAGGCAACGCCTTGGCGGGTGCCTTTTTCTCGGTGGTCAGGGGGGTAACGACCACGAAATCAGCGGTCTCCTTGAGCTCGGCGATGTTTTCCCACAAGCCGTACACGATAAAGGAATCGCCGGTGAGCACCTGATGATCCGAAAAATCTCCGCGCAGGCCCACGCTTTTGCTGAAGACCATGACGGGCTCCACGGCATACCGTTTGCGCAGGGCAAAACTGCGGATGGACTGGCCGACCATGGCGGATCCCGGGGGGATGACGACGGCGGCAAAGCCCGCCTGGCCGGGATCACCAAGCTTGGCAAAACTCGCCGGATTCTCCTGGCCCAGCAACCCGTAATCGACAGCGAAACGCTCGACATCGGCGTCATCGCCCAGCACAGCAAGCATCTGCCCACCGGCAAAACGGGTCTCACGCCAGGGGGCATACTCCACATGCTTGTCGTCGGAGAGCCCGAGGATGTTGAGCCGATAGTCCCCCCACACCCCTGCCTGCTCGGGGGTTTTGCCCCGCAGAGGACTGTTGCCCGAGATGCGGTAATGGCGGATGTGATGCGGCAGGCGCAGAGCTTCGATGAGTTTTTCCTGTTCGGACAGGCCCTGACCCTCAGGTTGCGCCGCGGGCAGCACGAAACGCCCGAACAGCACAAAATAGCCAATGCCGACCGTCAGCAGAGCAAACCCCACGGGGGTCACGCTGAATAAACCGAAGGGTTGCAGATCGGCGCCACGCAGCAGATCGTTCAAGAGAATCAGCGGACCTGAACCCACCATGCTCAAGGTGCCCCCCAGTATGGCGGCAAAACCGATGGGCATGACCAGGCCGGAAGCCGCCAATTTGCGGCGGCGAGCGATATCGAGAACACCGGGCAGAAAAAGCGCCACCGCGCCGATATTCTGAATAAATCCCGACGTGAGGCCAACCGGCACCGATACCAGGGCGACGATCTTCGAGCGTTTTTCACCCGCAACCCGCAGGACGGCCCGCGAAAAACCGTCCATCAACCCGGTGCGCGCCACCCCCCGCCCCATGATCATGACCGCCATCATGGACACCACCGCATTGCTCGAAAAACCCGACAGCGCTTCCTGCGGCGACAGGACCCCCGTCCAGGCGAGCGCCAGCAGGCACAGGACAGCCACCACGTCTATGCGCAGCAGATCCAGAACCAGCAACACCACCGTTGCGGCCAGAATGCTCAACACGATCAGGATGGATGGTTCCATGGGAAAACACCTTTTTCGGCATGGCAAGTAGACAACGCATCAAATTATACCTAAAATATGCGCCAATACTTTTATTTTCTAACTCGGTAATCCTGCACATCCAGCACGACAGTGACAATTCCGGCACGCACCGGATTCGGATTCAAATGTACGTAGCGTATGAACTCAAGCAGATACGCGTCCGCATCCAGCAGCAGTGCCTTGTAGCGGCCTTGAAAAAGGTGCCCGGTACGCGATCTGGCGAGATTTATCCATCCCGAAGATACTTCTAATGTTTTGAGCTCCGGTGACGATAATCTATATAGAACCATGAGCGCACCGGACACGGACAGACGGGATAACCATGAAAATTACGGACAGCAAGCCTTCATCAATGAGATCCAGAGAAAACAGGGGCAGTGTGACGCGGAGGAGTGGCACATCGATATTTTCCAGCGAATTGAACAGGCAGGGAGAGAAGCAGCAGGATATCGAAAAACAGTCGCTGAAAGATCTGAGGGACAAGCTTTTCCTTGTGGGTGACAGACTGGAACAGGAGCCATCACCCGCCATTTTGGCGGAGTTCCGCGAGCTGATAGGAACCTTCGCCAAAAAGGCGACATCCATGGCATATCGGTTCGAATCCATGGGTTGCCTCATCGGAAGCAATCTAGGTCTCATTAGCGTCATAGACAAGGAAGTTGACGAATTGTTGCGCCTCGTGGTGCAGGGTCAGCGGGCACGGATCGACATTGCGGCGAAAATATCCACCATTAAAGGGCTTATCATCAAGCTTTCAGCATGATCCTTTCTTGATCTATCCTTCCCCGGCGCGGACTCCGCACCAACCTTCCTGGCTTCACTGCTTTCGTACCGACACATTCAGCATGTTACTACCGTCAATCCGCCCGTGCAGGTCGTAATCCAGAAGTAATTCCCCCATGGGAAAACCTGGGATTAGAAAACCCGGGGCTTTTTATCGAGGGACCCTATGGAGTCAGTCTGCCTATCTAAGCGCTTCGTCAGGCCGGTGTACCGACAATCTTTACCTAGCAGGCCGTTGAAAAACTACCCCATTTGAGGGTGCGTTCTTCCGGAACCGGTTTTTTCGATGATTTTTCTTGTTCAGTTAGCCTTCTGTTCTTTGAAATCCTTGTTCGTTTGCTTTGATCTCACCCTTCATTGGCCCTTTTGCCGTATCCTGGCGCACTACTCCCTTTTTACGAGGCAGCTACGCCCAGATTTCGCATGCGGACCAGGTTGTAAGCCGCTGCCGTCAGGTTGAAATACCAATCAACCTTCTCCACCCCTCTGTATCGAGTCTTGCGGAGATTGCCGATGGTCTTGATCCAGCCGAACGTCTCTTCGATCCGTTTCCGGATTCTCAGGCTCACCTTGTATCCTTCATGCCTGGTAGTCCGGCCGTCTATGGCCGATGATCTGTTGGTATTGTTCTGGGCCACGTGCGGAGTCGCGTTATGTTGCCGCAGGGTTTGGACGAAATCCTTGGTGTCGTAGTTCTTGTCGCCGCCAACGGTAATCCTTTTGGTACCGGGAACCGAGGCCACCATCTCGGCGGCTGCTTCCCGCTCCGCCGTCCCAGTCGCTTGAGTGGCCATCCCGCTTACGATCAGGCCGTTTCTGTTCTCCATGAGGGCATGCGCCATATAGCTGAGCTTAGCCTCCTTGCCAGTGCTTTTCTTGAAAAGACGGGTCTCTGGATCGGTGGTGGAGGCATGGGTATCGTTTTTCAGCTTTTTGCCGTGGAAATCCTTTTCCTCATTGCGGCCCACCGGGTTTTTCGGTCCGTCCTTGGGTTGGAAACTCTTGATGGAAGCCCACGCTTCGATGAGGGTCCCGTCAACACTGAAGTGCTCATCGGAAAGAAGCTTTGCCTTGCGGGCCTGCTCAACGAGCTTTGCCAGAAACTTCCGGGCCGCATCTGTCTTGATGAGCCTCTCCTGGTTGGTGGAAAATGACGAGTGATCCCATACCGCTTCATCCAGGGCCAGGCCAAGAAACCAGCGGAACAGAACATTGTAGCCGATCTGCTCCACCAGAAGCCGGTTACTCCTGATGGTGTACAGAGCCTGAAGCAGAAGACCCTTCAATAGTTTCTCAGGAGGAATCGAAGGCCGACCGGTGCGGGAATACATGGCCTCGAATTCACCATTGAGCTCTGCCAGTGCCTTGTC
>Ga0351902_1101_pt2 | contig 15060 bp, 14 predicted proteins | sample BONcelHT113001D5_FD_205828 | JGI IMG/M metagenome (GOLD analysis project Ga0351902, IMG submission 205828) | Enriched cells from coal bed in the Powder River Basin, Montana, United States - BONCAT cells T11 rep1 HSBNCT.T11.300.1.D5 ...
CCCCTTGCCGAGAGCAGCCTCTTCACCGGTTCCCCCCAAGAACCCCAGCTTGCCCATGAATTACTACAAGAAATGCGTTCCGCAGATGGGGTGGATATCCTTGTCTCATTTATCAAGTGGTCCGGCCTTCGCCTGTTGATGCCAGCTTTCGAGGATTTACGCGACCGCCATGTCCCGGTTCGTTTAATCACCACCTCCTATATGGGAGCATCAGATGCCCCTGCCGTGGAATGGTTGGCTCACATGCCGAACGTGGACGTCCGCGTTTCATATGACACTGAACGGACCCGGCTCCATGCTAAGGCGTACCATTTCAAGCGCAATACCGGATTCTCTACGGCCTACATTGGTTCGGCCAATATGTCTCAAGCTGCAATTACCAGTGGTCTGGAATGGAATCTCAAGGTAACTGCCCAGGATATGGGGCATATCCTCGAAAAGTTTTCTGTTGAGTTTGAAACTTACTGGAATAGTCGCGAGTTTGTCCCTTTTGATTCCGAGAATCCAACGCTCTTCCGGACGGCAATTGACCGTGCTCGTAATCCCCGTCCAAATGGTCCGGTAGTTTTCTTTGATCTTCGTCCCCACCCGTTCCAGGAGCGCATTCTTGAGGCACTGGAACGGGAGCGCAATACCCATGATCGCTGGCGCAATCTGGTGATTGCAGCCACCGGTACCGGCAAAACAGTGGTCGCTGCCTTTGATTTCAAATATTTCTTCGAGCGAAATAAAAGGCAGGCTCGTCTCCTGTTCGTTGCCCACCGACAGGAAATTCTTCAGCAGGCACAGGCGACCTTCAGCAATGTGTTGCGAGACCAGAACTTTGGTGAACTGCTGGTCGGTCCATATCAGGCCAATCGTTTCGAACACTTATTCTGTTCTATTGGGATGCTCTCAAGTAGGCGTTTGTGGGAACAGGTTGGAAAGGATTTCTATGACTACATCGTGGTCGATGAGGCACATCACGGGACTGCGGCTAGTTATCGACCGATCTTCGAGAACTTTACCCCGCAAATTCTCCTTGGCCTGACTGCTACCCCGGAGCGGATGGATGGTGAAAATGTTGCCGCCGATTTCGATAACCGTTTTGCCGCCGAGATCCGACTACCCGAGGCTTTGGAAGAAAAACTGCTCTGCCCCTTCCACTATTTCGGCGTAGCTGATCCGATTGCCATAAGTGGCGAACAGTTCTGGCGCAATGGCAAATACAGTGAGTCGGCCCTTGAAAACATCTATGTCATGGATCAGGTCCGAGCCAAGCAGCGCTTAACTGCCATTGTCGATGCGCTCAATCGTTATGAACCGGACCTGAGCGCCATCAAGGGAATCGGATTCTGTGTCACCATCAAACATGCCGCTTTCATGGCGGAGCAATTTTCACTGCAGGGAATACCCTCCGGAGCCTTTGTCTCTGGTGTCGATGATGGTCGCTGTCAGGAGTTGCTGAAAGATCTGAAGGAAGGTCGGCTTACTTTCCTTTTTACTGTCGACAAACTGAGCGAAGGTGTTGATGTGCCAGAGGTGAACACAGTCCTCTTCTTGCGACCTACGGAGAGCCTGACAGTTTTTCTCCAGCAGTTAGGTCGTGGCCTTCGCCATGCACCGGGAAAAGACTGCCTCACTGTGCTCGACTTCGTCGGTCAAGCCCACCGCCGCTACCGAATCGACATAAAACTCAAAGCCCTTATGCCGAGGCACCGTTTTTCCATCGACAAGGAAGTAGCGTTTGATTTTCCTCATCTCCCAGCCGGTTGTTCCATTCAGCTTGACCGTCTTTCCCGTCAATACGTTCTAGAGAACATAAAGGAAAACTTGGGCCGCTTGGCTGTTCAGGTACCTGACCGCCTCCAGACGTTCACCAGCGAAACTGGACAGGAACTGTCCTTCGGCAATTTCATCCGCTACCACGATTACGAGCCGGAAGTATTGCTGGCCAAAGAGACGTGGTCGGAGTGGAAAGCCAAAGCGCAACTGGGACCAATTCCTACGGATCCGGACATAGTACGGTTGAAAAAGTCCCTGGTGCAGTTGGTGTTTCTCAATGGTCCAAAAGAAGCGGCACTGTTGCGCGAGGTTCTGGGGAAAGTTTCGAATGGTGCGATTGCTGAGGCACTGGCACTTGCCGGGAACTCGGCCATGCTTTTGTACTATAGGATCTGGAGAGACAAGGCGAGTAATCTTGGTATTTCTTCTCTGGAAGATGCCTTCAACCGACTTGCCAGCAATCCGTCAATACTTGCTGACTTAGATGAGATTCTTGCCTGGTCGCTTGATACTACAGAAGTTGGTGGGCAGATTCCTGAACTTCCTTTTGCTTGTCCGCTAGAACTCCATTCCCGCTACGGGGGTAAGGAAATTCAGGCGGTCTTTGGTAAAGCAACTCTAGAGACGGCCGGACAGACCGGGGTGGGTGTGTTTCATTTCCCTGAAGTGAAGGCCTATGTGCTGTTGGTTACCTTTCAGAAGACCGAAAAAGAATTTTCACCGAGCACCATGTATGCGGATTATCCTATCAGTCGGGAACTCCTGCATTGGGAATCACAGGTGAATACCGCGCAGCATCATTCTGATGGGCAGAATTTGATTCACCATCAAGATCGGGATTACACGATTCTTGTGTTTGCCCGCGACCAGAAAAAGCGCAACAGGGTCACGGTGCCATTTACTTATCTGGGCCCGGTGGAGCGGGTGAGTTATGAGAGCGACCGGCCGATCAAGATGGTCTGGCGGCTCAGGCATCCGATGCCGGTGGAGATGTTTGAGGATAATCGGCGGGGTGGGTGATTATTAGGGCTGATAAGTTACGTGTACTTCCGAACTTGTATGCAGGGGATCGAATAGCATGGATGTTTTAACTGACAATGAGTTTTACCATCACTACCTTCAGAATTCACAACATATGATGTGGTTTTTAGGGGCGGGATCGTCACGTTCTGCTGGCTTGCCTACTGCTACTGATATAATTTGGGATCTTAAGCATCGATATTACTGCTTACATGAAAATCAGGACTATCAAAAACATGACATCAATAATCATGCGATAAAAAGCAAAATTCAGAGTTACATGGATAGCCAGGGATTTCCCCTACAGTGGAGTCCTGAAGAATACTCCTTCTATTTTGATTTGACCTTCGGCAACGATTACGAGGCGCAACGAAAGTACCTTCTAGAAGCTCTTGCCAGCCAAAAGGTATCTCTCAATATCGGCCACCGAGTTCTTGCTGCTCTCCTTGAGATGAAACAGGCCAAAGTTGTTTTCACAACCAACTTTGATGATGTCATCGAAACCGCCTTTTCAGATGTCAGTGGAAAGCATTTGTCAGTTTTTCATTTGGAAGGTTCTTATGCCGCCTTGTCGGCGTTGAATTCCGAAAACTACCCCATTTACGCCAAAATTCATGGCGACTTCCGTTATCAAAAAATAAAAAACCTTACCCCAGATCTTCTGACCAATGATCGCGAAATACAAAAATGTTTTCTCGCTTCAGCTATCAGGTTCGGCCTGGTTGTATCAGGCTATAGTGGTCGTGATGAAAACGTTATGACTATGTTTCGGGCAGCTATCGATCAGAACAATGCTTTCCCGCATGGCCTCTACTGGACCTTGACAGACCTTTCTAAGTCGGAGCCAGCCGTTCAGGATCTGATCAATTATGCACAAGACAAAGGTGTTTGCGCCTACCAGGTGGAAACCGGTACATTCGATGAAATGCTTTCAAAGATTTGGCGACAGGTGAAAGACAAACCTCAGGCCATCGATGCCAAGGTGCGAACCGTACGAGTTCGTACAGTTTCCATTCCACTACCCGTTCCTGGCAAATCCTTTCCGGCCTTGCGCACCAATGCTCTGCCTGTAGCCACTCAATCAATCCGATGCGGAGTTGTAAATTTGACTGGTTCTATAACGTTCTCCTCGCTGAGGGAACGGGTAATTCAGAAATCGCCAAAAGCACTCCTGACATACACGGAGAAGGTATTGTTCTTGGGTGGTCAGTCAGAAATCAACAAGGTTTTTTCAAAAGACGAAATCAACTCCATCGATTCTTGTAATTTCGATGACATTGCTCAAAGCGTCGCCGACTCCACCTTCTTGAAATCCTTTGTTGAGGAGGCAATTTTCACTGCACTATTGCGGGACAAACCCCTTCTACACCGTGTCCGACACAGAACACATTATGCAGTGATACCGAATGATTCTGCAAAAGATGACAGATTTTTGGATTTGCGAAAGGCAGTGGGTTACAAAGGAGAGCTTGGGTACATTACCGGAAATGTCACAAATGCAAAAGAATTGAGTTGGGCTGAAGCCGTGTCGATGCGACTCGAAGAACGAGGCGGCAAACTCTGGATCATGCTAAAACCTGACATCTGGATCAAACCATTGGCTAGGCGAGAAGAGGCTACGGATTTCATACGAAATCGCCGACGTTACCGATACAATGAAAGTTCATATCAGATCCTCGATGCTTGGATCAAGATACTGCTCGGTTCACTCGGAGGAGGTGGCATGGTAAAAATATCCTGTTTCCCGGATGCTGAGTTTAATGCAGAGTTCGAGATCGGAACCCGCACTGCCTTTAGTCTGGGGGTTGGATATGGCCGATAATCTTTCGCATCTTGCGGCAAATTCAACCATTCCAGAGCCGCTGCTCCTCTTCCAAGGCAACCGTACAGACAAGCATCCTCTTCGTGGGCTCTCACAACATGGGCCTTATAGCGCCGGGTTTAACCTTCCAGGCCAAGTTCGGCTTGCGTATCTCGCCCCCGCAGGGCACATGCGCAAGCTGGATGCCATTGTACGCGAGCTGCAGAACCCAGCTACCCCGAAGAAAGCGCTGAACTATTATGTGGAGTATGGCGGGTTTGAGAAAGTCTTCAAAGTACCACTTGTTGCCCCGCAAGAACCTCTGAGGTGTTTAGCCCCGGAGGAATGTCATAGCATAGCAGCCAAAGGCAACGGACTTGCTCTTGCAGATAAGATCGTTCAGTCGATGTCTGGTCTTTTTCGACAAAAACATGCATTCGATGTTCTGCTCGTGTATTTACCTGCCAGCTGGAAAAAGTGTTTTGAGTATGAAGGATTTAACCTGCATGACCGAATAAAGGCGAAAGTCGCGCCACTCAATCTGCCCATTCAAATCATCAACGACACTGCATTGACGAGACAATGCCGCGCCAATGTCATGTGGGGTATCAGCGTTGCCCTGTATGCCAAAGCAGGAGGAATCCCATGGAAACTGGCGGACTGGGACAAAGACGAAGCCTATATCGGTCTCAGTTATGCCATCAAAAGAAATGCCGAAGGACAAGAATATACAACGTGCTGCAGCCAGGTCTTTGATCCGGATGGAACCGGCTTTGAATTTGTAGCCTACGATACGCGTGAATTCATTACCGATCGTAAAGGCAACCCGTATCTCAGCTACCAAGAAATGCAATCAGTTCTTTCAAAAAGCCTGCATCTATATCAGAACAGCCATAACGGTCGAATGCCACGCAAAATATTCATTCATAAAACTACGCACTTTACCGAAGACGAAATACAGGGTGCATTCGATGCCTTCAGCAGTTCAACAGAAATAGAACTCGTGCAGATTATCCAAAGTACCAACTGGTATGGATTGAAGGTTGATGGAAAAAAAGGAGATAAACCCGCAGCACCTGCCCCATACCCAGTAGATCGAGGATTGTATCTGCCACTGACTGAATCAGAATGCCTACTCTGGACTCAAGGCAGTGTCATGGGGGTGAACCAGCAAAAATCAGGTCAACCGGTATTCAAGGAAGCAGCTCTCACGCCTCTACCGAATCCCATCATGTTGCGTCGTTTTTCAGGTAATGGTGGCTGGCATGATACCTGTTCAAGTATTCTTGCTTTGACAAAAGTTGACTGGAACAATAATACGCTCTACAAAAAACTGCCGGTCACTCTCGTCTATTCACAGGTTTTTGCAGATGTCGTGAAACAGACGCCTGAAATTGTTAATGAAATATATGATTATCGGTTTTTTATGTAGTCAAAATAAAGAAAGGCAACCACGCCTTGCTAAAGTACTTGAGGAGGTGTTATGAGAGCTTCTGTTGAAAATTTACAAATTACACAACTTGTCCATTTTACCCAACTAGATAACCTCGAAAGTATTCTACGGCATGGGATCCGCCCAAGAGAAGATATGGATACAGCAGGGGCTTCTGGGGTCGGGTTTGACTTTTATACATTCGTCTTATAAAAGATATAGGGGGCAGGTCTTGACATATAAGGAGATTGGGAGTCACGCTTGTACTATTTCATAGTACTTGCAGCCTTTATCCTGCCTCTTTTCGCCGGTACAGCCCAAGGTGAAATCTACCGCTACACAGATAGTAAAGGGTCGTTGCATTTTGTCGATGACATCTCCAAGGTCCCGGCTAAATACCGTAAACAGCTCCAGCAAGCCGGGTTATCAGGCGACATTTCCATTGTTGATGCCGGCCCGGCCCCCTCGCCACGTAAATCTCAAGATCCTTTACCGCGCAAAAGCATTTCCTACGGCGGAAATACCGTCGAGTTGTACCGAACTTCTTGGTGCGGCTACTGCAAAAAAATGGGGCGGTTCCTGAATGAAGAAGACATGGGGTCAGGCTTGAGAGACATGGGGTCAGGTTTGCATTATTTGATATTCAAGCTATAATCTCCCCATGGCAAGAAAACCCCGTATCCATTATCCCGGCGCATATTATCACGTTATCCTTCGTGGAAATGCGCGACAGGATATCTTTACCGACGATACCGACCGGTACCGGTTCTATCTTCTGCTCCAGGAAGGGACCGAGCGCTTCGGTCATCGCATCCATGCCTTCTGCCTGATGACAAACCACGTGCACCTCGTCGTTCAGGTGGCGGATAAGCCCCTCTCCAAAATCATGCAGAATCTCTCTTTCCGCTATACCCGGTGGGTGAACTGGCGACAAAACCGTTCCGGTCACCTGTTCCAAGGGCGTTACAAATCGGTGGTCGTGGATGGCGACGAGTACCTTCTGGAACTGGTTCGCTATACGCATCTGAACCCGGTCCGGGCTGGAATCGCGAACACGCCTTCTGCATACCGATGGAGCAGTCACTCCGCTTACTGCGGAACCGAAATAATCCCATGGCTTACAACCGAGTCAGTTCTGGCAGAGTTTGCGACGAAACTTGCTACCGCCCGCAAACGCTACGCCACGTTTGTCTCAGAGGGGATCGGTGAGGTGCATCGCCCTGAATTTCATGGCAGCGGAAGCATCGATACAAGATTGCTGGGTGATAGTTCATTTGTTGAGCGAGTATTGATTGAGGCTGAGGAAACGCCAAGCCCCGGCCAAATGACCCCGGAGGGCCTCGTTGAACTCGTCGCTGCACGGTACAGCATACCGCATCTTCAGGGCAGAAGTCACCAGCATGCCGAGGCTCGGGCTGCTTGCGCATGGGTTGCGCTGGAAAGCGGCATCTGCACGCTAACCGAAGTGGCTCGGGTTCTTAAGAGAGATATATCGACGTTGAGCGGCGGGGCGCGACGCATAGGGTCGCGTCAGGATTCAGCACAGGGACTGTGTAATTTACTCGAGGTTGTCCGGAAAAACGCAAAAGCCAATGCCTGACACCGGGATTTTGACACCGGGATTTTGCTCATCCGTCTATTTCAGTGTTTTTCAATTGATTGTATTGACGACTGAATTTCTTTCAAACAGTTGCCCAGAATGCCAGAGCGTAGTGAATCTTCACTTGACACTATCTGCTCCCGCAGCACCTGCTGGCTCTCGCGGAGGTGCTGCAATAACTTATTCTTCTCCTCATAGGGTGTCCCGCAAGCTTCTTTCATTCCGATATACCCATCTTCAACCATTGAAAGGACGCCACATGGGTTGTTTGGCAGCGCTCTGGCCATGGCACGCTTCAGATAGCTGCTTTTAAGCTGATCTCTGATCGGATACATATTTTTCAACTCCGCCAAGGCCTCGTCTGTTCCAGTTTCAATGTTGCGAAGCAAAGACTGAAATTCAACATCATAATCCAATTGAATTCTGTTTTCACATGCCAGGTGGCTGTCCGGGGGGCTGCTTTTATAATATCCACTTTTTATGCCTTGAATAATATCAAGGCAGTTATTTCGGACCGTGTCAAGGTGAGGATTGTCTTGTGGAGGGATCAAGTCTATGAGAGTTTTTTCGGCATTGAAAAGATATGTATAGGCTACATTTTCTTCCGCGGACGTTTCTGCTGCATAGGGACAGGTGCACACGTCGCTGATATTAAACGGACCCGACTGGATCATGGTAAGGACATCAAGGGGGTTCTTTAAGAGTGCAAGTGACATAGCGCCGTTCAAATCTTCGGAAGAACCTGCGTCGGAAGCAGGTTTTAGTGATTTTGCGACTATAAGCCACTTATTTTCACCAGTTTCAATTTTATCTATGAGTCTGTCCCAGTCGTTCGGATGAGTTTCTTCGCTGTTCCAGAGTTTATCGATAACTGCTTTTGAGCCGATAGTAGTAATTTCAGTCATAATTGCATCAGCAGTCAGTTCTGTTGCGGAGACGCTAACGAACAGAAAGAAGAGGTTTGAAAGGAGAATTGAGATAATGATGGTTTTCATATATCAGTACCCCACAAAAATTTCTTTATCATTGCTATCTGCAATTTTCTGACGAATAGCTAACGGCAGGACAATACATCCTTCAGATGCTGTGCCGGGGCGAAGTCTGCTGTCGCCATGAATACGAAATGCAGTCCGACCGTGAGCGTTGTGCCCGATTGGGGATAAATTCATTGTGACGGATCCCAGTTTCGAGTGTCTGTACGATGGTCCAACCCTGTATAATCCGCGAGGGAGAGGACCATAACCTTTTTTAGTTTCACTCCATGGATTGTTGCAATCCAATTCTTTACCGGCATACCCTTCGCCGACAATTTCTGTGTCATGTGAAATGGTGCCCAGACTTTGGCTATATAACCATGTCATACTAGTATCTCCTGCCTAGGAGCCTGTCGGACTTAGGGTAAATCTGCTGCAAATCCGTCTGGACGGACCATATTTCGCCGCTTTTTTGGATAATAGAACAACTATTACCCTGCAAAATCGACAAAATCCGGCCTCGCCCAGCCGAATTTTCGCTTCGATTTCCTAAGTCCGACAGACTCCTAGATTGCTTTTGTTGAACATGCATTTTTCACGAATTCGGATAATATTCTATTAATACTATCTCGGAATTGTCCAAGAGTCTTCAGCTTCGATTCCGTTTGGCTCCCATGTCAATTTAATCTTCTTGTAGGTGAAAGAGACTGCTTCCATGTGGCCGTAGGGGTCGTTGTTTTGCAGGAATGTTGTTGGCATCCAGGGTTGAAAGCTTACGATTATGGCGTCTTCAAGGACTGTCGTGTAATAGTGTTCTTCTACCCCTTGTTTACTGATACGATAATATTTGAGAGTGACCATTTTCATGTGTTCCCCCGTGCAAAGTGCTTGAAAAAGCTTGGGTGAACTTTTGTCAGTCATTTTGATAATGGTGAAAGGACCATGAATGCGTTTGCTTGTTGGGAGGCCCGAATGGGGGTCTCGCGGCATATGAACATCATGGTGCAGTTCGTACAAGAATTGTTCCCTCCCTGCCCTGCATCTCGCAGGAGCCCTCAATCTTTCCTTGTTTTTCCCCTTCAAGGGTAAGGTGGCATGGCATCGGCATGGTCTGTTCCTCCTTAAAATTGTTAAAGGTAAAATAGAGCAAATTGTTTGTTAATGTCAATTAAAAATATATAATCAAATTGAGTCAAGTTTGGTGAGAGGTTTTGCCCATGGGGCTTGAGGGGACGTTCTTGAAAAATAGGCTTGAGGGGACGTTCTTGAAAAATATAAATACTTGTGATAACTTTCCCCGATGCCACGACACGCCCGCATAGACATACCCGGCCTGCTGCATCATGTCATAGTCCGGGGCATAGAGAAGCGCCCCGTATTCCTTGACGATCAGGACCGCGAAGAATTCCTCTCGCGCTTTTCCCTACTGCTGAAGGAAACGTCAACGGACTGTTTCGCCTGGGCACTGCTGGATTCCCATTTTCATGTATTGCTCAAGCCGGATACCGTAAAACTCGCGCATTTCATGCGTCGCCTTCTCACGGGCTACGCGGTCGTATTCAATCTGCGCCATGGTCGGGCGGGGCACCTGTTTCAAAACCGCTATAAATCGATTGTCTGTGACAGTGACTCCTACCTGTTGGAACTGGTGCGGTACATTCATCTGAACCCAATTCGCGCGGGAATTGCTGCCACCCTTGAGGACCTTGCTGGGTATCCCTGGTGCGGACAGAGAGAATTGCTTGGTAAGACGTCGCGTAAGCTGATCAACGAGGCTGAAGTGCTGTCGCATTTCGCCCCGCAAAGAATGACGGCACGAAAAAGGTACGAACGGTATATCGCGGACGGAATCGCCACTCCTGCCAACGTCAAACTTTCAGCGGGTGGAAAACGAACAAGCCAGGCATTTGATCCCCGTCTCGGCAACGACGAGCTTTTCGACGATCGCATCTTGGGTGGTGGACGTTTTGTCGAGCAGATCCTGAAGACCGCCGATATTGCCACGGATGCGCCGGAGTTGTCACTGGCTGATCTGATAGGACGGGTCGCCGAGTATTACCGCATCGAAAGGACACGATTGTCTAAGCCAAGTAAAGAGCGAGACATTGCCCGAGCAAAAGCGGTGATTTGTTATCTGGCAGTCAGGGATTTGGGTTTAAGGGGGATAGATGTCTCGGCTGCGCTTGCCTGTACACCTGCTGCAGTATCTCACGCCGCGAAAAGAGGGGAAGCTGTTTTTCGAGAGGAGCAGGGCTTGCGGGAGCGGCTTGGGATGAAATTATAAATTTCAAGAATGTCCCACTGTCACATAACAATACTTGGCAGCCTCGAGTGTTCTGTAATTCAATAGTTAAAGGCAATTTTAGAATTTGCCCAAAATCATTCTTTTCTGTCAAATCCGCATGAAAAAATCCGCTTTCGCGGGCTTCATTCTGCTCTTTCAATACCTAAAATTCTTCACAGAATCGTTATTCTGGAACGGCAGATTGGTCCTTATCATGCACCACTATTTTCAAGTCCCTCCGTATGCTTTCAAGGCACTGCCATCGGAGAACATCGATTTCCTTGTCATGGGTCGGATCATACATGCAGACAAGTGCCTTTTCCGTATCCTTGAGAAATTTTATCTCCGTAGCAAGGTCTACTGCATCTTCCAGATATGGATCTCTGCAAATCCAATCAATAAAAAAATCATTTGGTTGGGACTTACGAGGTTGTGTCTTTATCAAAGAAAGAACACCTATGGGGTTTTTGTGTAAGGCGAGGGAAATCGCAAAGAACAAATCTTCTGATACAGCGGCATCACTCTCGCTTTTTAACAGCCTGGCGACTTCCAGCCATTCCTTCGTTCCGGTTGAAATGGCGTTCACCAGTTGCTCTGACTTGTCGTAGTCTTCAGTCATCCAGTATTCGGCAATGACAAGTTTTGCTCCCTTTTGCGTAATCTCCTTGAGAATCTGACCGGCATCGAGTTCCTCGGCCAAAACATTGCCGCCAAATATCATGATTGAGGCAATCAGGCCACAATATATAAATTTGATCATCAATTTCTCCCTAAATCACCTGCAAGTCGATGTCTCCGCTGTTAGCGATTTGTTTGCGGATTTCAAGAGACAGGATGATACAACCGGTTGAAGCCCCACCGGGATGTGCCCTGCTGTCTCCGTGGATGCGAAATAGCGTCCGCCCGTGTGCATTATGACCGACCGGGATTAAATTCATACTATATGACCCCAATCTTGGGCTGTTGCGCGCGTGACCTATTGTGTACCAACCTCTCGGAATCGGCCCTTGGTTCTTCTCGTGTTCAAAGTCGGCCCTGTTACAGTAGCCGCCGTACCCAGAATACCCTTTGCCAACATACTCACCATTATGGACAATGTCGCCGGTTCGCTGAAAATAGCTCCAAGGCATTTGAATCCCCTCCGTAATTATTCGTATTGTCATACCAAATGTTGATATCTCGGAACAGCCCATGAATCTTGGGCTTCGATGCCGTTCGGCTCCCATATCCACGTAATCTTTTTGTAAGTGAAGGACACTATTTCCATGTGTCGGTACGATTCGTTTTCCGCGACCAAACTTTCAGGCATGTAAGGTTTTACGCTGACGACGATAGCGTCTTCCAGTTTGTGAGTAAAATAGTGTTCTTCGATCCCCTGCTTGGTAATTCTGTACCATTTGATGGTGAGATCTTCCATGTGCTCTCCGGTGCAGAGGGCCTGGTAGATTTTGGGTGAACTTTTATCGTAGTCTTTGATGATAGTGAGCGGCCCGTGAACACGTTTGCCAGTGGATAGCCCGTCGGTTGGACTGCTTGGGATGCTGATGTCGTGATTCATGCCGTAAACAGTAATTGTCCCCTCCCGACCATGCATTTCGCAGGAACCTTCGATTATTCCCTGTTTTTTACCCAGCAGAGTGAGGTGCGCTGGCATAGGCATAAACTGGCCCTCCATTTTTTTAGGAAAATTATCATAACTCTTGCATCAAGATTAGCAATGTATAATTTAATTGACTTGATACACTTTCGGAGACTGAAATGTCAATGTTTTTTAATGATAGCTGTTGATGAATTAACGGGAAGTCTCAGGTTCTTATGAGGTTCGACTTTTTACATTCGTCACATAAAAGGCAAAAAGTCTGACCTGATCCCAAAGGTTCCCCCATTTACCAGCCGAACGGTACTGGAGTTGGGAGACAGACTTGCGCAGCTTTCAGAGAAGTCTTGGGGGGCAAGTCTTGAAATATCATATTTATCCGCTAAAGTGCAGCTATGGCCAGACCTTTACGAATAGAATTTCCCGGTGCAGTCTATTACGTAACCTCACGAGGCAATGCGCGCGCAGATGTTTTTGAAGACGACGCTGATTGAAGACATGGGGTCAGGCTTGCATTATTTGATATTCAAGCTATAATCTCCCCATGGCAAGAAAACCCCGTATCCATTATCCCGGCGCATATTATCACGTTATCCTTCGTGGAAATGCGCGACAGGATATCTTTACCGACGATACCGACCGGTACCGGTTCTATCTTCTGCTCCAGGAAGGGACCGAGCGCTTCGGTCATCGCATCCATGCCTTCTGCCTGATGACAAACCACGTGCACCTCGTCGTTCAGGTGGCGGATAAGCCCCTCTCCAAAATCATGCAGAATCTCTCTTTCCGCTATACCCGGTGGGTGAACTGGCGACAAAACCGTTCCGGTCACCTGTTCCAAGGGCGTTACAAATCGGTGGTCGTGGATGGCGACGAGTACCTTCTGGAACTGGTTCGCTATACGCATCTGAACCCGGTCCGGGCTGGAATCGCGAACACGCCTTCTGCATACCGATGGAGCAGTCACTCCGCTTACTGCGGAACCGAAATAATCCCATGGCTTACAACCGAGTCAGTTCTGGCAGAGTTTGCGACGAAACTTGCTACCGCCCGCAAACGCTACGCCACGTTTGTCTCAGAGGGGATCGGTGAGGTGCATCGCCCTGAATTTCATGGCAGCGGAAGCATCGATACAAGATTGCTGGGTGATAGTTCATTTGTTGAGCGAGTATTGATTGAGGCTGAGGAAACGCCAAGCCCCGGCCAAATGACCCCGGAGGGCCTCGTTGAACTCGTCGCTGCACGGTACAGCATACCGCATCTTCAGGGCAGAAGTCACCAGCATGCCGAGGCTCGGGCTGCTTGCGCATGGGTTGCGCTGGAAAGCGGCATCTGCACGCTAACCGAAGTGGCTCGGGTTCTTAAGAGAGATATATCGACGTTAAGCGGCGGGGCGCGACGCATAGGGTCGCGTCAGGATTCAGCACAGGGACTGTGTAATTTACTCGAGGTTGTCCGGAAAAACGCAAAAGTCAAAGCCTGACCCCATGATTGACCCCACGATTTCCACGATTTCTGACCCCACGATTTCCACGATTTCCCACGATTTCCCAAAATTTCGAGTATCCCTTAGTACGGGAACGTCCCTTTATCCACATGTAATTTTTGCTAGAACACAATGCAGGTTAATTGCCATCAACAAAATCCAATGTTTTCTTAACTGAATTTTCTATGGCTGGACTGACACGATGATCTGGATGTTTTTCTCGGTATTTCTTGGCAATTTTAATTGCTTCAACAACATCTTTGTTTTGCTTTAAGGGTGGATTGTTGACATAAAGTGTTAATGTCCCAAGGTCAACATCTACTAACGCTTCAAGTCGTTTTTGTGCTTTATCAGAGTTACCATCTTTTAACAACTCCAATAAACCAACCTTCCCTTTAACTTCTGTTGCCGCAGAATCATATAGTGAACTAGTAATATATTTATTGAAACGGTCGGTAGCCTTCATATAACCAAAACCTGCACCAACAATAAATACAAAAATAGCAACGACAATTAAAGTCAATATCTTATAATATTGTTTCATATTTAATAGCCTCTTCGCTTTAATTCTTTAAGAGCTTCCATGGGGTGCTGCTGTGCCCAGTCTATATCAATATTATCATTGTTTTCTTCGTAGGCCATTTTAATGTTATATCTTCTTACGGCTTCTACAATAGCAGTTGTAGGTCGATTCGGATCAAGAGCAGCCGTACTGACAGAAACTATGCCTGCTGGATCAGGTGCCGCTGCCCATGTCGAACCTATGAGGCCATCCAATAGTGAACACCATCTCGGGTAGTTTTGTCTCCGTTCCTCACCACATCCTAAGCCCATGTTTGACTCCTTTATTATTTGTGTTGTTTAGGTTTTGAGCTATGCTTTCGATTCACAAGGAAGGTCGTTAAAATATAAATTATCTTGGCACTGTCCATGAGTCTTCGGCTTCAATGCCGCCAGATTCCCAAGTCCATTGAATCTTCTTATAAGTAAAAGCGACTTCCTCCATATGACGAGCTGGATCGTTAGCAGCTAAGAAGGTTATCGGCATGTAGGGCTGAATAGCGACAACGATGGCATCTTCCAATTTGTGGGTAAAATACTG
>Ga0351902_1112_pt1 | contig 14808 bp, 12 predicted proteins | sample BONcelHT113001D5_FD_205828 | JGI IMG/M metagenome (GOLD analysis project Ga0351902, IMG submission 205828) | Enriched cells from coal bed in the Powder River Basin, Montana, United States - BONCAT cells T11 rep1 HSBNCT.T11.300.1.D5 ...
GAACATTCCCCCTATGAAAATCCGGACCTGAAACTCATTGAGAGATCAACGAGGGAATTGGTATCACTGACTGACACAAGGGGATGGGAAAAGGTGATAGTCCCCCGCCCCGGATGCGGAGGAGGAGGACTTTCCTGGAAGGAAGTACAACCGGTTCTCGAAAAATACCTAGACGACCGGTTTTTGGTCATCAGCTCCTAGGGGCGCGGTCTGCCGCGTACGTCCCCCTCCTATTTTAGGAGGGGCCAGGGGTGGTAAGGTTTAGTGGTATGGTTTAGTGGTATGGTTTAATGCCAATGGTATCGGTTTTTTCATGGGAGGCCAGGAAAAGCTGGTTTGCAACTCATTCAGGAGGGGCTTCGGCCACAGCCGCCCGTACATCCAGCACAAACCTGCCAAGGGATTGTGACATCCTCTCCAGTACCGCCCCCCATTCCTGCAGATGAACATCACCGGCAGGAGTCAGCTCATAAACTCTTCGTGCCGGTCCTGCTCCGGTAACATCCCAGCTGGAAACGACGTAGCCGTTCTCTTCGAGTCGTCGAAGCGTGCGATACAGGGCCCCCGGCTCGACGACTGAATCGCTGAGGGCATAGTCATTCAGGGCACCAACCAGATCGTAACCATGGGTCCGCCCTTTTGTCTTGAGCAGAAACAGGGCGACCGGTTCCACAAAGCGGTACAGGTTGCCCATTCCGCAGGAACAGGGAACGTTCTCACCATGGCGATGACATATTCCTCGTGGCATAAAAAATACTCCTTATTGAAACTCCGGAAATACCGGATACATGGTTGGTTAAATTCAGCAGCACAACGGCTCCCTCTTCAACTTCGGAAACATCCACCTGTATGCTCGTGTCCGTGTTGCTACTTCATTTCTTTCTCGTACGTACTGTCGCGAATTACCTCACTGGCCACGAGTGGCTGATTTCTACTTTCGTGCCGTCATGAGAAAAACAGTATAGGTCCTGAGGGTATCCCGGACATCCGGTTTCTCTATCGTTGCCGCGGTTACCTCTCGTATTTCCCGAAAACCGGCTTCTTCGAGCATACCACGCATCCGGTCGCGGTCAAAACCGGAATGTGCGGCAGCGAGGCCGTGGCCATGAAAGCTGCCATCCTCTGCGTCGAGGTCGGCAACAGCCAGCACTCCTCCGGGGCGAAGAACACGATGAAAATCAGCCAGCAGCCGCGCCACATTCTCAACGTGATGCAGGGTCATGCTGCTGACCACCAGGTCGAAGCTTTCCGCCGGGGAAATTTCCCGATCCGGATCAAGAAGCACCGCTTTCACGTTTGTCAGCCCACGGGCCACAATTTTACCACGGAGAATCTCAAGCATGCCCTCCGACAGATCGGCACCCGTGATGCTCCGCACCAGGGGCTGAAGGCAGAGGGTAACGAGTCCGGTACCACAACCGTAATCCAGAACCGTCATCTCGCCGGTAACCGCAACCACCTTTTTCACGCACTCCGCCACCTCACAGGCGAGACGCACCCGGCGCGGCTCGTCATCCCAGGAAGATGCGGCCTCGTTGAAATTGCGTGGTTTCTTTCCCATCTCTACAGTATCAGTCATCCCTGACTCCCGAATCTGTCAATTGACGGCGGACTGTCCCGCCGGTATAGTCTGTATACTATGAAAAAGAATGCTGAGATAGCCAGAAAATTATTCTTCACCGCCCTGCGGGCCGTTGATCCCTTTGAATCGGTACAGAGAAGATGCGATGCCATTCGGACAACATACCAGGACGGTGGCTTCACCAGGCTGGTGGCCGTCGGCTTCGGCAAGGCGGCAGCATCCATGGCGCTTGCTCTTGAACAGGAACTGGGCGACATCCTGGAAAGCGGCGTTTTCGTCACCAAGTACGATCACACGACCTCTCGAAAACCGGAAAAATTCAGAATTTTCCAGGCAGGGCATCCCGTGCCTGACGAAAACGGTCTCCGCGGAACCGAAGAGATCATGGAACTGGCCGCGTCCGCCAATGAAAAAACTCTTGTCGTAACCCTGGTCTCTGGAGGCGGCTCAGCCCTGCTGGTAGCTCCCGCCAGCCACATTACCCTGGCCGCAAAACAACTGACCACAGATCTTCTCCTGCGTTGCGGCGCCGATATCCATGAACTGAACACCGTACGGAAACACCTCTCCCGGGTAAAGGGCGGGCGTCTCGCCGGCATCATCAATCCTGCCCGCACCATCTCGCTGATCCTCTCCGACGTGATCGGTGACGACCTGGACGTCATCGCCTCAGGGCCAACCGCCCCCGATTCAAGCACCTACCGGGAGGCAATTGCCGTCCTGGAACGATACCAATTGCAGGACCGGATCCCGGCAGAGGTGGCAGCTCACCTTGCGTTGGGCGCCCGGGGTGATATTGCGGAAACCCCCAAAGACGGTAACCCCATTTTTCAGCGAGTGGAAAACCATATCATCGGCAGCAATCGACTGGCACTGGAAGCGATGCTCGCCACGGCGCACAAGCAGGGACTGACAGCTGAAATCCTCACAACACAGCTATCCGGCGAAGCTGCTGACGCAGCAAAAATGCTCGCCCGGACAGCCATCACTCGCAAGGAAACCTGGCAGGGGCAACCACTGTGCCTCCTTTCCGGCGGCGAAACGGTTGTGCATGTCAAGGGAAACGGCAAGGGGGGAAGAAATATGGAGCTCGCCCTGAACTTTGCGTTGGAAGTTGCGGGGAGGGAGGGCATCACCCTCCTCTCAGCTGGCACGGACGGCAGCGACGGTCCCACCGATGCTGCTGGTGCTCTGGTAGATGGGCAGACGATACCCGCAATGGTCAGGGAACGCGCACTCCGCTTCCTCGAGAATAACGATTCCTATTCCTTCTTCCAGGAAAACGGCGGGCTCTTCATTACCGGCCCGACCGGAACCAACGTCATGGACCTGCAGATACTTCTGGTCGGGGAATGAGTAACCGTTCTCCGTGCAACCCATTTCGCAAACCAATCATTACAAACAAAGTCTACACCAACCAACTGACAAAGGACCATTCGACAGATGAATGATTTTACTCTTGATCCTCGCCTTGTACAAGACTGTTACCTCCTGGGAGAAATGCAGATCAGTCTCCTGCTGTTGCTGAACAACTCCCTGGTGCCCTGGTTCATCCTGGTACCACGCCGCAGCGTGACGGAAATCTGCGAACTCGACCCGGCAGACCAGGAAACGCTCCTGGAGGAAGTAAACCTCCTCTCCCATTTCGTGAAGGGGTGTGCCGGGGTCGAAAAACTGAACGTCGCCGCAATCGGCAATATCGTCAATCAACTACATGTACACGTAATCGGCAGGAACGCGAAGGATTTCTGCTGGCCGAATGTTGTATGGGGCCGCACGGAAAAAACGCCTTACTCGAACGAAGAAGTAAGGGTAATCCGGGAATCACTCCTTGCGACGCTGCCGGAAGGCACCCTCCGGTTGTCCTGATCCGCGCATGGCGTATGTGCTTGTATGGCAAGGGACAAGAACACACGGCACCAACAGGGAATCTCATCACCTCCCTTTGAGTACTCCTTGACACCCACCTGGGAGTGCTTATATTTAAGGCATGGGTAGCAATCTTCCGCGTACCTCGGCTACCCTCAAAGGAGGAAAGGAGGTCACGGTTATGTCAGACAAAAAAGGTAGTGAACCGGCAAAAAAAGAACCCATGGAAATCATGAAGCCCCAGAAAGGACTTGTCTCCCCCATTGAGGAGATGGAACGGTGGTTCGAAGAAGCATTCCGCCGGCCCTTCTTCGCTCCATCATGGATGCCGAAATTCAAACTGCCCGAGTTCGGCATGAGCTATCCGACGGTGGATATTTTCGAAGACGGTAATGATGTGGTCGTGAAAGCAGAACTCCCGGGGATGAAAAAAGAAAATATCGATGTCAATATTTCCGATGACGTGATCACGATCTCCGGCGAGAAGAAGAGCGAGGAAAAGGTCGAAAAGAAAGAGTATTACCGCCTGGAACGCTCTTATGGCTCATTCACCAGAACCCTCCGTCTTCCCGCGGAAACGCAAACGGATAAAGCGAAGGCCAGCTTCAAGGACGGTATCCTCGAAGTGAGGATGCCGAAAACCGAGGCAGCACTTCAGAAAACAAAGAAAATCAGCATTGAATAGCCTCATCCGCGCAGGAAGGGCCGGAGAAATCCGGCCCTTCCTTGAGACCCGTGCCTCGAGGAGAATGCCGTCAGCACTTTGGTAACTGTCGAATATAAGCTTCGTTTTACCTGATAGGTTCTCCATCCCTTTGCTTCTTTTTGTCATGAGAATACTGATGGAGAGCCCGCCGGACGAGAAAATAGCCGCTGGCCAGCGCAATGATCACAGCCGCAAAGCCGTAGAGCATTTCCGGAGAAATATCTTTGTAATCGACAATAATGATTTTCCTCGACATGGCGACAATTGCCACCAGGAAAACCACCTCCGCATGTACCCGGTCTTCTTCCAGGTATGCTTTGATGCTTTCGAGCAGTTCCAGACCGATTAACACCATCAGGAAGAAGCCGAAAACCTCAAGCATCTCCTCTATGTTGAGAAGAAATAGCGGCGGCTTCATGAGTTCCTGGAACAGAGTGAATGCAAGTTCAATTGTGGAAACCAAAACCGCTACCATCATCAGGCAGAGCAGTGTCCAAACGATAATTTTCTCAAATAATTTCAAAACATTGCCCATGCGCGCCTCCGTTATCACACTCACAACTTCCCCCGGTCCCTCTCCTCCTCAGCCACGTGTCGATTTCCACGACGACAACAATCAATGACGAAACCACCAGGATCCGCAGCCATTCGACACCGGAAAGCGGCACCGTGTGCAAAAACTACTGCAGGGGCGGCGCATAGATGAAGGACACTTGGGCGAAAAAAGCAGCATAGGATTTTGGTATCCGCGATTGACGACCGACCCCGGTCCTCGCCCAGCCAAGTTTTCGCTTTGATTTTCCAAGTCCGACAGACTCTTGGACAAAAAATCGTCGCAAAACAGGGTGTTCCGCGATTCCTGCATCAGTTTCCATTCCGGCCACATACGCCTGGAAATGTTCCGTAACAAGCCTTCAAGTATCGTAGCCGACTGCTACAGATGGGTTATTTGATCATCGTCCTTCTCTGCCCCTTTCAATTTCCTTTCCAGGTAATCGCGAGCCGCATCCCTTCCCCCAAGGCCGAAGGCAATGGCTAAGGCCAGCACCACGCCGCTGAAAATGATGGCGAAGGCAATTATGACCGTGTCGCTGCCGATACCCAGATGTTCCAGCGCCATGGTAAAGCTCATGATCAGGATGACATACCTGACGAGACGTCCGACCAGACCGGAGAATCGCACACCGGCATTAACCGCGGCGATCAGGGCCGCCCGCGACAGAAAATTGCTGAGCAGATAGCCGACAACGAGAATGAAGAGCGCCACAAAGACATTCGGCAGGTAGAGGAAAAATCTCTCGAGAAGCCGCTCGAGCGCCGGCACGCTGATGGTCTGCACGGCTATCACGGCAAACACAGCCACGGTGACGCCGCCGATAATCTTGCCCAGCAGCAGGGAGAGTGGATCCCTGATGCCACTTTTATAGAGCATTTGGCTCATCCCGGTACGCTCGCAGAGGCTGTCAATACCGACTGCCCTGAACAATCGAACAAAGATCATCTTCAAGAGACCACCGAGCAACAGCCCCACCAGAAGAATGACGAGGGCAGTCAGGAAATTCGGCAGAAAAAACAATAGATTATCAAGAAAACGGTTAAAGGGATCGATAAAAAGTCTCTGTAAAAATTCCACGGCAACCTCCTTCCGCTACAGCCATTTTTCCAGGAGCAACGGTTTCTGTTTTGCAAATTCGCGGCACAGACTGGCCAGTCTCTCTTCCACCTCTGCGGAGGAACTGTCGCGCAGCTCCACGACAAAAGACGCTACCTTGCCGATGTAGAGGGGAGTGAGCGATTTCAGCAGGTGTTCCTTAGCCAGTATCCTGTTATGCTGGGCAAGGGCAAAATGATAAATGATCGTCACCCACTCTTCATCCGGGAAGCGAAAATCATCTCCTTTCTGCCGGGAAGCTTCGCAGAGAAAGTCGATGGTTGCCGGGGGAAGAAAGATTTTCCAGATCTCCATCAACTCCTGAACCCCCAGGGAGAAACGTTCCAGCATCCGTTCGAGATTGACGGAAACCGGCTCAAGACCGACCGCATACTCGAATCCGAAGATGGGCACCTTGGTAGCCCCTTCTATCTTCGACCAGAACTCGTAGTACGTTTCCATCATGTCAAACGTCGCACTTACCACCTGATAGAGCATTGCCGACAGGTCGGCCCCCGGATCCTTGGCATCGTGGATCTTTGCCCCGAGGAAAGACTGGCAGACCCGAAAATCCCCGGCCAGGGCAGTCGTGGTCATCCAGATGTCGATGCCGAAGCGGGCCACGTCGCTTTCCCAGACATTCTGGGCAAGATAGTGACTGGCAAGCCTCCCCGAAAAACCGAAATCACCACCGATCGGCTGGCGCACGCTCCGCCCATAGAGGGCCCGCGTCAGGGGATAGATGATACTGTTCGTGATCGTTCCATCGTACTTGTGCCGTTGATACAATGGAGCGACATAGTCAAAGCCGCCTTCGTAGACCGGCTTAAGCAGGAGCTCGACCCATTCCGGGGTAATGCTCCGCAGGTCGGAGTCCACAACAGCGCAGGCCTTGACCTGGAGGGCTTCGGCAATCTCGAAAATCGCCCGGAACGCGCTTCCCTTGCCGGGAATGCCGCGGTAGAGGGTTGCGGTCTTAAAGAAGGAGGGCACTCGCGGGGTAATCAAAATTTGCTGAAAATCTTCAATCGCGGCATTTTCCACCACGTCACGGGTTCCGTCGCTGGAACCGCCATCCGAGTTGACCAGCACCGCCTTGCAATCGGGGAAATACTTTGCCAGTCCCGCCTGGACCGCCCGCACCACATGACCGATCGTGCCGGCATTGTTGAAACTGGGTATCCCCACCAGGAGATCGGCGGTTCCCACCATATCCAGCCAATCTTTTACCTCATTTCTCTCAATGATTTCTTCTTCCATGGGCACTATCCTGTCCGCAACCGAAAGTTCACCTGTCGAACCGAGATTCAGCAGGAGGTGTACATTAAACACCGGTTTTTCAACAGATTGTCAATCGTTATCAGCCACAACCGCAGCACTGATATCGTCAAGGATACCCGGGAGGGCCGAGGTAACCCGATCCCAACTGGAGATAAGCGGCACACCCAGCGGATCCTCAGTAATTTTTCTCGCGGCAATCCTGATACCGTCGGTAAAAGTCTCCACCGCAAGGCTCTCCGCATGCCGGTCAAAAAACAGACAGTTGACTGCCGCATCGTCCTCGTACCGCTTGAGCATATCCTGGGCAGTTCGCACATAGGTAGCAACGAGTGTCTTGAAAAAGCCCTCGGAGAAGACGATACCCTCTGACTCGAGGGTCCGGAATATGGATTTGCAGATATCCACCGACATTTTATGGAGCCCCAGCGAGGCATCGTCAGGAGACAACACCTGGTGCTTATGGTCGTAATTCTCACTAATATCTACCTGGCAGACTCTGCGTAGCGATGTGTTCCGGTAGACCTCTGCGAGCATCCCCACTTCGAGACCCCAGTCGCCGGGAATCCGGGTGCTGCGGGCCATATCCACATCCATGGAAAACTCCCCTGCCAAGGCATAGCGGAAGCTATCGAAAAATATCAGCAGGGGATGATGGCCGATAATCTTCTGCAGGGAACGGATCAGGGGAGTAAAGAGCAGGCGGGTCACCCTGCCGTGCATCCGGTCGGTAATCCTGCTGTAATATCCCTTGCAGAAGGAATAGTTGAGATTGGGATTGGTGACCGGGTAACAGAGTCTCGCCAGAAGTTCGCGATTGTAGGTGAGAATATCGCAATCGTGCAGGGCAATAGTGTGAAAATTCTGCTCGGCCAGGATGTAGCCGTACGACATCCAGACCCCCTTACCCTTGCCTTGCTGCCCCACATGAAGCCCAGCCTCTTCGATGGCTTTGTAGAGGGAGCTGACGCGAGGACCTTCCTGCCAGATAATGGTCGTCTTCTGGGGTAGCTCGGAAAAGAATTTCCGGGCGTGCTGGAATTCACTGGGCGAAGCGAGCGCCAGCCCGACAACGATCTCCTTTACATACTTCACTTCTTTCAACTGCCTGACAATGGCCGGAAGAGCATCTCCCTCAAGTTCGCTGTAGAGGCAGGGCAGGACAAGGGCAATGGGTCTTTCATGGGAATACCATGAGAGCTGTTCCTCCAGCTTGTCCAGATTCTGACTGCCAAGCCGATGAAAGGTAGCGACAACCCCCACTTGATAGAAATCGGACACATGCCACCTCCGAATGGTTGTATGGACTCCGGACGAATGAGAGAATATTCAATGAAAAGACGCTCCAGAGACAAGAATAATTAGTATACCAATGAACAGATCGATTGCAACTGTATTGACGATACCCTCCCTGATGGTATATTCCTACCAGAGAAAATGCAGCTGACAAGTGAAAGTTGCCCTGGTATTTTCCAGCAGCATAACCGGCAGGGCTTGCTAGCCCCCACCAGCCCCTTTGAGGTGTCAGGTATGGCATACGGAATTTTCGCTCCGCTGCTCCGCTATCTTTCGATGAAGCGGGAAGGTCAGATCGCCCAGATAAACCGTGACAGCGTCATAAAAGGCGTCTATCAGGACGTAGAGATATCCGCCGGGTATTTCCTCCTGCTGAGCCTCGCCAATCTCATCGCCCTGTCCGGACTCATCGTCAACAGCGCTCCGGTGATCATCGGTGCCATGCTGATTTCACCCCTCATGGGGCCGATCCTGAGCTCCGGATTCGCATTTATTACCGGCAACCGCACCATCTGGCGCAGCGCCCTGAAAAAGATTTCCCTGAGCATTGCCATAACCCTGGCGGTTGCGGGTTTCGCTGCCTGGCTTTCGCCCCTCCAGGAAGCCACCAACGAAATACTCGCCAGGACCCGGCCCAACCTGTACGACCTCATCATCGCCACGCTCGCCGGTGTGGCAGGGGCGGTGGCGATCTGCACCAAGAAAAACTACCTGACCATCGTTCCGGGCGTCGCCATCGCCACGGCGGTCATTCCGCCCCTGAGTGTGGCAGGCTTCGGAATCGGCACCGGCAGCCTCAAGTTCTTCCTGGGAGGATTCTTCCTCTTTTTCACCAACTTCGTGGCCATTGTCTTCGCCACCTGCGCCGTGCTCTTCTACTATGGCTTCTCACCAACGGCCGACTCCTATCTCGGCGGTAAATCACTTCGCAAACGAATTATCTCTCTTGCCGTGGTGATCGTCGTCATTTCTATTCCCCTGGTCTACACGCTCCACAAATCAATTAGCCAGCTGCGTCTGCAAAAACTGGTGCACTCGACCCTGAAAGGGGAGTTCGACCGGGAAGGACTCTCGCGACTGGCTTCTTTCACCCAGAGAGAAGGAAAAGAGGGCAAGCTTGAGGTTAATGCCGTCATTTCGACAACCAAATACTTTTCCGAAAAAGATATCGAAAGCGCGGAAAAGAACATCGGCGGCAACCTGAAACAGCCGATCGCTTTTCAGCTGGAACAGGTAAAGGTCCAGCCGAGAGGCCTGAAAGATGAACCGATAAAACCGACCCTGGTCCCGGTTTCGATACAGCCGCGGCAACCGCTGGAAATCGTCCGCGACACCCGGACGGAAACGATCCGCCTGCTGAACGAACAAATAAAAAAAATCAATGCCGTTATATCCCCGGCAACCGTTAGGGAGTATACTTTTGGAATCAACAGCCGGCGACCGGAATACCCTCTTGAGCTGCAGATCAGGAGCGACTCACCGCTCAGTGAAGGTCAGGCCCTGCTCCTGGAAAGGATGATCGCCTCCGACCTGGGCATCCCGGTCCGGCTCACGATCCATACGACTCCCTTCATCCCGGAGCTGGTTTTTTCACCAGGAGCGGAAACACTAACGGAGGCAATGAAAAAGTCGCTGCTCTCGGCCAAAGATATTTTCGCCCTCGAGCCCCGGCTGCGGATAACTATAACCTCCTACCCGGAACAGACCGGAAACAGGACCAAAAACCTTCGTACTGCTCAGGAGCGGGCTCGGGCAGTTGCCACATTTCTCACCGAGACAGCTGCAATCCCGTCCGACAGTATTGCAACGGTCATTGCGCGTAACAATTCCACCGGCACGCCAAGGGTGAAGGTCTCCCTGATCCCGGAACAGGAAAACAAACCATGACCGCCAGAGGGCAAATTATCATCTTCACCGATCTCGACGGCACACTTCTGGATGAGAGCTATTCCTTTGCCGCGGCCGAGCCGGCCCTGCAGGAAATTGCGGAACAGGCCATTCCGCTGGTGCTCTGCTCCAGCAAAACCCGAAAGGAAATCGAGCACTACCGTGACAAACTGGGAAACAGCCGTCCTTTTATCTCGGAAAACGGCGGGGGAATCTTTATTCCGGAAGGATATTTCCCTGACGAATCCATTTTCGAAAGGTATTCTCCCGTCACAGAAAACGGCTATCGGCTCATCCGACTCGGAATTCCCTACCACGAACTGCGGATGGCCGTGGGCAATCTCAGGGAGCGAGGCTTTCCCATCACCGGTTTCGGGGATCTCTCTACGGAGGAACTGATGGAACTGACCGGGCTGCCCCCGGAAGAGGCGCTTCTTTGCAAAGAAAGAGATTTCGACGAGCCATTCCTCTTCCATGGCGACGAAGGAAAAAAGGAAGCCCTCTTCCGCGCAATCCAGGACAGTGGCCTTGCCACCACGCAGGGCGTCTTCTATCACCTCCTGGGCAATAACGACAAGGGAAAAGCGGTTAAAATTCTCAGCGAAATATTCCGTGCCCGGTACGGTTCGATCACGACTATTGCCCTCGGCGACAGTCCCAATGACCTGCCGATGCTCGAAAACGTCGATTTCCCGGTAGCCGTGCAGAGGCAGGATGGTCGACACCACCCGTCCCTTGCCCTGCCGAATCTTTACAAAGCCACGGGAATAGGTCCTCGCGGCTGGAACAACGCCGTACACGAACTCCTGTCGCGCCTTGGCGAAGTATCCTGAGAGGTATCAGTCCAACCTGTCTGGTGTCGAACAAATCAGAAACTGCCTCGTTTTGTCATTCCGACCAGAGGGAGGAAACTCGCAGTTACGGTCAGTTACAAGATCTCTCCCTGTCGTTAGAGATGACTTTTTTGCGTTGCTGCAAGTTAATCAACATTGACTGTCAGGAACCGGTATGCATGCACCAGAGATGTACACCGATGAACTCTTAAATAGTATTTTAATTTTTACAAACTCGGTATTAATGTGTCCTTTATCCGTGTAAATCTATATAGTGCTGACCACTGTTCTTAGGCACAGTGGTATCGAATTTTGTACCATTTACTTATACGTCACTACTAACGACAGATTGAGACATTCACAGCACATGACACCAGTATTTCAAAGACATATCAGCTTTTGTCTGACCCTCATCGTGCTGTTCGGGTCAATGCTCCTGCTCCTTCCCCGCCTCGCTTCCGCAGCCGACACCGTGGATATCGTCATTATCGGTGTAGAAGACGAGCTGAAGGAAAACGTGCAGGCCGCTCTGCCCATCCCGCCGGGGCTGATCAGGGACGGCGTGGTGAATCTGCCGTGGCTCGAGTTATTTCAGACTGAAATTCCGCAAAAGGTCCGTGAGGCCCTGGAACCCTTCGGTTACTACGATGCAAAGGCGAACTCTATCCTGCAGAAACCGGCCACGGATCACTACCGGATCTTGGTCGGGGTCTTTCCGGGCACCCCGGTCAAGGTGACAGACATCAGTGTGCGGGTAGTCGGCCCCGGGGCGCAAGAAGCAGACCTGCAGCGGATCGCGAGATCCTTTCGCCTCCGCAAGGGTGACATTCTGGATCACAGCCGCTACGAAAGGGGAAAAGCGCGCCTGCAGTCAAAAGCCCAGGAACTGGGCTACCTCGACGCCACATTCCCGGTTCATGAGATATTGGTTTCCCGGGCAGAGGCAAGCGCACGGATTGCCCTGGAACTGGACACCGGCGTCCAGTACCGTTTCGGGGAGACACTATTTACCGGAGCCCCACAGTACCCGCAACGATTTCTGCAACGTTATCTTGATTACAAGGTCGGCGAAATCTTCTCGGAGAAAAAACTGGGACAGACCCAGATCAACCTTGCGTCATCGGATCGGTTCAAGGGGGTCCTCCTCACCCCTGAGAGGGAAGAAGCCCATGACTCCGTCATGCCGGTCCTCGCCCAGCTCACCCCCCTGCCGCGAAAACGTCTGCGCCCCGGAATCGGCTACGGCACCGACACGGGATTCCGGGGGTCGCTGAGATACAAGGATGTAAACCTGTTTCATCTGGGCCACGAGCTGAATGCCGAAATCAAGATTTCGGAACTGCTGCAGGGGATAGCAGTCGGCTACCTTGCACCGTCATACCATGACGTAAAATCATCCTTGGGTCTCCAGGTAAATTTTCAGCGGGAAGACACCGATGCCTATACGAATCTCCTGGTTTCCCTGCAAGGAACCTGGAACAGGACGATACAACGAGGACAGCTGCTCACCCTCTACCTGAAACCCCAGTGGGAGGATTACACCATTGGCCTGCAGAAATCTACATCGCTGCTGGTTCTCCCCGGCATCCGTTTCTCCCTGCGGAATTTCGACGATCCCATCAGGCCAAGAAAAGGTTACGGCTTCATTGTTGAGGCACGGGGCACGCACCAGTATCTCGGCTCATCCACCGGACTCTTGCAAATGTTAGCGGAAGGGAGTGCCGTAATCCCGCTTCCGTGGCGTTTTTCCCTCATCAGTCGGGTCACGGGAGGGATGACCTTTCAGAACGATCCGCTCCAGGATTTACCAGCCTCCCTCCGTTTTTATGCCGGCGGCAACCGGAGCGTGCGCGGCTATGGATACCAGTCTCTCGGGCCCAAGGACATAACCGGCAAGGTCATCGGAGGCAAAAACCTTCTGACAACAAGCGTGGAACTGGAACGTGTATTGCTCAGGCAATGGGCGCTGGCGGTCTTCTTCGACGCGGGAAATGCCTTCGATTCCCTGAGTCACCTGCACCTCTACAAGGGTGCGGGAATCGGTATACGCTATTTCACCCCCGTTGGCGCCCTTAAACTGGACCTGGCCCGGCAAATCGCTGTGGACAACCCCTCATACCGCGTCCATTTTTCCGTAGGGTTCGAATTATGAAAAAGTACGCGATCTCGCTCGGAGCTCTTGCTGGAATCATCCTGCTGGCGGCAATCGGTGCCGCGGGCTGGATTCTCGGCACGACCGAGGGGGCTCGATTTCTTCTTGCCAAAGCCGCCGAAAGTGCGGACGTCCGCCTCGAAATCGGGCGGCTGGAAGGTCGGCTGCTGGACGAGCTTCGCCTCGAGCAGGCGGCCGTTGCAACGCCCCTCGTTTCCATTCGGGTCAAATCTCTCCGCCTCCTGTGGAATCCCGGCATGCTCCTTACCGGTAACCTTGCGGTACAGAGCCTCGACCTGCGGGGTGTGGAGATCCAGGACAAACGGCCGAAGAAGGATGAACCCCTTGACCTCTCCTGGCCGATCCTGTCCGGCCCGACAATCCGCCTGAACGGCTGGATCTCGTCTCTCGCCCTGCATGATCTTTCCTACCGGAGGAACGCCGAAGAACCGGTACTAGTTACTGAAATGACCGGACGCGTCGACATGCACCGCGGGCAGGTCGCCCTCACTAAACTGATTCTCCGGACGCCGGCAGGTACGCTGACGGGAGATGCGGGAATCAGTTTCCGCAAACCTCTGCTGAACCTTTTTGCAACCGTCACTCCGAAGGAGCCGGTTGCCGAATTCTCCCGCTTGCTCGTCCACGCGGAACTCACCCCGGGAACAGGAAGCGATCAGACAGCCGGCCGGATCTGGGCAGTGGCAGCAGCACGGGAAAAACGATCGATCAACGTCTCTGCGAATATCGGCATTTCAAGTACGGTACTGAGGCTGCACGACCTGTCCCTGACTGAAACAGGCCGCAAAGGAAAACTGACCGGCAAAGCCGAGATCTCCCTAGCCGGCCAAAGCCCGGCGCTTGCCGTGCGGCTGCTTGCCGAAAAGCTCGATCTTTCCGCGGAGGTTCCGACTCTCCCCCCCCTTGACGGCACCATCGACATGACAGGCACCATTGACAGCTACCGGGGAACACTCAAGCTCGCAACCAGCGGCACGGGAGTGCGTTCCGGTTCCCTTGGCGGGACCTTGTCGGGCACCAGGAAAGGAGTCTCCCTTGTGCTCGACAAAGGATCATGGCTCGATGGATCTCTGACCGGAAAACTCGCTGTGCAATGGAGCGACGGCCTGTTCCTCTCCGCCGCACTGCGTGGGAGAAATATCAACCCGGCTCGCATAACCCCCGACTGGGAAGGAGTGGTCAACCTGGATATGAACGGGGAAATCCGCACATCCGACTCAGCCCCCCTGCGGGCGAAAATCTCCGCAAAGCTATTATCGAGCCGACTCCGCGGACGACAACTGACAGGGGATCTGGCAGCCCGACTCGATAATCAGGACATCATCATCGACCGTCTGCTGCTCAAAGGAAAAGGTTTCGACATCAGTGCCGCGGGGAATACCGCCAAAAGTATCGAGTTCACACTCCGTGCCGACGATCTGGGCGGACTTGTTCCCGACACAGCGGGTCAACTTTGGCTAACAGGGAAAGTCCACCGCAGGGACGGACGAATCGGCGGAAACGTAACGGGCACTGCCAAGGCCTTGCGGGTGG
>Ga0351902_1115_pt1 | contig 14628 bp, 17 predicted proteins | sample BONcelHT113001D5_FD_205828 | JGI IMG/M metagenome (GOLD analysis project Ga0351902, IMG submission 205828) | Enriched cells from coal bed in the Powder River Basin, Montana, United States - BONCAT cells T11 rep1 HSBNCT.T11.300.1.D5 ...
TTGTGGGAATCGATCTTGTCATTCTTGGCTTTCCCGCCATGAATGGCTTTCATGTAGAGGGCATGGCCTAGGATGAATTCGATTCCTTCCTTACTGCACAGATCGGCGAGCCAGTACCAGGCAAACACGCATTCCACGCCGATCACCAGGTCGTCACGGAAAGGCGCTACGGTTTTGAGAAAGGCTTCCGGAGAACTGGCGATGTTGCGATGCAAAAGCACATTGCCCTCCGCATCCAGAATGCAGAGAAACATCTTCCGGGCATGAAGGTCGATTCCGCAGTAGTGTTTGTGTGATTTCGTGTAGAATCTCATGTGTAAGGCCTCCTTTGGAGAATGGGTTTCGCCAAAGTCCAGCATACGCCAAAAATGCGTATGCCCAAGGGGGGCCTTACATAGTATCCAAGCGTAACAGCGGCCTTGGCCGCTGTACTCTCACCCGTTGTGCCACAAGAGATAAAAAATGAATCAATCATACAAAGTCATATTGGTTGTCGAGCCCGCATTCGGAGAGTGTTTAGCTGCGGTGCCTCTTCATGTCCCCGTTTGGATAATCGAAACTGAGTTAAATAGCCCGGTCGTGAGACTTCTACGGGAAAAAAGGCATGAGGAAAACCATCTGACAGGAATTACCACTTTTAAACAAGACTTGGCCTTGTCACCCGAGGAGCAGGCAATTTCGATGCTTGAGCAAGTAGACCTTCATCACGGAGAATTTTCAGCCGATCCGCCGTATTCAATTCTGGAGGTCATTGGCTGCACCGCAAGTGATGACATTAGGCAAGAGCTCCAAGAGTATGGATTCGGCATTTCCGAGATTACGAAAGAGGGTTTCATCGCAACACGAACAGAGAGGCACAACCAGGAAGATACACCGGGCCAAAATGCCGCCCGGTGATCTCCCGGCCCGTTAGCGCAAACATGAAAACTAAAACGGCAATAACCATCATATCGCTTGTTCAAATTGTACTGATTTCCGTTTTTCTTTATTGTGCATGGCAAGCTGATCAAGCTATGGACAAAGCCGGAGTCGGAGATCTAGAGTTGTGGCGGCAATACAACTCATATGTAGGAATTGCTTTTTATCTTGCTGCGGTTTTGTGGGTCGTATCAATTATTTTGGCCGTTTCAGCTAAATGCTATAAGGAAACTCACACTCAAATCGCAATTGTTTTGCCTCCGTTTATTATAGTGCTAGGATGGTTTTTTCTGTGGTTCATTTGAAAAGAATTTGCAGGACCTTCATTAACCGGAATCTACATGACAACCGATAACACTAACGACATCATTATTTACCAGAGCCCCGATGGCGCAACCTCGCTCGATGTGCGCCTTGACCATGAAACCGACTGGCTTACCCAAAAACAGATGGCCGAGCTGTTTGACAAGGATAGCGACACTATCGGTTTACATATCCGTAATGCCTACAAAGAGGGAGAGTTGCAGCCCGATGGAACTACCGAGGATTCCTCGGTGGTTCAAAACGAGGGCACTCGTAAGGTTCGCAGAAAGATACGTTTATATAATCTCGACGTCATTATCTCTGTAGGCTATCGGGTCAAATCCCGGCAGGGAACCCAGTTCCGCCAATGGGCCACGCGAGTTCTGCGCGATCACATCGTTAAAGGCTACACGCTTAATGAACAGCGTTTCCGTGAGCAGGCCGAAAAACTGGCAGATATGCGCCGGACAGTGGAACTGCTAGCCCGCACCCTTGCCAACCAAGAACTGGTCAGCGAGACTGGTAAAGACGTATTACGGGTTATCACTGATTACGCCTATGCCTTAACGCTTCTGGACCGTTATGATCACGGCACCCTAGCTATTGAAGAAACCACACGGAAGGCGCTCTACACACTAACCTACGACGAGGCAATTGGAATAATCACCTCCATGAAGCACGAATTCAATGGCCTCTTCGGAATGGAGAAGGATCAAGGATTCAAGAGTGCCTTGGAAACAATTTACCAGACCTTTGACGGCAAGGAACTCTATCCCAGCATAGAAGAGAAGGGAGCAAACCTTCCTATACTTCGTTGTGAAAAATCATGCTTTCAGCGACGGCAACAAGCGGATTGCCGCCGCCATTTTCATCTACTTCCTGGGCATGAATGGTATCCTCTATCGCTCCGACGGTAGCAAGCGTCTGGCTGACAACGCTCTGGTAGCTCTGACGCTCCTGATTGCCGAGAGTAAGCCCGATGAAAAAGACACTATCGTTAAAGTGACTGTGAATTTGATTAACCGGCTGGATGACTGATGACAAGCGAAATTCGGAAGAGGCATTTAAACAAATAAAGGGCGTCATCCTTCTCTGTCCCCCCTATCTGCCGTGTGATCCGGGAATGTATGGAGAGGGAGTGCTGGCCGACTCGGAAAACTGATTTTTCAAACTCTGTACTGACGGAGGCAATGATTATGAACGCAACACCAATTCGCAGATTCTTCATGCTCCTTGGTATCATCATGTTAACCCTGAGCATGTCTCCCCAAGCCGAGCCATGTTCTCGCGTTCTGTGGTCCGACAACGGCAAGGCCGTCGTTGTCGGCCGGAACATGGACTGGGTCACGCCGATGCCGGTTAATCTGTATGCGCTGCCCCGCGGTATCAAGCGCAACGGCATGACCGGCAAGAACACCCTCACGTGGACCGCAAAGTATGGAACCGTTGTCGCCGAATCCTCGGATGGGATGAACGAGAAGGGTTTGGCCGGGCACATGCTCTGGCTGGCCGAATCCGAATACGGCGCGTTTGACCCGAACCGCCCGGGCCTGAGCGTCGGATTGTGGCTTCAATACTACCTCGACAACTTCGCCACCGTGAAGGAGGCCGTGGAGTTCACGGAAAAGACGCCGTTCCAACTTGTCACGGGGACGTTCGACGGCAGAAAGGTGACGGTTCATCTCGCGTTCGAAGACCCGAGCGGCGACTCGGCGGTGATCGAGTATATCGGCGGCAAACCCAGGGTGCACCACGGCAAGGAATATACGGTGATGACCAACTCCCCTCCCTATGACGAGCAACTGAAGAACCTCCGGCAGTTCAAGGGATTCGGCGGAGACAAGCCGCTGCCGGGGACGACCGATGCGGCGGATCGATTTGTTCGCGCGGCCTACTACCTCAAGAATCTGCCTGAGCCGAAGGACTATCGCGAGTGTATCGCCGGGGAATTGAGCGTAATGCGGAACGTGTCCCAGCCGTTCGGGGTCGCGGACCCGGCCCGTCCAAACATTTCGGCCACGCGCTGGCGAACCATAGGCGATCTGACCAACATGGTTTATTACTTTGAGTCCGCCACCAGTCCTTACCTCGTCTGGGTGAAGCTCAAGGAACTGGATTTTTCGGAAGGTACGGGGATCCGTAAACTCGACCTCGTCAGGGATCCGGACCGGATCGGTGACTGTACAAAGCAGTTTGGGATGTCACAGCCGTTCTTCATACCGCCACCCGATCTCAAGTGAAGCGTTCCTATAAGAAGATGAGAGAAGATGAGGAGTCCGCCCTCGACATTGGACATTTATAGAATTGTTTGACAAAATACATGAGATATCGCAACGAGACCCGTGGGCCCGGTCGCGACAACCCGGCGCTGGAAGAAAGGGGGCAGTTTCTCGACTGCGAGCGCATCGTTTACTCCGGCGTCGGGTGTCTAATCACAAAGGAGAAATGACATGACCAAGCCAGCAAAGATCACGATTTGCCTTTGGTACGATGGCCACGCCGAGGACGCGGCGCGCTTTTATGCCAAAACCTTTCCCGATTCATCCGTCGGTGCGGTGCACCTCGCACCGGGAGACTTTCCGTCCGGGAAAAAAGGTGATGTGTTGACGGTCGAGTTTACCGTGATGGGAATTCCTTGCCTCGGGCTCAATGGCGGACCAGCGTTCAAGCACAACGAAGCATTCTCGTTTCAGGTCGCAACCGCCGACCAGGCTGAAACCGATCGATACTGGAACGCAATCGTCGGCAACGGCGGCCAAGAAAGTGCGTGCGGCTGGTGCAAGGACAAATGGGGCCTCTCCTGGCAAATCACGCCGGTGGCGCTGACAAAAGCGATATCCGATCCCGCTGCCGCCAAGCGTGCGTTCGATGCGATGATGCAGATGAGAAAGATCGACATCGCCGCAATCGAGGGTGCGCGCCGCGGTTGAGAAAACCTAGGGGGGCGTACCTGCTGTATTGCTTTATGAGAAGAAAAAAACAGGGGGGACTTTAAGACAAATGTGAAAATGAGAGAAAACAAAAGGTTACAATTCGACAGTTGGGCACCGGTCGGGCGGAAAGGCTGCCAGAACGGGTTGTCATATAAAAACGACCGTAAAGTCCATTTTCACTGGCCCAAACAAGTATGTGTAAACTCAATTAAAAGGGGGACTGTATGAAGAGAACGTTTTGTCTTGTAATTGGAATGACGATGGTTTCGTGCCTGATTCTTACCGGTTGCAAGAAGGCCGGAGAGAAGGCTGCCGAGAAAGCAATCGAGGCCAGTATGGCCAAGGAAGGGGTCAAAGCCGATGTGGATGCCTCCGGTGAGAAAATAACGATCAAGAGCGAAGACGGTACGACCGTGTACTCTGGCGGCAAGAGCGCAGCGGTGCCCGAGAACTTCCCGAAAGATGTGTACGTGTATGAAGGAGCAACCATCATTGCGGCGGTTTCCGTTCCGGACGGCTTCAATTTGCTCATGGAGTCCAGTGACAGTGCCGACAAGGTTCTGGGCACCATAAAGGGCAAAATGGCCGGCTTCGGCTGGAAAGAAGAGACTACTGTGACACAAGGCAAAAATGCCATGGCGGGCTATAAAAAAGGGGAACGTTCGGCCATGGTTAACGTCAATGGCGATAATAAGACCCAGATCACCCTGACTGTCACTGGGCAGTAGGACGCGTACTGCGTGGGAAGTTGAAGGATAAGGGAACGTAGTGATTTTTGAGCCGGGCCATAAAAGCCTGACTGGTCAACAAATACTGCGTTCCCTTACTACATCTGAAACAGCTGATGAGTCAGCCCCCACCTGAGACTCTACTCGTAACAGCAGAGAACTGCTAAAAACACCGACTGGAAGGCGGGAGGGTCATGAAACCGTCCCGGCAATCCGGTTTCAGGTTCATTGTTATGCATCGTTTTTCTGATCCTCATTTTTTGCCCGGAAGCGGCCTAGCGCCGGAGGAGGTCTATGTGCGGGCCCTGCCGCTGATGGGCACCCCGGGTCAGGCGTATGTGGAGCGCAGGTGCGTACCGGTCGAAATTGCCGAGGCGGCAGGGGCCCGCTTTGATCCTGATTTCGCCGGTCGACCGGCCGTTCTCGTAGCGATGCGAGACCATGGAGATAACCTGACAGCGGTGCACGGCCGCTATCTGCACGCAACGCGTTACCAGAACAAAATGCTGACCGTTGGCACGGGAGGCGGTGCCGTGGCCCTGCTTGACGGCTGGCGGAGTGAACCACTCATTCTGGTGGAAGGACTGTTCGACGCGCTGTCCCTTGCGGTCTGTGGTTGGGCCTCCGTTGCCACTATCGGGCGTCCCGCATCCGGGCTGGCGGAGGTGACATTCGACAAGGTTGTCTGGGCGGCTTTCGACGCTGGCCGCTCCGGTGAGGCAAACGTAACAACACTACGGGACCAGCTGCCCCATGCGCTGGTGCGGAGGCTCCCTCCGCCGCCGAGGTGCAAGGACTGGAACACGGCCCTCGTCAAACGCGGTCCTGCTGTGGTCACGAAATGGCTGCAAGCACAGGTGCGGGCCGGGGAGTGAGAGAGCATGGTCGAAATCTATGTGAGTACTGATGTGGAAGTGGATGGCCCCATTCCCGGGCCTCACTCGATGCTCAGCTTCGGGTCCGCGGCCTTCCTGGCCGACAAGACGCTGCTGAGTACATTTTCGGCGAACCTGGACCAGCTCCCCAACGCCTGCGGCCACCCGGATACCATGGCCTGGTGGGACAAGCACCCGAAAGCTTGGGAGTCCTGCCGCCGAGACAGGCAAGATCCCGCCAGGGCAATGACAGCGTATGTGGGCTGGCTCGACAGCCTGCCCGGCAAGCCGGTTTTCGTCGGCTACCCCGCGGCGTTCGATTTCATGTTTATCTACTGGTATCTGATCCGTTTTGTCGGCAGGAGTCCGTTCAGTTTCTCTGCGGTGGATATCAAGACCATGGCCATGGTCGTCCTGAACCTTGAATACCGCGTCTGCACCAAACGGAACATGCCCGAACGCTGGTTCGACGATGCGCCACACACCCACGTCGCTCTGGACGATGCGATCGAACAGGGGAAGTTGTTCTGCAATATTCTTGCGGAAACCGGGCGCTGAATTTTCCTTTCCCGGCAAGGAGACTTGGCGGCGAATGTACCAGAAAGCGATTTCTTTTGTGCCTCACTGAGCTATAATGGTACCTGTGAGCATATTCGGCAGTGGTAACCTCTCTGCCGTGTGTATTCCGATAATTTTTTGATGAGAGCAGAATACACGGGGTTGGCTTGTCATATTTGCCGGTCTGCCCGCTGAACCCTGCGGAAAAAGGAGTACGAGGTACGTGGAGAATATTACAGTTCATTCGTGGGAGGAGCTGCAACGAGAGCTTTTTGCCCATTCCTGGAATGATAAAATTGGACGTTTTCGTTCCCGCTATGCATTTCGAGGGCTCTCGAGCTCCGAATATCGGCTGGAAACTATCCTGATCCGCCTCCGGGGGGATTATGTCAAGCTGGAGCGTCATCTGTTGCGCAACTTCAGAAAATATGCCCACCGCAACGTCGTGGAGCGCGACTCTCTCTGGCACTGGCTAGCGGTGGCTCAGCACTTCGGCTTGCCGACCCGCATTCTTGATTGGACCTATTCTCCTTTTATTGCAATGCATTTTGCGACGGCCAATATTGACAAATTCGATCTGGATGGAGTTATCTGGGCGCTCAACTATGTGAAGGCGCATGAGTTGCTACCGCAATTTCTGAGAGACAGCCTTGAGGAGGAAGGCGCAAATGTCATGACCCTGCAGCTCATGAATGACTCGATAAACTCGTTGAAAGAGCTTGATGCCCTCGATTCACAGTCGGGTGAAAAGGTGGTCATATTTTTCGAACCCCCGTCGATAGATGACAGAATCGTCAATCAGTTCGCTTTTTGCTCGGTTATGTCCGATCCCTGCCTGGTGCTGGACGACTGGATGGAAACCCATCCTTCGCTGGCCCGGAAAATAATCATCCCTGCCGCTCTGAAATGGGAAATCCGGGATAAACTCGATCAGGCAAATATTAACGAACGGGTATTGTTTCCCGGGATGGACGGTTTGAGTCGCTGGCTCAAGCGGCACTATAGCCCGAGCAGAGAAGAATGAAAATATGGGGGCAGATTTCTGTATCAGTCAACAGTAACGAAGTTGTCGACAGTACGTGTGGTGATCAGTGACGAGCAGGGATTCTAAAAAGATGTTCTTCAAGGCATTCCTTGATATTCTTTTCCCACCGCGCTGTCACGTCTGCCGCTGTTTTTTAAGCGATCCGACGGATATCCATCTCTGTAACGGCTGCCGGGTGAAAATCCTTGCGGTCCGCGCTCCCCTCTGCCCGATCTGCGGCGTCCCTTTTGCCACGGAAAACGGCATCGACCACCCCTGCGGCCACTGTCTGACAATCCGCCGCCCTTTTGCCGGTGCACGGGCCGCAGCACGCTTCGAGGGCCCGATGCAGGATCTCATCCATCGCTTCAAATACGGAAAAAAGGTCCACCTGTCCCGCCCCCTGGCCCTCTTGACCGCCAGCGCCCTTGGGGACTTCCAGTCGGGGATCTCGGCCGACTGCATCGTTCCCGTACCCTTGCACCACAGGCGACTGAGGGAGCGGGGATTCAACCAGTCCCAACTCATCGGACAGATTTTGGCAACGCGCTGGAAAATCCCTCTTTCGGTGCATAATCTCCGCCGTATCCGCTGGACCAATCCACAAACCGGCCTCTCCGCTGCTGAACGGGAGCGGAATATCAAAGGGGCTTTTACGGTAGCAGCTCCCGACAGATTGGAAGGATTGCGGCTGCTCCTGCTGGACGATGTCTATACCACCGGCAGTACCGTCACGGAGTGTGCGAAAACCCTGCGTCACTTCGGCGCGAAAGAGGTCCATGTGGTCACCGTCGCCCGGGCTGTCATCTAGGAGTCTGTCGGACTTAGGAAACGGGTTCGCAAATAGACGTCATCACGGCGATAGCCGGGCTACAGGGGCTTCTAACGTAGTGAATATGCGGACTTTCGGCTTTTACCGGAAAACCCAAATATGTTTGTCCGGAATTTTTTCAAGCGCATCAAAACTTGACTCTTGACAAAAATTGGTTACTATGAAGAACATGCGTGCGGTTCAGGATTAAAAGAACAAGGAGAAAAAATATGAAAAAATTGGTACTGGCAGCAACCCTGATCGTATTCGGGGCGTCCGCGGCAATGGCCGCCGAATGTATTGTTTTTCCGGGATCAATGGGAAAGGTTTCGTTCAATCACAAGGTTCACATGGACAAGCTTAAGGACTGCAAGCTCTGCCATGAAAATGCAGCTGGCGGCAAGATAGCCGGCTTCAACAAGGATAAGGCCCACAAGCTCTGCATCGATTGCCACAAGAAAATGAAAGCCGGCCCAACCAAATGTACTGAATGCCACAAAAAGTAACGCCTTAAAAGACCGTTGAAAAACATGCTGCGAATGCACCACGTACCAAGTGCTGCAAGGTAAAGGTTTATCCACGCTTGTGTATCACGAAAGTCCAAGGTTCAGCATCTACCGTGCCCTTCCTGAAAGCAGGAAGGGCACGTTTTTATGCGAAAAAACCCTTCCTCAGCTTTCACCAGGGGCAGCATCAATCTCTGCCACCCGAAAGAACCGCTCCATTTCCTGAAAAACCGTACTGCCTTCTCCCCTGGTAATTCTCGCCTTCGGCAGGGAGTCGAGGAAAAATCGTCCGTATTTTTTTGACAGCACCCGGCTATCGAAAATCAGCACCGCGCCCCGGTCGTCCCTGCTTCGGATTAACCTGCCGAATCCCTGCTTGAACTTGATCACCGCCTGGGGGACCGTGTACTCCATGAACGGGTCGCCACCCTCGGCAGTGATGGCTTCGGCCCGGGCGGCGAGGATCGGCTCGGTGGGAACCCGAAAGGGAAGCCGGGTGATTACCACCAGTTCCAACGCCCGCCCCTGCACGTCAACCCCCTCCCAGAAGGAATCCGTACCGAACAGCACGGCATTCCGCTCCTGCCGGAAACGGTTCAGGAGCATGTGGCGATTGATTTCCCCTTGGCGCATGGGCGTGAGCCCGGCCTTCCGCAGCGGCTCGCGGAGGGAGGTATAGACCTTGGTCAGCAGATCGTAGGAAGTAAAAAGGACAAAGGCCCTCCCCTCCGAGGTAATGAGTCCCCGCAACAGGTACTCCTCGAGGAAGCCGGCAAAACTCCGCTCGGTCGGCTCGGGCAGATCATCGGGAATACCGATGAAGGCCTGCCGTTCGTAATCGAAGGGCGATGCCAGGAGCAGTTCCGTCACCCGCTGTTTATCCAGCAGATCGATTCCGGTCATCTTTTTCAGATAGTCAAACCTCTCACCCACCGCCAGTGTCGCGGAAGTGACGACCACCGTCCGGAACTTGTCCAGCACCACCGACTTGATGGATTGCGCCACTGCGATGGGAGAAGAGCAGAGTCGCACGGTCATGCCCTTGGGACCGTTACTGACCTCGAACCAATGACAGACCCGGTCGCTACGCAGCGTAAAAACTCCCAGATCCTGGATAACTCCCTCCAGTCGGCCTCGTATTCCGCGCAGGTCAATCAGGCTGCCGGAAAGTTTTGCAAGGACCGAATCGGGAAGCTGCTCACAGACCTTTAAGAAGGCCCGCAGGATCGCCACATATTCGGTCAGATCCTTCACCAGCCGCTGCACCGACTCTTCCGCCCTTTGCCAGAAGGGATCGGCATATACTGTCGCGGTGAGACGCAGCTTCCGTTCACCCGGGCCCTTTTTGTCATTTTTCAGATAGGCGAGCAGGTCAAACCCCAGGGAATCGAGCACCTTGGTCACGTTGTCCGCCAGAACAGTCCTTTGCGGCAGCAGCCTTTCTTCCAGAAGAGCCGACAATTCCATAAACTGGGCATCCAGTTCTTCCGGAATCTCGCGAGAAATCCTGCTCGACAGTTGTGGCAGGATTCCCCTCTGGGCCTTGCGCGGATGCTGAAGCCGGCCAAGGATCTGCAGCAGTCCCTGTCGTGAGGTACGGGAGGAAAAAAAGCTGGTAGCCGTATCCTCAAGATGGTGTCCCTCATCGAAGATCAGCCGGGTAAAGGGGGGCAGGATGGCCGACGAATCGTAACCGGTTTCATTGCGCAGCGCCACATCCGCCAACAGCAGGGCGTGGTTGACCACCAGCACGTCGGCCCCGGCTGCTTCGCGGCGGGCAGTATAGAAAAAGCATTTCCCGTAGTGGGCACACTTGACCCGGCCGCATTGGTCGGCCTCACAGCAGACCTCCTGCCAGATTTCGTCGCGGGGAATGAAACTCAAATCGTTCCGACAGCCCTCGCCGGTCTTGCGACTCCATTCCACCAGAGCTTCCAACTCGCCGGCAGTTCCCTCTTCCTTGAACAGGGAAGGCTCGGTCTCGATGGCCTTCAATTTCCGCAGGCAGAGATAATTGGAACGACCCTTGACAAGCACGGCCCGAAAGGAAAGCCCGCCCTTTTGCTGCAGGAAGGGGATATCTTTCTTGATCAACTGTTCCTGGAGATTGATGGTATTGGTGGAGATGACAATCCGTTCACGGTTGCGAACGGACCAGAGTACTGCCGGGAGAAGATAGGCCAGGGACTTGCCGGTGCCGGTGCCCGCCTCGATCAGGGCCACCCGTTCCCGGTTGAAGGCCTCGGCAACGTCAAAGGCCATTCGGGTCTGCTCGTCCCGATGCTCGTAGCCTTCAAGGTTGCGGGAAAGAACGCCTCCGGGAGCAAAAAACTGTTCGATCTCCGGAAAAGACAGGTGCTCGACAGTCTTGCGGGCAAAGGGGCGTACCGCCTGGTAGCACCTCTGTGCCGCGTTGTCGATGATGTAGAAACCAACCCCCTGGTTGCCGAGGATGGAAGCGATTTCCAGATCCGGTTGCGACGGGGTCAAATCTCCGGAGGGATGGTTGTGAAGCACCACATCGCCGAAGGATGTGGCGACAATGATGGCGGCAACCGCATCACGGCTGCCCCGTGCAAGAGCCTCAACCTCCACCACAATGCCGTTTTCATCGGTGCGGCCGAGGAAAAAGATCTCGTTTCCGCCCGTTTCCGCGATCTCCTCCCGCATGGTATGGACTGCTTTTTCAGCGATATAGGATTTCATGGATAGTTATTTCACAGGGCGGAAGGAAAAGGTCGGGATCAGGATGCCTCTTTCAGAACCATCTGGAGGGCTTCATCAATCTTCAGCAAATCAACGGTGGTGTTGACGCAGGGACCATAGGGACGCTCATTCAGCACTCCCAGTACCGGCAGGGGGTAGCAATCTTTGATGCCCGTGGTGAGGTCGCCCTCGCAGGCTACGGCCACCACCAGCTTGGGTCTTTTTTCCATGATGACCTTACGTGCCAGGGTTCCCCCGGTTGCCACCGAAATATCGATCTGATATTTCTCCGCCAGATCCGCAAGGCCGGAGATGGGACAGCGGCCGCAACGGAGGCATTTGTTGATATCCCCGGTAACCTTGATATCGCAGTCGGAAAGCTGCAGACAGTGGGGCAGCAGGATCAGGATCCGGTCAGGCTTCACCTGGACTTTCCGGGAAAGAACCAGACTGTTGTTCATGGCGATAAACGACTGACGGATGGTATCACGTGGAATCCCGACAAGCCTGCCGATGAATTCGATGAAGGGGAGGAGAAACTTGATGGCAGCACCCCGGAGAAGGCGGGTGCCAAGGATATCCTTGCCAAGCAGCGTCGTGAAAACCAGGAGCAGTGTGCCCAGCAGGATGCATGCGGCGATAATAACCAGAAAACCGCCGGCAATGGCGGGAAGTCTCGGATGAATGGTCGCGAGCCCGGCACCCTGAAGCCACGAGATGACAACAAATACAGCCGCAATGAGGATACAGGTGACGGCCATCAGGGCTACGAAGAGCCCCTTGGAAGCGCTGGTTATTTTGGATTCGTTTTCTACCACGAAGCTACTCCCCCTTCCCCAAAATCGTGCCGGGATCAATGCGACAGCCGGCAAGGAATTCCCGGACCGGAAGTCTCTTCTTACCTTCCAGCTGAACCTCTTCGAGGATTACGCTGCCACCGGAGCAGGCGACCTCGATTCCATCCTTGCCCACCGCAAGCACTGTCCCCGGGCTACCGGTACCATCCCCGGTTCTCAGCCGATAGATTTTCAGGAACTTCTCGTCGAGATAGGTAAAGGCACCCGGCCAGGGTGTCATTCCCCGTACCAGGTTCTTGATGACCTGCGGATCCCGGCCCCAGTGGATAAGGCCGTTTTCCTTCTTCAGCATCGGCGCATAGCAGGACAGGGAATCGTCCTGCTTCTCCGGCGCCAGGCTTCCGGCACAGAGGAGGTCAAGGGTTTCGTCCAGGGAGTCTGCGCCGAGGACTGAAAGCCGGTCATGCAGCGACTGAGTATCTTCTTCGGGGTCAATGGCCGTCACTTTTTTCACCAGCATGTCGCCCGTGTCAAGCCCCACGTCCATGAGCATGGTAGTGACACCGGTCTCGGTTTCTCCGTTGATGATGCAATAGTTGATCGGTGCCGCGCCCCGGTAGCGGGGCAGGAGAGAGGCATGCACATTGATGCAGCCATATTTCGGGATCTCCAGCAGAGCTTTCGGCAGGATCTGACCGAAGGCGACCACCACGATCAGGTCGGGTTTCATCTCCCGCATGATGTCGATGAATTCGGGGGCTCGCACCTTGAGAGGCTGGAGGACCGGCAGACCATGATGTTCGGCAAGCTCTTTGACCGGAGGCGGCAGAAATTTCTGTCCCCGTCCCTTCGGCCGGTCCGGCTGGGTAACCACGGCCAGGATCTCTTCTCCCCGGTCGATGAGCCGCTGCAGTGTCGGGCGGGCAAAATCAGGCGTTCCCATGAAAACAACACGCAGTCCGGCCATTAATCATCCACCCGTGACTGCTCGAGCATCTGGCGGTATTTTTTCCGGAAGATATCCTTTTTCAACGGGGACAGGTGGTCCACGAACAAAATCCCGTCAAGGTGATCGATCTCATGCTGGAAAGCGATCGCCAGGAGGCCATCGGCCCGGTAGGTTACCTCTTCGCCTTCCAGGTTCAGCGCCTTGACCACAACCGAGGCATGCCTTTTCACACTGGCACCGTACTCGGGCACGGAGAGACAGCCCTCCTCGTCGCAGGAGGTCCCTTCAGCATGGACGATAACAGGATTGATAGCAACAATCAGATCGGGTTTTTCGCTTTTGGGAGAGATATCGATAACGATCACCCGCTGATGAACCCCGATCTGGACCGCTGCGAGGCCGACACCGGGAGCGTCATACATGGTCTCGGCCATGTCCCTGACCAGGTCCGTGATCTTTTCATTGATTATGGTAACCGGAGCCGATTTCTTTTTCAGTTCCGGGTCTGGATAGGTAAGTATTCTTCGTATCATACGGTTCCCTGCCTGCTTAATTTGTTTTCATCCGGAAACGGTTCTTTTCCGACCTGGCTATGTCAATCCTCGGGCTTGCTTGTGCGGCGTACCCGTGTACGCCTCCGCGCAACCCCTTGATTTCCTTGCCAGGACGAAAATTCCCTCGTTTCCGAATTGAAAACCAATAGTTTCACATCCGGAGTTTCCGGATGGAAACTAATTTCTTTCCACTATATAAATTCGGGCCGGAAAATGCAAATTTTTCATTGCCCGCGGGCAGGGGAACATGCGGCCGGACAGTCTCCTGCCCCGAGTTCCCGGCAGGCATCAGTCAGGCATCACGAACGAAAAATCCCCGCGTCCGCCATACTCGACGCGGGGATAACCGACACAGAACTTCTTCAGGTGGTTCATTCCTGCCAGTAAATGCAGCTGACCGGACAACCATCCATTGCCTCCTGGATCTTCTCCTCAGGAGCACCGTACGAATCGTACACCTCCGCCAGATTGGCATTGTTGAGACGAAATACCTCCGGTGCACACTCCACGCAGAGACCGCAACTGATGCAAGCATCCTGGTCAACATATGGAATTCGTGCCATGGATTTTGCTCTCCTTTCCCTTACTCCTTTTCGAAAAAGCTTTTATCCGCCCCACAGATCGGACAGACCCAACTGTCAGGCAGGTCCTCGAAGGATGTGCCCGGGTCGACGTTATTATCCGGATCCCCGAGCTCAGGGTCATACAGATAATTGCAGATCGAACAGATATATTTTTCCATCGTCTCCTCCTTGTTTTTATGAAAGTATCATCAGTGTACTCTTTTTTTCCCGCCGGGCAAGCCCCGGTGGTCATGGAGCCGGATTTCCGCCTTTGATACGGAGCGGATTCCGGCGTAATTGACGATAAAATCTTTTCTGGCGTCACGCCCCGCTCTCAGATGCTCTGCTTTTTCCATCGACAAACTGTTCATCGAAACAGACCTGTCAGAGTTGTATATCGTAT
>Ga0351902_1116_pt1 | contig 14578 bp, 12 predicted proteins | sample BONcelHT113001D5_FD_205828 | JGI IMG/M metagenome (GOLD analysis project Ga0351902, IMG submission 205828) | Enriched cells from coal bed in the Powder River Basin, Montana, United States - BONCAT cells T11 rep1 HSBNCT.T11.300.1.D5 ...
CCCTTGTCGAGCAACTGCTCTTTCTCGCCCGCGGCGACAGCGACACCATGCCCCTCTACCCGGAGACTTTCGACCTTTGCCTGCTCGGGGAAGAAATCCTCCGCGACGCCCGTTTGATCGATTCCGAACACAAATTTTGCGCCAGCCTGAACTCCCCGGCAATGATTACGGCGGACCGGCAGCTCCTCAAACAAGCCCTGCGTATCCTAGTGGACAACAGTATCAAGTACACGCCGCCGGGAGAAAAAATTTCCTTAAAAGTTGACACCGCTGCTGGCCAGGTCAAGATTCAGGTACAGGACAACGGGATTGGCATCCCCCCTGCCGATGTGCCTCATATCTTTGACCGTTTTTACCGCTCGGATGAATCCCGCACCCGCCAGACAGGCGGAGTCGGCCTTGGGCTAGCGATTGCCCAGTGGATAATTCAGCGCCACCAGGGACAACTCGAGGTCCTTAGCCGCCCGGACATCGGCACCCGGACAACGATTACCCTGCCAATTCAGCAATCACTAAACCCCATCAATTCCCTCAAATAAAAGAAACAGCGGCGATTCAATAAAGAATCACCGCTGTAAAAGAATACTGTTTTGGGTATTAACAACTAAGCCTTGAAGACTCGATTGGCAATTTTTTGGAAGCCACGCACGTTGGAATGCTGGGGTTGCTCGACTAGGCGCATGTTAGAAAAGTGCGGCAAAATGTATTCGGAAAGGGCCTTGCCACCCCCACCAGTAAGAAGAATTGCATCAAAATCACGATAATTCCATTGGGATTGAAGTTCCGTGACAATTTTTGAGGCCACGAAGCCAAATGTTCTCTTTTTCAGCTCGGAAATATCAATTTTCTGCCCAGCAATCCGGACTACTCCCTCAGAAACAATCCGATCTAATTCGAAATTCTCTTTCTCTATCTTGTGCTCGTTGAGCAAATTGTCCGAAATAATACTATAGACATCGGACATAGCTCTCATTGTCGAAAAACTCATATGATCAATATACTCCATCTGATTAGAGACAGCGAAGTCACTGGTTTTAAAACCGATATCAACAATCCCGATATTCTCTGAATTGAAATCTTTGTTGACAGTCTCCCCATTATCACCGAGAATCTCGTTGTATAAGGTGCCAAAAGGCTGGGGCACAATGTAAGCGTCCTGAATTTTAATCTTGCGTTTTTTCTCCTGATCCTTTTGTCCATATAAAAATTCATATTCGCCCACAATGCTTTTTCGCAGCTCATCCCGATAAGCACCGAAATAATTTGTGGGAAGCCCGGTAACGATACTGAAAGTCTCTTCTTCGGCCTTGGCCATCAATCCTAAGGCAGCGAGCATAATGATTTTATAATTACTATCATTGACGCGGTCTTGGCTGAGGCCACGTGATGCAATATCACTTTGACGCATTGCCAAATCCCCGACAAAATAACGCTGTCCATCATAAACGATGGAAATATTGTCGGTTTTGACGTCCTTTTTAATCATCCCGGAGAAAAATTTAATTTCTTTCCCGATGCCAACGACACTAGGGAAAACCAATTCTCCAGGGCCATCCTGCATTTTGACGAATCCATAACCCAAATCGATGCCAATGCTCTGATTGTTGTTTTTATTAGAACTTGAGAAAAACTCAGAAGCGCTGTTACTGAAGCTACTGGAACGAGAACTTACCTCTTCGACATTTTTTTCCGGAGTTACAGCTGCTGGTTTAACCTTTTCTGATAAAGATGCATCGTCGACACTTGGAGTAGTTGATTTTTCAAACACCATCAAAGAGACCCTCCTTAAAATTTATTTATTAATAATTCGTAGAAAAACCTAGAGTATATCTCGTAATGTACCACGGGACTTTAGACAGTGTCAACGCATTTTTTATGAAAATATCTAAAAACCAGGGCCTTATGGACCATGTTTAAAATGAAAAAATTTTCTCATTCTAAACAATTAAATGAGAGGCTTGTACGCGAACACAGAACCCGCCCCGTCGCTTCCTGCCGATTCAACAAGGCAACCCCGAGACGCTACAATGATTAGACTCCGGCATTATTCCCAACAATATTGCCTACTAAAAGTCCTATTTTGTCGCGCGCGTCCCCACTCCACCATTCTGCAACTCCAGCACTAGATATACTCTTCGTTGCGGGTGCTTTTTTCGTTTTGCGAAGCTATCACCAGGCCAGCTCCACCCAGGATAGCTGCCCCGCCGAGAATCTGCTGAAAGAGCAAGGTCTCCCCAAGCAGTACAACTGACAGCACAACGGTAAAGAGCGGCTCAGCCATACTAAGGATGGCAGCGTTGGTCGGGCCGACGATTTCTAGCCCACGGAAAAAAAACAACATTGCCAAGACCGTCGAGAAAAGGGCCAGTCCAATAACGGGCGACCAGGCTGTCGCCTGAAAATCAAAGTGCAACTGCCCCGACAGCGAACCATAGCAAAAAATTCCCGCCGCCGTAAAAAGACTGATAAATGCGCTCATCACCGGAGCAGGAAGATCCCTGACGACCTTATTTCCCAGGACAATATATAAGGAATAGATGAGGGCAGCCCCCAAAGCCAGCAAGACTCCGCGATAATCGATACTTGCAAACGAGGTCCATAAGACAAAAGCCAGTCCCAGAAAAGAAAGGGCCATGGCAACGACGGTCTTGGCCTTTAAGCGCTCCCGAAAAAACACAATGGACAAACCCGCTACAAATAGTGGGAAAATATACAAAATAATTGCGGCTAGCGAAGCCGAAATATAGCGGATTGCCGTTAGATAAAAGCTGGATTGGGTGGTATAAAACACCGCGCCTAAAATGAAAAGGGCGAAAAAATCCTTGCCTCGCACCTGCGGCCGCCCATAGCGGAAGCCAACGTAGATAAACAAGATGACCGTGGCAATGCAGAACCTGATAAAAAGCATTGTCGCGACCGTAATGCCTCCCCGATACGCATACGTGGCGAAAATCGTCATCGAACCAAACCCAAGGGCTGAAAAAATAATCAGCACGGCTCCAATAATTTTCTGATTCAAGCGGACAACTCCTTCAGGGCATTTTATAGTGAATCACAGCCATTATACAAGCTGGGCGGCAATTGCCAAAGAGTTATTTTTAATCTTCTGATGGTTCCATCTTTGTCGGCGAAACCGACGCATCAGGGGACATGATTTATGGCACGGTGACAACTGCTGCGGGAGACGTTTGCGCGGGGGCGAATCGAGGCCATCGAAAAAAGCCCAATGGCTTTTCCAGTGGCCTCGATCCGTCCCCATGTTCGCCTGACTAATTCCCGATAAAAAACTCGACCCAATAATATGTCCCGCCGTAGCTATAAACCCCGACTGCAGTTGAGGAAAACCGGCGGTCGAGAATCGCCTCCCGGTGCCCGGTCGAACCTAGCCAGCCCTCGATGGCGCTCGCGGCGCTGTGGAAATTCTTGGCGAGATTTTCTCCGGCTATTTTGTACGTGATTTGAGGGAAAATCGTCGCAAATTTACTGCCGTCCGGCCGGGTGTGGCTAAAGCTTCCCGGTAGCTCCTTAGCGCGGGCATAAGCTGCGTTAAAGAGGTCGACGTTCCGATACTCTAGCAAAGGGACTCCTTTTTTCCGCCGCTCTTCGTTGACCAACACTATAACTTCAATGGCCTTGGCAAATTCATCCTCGGTCATTTGTGTCGGATTGCCCGTCTCCGGCGAAAGGTCTCCGGCTACGATAGCGGGTTTTGTCACTGTGGGAGGCGGCGCTTCGGTGCTGATTACGACAGTTTCCGTCTCGGCAAAATATTTAACATGCGCCCCCAGCGACGTGCCAATAAAACGTACGGGAACATAAACCCGGCCTTCAACTATCAGTGGGGGGACATCGATGAGCAAAGGATTGCCATCGACCTCCACCACGGGGCTGTTAACTGTCAATTTGACGCTGATTGTCCCCTTGGTGGCCGTAATTTGTTTGGTGTCCGGGTCGTATTTCACCGCAGCCCCCAGGGCTTCAAAGATGCTGCGCAGAGGCACAAGAAGACGATTATCCCGGTTGACTGTCTGGACCCCGACAAGCTCCGCGCCGTCGACGGTGATTGTCCCTGCCACCCCCGGGGTAATTGCCCAGCCAACAATCAGTCCGGCTAATAGCGCAACGGTAATTCTCTGGCGCATAACACATCCCTCCCTAATCTTCTGCCAATTTTATTTCTACACGCCCCGCATTTTTCCCTTGAAAAACCCAACGAATGGCTAGTATTCCCACGCCACCAAAGTTTATCGCCGAAAGTATGTAATGGGGCCATTCATCGCTATCCGCCCATGCCGCGGAACCTGCCACAAGACCAAAAAAATGTTGAAAAAGTCTACCGAACAAGCTGCCGCATTCAAGAAAATGCAGAGGCGGGCGCTAGCCCCCAACAACCCCGAAAGACCCAGCACCACAGGCAACACCACCGAAATCAGAACAAAAGGCATCAATGCCACAAGGATGAAACGATTCCGCGCAAGCACCTCTTCTGTATAAGCGAAGCCACCAAACCATGTCAATCCAAAAACTGTCGTCGGCGAAGCAAGAAAATTCGGCACCATAACAAGATGAATCAGCTCGTGAAGCAGTAGCACCGCCAAAATCAGCGGGATTAATAACAGACTAATTTCCCCGGAAAAACTATCTCCCACCTTAGTAATCCCAAAAGCCTCCCAGGAAAGAGGCCCAAAAAGGCCCATCACCCAAAAAGCAATCGCCCCTAAAACAAACATCAAAGGAACCGACAAAAAAATCGACTGCGCTAAATACTTCGGCTCGCGCAATAATATCCAACCATCACTTAAATATTCCTGTTGTTTTTCAGGGGAAAACGTAGGCAATTTTCGGACGAATTTCACCAATTCCACTCCTTCTTTTATTGGCGACAAGGGAACGACTCGCGGCCACTGAAAAAAGTTACATTAGATTTTTAAATGCTCCCAAGCGGCTCTTCAGCCGCACCCTCACCACTGAATTGTCCTCTACTCATTGCTTGCTTGCCCTAACTGCTCCAAACAAAATCACGGCAACAAAAGAGGCAGCTGCGCAATTATCTCAACCAGACCGTCTTTGTTTTCCATCCAGGCGATTGCTGGCAGATCTCCCCCCGTTTCCAGAGTAATGGTGGGGATACCCCGCTCCTTGCCAAAATATGTCCCAAAGGAGCCCGGCGTCGGGTAGCCGATATCCTGCGTTGTTTGGTAATGATTAAATCGAGCCAAAAAACTGGCGATAGGAGCACTGCCGGCTCCATCATAATTAATTAGCCGCAACGGTGCGTGAATATTGATCATCACGCGCGGGTTAAAAGCTGTGATGTGCTTGATTAGCAAGCGGGTCTCCTCCTCGGAAGCCGGGCTTATCCCTTGGTAATACCTTGACCCGTAGATTGCATCGCCGCTCCCCCAATTTTGCGTGGGGAAGTTTCTATTTAGATCCGTACCATTGGCATTAGTGCGGGAATTCTGCGCAAGCCCATCCGGGTTGCCACAGGGGATAAGTAAAATTTGCCGGTCCACCAGAAGATTGGGGTGGGCGTGCAAATAGAATCGCAATTGTTCGACGATATATTCCCCTTGCGGCTCGTCCCCGTGCATACTGCCGACAATGGCAATCTTGTTGGCGCTTTCCACTTCACCTAAATAATAAAAAAGGATATCTCGTTCGGCCACGCTTTTTTCCGCGACGATAGTTTCAGCCACAAGCGACGGCAACTCAGGGCGCTCCTGCATTCCTCCCCGGGAAGGATTCTCCGTCGTGGCTTCAAGGCGGGTAATCGAAATCGTCCGGGCTGCTTCCTCCATTTTTACTTTGGCCTGCAAATTTTCGGCGACAAAACGCAGCGGAAGAAAAATTCGTCCACCGACTTTTTTCGGTGGCACGTCGAGAAAAACATTGACCGGGGCCGTGCCGGCCTTTGTGATGACACTTTGGCTTGACCCAAGGGTTAGCACGATTGTTTGAGCCGAATCCGTAATCGATATTGCTTGGTGGGCTTCACTCCAACCAACAACAGCCCCCAGCGCCTGCGCCACAGCACGGGCAGGAACCATAAGGCGACCATCTTGCACATAGGGAGTTTGCTCCATGTCAAGCATTTGGCCGTTTACGTAGACCGACCATGGACCGCTGTCCGCTTGGACCGGCAAATCAAGAGTTGGCATATAGATGAAGGTGCCCAGCAGCAAGACAAGTGATAGCTTCTTCATGCCTAAAAACCTCCAATCGATGCAAAAATAGCGATGCGACAATGCGCAGATGCGGCAGCGCAACCGAGGGACACTAGCAGCGAGTCAGCCGACAAAAAGCCCTTAGGTTTTTTTCAGCGTTCTCAGCCGTCCCTGTGTCACACCTTGGCCCATCCCTCTTTCGTGAAGTGACAATTCCATTGTAGTCGTCGCGGCCAAGTATTACAAATGCAAAAGTATAAATCATTTAGGGGGTTGTATTTTTGAACAAGATGGGTTACATATTAACGGAGGCGCAAAATGGTTTACATCTGCCATCTTGACGCTCAGCAGTCATTTGGGCCTGACCCAAGGGAAGGAGCCAGACAATGGGAAACAAAACACTATTCCTAAAATTAGCCATTGCCCTATCCTACGCTGTAATGATTACGGCCAATACCCTGGCCAATACCTGGCCGATCAACGGCCTCACCACCGGGGCTGTTTCGGATGCCTATCCTAATCTATTTGCACCAGCCGGCTTGACGTTTTCGATTTGGGGCCTGATCTATCTGCTACTGGCGATTTTTGTCTTTTTTCAACTAGGACTTGTGCCAGCCTTGTGCCGCTGGGATACGATTCAGAAGATTGGCTGGCTATTCGTCCTCAGCTCAGTGGTCAATGCCGCCTGGATTTTTGCCTGGCACTATCGATTAATCTTGCTGTCAGTCGGACTGATGCTAGTCTTGCTAACCTGCCTAATCAGAATCAACACCATATTAAACCACCAACAGAAAGAACCACTGTCGCTGGGAGGGAGCCTCGTTGTGCGCCTGCCGTTTAGCATCTATTTCGGCTGGATTACCGTAGCAACGATAGCAAACATCACCGTACTGCTGGTCAGCGTCGGCTGGAATCGCTGTGGCTTGTCCGAGTCGTTCTGGACAATTGCAATAATATTCGTCGGAGCAGCTATCGGAATCGCCACGCTGTGGCGCAACAAGGATATCGCCTACGGACTGACAATTGTCTGGGCTTACAGCGGCATCATTTACAAACACACCTCCGCGGACGGTTTCGCCGGGGCCTATCCGGGCATCATTATCGCGGCCGGATTGGCAATCGCCGCAATTTGTGCCGGAATCGGATTGCGTCTAATGCGGGAGAAGCGGCGCAGCCATCTCCTGACGTAAGCTGACATGCTACCAATCGCTTCGCCTATTTGCCAGATAATGCAGCATAGTATACAATAGAGCAAGATAATGGATTTGTGAGGTGATACATAATGCCTTCAGAAATAAAATTCCTAACCATCGACGATGTTGCCGAAATGCTCCAAGTCACGCGAACAACTATTTACAACCTGAAGAAAAAAGGCCTCCCTTTTATCAAGCTAGGTAAAAACATCCGCTTTGATCAAGGCGACGTCGTGGCCTGGATCAAGAGTAACCAGCAAACTTCCGAAGCAAAAGACTAAAACCATGAGCGCCCAATCGCTGTATGGCGTCTTGCTCTATATTGTAACCCTCTTCGTCGTAAGCGCTTTTTTTGTTAAAAAAGCGCTTAATTCATTTGAAGAATACAGCCTGTGCGGGCGCTCTTTGTCAGCCCTGTTTATCGTCTTCACTTATTTAGGCACCTGGATCGGCGGGGGAACGATTATCGGACTGTCGAGCTCCACCTACCTCAGTGGCGTCAGCCAATATTGGATCCTTGGCATTCCGTATATCACCGGCTTTCTCTTTGCCTTTTTATTCATCATCCGCATCCGTCAAATCCGCCTCCACAGCATCGGAGACATGATGTCCTTGCGCTACCCCGAGTACAATGAAGTGATTCGCATTCCAGTGACCTTGGGCATCATTATCCGCAATGTGACAATGATTGGCATGCAATTTAGCGCTCTATCTTTTTTAATTACCTACGCTTTTCCCATCGACCGCAACCTGGCCGTTCTGCTCACTTTTTTGTTAATCACCTCCTACACTGTGCTTAGCGGCTTGTGGGGAGTAGTCGTTACAGACGTACTGCAAGGGGCGCTGCAAACTACGGGGCTGATCTTGCTCTTGATTCTGACGGTGCGCTTTAGCGGAGGACTCCCGGAAATTTATAATTTCTACCACTCCATCGGCAAAGACAATTTTCTCAACCTGTTCGGCCAGGACAACACTTGGCAACTCTTGATTTTTTATTTCTTAGCCTTTGGCACTTTTTTCCTGATGGGTGACCAAAGTGACTGGGAGCGGATTTATTCGGCTAAAACCGACAAAATCGCTCTGTGGGGCTATCTCATCCCCCTGACCATTACTCTGATTCTCCTATTAATCCCTGCCTATCTTGGCGTCTTTCAGCGAGTACTGCTAACAGGAGAAATCAATTCAGCGTACGCCATTTACGCGTTTGTCATCGAAAGGCTGTCGCCTCATCTGGCAACATTCATCCTGATAACGATTTTTGCGGCCATCATGTCCTCGGCCGACAGTTTCATGTTAGCGACAGGTACTGTTTTCGCCAACGACATTGTCAAGCGTTTTATCAACAAAAAAGCCAATGATCGCGAGTTGATTTTCTGGACCAAACTATTTGTCATTATCTCTGGCGCCATCGGCTTTGCCTTTGCCATCAACATCGAAGATATAATATTTTTGTGGATTACCGGCATCGCCATTAGCACGACAATTACCCTTCCCGCTTACTTATGCGCTTGGTTTACCCGACGCGTCAACACCGTGGGAGCCCTGGCGGGAATTATTGCCGGCACAATCTATTGCTGTGGATGGCTTTTGGGGCTCTTCCCTTTTTCCATTGCCCACATCTGCTATGGTACAGTCTGCAACCTCGCAATCACCCTAGCCGTTGCCCTGACCACGCGCCCTCCCGACCCCTTAGCGGTCCAGCGCACTTACTTTTGGCATCGCAGCTAGCACCCTTAAGCTAAAGCTTTACAGATCAACTCATCCCTCGTTAACCGCACCGCTTTTGTTAGAAGAGCGGTTTTTTTGTGTGTAAGGGTTGCATTAATTAAACCATGGTGCTATATTGTCCTTAATTTATAATAGTGTATATTAATTTACATAAAAGAAGGGAGGTGTGCATCGATTGCCCCGTAAAAAATAATGAGGAGGTCTTACAATGGTCAATAGTTTTTTGGGCTATATCATTCTCTTCGGTTTCGCCGCGCTCTTTTTAGGAGTTTCGGCGGGCGTAGCTAAAAAATTTCCCATTGAAGGGGTGGATGATTTCGTCGTGGGTGGACGCACCATTCCTTATGCCATCATTGCCGCTTCTGTCATGGTATCCTGGGTCTGGACCACAACGATCATGGGTGCGGCGGAGGCCGGCATGTGGTTTGGGGTCTCCGGAGGAATCAATTACTCCTGGGGTGCCTGTATCCCCTTCTTTGTCTTTATTCCCCTTGTCATGCATATGCGCAAGAAAATGCCAAAAGCGACTACATTCACCGAATTTGTGGAGCAGCGCTACGGCAAAACCGCTTCCTCCATTTTCTTTGTCTTCGGCATCGGTGTTATCCTCTATGTTTTTGTCCAGCAAGGGGTAGGCATCGGCATCGCCTTTAGCCACATCTTCAACATGCCTTACCAGCTGGCCGCCTTTATCCCCGTGATGATTGTCACTCTTTACATTGCCAAGGCCGGTTTGCGGGGATCGATATTCAACGATGTCATCCAGTTTTTTATTATCTCCCTCGTTTTATTGGTGACTGTTCCTCTGGTTCTCAAGACCATCGGAATGGACGCTTTATACAATGGCATGCTGGATGTGGTCCAAAATCCGAACAACATTAACTACAACCCCGAGGCCCTCTCCCTCACCTCTAGCGCGGGGCTGCGATACGGGATTGCTGCCGTAGTCATCGCCATGGGACAAGTGCTGCTGGATCAAGGCTATTATTCCAAAGCTATCTCGACTGTCAGCTCCAAATCCCTGCTTTGGGCTTATGTTATCGGCACCTTGATTGCATGGGCCCCAATTCCCATCCTCAGCGGCAACGTTTTTGGCGTCGCCACTCTTGCCCTAGGGGTGGGCCCCGGCAGCGGCATCGAGTTGACCTCTGAGGCTGCACCCTATATCATGAAGTTTGTCTACGGTGGCGGCATCGGCAGTATCATGTTTGTCTTGATGATCTTTATGGCCGGCATGACCACTGGGGGCAATTGTCTTGCTGGAGCCCAGGCTCTTTTTACGGTTGATTTTTACAAAAAATTTATTAACAAAACCGCCACGGAAAAACAGCAACTCAGCTTTGGTAAAAAAATCACCATCGGCTTAGGTTTGTTTGTCGGGGTGGTCGCCATTCTTCTTGAAGGGGTCTCCTTGCTAAAGCTGGATATTTTCAGCGGCATACTCTTCGCCGCCCCCACCAGCGCCTTTTTTGCCGGAATGTATTGGAAAAAGACTTCTCCGGCAGTGGCCATCGCCTCAATTTTTATCGGTTTGGCAGCGGGGCTAACGGCTTGGTTTGCAATTTCCGACCCGGATCTCAACTGGTTTGTCGGCAATGTTTTGTCTTTATTGGTCCCGGCGGCGGTAATAATCGTCGGTTCCATCTTCAGCAAATACGAATACAATTTTGAGAAGCTCAGAGACTATGTCCCTGACCACCAAGTCAAAGCGACAGAATAGGAAAGGAGTGGAGCAGATGATCAGCAAAACCTTTATGGAAATTTATTTTTGGGGAGCCTATATCTGGTTTGCAGTTGGCTTTGTCATCATTGCCGTTCCTGCAATCATGGAAATCAAAAGGATTATCGTTGGCGACAAACGGGGGAAAGCAGCATGAAAATTCACGTTTCCTGTGTTCAAATGCAGCCGACCTTAGGGGACTTTGCCGGCAATCTTGCCAAAATGATTCAACAGGTCGAGACGGTGATGCATGAAGCGCCGCAAACCCAGCTTATCATTTTCCCTGAGTTGATTACTTCCGGCTATGAATGCCAAGGCGATTTTCAGGCCTTGGCGGAAACTGTTGAAGATGGGACGAGCATCCGGGAGATGGGGCAAGTCGCCCGCAAGTTCGGCGTCCACATCGTCTACGGCTTTCCCGAACGAGATTCGGACTTGCGGGATGTGCTGTATAATTCCGCCATTCTATTAGATGCCGATGGTTCACCCGTGGGAGTCTACCGAAAAGTGCATCTCTTTGCCAGTGAAAAAGAATTTTTCCGCCCCGGCTGTAGCTACCCGCTCTTTCAAACAGCTATCGGCAAGCTCGGTATTATGATCTGCTGGGACACCGCCTTTCCCGAGGTAGCCCGAAGCTATGCCTTGCAGGGAGCAGACCTGCTCGTCGTCTCTACCAATTGGGAAAAGGCCTATCTACCCGATCTGGCAACGGATAATGAGGCCGACTGGGACTTGGTCACCCGGGCCCGCGCCCTGGATAACTGCATCTATCTGGCCGCCGCCAACCGAATCGGCGATGACAAAACCTTGGGATTTTTTGGCCGCAGTAAAATCATCGGCCCGACCGGAGTGCCCTTGGCCCAACTGGATGAGGAGCGGGAAGGGATGATTACGGCGGAGCTGGATTACGCCATCCCCCTGGAGCTTCGCCACCGCTATTACACCTTTTTTAGGGATCGGCGACCCGATACCTATGGGCAACTCGTTCGAGAATATTAAAATAATAGCTGGGGTGCCAAGGCGCCCCAGCTATTATTTTAAGCACCATCGTTTATAATAAAGTTACCGATTTTCCGATTGTAACTGGAGGTAGAGATGGAGATTCTCACCGGCTACGCCATTATTGCTATCTATGGGTTGCTCCTGGTCGGCATCCGCTATTTGATCCAACGTAAATTTGCCGCCAACGCCCAGACTATTCGGCAATTTATCTTTGCTGGGGGCAATATTTCCTTTGGCCTGCTTGCCCCTAGCATTTTTGTTTCCTGGCTCTGGGTGACTACGGTCATCGGAGCCGCCGAAGCCGGGGTCCGCTACGGCATTTCCGGCAGCTGGGCTTATTCTCTTGGCGCGGCGGCCGCCTTTTGTCTACTGATTCCACTAATTCGGGCGATCCGCGCCAAAACCCCCACCAGCGCCACTTTTTTAGAGTATACCGCTCAGCGTTTTTCGCCGCTGCTCCGGGATGTCTACTATCTGTTTGCCATCCTTCTAACGATTTATCTCGTAGTGGCGCAGGCGGCTGGGATTGCCCTTGTCTTCAACGGTTTATTTGCCGTTTCTTTTAAGAAAATCGCCTTCAGCGCCGTCATCATCGCCGGCTGCTATGTGGTAGTAACCGGGATGCGCGGAGTTCTCTTCAATGAATTAGTTAATTTTTTTCTTATCTCGATTGGACTAAGCTTCTTTTTTGTCATAATTATTCAGCATTTCCCCCTCCCACTACTGCACGAAGGCATGCTGGCCGTCGAACACGAGATAACCAACCCCAACTACAACCCAAACTCGCTGCGCCTCTTTTCCAAAGCCGGCACCTTGTACGGGCTGTCAGCCGTAGTCATCGCCCTCGGGCAGATTTGCGTCGATCCCGCCTACTATCTCAAGGCGTATATCGCCAAAGATGGCCCGACCATGACCCGATCCTTCCTGGCCGGAGGGGTTCTGGCATGGATTCCCGTTCCAATTATCAGCGCTTTTGTGCTGGGTTACGTTGCCCTTTCCCAAAATCTTGACTTTAGTACCGCTACGAATATCAGCATCAACCTTTCCACCACAATTTTGAGCCGATATTTTGGGGCGCCGACGGAAATACTTTTTGCCGTCCTTATTTTTTGCATCGGAATGACTTCGATTATCCATTGTCTAGTCGGCATGCAAGCCATCTTTACCTTGGATTTCTATCAGCGGAAAATTGATCCGGCAGCCGACGAAGCGGCCCGAATGAAATTTGGCAAGACGGTGACCTTACTCCTCGCCCTTCTGTGCGCCCTTATCGCCATTTCACTGGAAAAAATTTCCTTGCTCACCATTGACACCTTTAGCGGCATTTTTTTCGCGGCCCCCTGTAGCACCATCATCGTCGGCCTTTTGTCGAGAAGACCTTTTAAGCAGATAGCATTGATCGCCGTTGTCGCCGGCATCCTGGCAGGCCTGGCTACATGGATTTGGGTGAATGACGACAGTGTTAACTGGCTCTACGCAACCTTGGCCTCCTTCGTCACTCCGATTATCGTTTTGCTGATATTTCCTCCCTTAACACGCAAGTCCACCACTTAGCCGACGGCGATAGACTTCGATGAATTACAAAATCTCCAATTATTAATGTTTTGATGTATATCATGCAATATTAATCATCGGCCAACAGAGCCTGCTAATTCTTCTCGCGGTTTCTGGCGGGCGCAGAGTATACTCTTGATGATTTGCAGTGTAGAATAAAGTGGCAAAACATTAAGTTTCAATTAAAGAGGAGTCCGCCAGTGAATGGATTACAGAATAAATTTGCCTTGCTGAAGGCCTTAGCCGCAAACCCCCGGATCCTCCGGGTCAGTCCGGCGGTCAATTGGTTTCTGACCAAATATATGCGAAAATTCCCATTGGTGAATCTGGATGGCCAGTTAATCATCCACTCCCATTTGCCCTCGGTTAACAGCAAGGCTTTCACCCGTTTTATCGACGAGCATTTGCTAGCCCGAACCCCCGGGCCTTCCCATGCCCAAATCAGCCTGACCGGCGCCTGCCCGCAGAGTTGCCAATATTGTTACAACAAAGACCGCAGCGGCGCACCCTTGACCACTAATGAAATCAAGCAGAGCATTGCCGCGCTAAAGCGGCTGGGAGTTTTCTGGCTAGGCTTTACCGGAGGCGAGCCCCTGCTACAGCCCGACATCGTCGAAATAGTCCGTAGCGCCGGAGATGATTGCGCTCTCAAACTTTTTACCACCGGCATGGGCCTGACTCCGGAGCTGGCGAACAGGCTAAAGGAAGCTGGACTGCTATATGTGTCCATTAGCCTCGACCACCAGAATGAAGCGGCTCACGACCAGATCCGCGGCTGCGCCGGCTCCTATCAAGCGGCACTCCGGGCGATTGAGATGTGCCAAACGGCCGGTTTTCACGTCAGCGTTTCCTCTGTCATCCCTAGGGCAATGCTGCAGGGCTCTCAGGTCGACGATTTCCTCAAATTTCTAATTGGGCTAGGGGTGCACGAAGCCTGGCTCAGCGAAACCAAGCCCACCCAGGCAGCGTTTTGGGACGAAGCCTTAGTGATTACCGAGGCCGACAGGCTTCATCTGGTGGAGATTCAGGACCGCTATAATCAGGTAGGCAAAATCACCGTCAATTATCTAGGCCACTTCGAAGGCAAAGAATGCTTTGGCTGTAATGCCGGCCACAAAATGGTCTACATCGACGCCTTTGGCGAAGTAAGTCCCTGCGTTTTCACCCCCATGAGCTTTGGAAATATCCGGGATAATTCCCTTGGGAGCATCTTT
>Ga0351902_1093_pt2 | contig 14412 bp, 14 predicted proteins | sample BONcelHT113001D5_FD_205828 | JGI IMG/M metagenome (GOLD analysis project Ga0351902, IMG submission 205828) | Enriched cells from coal bed in the Powder River Basin, Montana, United States - BONCAT cells T11 rep1 HSBNCT.T11.300.1.D5 ...
GACCCCCCAGTGGATAAAACATGTTGAATTAAACCCATACGCGGACTTTCAAATTTGATAGGTTCTTTTTTAAGATTTGATTTTAAATAGTTGAGTTTTGATTTTATTAATTTCAAATCATAACCTTGCCACTGTAAAGGTGTATGTGGTTTAGGAATTAATGGATTCACACTGAAACGAATGGCATTTTTCTTTTTAGAAAGAATACTTAAATTTTTCATAAACTCAACCATATCATTCATTGTTTTTTCTGTTTCAAATGGAGAACCAGCTAAAAAATATAATTTAACATTTAAACCAGTCTTTAAAGCATTTTTTACAACATCAAATATTTTTTCATCATTTATGGGCTTATTTAAACTTTTTCTAACACAATAAATAGATTCTGGAGCCAATGTTATGGTTTTGAGACCGCTTTTTACCAATGAATCAAGAGTCTCATCTGAAACTGACTCTATCCTCAAAGAAGGTGTGGTAATGGTGAAACCTCTCTCTAATAATCCAGAACAGAGATCATCAATTTTAGAATAATCAGATACGGCAGCACTTATAAGAGCAATTTTATTAAGTCCTGTGGCATATCTTCCATCTTCAGCAATTTTAAAAAGTTTTTTAAGAGAAGTTTCCCTCCTAGGCCGATATAAATAACCAGCCATACAGAATCGGCATCCTCTGGAACAACCACGAGATACGCCTAATAAAAAAGATTGTCCCAGAGCGGGTTTAAGATTTTTATCATCAGTTTCCGGAACAACTTGATGTACAGGATGGCATGCATCATCCATTTTTTTAACAATCACCCTTTCAGCAGGATAATCTGGCAAATAAACACCTTTTATATCTAAAAATGATTCAATTTGCCTTTTTGGATTATCCAGCTCCAGATATTTATCAATTAATTGATCCATTATTTCTTCTGCTTCTCCAATTATAAATAAATCAATAAATTCTGACATTGGTATTGGATTAGAAGTTGCGCAAGGCCCTCCAGCTATCACCAACGGATCATTTATCCCACGATTACTTTTTCGTGCAGATATACCTCCTTTTTCCAACATTTCCAGTACATTAAAATAATCTTGTTCGTACTGCAAAGAGAAGCTTACTATATCAAAGCTTTTTAAGGGGTTTGATGATTCTAAACTGCGTGAATACGGATAAACCACTCTTTCACACCAAGTATCCTCTCTTGAATTTAGAAATTCATAAAGGATATGAAATCCTAGAGAAGAGATGGCTGTCCGGTAAAGATTAGGATAACATGATGCAAATCTCAAATCTACTTTAAGTGGATTTTTCAACACAACGTTGTGTTCTTTTAGCATAATCTATAATTATATTCACATATAATCAATATATCGAAAATAAAAAATTCTTATTAAAATAATGAATGAAAAATACTTAATATAAGATATTAAATTTAATATACTAAAAAATTCTTTTAATATTCTAAATGGATATTACTACAAAAAAGGTCTCAAAATGGATAAAAAATACAAAAAAGTGGCTGTGGGAGGAACATTTGATAAGTTCCATAAGGGCCATAGCAGACTTCTGGAAGAAGCATTTAAATTCGGTGATGAAATTATTATAGGGGTCACTTCTGATATTTTCGGAGGTAAAAAGGGAGATATAGACCCATGTGATACCAGAATGTCCAACTTGAAAGATTTTTTATCAAAATATCCTCAAAAATTTAGTGTAGTGCGATTGGAAGATTCATATGGGCCAACTATTCATGAAAAAGAATTTGATGCAATTGTGGTTAGTAAAGAAACTGAACCAGGGGCCATAGCCATTAATAAAATTAGAAAAAAGAATGGAATTCCACTTTTAGATATCATTGTTATTGATATGGTTTCAGCCGATGATGGAGTACCCATTTCATCAACCCGTATTAGAAAAGGCGAAATCGATAGAATGGGCCATATATTAAATAAAATCAGGAATGCTTTTCGTTGAGGTTTAAAAACAATATTTAACATATTTAATTTATTAAATGACTTAAAAGATATCAAATATTACCTATTACACTAATAAAGTGGTGATCTTCATGGAGTTTAAAAAAAACAATATCATTCCTATTTTTATAATTTTAATTATATTTTTCACGGGGTTTTTATTAAGATTTGAATCAACAAGTCTTCCTGGCATAAATGAAACTGAAAAAAGTCAGTATATGGATAGTAATGGCCTTCCTTACATGTATGAACTCGATTCATATTATAACTTACGCCTAACCGAAAATTTTCTAAAAAATGGGCATTTGGGAGATACTATTAAAAATAATAAAAGTTGGGATTCATTATCTTATTCTCCGCCGGGTGTGCCTGTAGTTTATCCACCATTAATTGTTTGGTTGGTGGTATTTTCTTTCATTTTAGTTAATTTATTCGTCAATATGTCTTTATTAGATGTTTCTTTTTGGATTCCAGCAGTTATTGGTCCTTTAGCAGGTATTGTAGGATATTTATTTGTTCGCAAATATGCTGGTGAATATGCTGGTTTTGTCACTGGAATTTTGGTTGTATCTGCCCCCATATATTTAATGAGAACGTTACCTGGATTTTTTGATACAGATATGTTCAACATCATAATCCCTTTTTTAACCATATTTTTCTTTTCAGAAGCCATAGAAACATCAAATAAAAAAAATAGAATTTTATATATTATATTATCATCATTTTCAATGTTTTTATTTTCTCTGGCCTGGAATGGATGGTCTTATTTGTTTTATATAATCCTCTTAACTAGTATAATCTATATTATTCTTTGCAAAATTAGAAAAATTCAAATTAAAACATTTTTAGAAATAGCCGCATCTTTTTTTGGATTTTCTTTTATTTTAATTGTATTGACATCTGGTATAGATGTGATTCTTCCTATGATTTATTATCCCATAAATTTCCTCCCTTTTCTTCCAGGCATAGAATCTAAAGTTTCATGGCCAAATATTTTTGAATCAGTTGGTGAGCTGCGTAAACCTGTTTTAGAGGAATTTTTGTCTGGTGTGGGTCCAGTTAATCTAGGTTTAGGGATATTCGGAATTTTTGTTATTGCTAGTGTAATGTTGCGTAGCAAAATGAGAAATAAATATCTTCCTAAATTGAGCTGGTTTGGGTTTATTCTAATTTTCACCTGGATAACCATAGCGTTAGTTGCTTATTCATCCAGTATACGATTTGGAATGTTATTCATACCTCCTTTAGCGATTTTTTCTGGAATACTGATGGGAATTATAATTCAATATCTAAAAAATTCCCCAATAAGTATCTTTAATAAGAATTTAACAACTATTTTATCGATTGTATTGGTATTGATTATTTGTATTCCCCCTATAATTAATGCTGAACAGACTACAGAGCGTATGATTCCCGGTGTTGATGATGATATAGCAAGTGCCGCTTTGTGGATTAATTCCAATACTTCAAATGATACTGTGATAATCACTGATTGGGGATACGGCCATTTTTTCACCCAATATGCAAAACGGCCGGTTCTATTTGATGGGGGATCTCAAAATACTCCTCGTGCATACTGGGTATTTAGGGCATTTGCCACAGATAATGAAACTTTATCCGCAGGTATAATGAGTATGCTTTCATCTAGTGGTGATAATTCATATTTGTCTTTGGAAAATCATACTAAGAATACATCTTTAACTGTAAAAATCATGAATAATATATTAGGGGTTTCTAAGGACCAAGCACGACATATTTTAATCGATGATTACAAAATTAACTCTAATTTAACCGAAAAAATATTAAATGATACTCATCCTTCTAATACCCATCCTTTCATTATTTTCACCAATGATGAGATGGTCTATGTCGGGTACTGGATGTTTTTATTTGGTGATTGGAATTTCAATAGCTCAAAAAAAGATAATTATACTTATTCTAGAGGTTATACTAATAATACTACTTCATTGAAAAAATACAGCAATGGTGCTGTTTTAGATCTTGAAAATAAAAAGGCTTTTTTGAATGGAACTCCACCTTATTCATTTAGTATTGTGGATAAAAACAATATAAGCACATTTTATTCAAACAATAAAAGTGATTCATACATTATCTTTTTAATGGATAAAAAGATGGTGTTTATTTTCGATAAAAAATATCAAAATTCAATTTTCACTAAATTAATACTTCTTAAACAACCTACTGAACACTTTAAACCCGTCTATAAAAATAATTCTAGTATATTATGGGAATTAAAAATTAAGAATTAAATTATTAAATATGATATAATTAAATTTTGATTATTTTTGACACGCTTTATAAATTTTTTACAAGTAAGAAATATCTTTTTTTCAGGGAATATAGGAAAGTCTTTTGAAGATTAATAAATGGGATTCAATTTTCAAGAAAGTAATTCTCATTAACTATCTTTTAACATTAATTTTTTTCAGCACGGATATTTGGTGTATAAAAAAAATTAATGGTGTTATTATTCGTATTTCGTAATTACATTTATTACTTTTTTATAGGTTTTTTCTGGCTTTTTATTTATACTGTGGATAGTGGATTTAGGAGGATTTTTCACTGGTATGTTATTGTTACATCTCCATGAACTTTTTAAGACTGTGCCCGGCTTTTCTTGATTCCGATATGTACTGATATTATTAAGATATCTCTTTCAAAATACACTTATGTTTTAATTACTATTTTTTCATCTTCAAAAAAGTCGAGGAAACGATTACCATATAAGGGTCTTATGGGTTGAAATATTCATATATATGGGTAAGATAAATTTTTGAATACAAAAGAAGTTTATAATATAGTAGTTAAAAATAACAAATTCTAAAAAATTATTAAATCAAGATTTTATTTTAAATGAAAATTAAAGAAGTTATAATTAATAAAAATATGAAACTTCTGTTTCAGTAATTATACTATGTAAAAATATTGTATATTGATTTTAAAATAGTATATAAAAATAAAAAAGTCTAATTTAGAATTTGAAGTAATGATATTATTATCCGTTTATATTTGCTTCAGTCCGTACTTTGTTTAGATCTTGAGCCATATTTAAATCGGATTTATTCATCCAATATTCTCTATAAATAAGTAATGATACTATAGCTATAACAATAACTCCACCAAAAAGTAGAATATATTCTGCGGCTCCCTGCCCTTTTTCATCTTTTAAAAAAGACATAAAATCCCCCTAAAAATAGTTTTAAAATAAAAAAAAATATTGGAATTATAATTTGTTAATCGTTGAGTCTCGAGCGCTATCAACCACACTACTTATATTACCCGCAATAGAACTTGATATATTAAATACATAGCCACCAACTATAATTACAATTATAAGAATAGCTCCGACCAGTAATATCATTTCAGCACTAATTTGGGCTTTTTCATCGACTAACATATTTAAAATCCAATAATATTTAAAGTGAGTTGTTACTCATATTACTTCGCACTTTATTTACATCTTGTGATGCGTTCAGGCCAGACGCGGAGCTGAAGTAAGCTCTGTAGATTACTAATGCTGCTATTGCGATAACGATTACACCGCCGAATAATAAAATGTACTCAGCTGCACCTTGTCCTGCTTCATCTTTTAAAAATTTCATAGGGATACACCTCCATTATGTATTATATATACTTTCTTAAAACGAGTATATAAATATTTATATTACGATATTTTGAACCAAAGTTAACAATTGTTTATTAGTATTATCGTTATAATTTTTATTATTTATATACTCAAATTTTAATACTCAAATTTCATGATAATGTGCTCATTATCACAAAGTATTATTTTAATGAACTATAATATAAGATTATGCCTAAAAAGTATGAAGTAAGAAAATTAATTCTTCAGGCATTGGATAGTGGGGATCTTTCCAAAATTGAGCTTTTGCACAGAACTAGAAAAGATTCAGGATTATCAATTTCTGATAAATCTTTGAATGAATCCTTGATTCATCTTTTAATGCAAAATGAGATTGGGGTGGTTGGATATGATCTTAAAATTTATGATGGTATTCAACGTGTTCAATCAATGAAAGCTGATGGCATAATTTTCAGTCGGTTTAAAATTGATCCCTTTGAAATAGGGATTTTATTTAGTAAATTAGAATCTGAAAACATAGAAGATGCACGAAATGCAATGCAACGTTTGAAAATGATAATAAGAAATAAAATAAATGACCTTGGGGACATGGCCCCTTCTGACAAGGATCATGATGAGATATTCAATAAAATAATTCATAATATAAATATTCAAGAAGAAAATCAGAAAAGAGTTATGATTCAGAAATTTGCACTGGCTTTAAGTGATGATAAAGAATCAATGAATACTTTAAGGCAATTAATGGCTGTTTTTAGAATATGAAGTTTATTTATTAAACATTGCATAAAATGACCATCTAAAAAATTGCATAAATCATATATTATTCTTAGGCTTTATTTAAGAATACTAATCCATTAACTAATCAAGATTATAATTATAAACTATTATGCGATAATAATAGTATAGTTTATTATTAAGAATATCCATATTTGATTATATTAATAATAATTAATATTAAATAAATGAATTAAAAGCTAATACTATTTAATTTGGCATATAAATTAATTGAGGGGATTAATTTACAACCAACTTAAATAATAATATGAAGAAGTTAGAAAATAGGAGGAATAAGATGATCTATTTACTTATAACTGCGGCAGGAGTGCTTTTGTTATTTGCAGGGCTTTATGCCATGTCTTTAGGTTTTTCAACCCCCCCTAATATTGTAATGTTTCTTTTGGGTCTTTTTAGTTTTGTGTTAGGTATGATGCTGATTATTCTTTTTGCCGGAAAAGTTGAATTAGGTTCTCTGAAAAAAAATAGCCCCGTTGCAGCTGGGAGCTCAGAAATCCGACAAACCAGAACTAAACGAATTAAAGAACCATCAAAGACAATTAAAAGTGAAACAAATCACAAAGTAGTGAAAACGACTAAATCTGCTCAAATTACGCCTAAAAGGACGTCCAAAACAGCAATTTCTCCATCCAAAGTAGTAGAAAGAAAAACTCCACAACATGACTCTATAAAATCAGATAAATCTAAACCTTCTCGAAAGCCAAGAAAGTTTTTAAGATTTAAAAAGGATAATACTAAATCATCAGAATCCCCTTCAAAGGAAAAAACGCCGGTAGAATCCAAAAAGGTTGTTCCAAGACCTATGAAAAAAGCCCAATCTTCAGCGAATAATTCTTCAAAAACATCTAATTTACCTGCTTCTAAAAATGGTAAAACAACACAAAGTGAATCTAAGATGGAACCTAAAAAAGCTATTAAACCAGTAAAATCTCCTCCAAAAAAACCAGTAATGAAATCTGTTCCAACAAAACCATCTAAATCGAGTAAAGGAGATAATAAATTTGTTACTGATCGTTTAACTAAACTGAAGCGAGAATACATTGAAAATGTGGATGATGTGGAAGAACTTATTGAAGAACGACTTGATACGTTCCGAGGGGCAATTAATCAGATAAGATCAGAATCAAAAGAACCTAGTATAATATGGTCATTTGATGCTTCTGATGTTCAGGAAGCCATGAAGGATACTATTCTAAAAGCCAATAAAAAAGTTATTATGATGTATCCCTGGATTAGAAATATTGATGTAGGGATTCTTAAAAAATTTATGGATACTAATAGTAGAATGATTATTCAGGAAGCAGGGCTTGATGATGATGCTTCTGTCGAATTAATAAAAGTTCTTCTAGATAATAATGTTCAAATTAAAACCATGCCTCACATACATACCGTGGCGGTTGTTTCTGATGATAAAAATGGCTTAATAATATCCACTGATCCTATTTATGAAAGTTTCGAAGTTGGAGTCATTTACAAGGACGAAAAATCCATCCTTGAAATTGAAAAATTATTTGAAGAAGCTTGGAGTCTTTCCAAAGATATTACACTGGAGAATGTATCATGAAACTACGATGGTTGGGCCATTCTGCATTTGAATTAATATCTGAAGAAAATTTAAAAATTCTTATAGACCCATTTATAAGTAACAATCCTTCTTGCAGTGTACCAGTAGAAGATCTGAACGCTGATTTGATATGTGTAACTCATGGCCATGCGGATCATTTTGGAGATGCCATGGAAATCGCAAATAGAACCGGCGCTCTTGTAATTGCAAATCATGAAATATCTATTTTCTTCTCCAGACAGGGATTTAATACACAAGGAATGAATATTGGAGGATCTTCTAAATTTCACGATATTAAGATTACCATGGTGGATGCTAAACATTCATCTGATATTGATTTTATGGAAGAAGTTACACCTGGAGGATGTGCTTGTGGTTTTATTTTTGAGTTGGAAAATGGGAAAAAAATATACCATGCCGGTGATACATCATTATTCGGTGATTTAAAGAGCATTATTGGTGATTTTTACAGACCAGATATTTTACTACTTCCTATTGGAGATAGATATACCATGGGATTGCAAGATGCTTCCACAGCTGTAAACTGGATTTCTCCTAATAAAGTATTCCCTATGCATTATAACACATTCCCGGTCATTGAACAAGATCCTGATGATTTTGTGGATATGGTCCACAAAAAAAGTCCAAAAACTGAAGTAATTATTTTAGAACCGGGTGAAACATATATCGAATAATGTAATTTAAAAAATAATTAATTATAATGACTAAAAATTAATATATAATATTTATAACAAATAAAATCATTAATAAATCATAATAACTAATATTATTAAAAAGAGTGATAAAATGAGGGATTTTTTTAGAAAATTTTTGTCTAAATTGCTTAGAAGAGATCAAAAACTTAAAATAGGTCTTTATGGGCATCCAAACTCTGGAAAAACTACCCTAGCTAATACCATGTCTCAAGATTGGCTAGGAAAGCCTCTGGGGTTAATTTCAAATATTCCTCACGAAACCCGTGCGGTTTATCGTCAGGAAAAAGTTTCTATTACACAGGATGGCTATGAACTGGATTTTGATATCATTGATACTCCGGGGATTGCTACTAAAGTGGATTACAAGAATTTTCTTGAATTTGGTCTTACAGAAGAGGAAGCAAAAAATAGGGCTAAAGAAGCTACCAAAGGCATAATTGAGGCCATTAAATGGTTAGATGATGTTACTGGTGTTTTATTGGTCATGGACGCTACCCAAGATCCGTTAACTCAAGCTAATATAACAATCATTGGAAATCTGGAAGCACGGAAGATACCATTTATAATAGTGGCCAATAAAACCGATCTTCCAGAATCTTCATCAGAGAAAATATCTTCTGTATTTCCACAGCATACAGTAGTCCCTATTTCAGCATTACAAGGAGAAAATACTGGAGAACTATACATGTCCATGATTAAGAAATTCAAATAATTATTTCATGATTATTAATTCCAGATAAATATTTTAGAGGGGTTTAAAATGGAAGGTTTAAAAATGGATTTTTTATCATCTGATGCTCTGGAGGGAAGCAGCAGTATGGAAAAAATTTCCATGATAATTAATAGGGTTAAAGCAGGAGATATACTTGTTATTGAAGGAGGACTTTCTCCTTCGGAAGAAGCAGAGCTAATTGAAACCACCATGAGGGAAATAGATATAGAAAACTTCGTGGGGATTGATGTACATACGTTAGAGAGAGATAAAAGGTCATTTTTCGGATTTTCTAAGAAGAAAACAACAGGCCTTACCATTATTGGCCCGGCCAATGTAATGAGGTCCGTTAAGAAAAAATCTAATTTTATCTCAATGATAGCTGAACTTGGTGATTCTGGTGCATCAGTGCATTAAATGTGGTGTTATATTAGAATCATCTGAGGAAATTCTAAAAGGATGCCCAAAATGTGGTAGTACTTACTTCAAGTTCAAAAGCGATGGCAAGGAAGAAGAGGTCAAAGTGGTGAAGGGGGAATCAATTGAAACTATTATGGTTAAACAGCATGGTATTTATGAAGTTAATTTGACCCCTCTTTTAGAAGAGGATTCTATAATAGTTTCTGATGAGGAAGGTAAATATGTTATAGATCTCAATTTTCTTTTAAAAAAGAAAATGAAGGAAAAACAAAAATCTAAACAGTAATTAATTATTTATTAATTTTTATATAATGCTATTTTTTTAGAATTTTATGGAAAATAAAATAAAAAGGAATAGATTTAATTCACAATGTCACATTTACCCGATGGTAAAACCCTAATAACATCTTCCAGTGTTAATTGTTTATCTGGGTCAATTCTTTTTAGTATTTCCAATGCTACAGCTTCTTTTTTAGTATATCCTGGTTTAATAGTAACATAATTTTGAGTATATTTTTTAAGAGATTCCACAGGGCCGGCCATTATCCGGGGGCCTTGATAATTTACTATACCTACTGCAATACTTACTGTAGCTTTTCTTATAAATTTTCTACTTCCTCTGATTATAAAAGCACCTTTAGCAACAAATTCTCCCGATTGTGGTGTTTTTGAAACTTGTTCTGGATGAACCCAGTAAACATCCAGTGAACCAAATCCTTTGGACCATGCACTGGAAAATGAAGCAGCGAAAACAGCGGCTTCTTCAATTGTAGTACTAGGAATGCCATGATTTTCATCATCTACATCTGTTAACTTGTCTTCTGAAGATTTTATAAGTCCTTCATTTTTAATAACTACTGATGGGGCACCGTGAATATCGGAGTGTAGATAAATATCTTTGTTTTCCATGTGTTTTTTCACCACAATTTCATTAGTGTGTGCATCACGGCCTCCAATAACCAGTAACCCATCGGAAGAAATAAACCATCGCAGTTTTTCAAACCATTTTAGTTCTTTTTTAACCCTTTTCTGAGGAACTAATACTCTCTCCATGGCTATTTCTTTTTTCTTCTCAACTCTATCTAACTCTTTTTTAGTTTTTTCAATAGCAATTAGGACTCCTTTAATTTTTCTTTTAGCTTTTTTACCTTTTTCATAATAAACTTCGGCGTTTTCAGGAATTGGCTTTTTACTATCGATAAATATTCTATCCTCTTCAATAATCAAATTAAGATTACCTAGCTTATCCAGAGATTCAACCATTTCAAGACCATCAACTCCCTTTTTTTTGGCCTTTTTAAGAGTCTTTGAAATTTCCATCCAAGAATATTTCTCCCTAGCCTGATGGATAACCTTCAATATATCTTCCACTTGGGAATAATAGGCATAAAGTAGATCGCCCTTTCTGGTAGAGTCCACTATAGTATTTTTAAAATTATCGAGAGTCTCCTCCTGAATTTTTAATCTTTTAGCGTATTTATTGACTTCTTTTCCCCATATGTTTTCTTGAACTCCTTTTATTTGGGAACGAACTTTAGCGCTGAAATATTCATCTGCGGCTTCATTATAACTTTTGAAGTGCTGTTTTTCTTCTTCATTATAGATTTCAAGTTCCAGAGGCAGCACATCCTCTTTGCCAGTGGTAACAATAACTGGTGAAAATTTATTTTCTAACAAGGGATTAAAAAGTCCTTTAATTGTATCAAAAAGTTTCTGGAGTTCTTCTGATGAAATTTCTGATACGGGGGTATTTTTATCCATACCCGACCTTGATACGATTTCTTCGGCGTAAATACCACCTAAACCACTCCTGGCCAGAGTTCTTATGAGATCTCCATCGGATTCTGAAAAAATATTTTCCAAATCTTCTTTTTCGAAGTCTAGGGAATTTATTCCTCGACTGGGAGGATATTTATATTCTTCCTTAGAGGTGATTTTCCGATCACTCCACATCTTTCTTTTCAATGGCAATATTATTTGCCGTTCATTATTTAATAAAATAATATTACCTTTGGCAAATAATTCAATAACCAGAGTGTAATCTTCTTCCTTGGAAACCGTTATCTCCACTACCCTATCAAATCGATATTGCTTAACTTTTCTTACAGTGGCACCTTTAAGATATTTTCTCAGAAGCATGGGGAATGAAGGTGGCATTTTTGGATTTTCAAGAGGATACTGTGTTTTATGCATCCTCACACCAATTTGAAAAACCACGTCTACTCTTCCTTCACCTTTAACATGAAATCTAATTACTACAGTATCTTTAGATGGTTGATAAGCTTTATCTACACGTGAACCTTCTAATAATTCATTTAATTCGTTACAGATAACAAATATATCTACATTGGACATGGTTTTCATGAAAGCACCGGTTTAATGTTTATTGAATAATATTCTTTTGATATTAATTTAGTTAGATGATTTTTTGATTGATAAATTATTTACCATATTTTTATTCCTGAATATATTCTATTAGTTATTATTCAACTTAAATTTAATAAACTATCAAATTTAAATATAAATGCGGATTAAGGGATTAATATAAATAGTTAGAAAATAATCTTTAATTTACAAATATTAAAATCATTATTATTTAATTTATCGGAGGTTATTATAATGGATACTGATGCAAAAATGGCAGCTATTCATGCAGTTGCTGCAATAGGTGCTGCTTATGCTTCATTTACTACTTCAAATGGCTCAATTGCTGCACTTGGGCAAAACCAAGCTTTGGGTACATTGGTGGGAGTAGTAATTTTAATTATTGTGGGAAATCTGGCTGAAAGATTTCTCGGTAAAGAAGAAGTTGGTGGATTTAAAGGGTGGTTGTGGAGTGGAATAATTCCCTTCGTGTTTGTTTGGTTCATGGTATGGGCCATGTTAATAAACGTACACTTATAAAATCAATCCAATAATTCAATTAGATTTTTTTTAACTCCATACATTTTATTTTTATATTTATTTAGCAAATTCTTATCACAACTAATTTCTATTTTAAAAGATTCCATAAAAAGTCCATACAAAAACAAAGAAAACTGCTAAAAGAAGTATTAATGGCGCAATTATCTTACTTACTGCCACGATGGAACTTATGGTGGAAACAAGTTCTGTGGAATTTGTGGGCCCAAGAGTGTTCAAATTTTCAATCCTAGCAGATTTACATCCGACGTTAACAGGCTCTAGATCAAGCATGGCTTTTTTTGTGCAATCCTCAATATGTTCAAGTATTGCATCTTTTTTATTTTTACCAACAGGGTTATGGCCTCCAGCCAGAGTATTAACGGAATGAGTATCAGTGGTCATTACCTCCAGTGCATCTATTCCTAATGATTTAACACGATCAATTATTTCCTGACGATATCCTATAACCATATTATTTCCATCAATAAGTATGTAAGCAGTTTTCTGATTTTTAACTTCTAATACTAATATTTTGATCCCACTGTACCCTATACCATCTTCTTTAGAAAAATCTTCCATTATATCATAAGCACAGCCAGCTTTGATTCCATTACTAATTGATTTACAATCAATTTTTTCTACAGCACCCATTAAATCGAAAACTTCTTTGTTTCCAGGTAAAACACGCCCGGATTCTCCTTTAAATGAGTTGTGACAATCAACTAGTATAACATTATTTGATGCACACTTGGATTTGGCTAGGTTTATTAATGATAGTCCTACTCCAAAATCAATATCATCAAACCCTTTTGGTGCAAAAGTGGCTAGTAATAGCAAATCTTTTCCAAAAAACTGAGCACCAATATTGGCATGGTTTTCAGATACTCTGAAGAATTCACTGGCATTATCAGAATATTCAATATCTTTTAAAGCATTCTTAATGGTTTTTTCCACTTTAACAATTTCTTTAGCAGAAACTGGATTAAAATCATGGGTAGAAGGGCCGTGATTTACCATTGTAAAATGATCAAAGCTATTAGCTAGTGTGGTGGGCATATTGCCTCCTCCAATTATTCCAACAGGGCCGGGATGCACACATGGACTTAAAAATAGTGCTTTAATTCCTTTAGAAGTTTTAAAACTAATAATTCCTACTAAAGTATCTACTGGTTCACCGATTTCTTCAAAAATTTCTTCCAGTGCCATGGAACCTTCAGTTATATGGGATATGAATAGACTGAGAAATTCTAAGGCTCCAACACCCAAATTTTTCTTCATAGGGGATTCTATTACTAAAACAAATGAATATATGGCAAAAATTAAAATGGAACTCGCAATTAAAACCTTTAAAAAAAGCCCAAAAATGCTGAAATATCCAATATTGTCCATTCTAGAGGTTAAAAATACAACCACTACCATCATGCTTATAATAAGAACAGGTTGGGTTGCAGAAATCATTACAGAATTAATGAGATTGATATTGGATGTTCCACGTATAATGAGTGTTCTGATGGCAAAAATAACGGCACATCCAAAAATGATAGAATTCAAAATAATATTTATATTTAGAATAGTTGAAAAACCGCACCCTAAAATATATATTATTGAAATAATGCCCATAGAAAATAATGAAAGAAACATTGATTGTTTCATTTTCATTTTACGTCCTTTTAAGGAGTTAACCCACGGCTGGGTAATTGCACCACTCATGATGG
>Ga0351902_1118_pt1 | contig 14297 bp, 13 predicted proteins | sample BONcelHT113001D5_FD_205828 | JGI IMG/M metagenome (GOLD analysis project Ga0351902, IMG submission 205828) | Enriched cells from coal bed in the Powder River Basin, Montana, United States - BONCAT cells T11 rep1 HSBNCT.T11.300.1.D5 ...
AGAAAGTTGACCAGATCCCAGCGTTCATGTGGTGAGAGCTTGTCTTTAAAGGGCGGCATGCGACCGAAGCCGAAGGTGATGGCCTTGAAAAGCGAAGCGTCGCTCCGCTCCTGCACCACGTCATGAGCAAGACCGGGCGCGGGCGGCGCGAGTTTTTGGCCGACGGGACCGAGCTTCAGCGACGTTTCGCCGTGACACATGGCACAGTTGATGGCAAAGTGTGCCTTGCCCTGTTCCAGGGATTGGTTCGTTGCTTCAACTGGATTACGCGGCTCGGATTCCCGTGAAACAACTTCCCGGCCGGAGCTGGGTACGGAGTCGGAGGGCGGGACCAGCAGGGGTGCCTGATAGGGCTTGTGGGATGGTTGCCGGTCCATCCACAGGGCTGCCGTCAGCAGCGGTGCAATTGCCAGAATGACAAGTTTCGCCAGGTATTTCATGGCGTCTCCTCTCCGATGACCCGCAGGACACCGGCTGCCTGCATGATTTCTTCCGCCCGTTTTCTCTGTTCTGTGGCGGAGAGGGAGGCAATTGCTCCGATGCACTCTTCAGTCGCTGCTCCCGGCGTGCAGCGCACCGCATCTCCCCCCCCCATGGATGGTGAGAGAGATGCCGATGCAACCCTCGGCTACCGCCGGGTCGTAGACGCGTTTATTTAATGCAGGCAGCCCCATTTCCAGGAACATCCCGACCATGGTGCCGATGATGGCAAACAGCATGCCCACTTCGAAACAGATGATGGCAGTCGGATAGATGGCGATGATCGGCTTGTCCCCGGTTTGAACCGGGTAGAGCGAGGCGGTACCGGCTACCAGCACAAAACCGGCAAGCGCTCCGGACAGCCCGCCGGTCAGAGCCAACCAACGGAACCAGGAGGACTGTTTGGTCCTGACCAGTGCGCCTTCAGGATAGGGCACCGATGTCAATGAGTCGATCTGGTCTTCGGTAAATCCGACCCGAACCAGCCCAGCAACCGCCTTTGCCGCAGACTCGATGTCCCTGAAGATCCCCAGGATTTCCATGGTCTCACTCCTTCTCCGCGATCGACGGTACCCGGGTGCGTCCCATAGGAACCTCGGCCTTTCGTACATCCAGCTCGCGCACATCGGAAATCGCCACAATCGGGAAGAACTTGGCGAACAGGATAAAGAGCAGGACAAAACCGGCCAGGGCGCCCAGGTTGACCAATGTCTCCACCAGGGAAGGGCTGTAGCTCCCCCAGGCAAAGGGCATGTTCTTGTGGGAGAGGGTCGGCACGATGATCAGGAAGCGCTCGATGAACATGGCCACATTGACCCACAGCGACACCACCAGCATGACACCGATCGAGCGCCGCAGTTTCTTGAAGCAAAGGAAGATGATCGGCAACAGCGAGTTGCCCACCAGCATGATAAGCAGTTGGGGGGTGTATCTGCTGGACAGAAAGCTGAAAACCTCCCACTCGATCGGTTCATGGGCATACCAGGTGATCTGAACCTCAACGAAATAGGCGTAGGTCCAGAGCAGGGAAATCACCAGCAGCAGCTTGCCCATGTTGTCGAAGTGCAGCGGGGTCAGGTAGTCCTCCAGATGAAAAACTTTTCGGATGGTAATCATCAGGGTAATTACCGCAGCCACACCGGAAAGGATCGCACCGATCACGAAGTATGGGGGGAAGATGGTGCTATGCCAGCCGGGCACCACGGTCACGGCAAAGTCCCAGGCCACAATGGAGTGCACCGAGACCGCCACCGGAATGATCAGGGCCGCCATCAGGGTCGAGGCCTTGTGGTAGACCGACCACTCATGGGCGCTGCCGCGCCAGCCCATGGCCAAAACGGCATACATTTTGTGTCGCCAACCGGTAGTTCTGTCGCGAACCACAGCCAGATCGGGCAACAGCCCCAGGTAGAGGAACAGGCTGCTGCCGATGATGTAGGCGGTGATGGCGGTCATGTCCCACAACAGGGGCGAACGGAAGTTTGGCCACAGCCCGCGCTGGTTGGGGTAGGGAATCATGTAGAAGAATGTCCAGTTGCGCCCGAGGTGGATCAGCGGGAAAAGGCCGGCAACGGTGATGGAAAAAACGGTCATTGCTTCGGCGGCGCGCAGGATCGGCCGTCGCCAGTTGGCCCGGGAGAGGCGCAGGATTGAAGAGACCATGGTGCCGGAATGGGAAAGGCCGACCCAGAAGACGAAGCCGGTAATGTAGAAGCCCCACATAACCGGGCGGTTCTTGCCGGTCACATACATGCCGTTCATCATCTGCCAGGTGAAGGCGGCCAGGCCGCAGGCCACCACCACGCCCAAAAAGAAAGCCAGCAGGTACCAGGCCAGGGTAGGCGGGCGCAGCGAAGAAAGCAACTCATCGTTGACCCGTGTGGCGCTCTTGACGGTGACCTCGGCATCAGACATGCTCGCGACCTCCTCCCTTGAGGTAAATAACCGATGGGTGCGTACCGAGGTGCTCCAGCAGGTGGAAGCGTCGCGGGCTGCGGGCCAGCCGCGCCGCTCGGCTGCGGAGGTCGGCCAGATTGCCGAAGGTCATTGCCTCGGATGGACAGGTCTGGGCGCAGGCCGGCTGCACCTCGCCGTCGCGAACAAGCCTTCCTTCCGCCGTGGCCTCCTCCTTGGCGCGACGAATGCGTTGAATGCAGAAGCTGCACTTCTCCATCACCCCCCGGCTGCGGACGGTGACGTCCGGAGAAAGCTGGTTGTCCAACGGTTTGGGCCACTCGTGAGGATAGAAGTTGAAAACCCGCACGGCATAGGGACAGTTATTGCCGCAGTAACGGGTGCCGACGCAGCGGACGTAGACCTGACCGTTCAGGCCGTCCGGGTTGTGATAACTGGCGTAGACCGGGCAGACCGGCTCGCAGGGGGCGTCGTGGCAGTGCTGGCACATGACCGGCAGGAAGCGCACCCTGACGTCCGGGTACTCACCGAGCCAGAAGCGCTCGATGCGCAGCCAGTGCATGTTGCGTCCCTCGGAGATTTCCTTCTTTTCGCAGATCCCCACATTGTTTTCGGCCTGGCAGGCCACGACGCAGGCGCCGCAGCCGGTGCAGCGATCCAGATCGATCACCATTCCCCATTTATACGGACTGGTCTGTTTTTCCATGGTTGATACATCCTTATTGCTGTAATTCAAAACACCATTAAACGAAAACTAAATTCCTATCAAATCGCTGCGGTAGCTCCCCTCGGGATGTCCGGCCGTCACCAGGTCACCGTTCTTCGAGATGTGGCGTACCTTCACCCTGGTGGCGTTCCAGGCAGGATGATGATCACTTCCCTCCACGAGTGCCAACAAGGCCAGGGGATTCACCCCCCTGTCTTTGGCATAGCGACCACTTCCCGTATGTCCTTGCCCCAGGGGGATGGCAACCATGTCGGGACGAATGCCGGGGTAGATCACCGCCGGCAGGCGCAGCGTTCCTTGGGGTGAAGCGACTTCGACCAGGTCGCCATGGCTGATCCCGAGCGATGCGGCTGTCTTGGGGTTGATCTCGATCCAGCTGTCCCAGACCACCGTGCTCATCGGATCGGGCAGCTGCTGCAACCAGGGGAGCGGGGCGACGCGGCCGTCGCTAAAGGCGATTGAGGGATACACCTGCAGGTGCAGCGGGAACTTCTTCTCATCTCCGGCGAATCTGGGGGGGGGTGGATTAGGGATTGTTGAAGCGGAGGCCCAGCGAAAGTCCTTGCCCGGCTCCTTGTTGGTAGAGAAATCTCCGCCGCGCCCGACAAGGTCAACCCACAGCGTTTCAAAATCCTCCCCCTTCCTGGAACTGAACCGTTTCGCTATCGATTCCTTGAGAAGTTCCACAAAGGATTTCTCGGGCAAGGCCGCTGCCGTCGCTCCACCCAATCGGGAGGCCGCAGCCAGCAGCACATCGGCGAACTGGCGGGTATCATAAAGCGGTGTGACCACCGGCTGCATCATTCCGTACACCGGAAAGCGGGAGCCGGCCAGCGGGACGACATCCCCCCAACTTTCCAGTGCGGCGTGGTCGGGAAGAATCAGGTCGGCCTGCAGGGCGGTGTCGTCAATCAAGGTAGAAAAGCTGACCACGAACGGTACGTTGTCCAGCGCCTCCTGGAACCCGGTGACCGGTGGAACGGTATGGACCGGGTTGCCCTTGATCAGGGCCGTCGTGATCCTCCCGGTACGCATGCTGTCAACCAGAGCAAGCAGTTCGCCGAAGGAGTTTTCCTGACCGGCAGGAGAACCAGCGGTTGAATCGGCCACGGAGCCAGCCGGGTAGACTCCGCCGGGACGGTTCAGATTGCCCACCAGGATGTTCAGTAGTTGGATGGCGCGGACCGCTTCATGACCGTTGCTCTGGAAGGCGACCATCTCACCGGCCATGGCCAGGGAAGGACGAGTGGTGGCGAACTCCCGGGCCACCTCGGCAATAGACTCCTTCGTCAAGCCGGTCAAGTCGGCCACGCGCGGCAGATCGTAGTCCTGCAAGCGACCCAGAAGCTCTTCCGGCCTGAGACCATTGGCGGCCAGCGCGGCTTTATCGGACAGTGTTTCGGCCAGGATCAGGTGGGCCAGGCCGAGTGCCAGTGCTCCCTCGCTTCCGGGCCTGGCAGGCATCCAGCGGTCGGCGGAGGCAGCTGTCAGAGACATGCGGCCGCCAACATAGGTGAAATGCCCGCGAACCGTGTCGCGTCCCTGACGCATCCGGCCGAAAGCGTTGCCGTACTGGACTGGCGACAGGTGGCTCTCGACGAAATCGGCGCCGAAGCTGAGCAGGTAACGGGTCTCAGCAAGGTCGTAGAAGGGGAGGTCCGGCTGGCCAAAGGATTGTTCACCAGCCAGACGCAGCCAGTCAGGGGCCAACAGTTCGTAGAAGAGGTGGTGGGGTGAGCCGAAGGAGCGCATGAATTCGCCGGTAAGCGAGGCCAGGGAGCCAGAGAGCTGCGGTGTCAGCAGGGCCAAACTGTCAGTGCTATGCTCCCGCTGCAATTCCATAAGCTTGGTGGTGAGAAGGTTGAGCCCCTCTGTCCAGGAAATCTTCTGGAATTTACCCGAACCGCGTGGGCCGCTGCGCCTGAGCGGCTGTTGCACCCGGTCAGGATGATAGAGTTCTTGCAAAAGTGCCTGGCCCCGGGCGCAGAGCCTGCCCCGGTTAACCGGATGATGCGGGTTCCCCTCGATTTTCTTGGCCCGCCCTTCCGATACCCGCACCAGGATACCACATCCGGCCGGACAGAAATTGCAGGAGCTGGCATAATACGTGGCCTTGCCAGGCGTGATACCCTCGTCCGGCGGGATCAGGTAGGGGATCAGTTTCTCATTCTGAGACTGGCAGCCTGCTAAAAGTGCACTGGCGACAGTCATTCCACCGAGCTGTAAAAAGGTTCTGCGCTTCATCAGGTCTCCCTCAACGGTGACACGTCCAGCAATCGATGCTGGCCTTATGTTGCCGGTGACATCTCAGGCACCAACCCATCTTGAGATTGGCCGTACGGCTGATCCAGTACATCGTGACCACCTTGCCATGACAGGCGTTGCAGTCAATATTGGCGCGGATATGCATCATGTGCGGGAAATAAACATGATCTGGAAGACTATTGACCCTGACCCATGGAATCGGTTCGCGTTTATCCCAGTAGTCCATCAGCTTCCTGATCTTCGGGCTGTCAGGAGCGATGAACTGGTGGCAGGCCCGGCAGTCGGCCACCGACGGGATGCCGGCGACCGGAGATTTTGCGGCGTAGCGGTGACAATAGAGACACTGGATGCCGTTGTCACCGGCATGCTGTTTATGACTGAAGTAGAGCGGTTGGACCGGAGAGCGATTGGTCAGATCCAGCGGCAGTATGTACATCAGTGCCAGAAGGGCAACAACAGCGCCTATCGAGACGACCAGGCCGCCAATAAGCCATGATGTTTTCATATAAATCACCAGGTAGAATCAAAGTAAATGGCTGTCTGGATGAAGCGCACTCAACTGTTATTTATAATAGCAGGCAGTTACCGGCTGTCAAAACGTGACTAATATATTCAGGCTCCTGGGAGTGTTCAGACCTCTGCCGGTCGGGACGCCGTCCTGTCTTGGACTGTCTGCAAAATCATCAAAGATGCTGTTTTGTCAAGATTTTTGCCGTTTATGGGGTTGACGCACTTATGTAAAGTACGTATAGTGTCGAAATGTTGTATCTTCCTTTGTACAGTATGTCGGTCCTCTCGGTATTTGCTCCGAACGGCTGTTTTTCCGCAAAAACATCTTCAGGCAGTACTCCACCCTGATTCTCCGAACACCCCTGTTTGTCCGATACCTCCCATTTTCGTGACAGTCCCCAGTGTGTTTTACGACGGTATGCATTCATCGGCCTTTATGTGCTGTTGTGTTTCATTGATGCAAAAAATAAACTTGTAAGGAAATTTAATGAGTATTCAGACAATTCGGCGGGACTGGCTGTCCAATGTCCGCGGCGATACGCTCGCGGCCATAGTAGTTGCTCTTGCCCTGATTCCGGAGGCGATCGCCTTTTCCATTATCGCCGGGGTCGACCCCAAGGTCGGCCTGTATGCCTCTTTCTGTATTGCCGTGGTCACGGCCTTTGCCGGGGGTCGTCCGGGGATGATCTCAGCGGCAACCGGTGCCATGGCGCTTTTGATGGTTACGCTGGTCAAGGGGCATGGTCTGCAGTATCTTCTGGCGGCAACCCTGCTCACCGGGGTGCTGCAGATTCTGGCCGGTACATTCCGCTTAGGCTCGTTGATGCGCTTTGTTTCGCGCTCGGTAGTGACCGGATTCGTTAATGCCCTCGCCATCCTGATCTTTCTGGCGCAACTGCCGGAACTTACCAACGTGGGTTGGCAGGTCTATGCCATGACGGCAGCCGGTCTCGGTTTGATCTACCTGTTTCCCTATGTTACCAAGGTAGTTCCTTCACCGCTGATCTGTATCGTCGCGCTGACGGCGGTCGCCATTTTTCTGGGGATGGATATCCGCACCGTCGGCGATATGGGGGCCTTGCCCGACAGCCTGCCGATATTTCTGCTGCCCGACCTGCCGCTGACGTTCGAAACGCTGTCGATCATTTTCCCGTACTCGTTAACCCTGGCGGTGGTCGGTCTGCTGGAGTCGATGATGACAGCTACCATCGTCGATGACCTGACCGATACTTCCAGTAACAAGAATCGCGAATGTGTCGGCCAGGGCGTCGCCAATATCGCCTCGGGGTTCATGGGCGGCATGGCCGGTTGCGCCATGATCGGCCAGTCGGTCATCAATGTCAAATCGGGCGGACGCGGTCGTCTGTCAACCCTGCTGGCCGGGGTGTTCCTTCTGCTGATGGTGGTGTTCCTCGGCGACTGGGTGGCGCGTATTCCGATGGCTGCACTGGTGGCGGTCATGATCATGGTTTCCATCGGTACCTTCAGCTGGGAGTCGATTCGCAATCTGCGCAAGAATCCGAAAAGCTCAAGCGTGGTCATGCTTGCCACGGTCGTGGTGGTAGTCGCCACCCATAATCTGGCGTTGGGCGTGCTCACCGGCGTATTGCTCAGCACGCTGTTCTTTGCCCACAAAATCGGCCAGGTTCTGTATATCGGTTCAAGCCTGTCCGAAGATGGCATGGTGCGACGGTACAAGGTGGTAGGTCAGGTGTTTTTCACTTCCGCCGATCAGTTCATCGACTCATTTGACTTCAAGGAAGCAGTGGAGAGGGTAGAAATCAATGTTGGTCGCGCCCATTTCTGGGATATTACCGCGATAAGTTCGCTCGATAAAGTGGTGGTGAAATTCCGCAGGGAAGGAACCGAAGTGGAAATAGTCGGGCTCAACGAAGCCAGCGCCACCATGGTTGACCGTTTTGCGGTGCATGACAAGCCGGATGCGGTAGAACGCCTGATGGGACATTAAAGGAGAAACAACATGCAACCTAAAGTAATGGCTTGTATCGACGGCTCGGCCTATTCACCCGCCGTATGTGACGCCTCTGCCTGGGCAGCCCTGCAGCTGGAAGCGCCATTAACCTTTCTTCACTTACTTGACAAGCCGCAGCACCCGCCCCAGTCTGACCTGAGTGGCACCATCGGCTTCGGGGCACAGGAAACCCTCCTTGAAGAGCTTGCAGCCTTGGACGAAAAGCGCGGCAAACTTGCTCTGGAACGGGGACGACAAATTCTTGCGGCAGCCATGGAGCGAGCGCGTACCGCCGGAGTCATCGCGCCCGAAGGACTGAAGCGTCATGGCGGACTGGTGGAGACACTGACGGAAATGGAAGACGGCATTCGACTACTGGTTCTCGGCAAGCGCGGCGAAGCGTCGGATATCGCCTCCGACCATGTGGGAAGCCGTCTGGAGAGGGTCATCCGCGCCATTCGTCGCCCCATATTGGTGACTACAACTGAATTTCAGCCACCACGGCGCGTTATGCTCGCCTTTGACGGCAGCGCAACCACTCGCAAAGGAATCAACATGGTCGCGACCAGTCCCCTGTTCCAAGGGTTACCCTGCCATCTGGTGATGGCGGGAGCAGATACCGCGGAAGCTCGCGCACAACTGGCCGAGGCCCGCCAGACCATGGAGGCAGCGGGGTTCACAGCGCCGACGGCAATCCTCCCCGGTGAACCGGAAAACGTGCTGAGTGCCTATCAAAAGGAACATGACATCGATCTGATGATCATGGGCGCCTACGGCCATTCGAGGATTCGCCAGTTGCTGGTCGGCAGTACCACGACCGCTATGATTCGCAAATCAACGATACCTCTGCTGCTATTGCGTTGATTGTCGCAAAATCCAAGACCAAGATAACCTTATCGAACGATTTTTCCGAATTTCGGAGGGATCCCATGCAAAGTCGCAATCACAGGTGACACGGCAGATATAAATATTGCATTGATAGTATACCGGCCGGTCCCGGCGCACCAGGAAAGGTACTTATGAGCTTTACAGAATCAAATTCGCCCCTGCAGATCGTCCCCCTGGGCGGCCTGGGCGAAATAGGCATCAATATGATGGCCTACCAGCACGGCAACGACATTGTCGTCGTTGACTGCGGCCTGATGTTTCCCGGAGCGGACGCCCCTGGAGTCGATTACGTGATCCCGGATATTTCCTGGTTGCGCGAGCGCAGCGAAGATATCCGCGCCATTTGCCTGACCCATGGCCATGAGGATCACATCGGCGCGCTGCCCTTTGTCCTGCGGGAATTGAACGTGCCGGTCTACGGCACGGCCCTCACTCTGGGTTTCGTCAACGAAAAGCTGAAGGAATATCGGCTCGACGACGCCGTGGAACTGATCACCGTCAAACCCCGAGATACCGTCACCCTCGGCTGTTTTCGAGTGGAATTCCTGCGGGCGGCCCACTCCATCGTGGACGGCTGCGCCCTGGCCATTACCACGCCCGAAGGAGTGGTGATCCATACCGGCGATTTCAAGATCGATCAGACCCCGGTGGACGGCCAGTTGACCGACCTGGCAAGCCTTTCCCGCTATGGCGAGGCAGGTGTCCTGGCGCTGTTTTCCGATTCCACCAATGTGGAGCGCGAGGGGCACACCCTGTCCGAGAAATATGTGGGTGAAGCCCTCGCCGAGATCTTCCCTGCCTGTCGTGGTCGCATCATCGTGGCCGCCTTCTCCAGCAGTATCCACCGCGTACAACAGGTGGCCGACGCGGCTGCCGCCAACGGTAGAAAGGTCCTGCTGAACGGCCGCTCGATGGTGAGAAACGTCCAGATCGCCCGACAGTTGGGCTACCTGCACATCGATGACGAGCTATTGATGGATCTGAAAGAATTGCCGTATCTGAAGCCGGAAGAGGTCTGTATCATCACCACCGGCAGCCAGGGCGAACCGATGAGCGCCCTGACCCGGATCGCCATGGACGACCATAAGCAGATCAAGCTGGAACAGGGCGACACGGTGATTCTTTCCTCGCGTGTCATTCCCGGCAACGAACGCACCATCTCCGAGATGATCAACCACCTCTATCGCCGCGGCGCCGAGGTCATTCACGAAAGGGTCTCCGAGGTACACGTCTCCGGCCATGCCAGCCAGGAAGAACTGAAGCTGATGATCAACCTGGTGAAGCCGCGATTCTTTATCCCGATCCATGGCGAATTCCGTCACCTGTACAAGCATATCCAACTGGCGCGGAAGGTCGGCATCCCGGAAGAACGCTGCCTGTTGGCCACCAACGGCGACGTCATTTCCTTCTATGCCGATACCGGGGCCATCGTGGAGAAGGTCGAAACCGGGCGAGTCTTCGTCGACGGCAAGGGGGTCGGCGACGTGGGCGCCATCGTGCTCAAGGATCGCAGACAGCTCTCCGAAGACGGCATGGTGGTGGTTATAATCGGTATCAATCAAACCAGCGGCGCAATTATCTACGGCCCGGATATCGTCTCGCGCGGGTTTGTCTTCGAGGACGAGAGTCAGGAGTTTCTTGATGAGACCAAAAAAATTATCGTCGATTCGCTGGCAGAACTGAGCGAGGAAATGCGGTGCGACAGCGAAGCGGTCAACCAGTCCGTGCGCCAGGTGCTTCGGCGATTTTTCAAGAAGACCATTGAGCGCAGACCGATGATTCTGCCGATGATCATGGAGATGTAGCGGCGTCAATAAGTAGGTTAGTAATTTGCAGAGGTTTTTCAGACAAAGCGCAAAAGGGCGCGGATAAAATATCCACGCCCTTTTTTGATTCAACAGGAAAACTGTTGAAAACATTTCTTCGGTCTGAAACGACAGGGGGTCAGACCGCTCACCATACAATAACGAAAATCCGTTAGGAGCAGTCGAAGGAGCCGTAGTGGACCTTCTTGTCGCCGGTGACGGTGAAATGCTTCCCGAAACGGGTATCATCAACCATCGCACCGGAGTTGCCACAGACCAGCATCGGTTTATTGGTGATGAAGAGGTGGTGGTCGTCAAGGGGGAAGGCATCGGGAAAGCCGGGCATGGTCCCCTTGTACACTGCGACCTGGCCGTAATCTTCGCAGATGTCCTCCAGGGGGAGCTTGAAGGTGCGAATGATGCGGAAGCTGAACGAGGCGAGGCCCAGTTTTTCAGCGGTGTCAGGATCGTAGATGCAGACGGGCTGTTTTATTATTGTCCGGTAGTCGTAGCATCCGAGATCCCGCAGGAGTCTTCGGAAGTCCTCACTGTATAGTGCTCCTGCCAGTCCGGCGCTCATCAGCGCAGAGTCTTCAGCAAGGGTCGCGGGAAGCCGTCGATCCGCGACAATGGTGGAGAAGCAGAGCTCTCCACCCGGCTTAAGGACGCGGAAGATTTCGGAAAATACGGCCCTTTTATCCGGGGAGAGGTTGATAATCTCGTTGGCAATGACCACGTCGACCGAGTTGTCCTTTATTCCCAGGACCGAGAGATCCTCCGGGTAACCTTTCAGAAATTCCACGTTGGCTTTTTTGTAGCGGAACGTCTTCATCTGTCCGGCCACATGCATTTCAGCGAGGGCCAGAAGCCCCTCCCGCATATCCACTCCGATAACGCGCCCTTTGGATCCAACAAGACGCGATGCCGCAAAGGCGGTCAGGCCGCTGCCGCAGCCCAAATCGAGCACCGTACAGCCTTCGATGTCGGGGGGGAGAGGGGATACCGCTCCGACGGACGCCTGAAGCACTTCAGGATTGATCGTTTGCAGAATCTCCGCCATTGCCGGGTGCAGGTGATTCATTTCACAACCGCATCCGATTGATTCACCATCCTGAAAATTCTTTTCATAGTGCGTTGCTGCTTTTTTTGGTTTTTGTGGCTTTTTCCCCATGTTCATGACCCCCCCTCCAAAAAATGTAGACCGCTAAATTTTCTGCACAGTAGCATTTCAAAGCCTCATTTTCAAGACGCAAACGGGTTGACGGACAAAATAATTTGCTGTATGAGCATATAGTCATATAATAAACTGTATCTGCTGCGTGAGACGGTCAGATGTTGACTGAAAAGGTGAAAGGAGCCGAAGTGTCATGAAAAAACTCGCGATTGAATGGAAACACTTTGAAAAAGAAGGCGAAACCTGCGAACGATGCGCCGGTACGGGGGAAAATCTTGCTACTGTCGTCGCCGAGTTGCAGCAAGAGCTGAAAGGTGAGGGTGTCGAGGTTACCCTTACGGAAACGCTGCTTCCCGCCTCACGCATTGCCGAGTCGAACATGATCCTGTTCAACGGCATCCCCTTGGAAAATCTTCTTGCGGAAATGGATGTTGCCGAAAACCCCTGTGCCTCATGTGCCTGCCTCACCGGTGAGGAGACTCTCTGCAGAACCGTCGAATTTGAAGGAAAAACCTATGAGGAAATTCCCAAGGATCTGATTCGCCGGGCGGCGCTCAAAGCCGTATCATCCAAAATCGACTGAAATCCGGTCAACCCATAGTGCCTTCGGTCGTTTAAATAAATACCTTTGCCGGCTCGAAAAGGAGGTTCAAATGAACACACGGAAGTGGGTTACTGCATCACTGATTCTTGTTTTGTCGGCGCTGCTTGCCGTTCCGGCTCTGGCCGGGCCGTGGCAGGGTTGGCGCGGCAGCGGCGGCTGGGGGATGGGAGGCGCCTACCAGCGGATGTATGATCCGGCCAAGGTTGAAGTTGTTGTTGGCGAGGTGCTGAGTGTCGACAGGGCAACACCCATGAAGGGGATGAGCCAAGGGATTCACATCATGCTGAAAACAGCCAAGGAGACGGTCCCTGTCCACCTTGGGCCGTCCTGGTACCTGGAGCGGCTCGACACCAAGATTGAAAAAGGAGACTCCTTGGAGGTCAAGGGCTCACGCATAACCTACAATGGCAAACCGGCCGTCATCGCGGCTGAGGTGAATAAAGGGGATGCCGTCCTGAAGCTCAGGGACGACAATGGGTATCCCGCTTGGGCAGGTTGGCGACGGTAACAAACGGAAATTCGTATGGCCCGGCCGTCGAGCCGGGACCGGGCCACCGTTTCAATCGGGAATTTTTAGCGCTGTTCTCGGACGGCATCTGAGTAATGATAATGAAAGGCAGTCGCAGTAAGAGGCATAATCTCATCAATGATTGAAGACAATCGGCTGCTGACAGCATTCAAATCGGGTAATAGTGCGGCATTCGGCACGCTTGCACGGAAATACCAGGACAGGATCTATAACCTGTGCCGCCATATGCTTGCTGATCCGGATGATTCCCATGATGCGGCGCAGGACGTATTCGTCAAGGCATTTCAGGGACTCAAAGACTTTACACCAAACTCGACCTTCTACACCTGGCTGTACCGCATTGCCGTAAATACCTGCCTCGACTACCAACGAAAATTCTCCTTACGATCATTTTTCTTTCCCACGGGCAACGAAGAACATTTGAACATCTTCCCTTCGCCCATGCCTTCCCCTGAAGCAGCCTATGCGGACAGGCAATCCATGGAGGCCCTGGCCGTCGCCATGCAGCGGCTCTCAGGAAAGTTGCGCGCGATAATCATCCTGAAAGAACTGGAAGGACTCTCCTACGAAGAGATTGCCGCGATCCTCGACGTGTCCGTGGGGACTGTGAAATCGAGGATTTCCAGGGCGCGGGTGGAATTAAAAAAATATATGCAAAAATCTACGGAACAAAAAAGAGTCTGATTCGTTTAATACACAGGAGACCAGCCATGAAATGTACACGGGCCGGAAAATACTTTTCACCGTATCTCGATGGCGAGCTTGGACCAACGGAGATCGCCCGGTTCGAAGCGCACCTTGCGGGGTGTGAGCGATGCTCCCGAGAGTTAGACGAGATAGGGCGACTGCATGGTCTGTTCGGGCAGGCTGAGAGGCATGTCGCGCCGCCCGGTTTTTCAGCTGAGGTAATGGAAAGGGTAGATTCTCAGCCGGTGAAGGGTTTTGCCTTCTTGCCGTTTTTTGCGCGATTCGTGAAGGCCGGGGTATTCCTGCTGGTTATCGCCGCCGGGATCATGTCCGGCGGAATGCTGATGAACGCCTTTGCCCCTCATCAAAAGGGTACGCAGGTTGTATCGTCCCTTTCCCTGGAGACCTTCGAGGCCATGCCGCCTGATTCCATGGGCAGGGCATATCTCGCCATGACGGAGGAAGGTCGATGAGAATCAGCCTGTTGAAGATTGCTCTGGCCGTTTCCCTGGTATTCAACCTCTCCGTTCTCGGCGCGGCGGGATATTTCCACTACTCGAAAAACAACTACTGGGTTTCTCCCCTTGGCGGGATGATGCCTAAGGACAAGTTCCTGTTCGAGGAGCTGTCTCTGAGTCCGGACCAGAAGAAGAAAATGAGGGAAGGGGCCATGACGTGCCGTGCCGAGATCGATGGAAAACGACAGCACATTGAAGCGAAGAGGAAGTATCTCTTCAACCTG
>Ga0351902_1120_pt1 | contig 14198 bp, 9 predicted proteins | sample BONcelHT113001D5_FD_205828 | JGI IMG/M metagenome (GOLD analysis project Ga0351902, IMG submission 205828) | Enriched cells from coal bed in the Powder River Basin, Montana, United States - BONCAT cells T11 rep1 HSBNCT.T11.300.1.D5 ...
CAAAATGACCGGGGAAGTTATGTGGATATTTGTAACCCTTGCCGTGCCCCAGCCCTTTCGAGTCGCGGTTCCCATCCATCAGATGGGTAGGCACAGGTCCCACCCCGTGCTGTTCCACGTACTTCATCGCTTCAAATATTGCCAGAGTCGAGTTGGACTTGGGCGCGGTCGCCAGGTAGAGCGTGGCTTCGGCAATCGGAAAGTACCCTTCCGGCAGGCCAATATAATCAAAAGCCTGCGCGGCAGACATGGCCACCACCAGCGCTTGCGGATCAGCCAGGCCAATATCTTCGGAAGCCAGTACAATCAACCGGCGCAATAAAAAGCGGGGGTCTTCACCGGCGGCCAGCATTTTGGCCAGCCAATACAGCGCAGCGTCGGGGTCAGAGCCGCGTACCGACTTGATAAAGGCAGAAATGGTGTCGTAATGGGCGTCGCCATTCTTCCCGTAAATTACCGCCCGGCGTTGAATCGATTCTTCCGCCACCGCCAGGGTTACCAACACCTGTCCATCTTCGTCGGGTGGAGTGCTTTCCACCGCCAATTCCAGCGCGTTGAGGGCATTGCGCGCGTCGCCATTCGACAGGTTAATCAGGTGTTCGCGCGCCTCCGCGCTTAATCGCACACCGCGGCGGCCGTAGCCCCGCTCCTCATCCTGCAGCGCCTGGTCCAGAATCCGCCCAATCTGCTCCTCGACCAATGGTTCCAGCTGAAAGATACGGGATCGAGAAACCAGTGCGGGAATGACTTCAAAATATGGGTTTTCCGTGGTCGCGCCAATCAGCATGATCATACCGTTTTCAACGTGCGGCAGCAGCGCGTCTTGCTGGGCTTTGTTCCAGCGGTGAACTTCATCCACAAACAGAATTGTGCGCGTTTGGTACAGCTTACGGCGCTCTTCCGCCGCGGCGATCACTTCACGCAGCTGCGCCACACCTGCCAGAACTGCTGAAATGGTCACAAAATGCGCGTGGGTGTGCGCGGCAATCAACTGCGCCAGGGTGGTTTTGCCCGTTCCAGGCGGCCCAAAAAAGATGATCGAGGAAAAAAGCCGGTCCGCTTGAATGGCACGGCGCAGCAATTTACCTTCACCGATAATATGCTCCTGGCCAATGAACTCTTCCATTGTGCGCGGCCGCATGCGTGCCGCCAAAGGCGCTTCCTGACTCATACGCTGGCGCATGGCATGGTCAAATAAATCGCTCATTCTACCCCGGCTTGATCAATTTGGATGATGTTTTGATTTTACCATATAACAGATGTTCTATTAACTGGATGATGTGAAAATTAGGATATACATAGTTGATTTATCTGTTTTCAATGCTTACAATTATCGTAGTGTAATGTTAATTGTTATTGATGGGTCATAATGAATATTTCCAAATGGCTTCGATACAACCAAAAATTGATTGTCTTGCTAACCGTAGTGATGCTTTTATTCACTGGCGGCCTGGCAGCAATTCAATTCGCCGCGCCTGTAGCTGTTAACGCCCTTCAAACTCAATCAACCCCAGCCCCGCCCACCGGTCAGAAAACACTGATCGTGGTCGGCGACCAGCTCTTCCCCCCCTACGAATTTTTGGAGAATGGCCAGCCAACCGGTTTCAATGTCGAGCTGCTGCAAGCGGTAGCCGAGACAATGGGCTTAAGCCTTGAAATTCGCCTACTGCCTTGGAGTGAAGCGCGCCATGCCATTGAAACCGGTCAGGCCGATATAATTACCGGTATGTTTTATTCCGTTGAGCGGGACAAGCTGGTTGATTTTAGTGTTCCGCATACCAGTGTTTCATCCGGTTTATTTGTACGCAATAACACCCCATACAAAAACCTGGCAGACCTGCAAGGTAAAGCCATAATCGTTCAGGAAGGCGACATTATGGACGATTACTTGCGGGAAGAAAATTTCGACGGCGAAATATTTCTGGTCACCGAGCCAATTGAGGGGTTGCGCTTATTGGCTTCCGGCCGTTATGATGCGGTGCTGCTTTCCTCCCGTCTACAAGGCCAATACTATATGCGGCGCTACCTACTCACCAACCTGCGTGTCGAAGATACCGGGCTCCCGGCGCGCGATTATTCGTTTGCGGTTGCGCAGGGCAACCAGGATCTGGTATCGCGGTTAAACGAAGGTCTTAACATTCTTGATTCAACTGGCAGATACAAAGAAATCACGAACAAGTGGTTTCGCGTTTACAAAGAACCCTTGTTAAGTGAATTATGGCCCTATTTACTGGCCGGCCTGGGAATCATCAGCCTGCTGCTTTTGGCCTCCTTTTTCTGGACACGTTCGCTGCAAAAGGAAATTAACCTGCGCACAAACCAATTAATGAGCAGTGAACAAAAATACGCGGACTTGATCGACCGCGCCAATGAAGGCATTGCTATTGTACAGAATACCGATATCGTTTTCCTTAATCCAAATGGCCGCAATATTTTAGGGCTTCCAGGTGGTGTCGAACTTCCAATATCTGTTGAACCTTATATCCCTTCACTGCAGTCTTTAGTGGAATCATTTGTAAACCTGTCGCAAGCGAATACGCGGGTTGATCTGAATGTTAGAGAGCTTGAGATTATTAATCACGAAGGGCAGCGCCGCACCATTGAAGTCTCCATTGCACCACTAGAATGGCAGGGTGTGGAATCTTCTCTGGTCTTTTTTGTTGACCGCACCCAGCGGCATGAATTCGAAAAAGCTTTATTAGAAAAAGAAGAGCATTTCAGACTTTTATTTAATGAAGCTCCATTATCCTACCAGGCTTTGGATGATAGTGGCTGCTTCATTACCGTTAATAACACCTGGTTAAGCATCCTTGGCTACGCGCGCGAAGAAGTGATTGGTCATCCTTTCAGTGAATTTCTAATTAAAGAAGAAACTGAGTTATTCAACAAGCAATTCCCTCTGTTTAAGAAAGCCGGAGAAATTAACGATCTGGAATTACACATGCGCTGCAAGAACGGGAAGGTGCTGACTGTTTCTTATAACGGGCGTGTCAGCCATAACCTGGACGGCTCTTTCCGCCAGACACACTGCATCTTTGAAGACGTAACCGAACAGCGCAAAGCTTTAGACGCGCTGCGCGAAAGCGAAGAGCGGTTTCGCCGCATTTTTGAAGATTCTGTCCTGGGGGTTTTTCAAACCAACGATATCGGCGAAATTTCCATTTTCAACCGATCTTTCGCCCAAATGCATGGGTTTGATTCCAAAGAAGAGCTGGCTCAATTACTAAACTCGCCGCAGGTTGATGAAGATATGAACGGCCTGGTAACGATTTGGAAAGAGACAACTCAAAGCGTAATTGAGACTCAAGCCCCGCTGGTTAGCCAGCTGTCCATCACCAAGCACAAAAACAACGGATCGTTTATTGGCCAGGTGCATGCCTGGCCAGTGACCGACCCCAGCGGAAAATTTCAGATCGTTGAGGGATACGTTGAAGATGTTTCTGAAATTATCAAAAACCGCGAAGCAATAAATAACCTGGCGAAATTTCCCCAAGAGAATCCCAACCCCGTTTTGCGGGTGGACCAAATGGGCAAGATCATCTATGCCAATCCTTCAAGCACCTGCCTATTAGAAACTTGGGGAACTCAGATTGGGGGCGTACTGCCAGATCCCTTGCTGAAAACAGTCAATGAAGTATATTCCACGGGAAAGATTCAGGTCATTAATCACCCATGCGGATCGCTCACTTTCTCAATTACATTCACACCGGTGACAGGGCAAAATTACATCAACCTGTATGCCACAGACATCACCGCAACACTGAGTTATTTAGAAGCACTGAAATCCTCAGAAGCAAAATTTTCAACAGCCTTTCTGCTCTCACCAGACTCGATCATCATTTCTGGAATTGAAGATGGCTATCTCTTTGAAATCAATGAAGGTTTTCTTGAGCTAACCGGTTACACCCGTGAAGAGGTAATTGGGAAAACCACTAAAGACATACATCTCTGGGCAGACCCTATACAGCGGGAAGCAATTGTCAACAAAGTACAAATCTCTGGCGAAGTGGACAATATAGAAGTTGAACTTTGCTTAAAAAACGGCTCCAAACGGATTGGATTATTTTCCGCCCGGACTATAAGCTATGAAGGCCAAACCCGCCTTTTATCCATATTCCACGATATCCACGAGCGGATAATTGACAAAGAGCGCATCGCCCGCAGCCTGAACCAGCTTAACGCCCTGCGCAGCATTGACATGTTTATTTCGGCAAGCACTGACTTACAAATTATTTTGAATGCCATATTGGAGCAGGTGGTCAGCCAATTAAAAGTAGATGCCGCCTCGATACATCTGGTCAATCCTACAAGTCACCTGGTGGAATTGGCCGCGGAAACTGGTCTTTCGCTCAGCTTTCATTACAAGAAGTCCGTGCCGCTCAACCAATCGCTGGCCCGCCAGGCAATCCAGGAGCGAACAACCATTCACCATTTCTCGCCTTCAAATCCCCCCATTCGCATCGAACATAACACCTTTGCCGAATATTTTGCCGTTCCGTTGATTGCCAAAGGACAGATTCAGGGTGTGTTGGAACTGTATAACCGCACCAATCACAATGTGGATCAGGAATGGTTGAAATTCCTGGAAGCGCTGGCAGGCCAATCTGCAATTGCCATCGAAAACGCCAACATGTTTGAAAACCTTGAGGTTAAAAACCTTCAATTAATCCGCGCGTATACTTCAATCATCGAAGGGTGGGCAAGAGCGCTTGAATTGAGAGACGGTGAAACGGAAGGCCATGTACTTTTTTCCAAATTTTGCCAATTTTAATAATTCAGACATCTCTTGTGCGCTCCCTTATTCTGATTCACCACAACCCGAACTTTCAGTATTCGTATCGGTAAAGACTTTTGCCAGCAGTTCCAACCCCTGATGTACAATCTGCTGCTCATGTGGAGATAAAATGTCCACACGCTCATTGAGCCATGCCAGAACCCGCATGCGGAGGGTCTCTTTAATTTTTAGACCTTCTTCGGTGATGGTTAAGTGCACGGTGCGGCGGTCTTGTGGATCTCTGGTTCTGGAGATTATTTTTTTTCGTTCCAATTCATCCACCTGGCGGCTGATGGCAGGCAAGCTGATGCCGTCATGGTTGGCCAGGCTGCTGATGGTATTGTGTCCATGCGAGATTTGCATCAACACATGAAATTGGGAGCGGGTAATCTCATATTCATTTAAAATGGTCCGCACAGCCTGATGGCGGATTTGACGCATAATAAAAGGGGATACTTCCCAGATTGCCTGCTGTAAGGTCCTGCTCTCTGGTTTGATATTTTCAAAACTCACTTTACCTCCAAAATAAAAGTTAACCACGTAAATGGTTAACATAGTTAATAATTTACAATGTTATCCATTATATACAAGTTCTTGATCTGGTCAAGGGTCTGAAGAAGGGTTTTGCCTTTCATCCAATAAATTGATAATCATATGCGGTTTGGGAAATTTAAATCCCATCCCCCGCGAATCGCTCCGCGGGGGGTGGGATTTGTTGTTCAATGTCCGTTCTCGGACGCAGTTATTTTAATGGATTATGAAAGAAAATGAAAGAAGGAAAATATGGTTCCAACCTTATAAAATGGGCGGGTTCTCATTTTCTTTTTCGGCGGAAAGATCTTCCCATCCCGCGTAAAGCCACCAGACTGAGCAATAATCCCAACAGAAAACGAGCCAGGCCGTCCCAGTTTAGCTGCAAGGAATGGCTGTTGAGAGGGATATTTTCTACTGTCGGGCGGATGTAATCATACAGTTTGTCGGTTGCCGGCATAGGCATTTGAATGCTATTGAGGGCGCGAAATTCATCGGCCAATTCCTGCATCTCGTCCCGGGCGGCATTGGCGTGGCGGGTAATGACCAGTTCCGCCCATTCAGAATCGAGACCCCACTTCATAAGAGTCACCATGAGAGGTTCTGGTAGCAAAGGCAGCAGGCGGAATTTCCAGGGGGTAATTGGCACACCGGTTTTCTTGAGCAGCTTGAAGCCCTCTTGAATCGAACGCACCATCAGAATGAGCGCGTCCTGTGTTTTAGCCAGACGGTAATTGCTGCCTTCGGCAGCGTAGATCGCGTTGGCAATTGGGCTAACCAAAGCCACATGGGTTTTGTTCCAGGCATCCATGTTGGCGTTAATTTCAGTGGGGAACCCGGCGTTGCGAAATGCCTCCGCGATGGAATTGATTCGCGCGGTGCTTGCGCCGCTTAATTCGCCGATGGTGGTGGGCTGGATGATTGGGTTGACAATTTCGTAATGAATGATGTGATCCTGACGGGTGCCGCCCGCGCCGGGGAAGCCTAAGAGCACGCGTTCGCGGCCCAGGGCGCGAATGTACTCTGCTGGACCAGCCGCGTTGTTGATCATAAACAGAAACGAGGGAACGCGTTGGTTGGCTGCCAGGGTCGGGAGAATCTCGCTCACCTGGTTCTTGCGCACCAGCACGATTACCAGGTCGTAATCGTCTTCAGGGGTAAATGCCTCCACTGGTTCCACGCAAGTGACGCTTAAGGTACCGCATGAAGATTTACAAAGCACAACACCATGCTCGCGAATCTGGTTTACGCGCTCCCCGCGCGCCAATATCTTAACCTGATGGCCGCTGGCCTGTAAACGGGCGGCAAATAAGCTGCCCAATACTCCCGCGCCATAGACTAATATTTTCATAGGTACCTCTCTGAGATTTTCCATAATTTTTAATCATTATACTCAAGGTTCTTTTATTCATGGAAAATCGGGATTTTATTTGGTAATATTAGATAAATATTATCGAAATAAGATACAAAAGTACAATCATGGAGTCGAGGCGTATGAGCTCAAAAAAAGGCGGCGCGACGCGCAAATCTGGGCCGCGGAAAACGAACAAGTCAACCTTCTGGGTGTATGGCGGCATTTTGGGGTTACTATTGGCGTTGATTGGTTTTGGGATCTGGCAGGGAACCCGTACCAACCAGGTTTTAGGCGAAGATTTCCCGATAGCCAGCCGCGAGCATATTCCAGATGGACAAAAAGCGGTGGATTACAACAGTGATCCTCCCACTTCCGGGCAGCATTACGCGTTACCCGCAGAAGCAGGCTTTTATAATGAAGCACCGGCAGACGAGACACTGGTCCACAATCTGGAGCATGGACATGTAGTGATCTATTATAATTGCGAGTTGGTGAATGCCGCTGAATGCGAAACCCTAAAGCAGCAAATCAAAGAGAATATGAGCCAGGCAGGATTGGTGCGTGAAACGCGTACGATCAAGCTGGTGGCGGTTCCGCGGCCGGGAATGCCAAACCTGATTACTTATACCAGTTGGGGCCGGCTTTACCGCGCAAATGCGTTAGACCCAAACGAATTTCAATTGTACGTCTCACAAAACCGCAACCGGGCAGCACCGGAGCCTCTGGCCGAGTAAGAATTTTTTCACCCGCATGCACCTGAGAGTCATATTCTCCCATGTGTTTTTGTGTTTTAACAAGGCAAAGGTTAAGTGATTGGTAAGCAATCGCTTAAAATCGATAACCATTCGTCCAGATAACGGTTATATTCTATAGGTTCATTTCAATGTTTGAATGCCGCACTACCGGTCACATGACCGAGTCACCCTCATATTAGCCCCCCCAGGAATGAAAAATAGGTCACACGGCACTCAATAAAACCTTTATCTGCCAGTAAGATTGAACCAGGTTAAATAAATGCGGTTAGTTTTTCAAAACCGCTTTATAAGGAGATTTGAATTTATGCTAGATAAAATGCTCTATTGGTTTACCCGCCCGACGATCACCGCCTATTCAAAGGTAATGCTGGACCTGGATATTGACCAAAACGCAAGCCTGCCAGCAGGCCCAAAAATTTTGGCTGCTAATCATCCCAGTGTCAGCGATCCATTTCTGGTAATTCTGGCTGCACGCCAGCAGGTAAGCATCTTAATCGCGGAAGAAGTATTTAAAGTAAAACCATTTGGCACTTATCTCTCACGTTCAGGTCACATTCCGGTAATACCTGGGCGTGGACAAGAAGCAATTGACCGCGCATTGCGATTGCTCGAAAAGGGAAAAACGGTGTTGATTTTCCCCGAAGGGCAGATCAGCCCGCGCGGGGGCGGTTTTCACGCCCCGCGCACCGGGGTGGCACGCCTGGCATTAGCCAGCGGCGCGCCTGTCATACCGATTGGTTTGCATCTAGAAGAACAACAAATTACTCCATTAATGTCCCGCGCTGGCAGCGAAGATGTGGTGGGGTATTGGTATTTCAAAGGACCATATTCGATCACCGTTGGTCACCCGATGAGCTTCCAGGGAGATGTGGAAGATCGCGAGCTTGTGCGCGGAGTGTCTCGCAAGGTTATGGACCGAATCATTATGTTAGCGCGTCAAAGCGAGCGGCGCATGCGTGGGATTTCCCACATTCCCGCACTGCCTTTGCAAATATAAAGATTTTTAGAAAATCAAACACATACATAAACCAAGACCATCCAGCTGGATGGTCTTGTTGTTTTTATTACGCCTGCCTGACATTTTACATGCTGTTTTCTGGAGGAATGATGGCAAACAAAGCAATTTGTATAATTTGTGGATATACATCTGCCTGACATTTGTCATGTATTTTGATCACGTCTTTTCTGTGTGATTGAATCGGGCAACATGATTATGCTAAAATAATGCCAGGCAAATGGGCGGGGGAGAAAAGGCCTGTTTGTGCTATGGGTTGACCGTAGATCCTGTGATCGAAGGGGCTGGATCATCCTGTTAGGGCAGGATCCTGGCCGGTTTCAGGCAAATGATTGCCTGATGAAGAAGGGTATTTGCTTGCTTCGATGTGGAAATGGTTCGACCGTGGTAAATTCCAGCGATTTCATTATTGATTACAACGTCGAACGCGTATCTCTGTGAAGGTTCACCAGGAAGGGGTCTGGTTTTCCAGAAAGGCAAGTTGCTGGAAAACAGCAGCCAGCGTGTGAGGAAATGGAGAAGAGAGAGTCGTCAGATTGTGTGTGAGTTATTATCCTTACATAGAAGTGAACTTGAATTAGCTTGTAACCCAAAACCACCTTGGATGCAATTGATCAGGAAAAATGGAGGGAGTCGTGCAAAAGAAATTTGATGTAATCATCATTGGAGGCGGTGTTGTTGGCTGTATGATTGCCCGCCGGCTTTCGCGATATCAATGGGATGTTCTATTGATTGAAAAAACTGCGGATGTCGGCACAGGCGCCAGCTCAGCAAACACAGCAATCGTTCACGCCGGGTATGACCCGCTGCCCGGAAGTTTGAAAGCCAGAATGAACGTGCTTGGTAATGCCATGTTTGACCAGCTGGCCGGAGAATTAAACTTTGCTTTTGAACGCCGAGGCGATTATGTGGTCTCTATAGGGCCAGAGGAATTTTCCGAACTGGAAAAATTAATGGACCAGGGCAAAAAGAACGGCGTCCCGGGCATGTATATCATTCCAGGCGAAGAAGTTCGCCGGAGGGAAAAGAACATTTCTCCGGACGTTTCCGGCGCGGTTTGGGCGTCTACGGGCGGCATTTGCGACCCATTCCAAATCACAGTGGCGGCGGTTGAAAACGCGATCAACAATGGCGTGACGGTGATGATGGAAACCGAACTACAGGATTTCATCTTCGACGGAAAGCGCATTGTGGGTGTTAAAACCAACAGAGGAGATATCGGCTGCACCTGGGCAATCAACTGCGCCGGGATGTACTCTGACGTTGTCATGCACAAAGCTGGTGTTCGGCCCGAATTCAAGATCACTCCCCGCCGCGGCGAGTATTTTGTGATGGACCGCGCAGAAATTGTGATTGATAATGTGTTATTCCCCACCCCAACCGATAAGGGCAAAGGTATTCTTGTCACCACCACCGTCCACGGCAATACCATCATTGGGCCGAACGCGCTGGTGATTGATGATAAAGAAGACCGCTCGGTAACCACGGCTGGTATGGATGAAATTTGGGAAGGCGCGTTAAAACTAATCCCCAGCCTCAAGAAATCTGCCATTATCGCAACCTTTGCCGGCATACGGTCTTATGGCAACGGCCCCAGCCGAGACCCATCGCTAAAATACAATCACGACTTTATTATTGAAATTCCCGAGGAAGTGCAAGGTTTTGTAAACCTGGGTGGTATTGAATCGCCGGGTCTCACATCTTCCCCGGCAATCGCGCTGGAAGTGGAAGAATTACTGCGAGACGCGAAAGCTCTTCCGGCAGAAAAACGTGATTGGGATCCCATCCGGCTGGCACGCCCGCGCTTCCGTGAAATGAGCAATCAGGAACGCCAGCTGATCGTCGAGCGCGATCCCGCGTACGGCAGAGTGATTTGCCGCTGTGAAAATATCACCGAGGGTGAGATTCTGGCAGAAATTCACGCGCCTTTGCCAGCACGCACTTATGACGCGATTAAACGGCGAACCTGGTGCGGAACAGGCCGCTGTCAGGCGGGTTTTGATACCCCGCGCGTAGTGCAGCTATTGGCGCATGAATTAGGTGTCTCTCCTTTAGAGATTACCAAAAAAGGTCCTGGCTCTGAATTCCTGTTCCGGGCTACCAAAGAGGTGGAGGGTTAAGATGGCAATCAAAGACCTTTATGATGTAGTGGTAATTGGCAGCGGACCAGGTGGATTGGCTGCCGCAATCTCTGCCAAAAAAGCCGGTGCAGACGACGTGTTGATTATTGAGCGCGACGTTGAGCTGGGCGGTATCCTGCTGCAGTGTATTCACAATGGATTTGGCGTAGAAATCTTCAAAGAAGATTTACCTGGCCCAGGATACGCGCAGCGATTTATCAATGACACGTTGGCGTTGGGGGTTGAGACCATGATGGATACCATGGTTTTGGATGTTACCCCACACCGCCAGATTTATGTTTCCAGCAAAACTTATGGTTTTAAGGTTATTCAAGCGCGCGCGATTGTGCTGGCAATGGGTTGCCGGGAACGCACCCGTTCGCAAATCCGCCTGCCAGGGACGCGACCGTCTGGTGTGTATACAGCTGGAACGGCACAGCGCTTTACTAATGTGGAAGGCTTTATGCCCGGAAAGAATTTTGTCATTCTGGGTTCAGGGGATATTGGCATGATTATGGCGCGCCGCTTAACTTTTGAAGGGGCAAAAGTAGAACGCGTGCTGGAGATTATGCCCTTCCTCACCGGGTTGACCCGCAACTATGTGCAGTGCCTGCTGGATTATGACATTCCCCTGCAGCTGCAACACACAGTGAAGCGCATTATCGGCAACGACCTGCAAGAAACAGTCTTGTTTAGTGGCACCATTAAAGACAATATCCGTTACGGGTATCCACAAGCCAGCGATGATGAAGTAATTGAAGCAGCCAAAGCCGCCCAGGCGCATGAGTTTATCATCGCCATGCCCGATGGCTACGACACACCGGTGGAACAACGCGGCACAAACCTCTCCGGCGGGCAAAAGCAGCGCATTGCTATCGCCCGCGCCTTGCTGGTAAAACCACGCATTCTGATTTTGGATGACAGCACCAGCGCGGTGGACGTGGACACAGAAGTCCACATCCAGAATGCCCTGGAAGAATTAATGCGCGGCCGCACCAGCTTTGTGATTGCTCAACGTATCAGTACTGTATTGAACGCGGACCGCATTATTGTTATGGAAAACGGCCAGATCGCCGCGATCGGCACCCATGCGGAATTATTAGCAAACAGCCCGATTTATCGTGAAATTTTTGACTCTCAATTAGGGAGTGGAGGCAACAACAATGAGCACTAACAACCAATCATCCCGTACCCAGGATACTCCCAGGCGCGGTCCCGGCGGTCCCGGCGGCCCTGGCGGACCCGGCAGCCATATGGCCGGTTTGCAGAAGCCAAAAGACGCGCGAATTGCCATGCGGCGCCTGCTGGCGTATCTGGCTCCTCACCGCGCGGGGCTCATCCTGGTAGTTGTGTTAACCGTTTTCTATACTGCCTTTTCCCTGGTTGGACCTTACCTGATGGGTGTGGCCATTGACCAATTCATTGGAAAATCAGACCTGCCAGGCCTTGGCCGGACCGTGTTAATTATGCTGGGAGCCTACTCAATCGCATGGATAGCACAGGTTTTTGCCGATTTCATCATGGCCAGCATTTCGCAAAAATCCTTGCAAAAAATACGCGAGGACCTATTCAGACATTTGCAAACCCTGGAGCTGCACTTTTTTGACCAGAACCAGCACGGCGAATTGATGAGCCGCCTGACCAATGACATCGACGCCATCAACCGCGCCGTCTCGCAGAATGTGACCCAGCTCATCTCCAACGTGCTGACTGTATTAGGAATTGTGATTATGATGCTGGTGCTTAATATATGGCTGGCGCTGGCCGCGTTACTGGTCATTCCAATGATCATGCTGATCACAACCCAAATTGCCTCCAAAACCCGCAGCGGTTACCGCGACTTGCAAAAGGGCTTGGGCGACCTGAACGCCACCGTTGAAGAAACCATTAGCGGACAGCGAGTAGTTACCGCGTTTGGCCGCAGCGAAAGTGTGCGCACAATCTTTAATGATAAGAATGAAGCCCTTTACAAAGCCTCTGTTAAAGCCAACACCCTGGCTTTCATGATGATGCCGATTACTGGTGTTATGGGCAACCTGGCCATCGCCATTTTAGCCAGCCTGGGTGGTGTGCTTGCCATCAACGGCCTGGTGACTGTGGGTACAATTGCCGCATTCATCAACTACACTCAGCGCTTTATGCAGCCCATACGAAGCATGGCCAACCTCTATAATACTGTTCAGGCCGCCCTGGCTGGCGCGGAGCGTGTTTTTGACATTCTTGACCGCCAGCCCGAGTTAATGGATTCGGCAGGCGCGCAAGCCCTTGAGCAAATTAAGGGTGACGTGTTGTTTGAAAACGTGAACTTCCATTATGTTGAAGGGGTTCCGGTCATCAAGAATATGTCTCTGCATGCCAACCCCGGCCAGACCATCGCCCTGGTTGGCCCCACCGGTGCGGGCAAGACAACCATTGTCAACCTGCTTACCCGTTTTTATGATATTCAATCTGGAAAAATTCAAATTGACGGCAAGGATATTTGCAAAGTTCAAAAAGACAGCCTGCGCCGCCAGCTGGGCATCGTGCTGCAAGACACCTACCTCTTCACCGGCACTGTGATGGAAAACATCCGCTATGGCCGGCTGGAAGCCACTGATGAAGAAGTGATCGAGGCTGCCCGCATGGCCAGCGCTCATTCCTTTATTCACCGCTTGCCGTTGGGCTACCAGACTGAGCTCAGCGAGCGCGGCAGCAACCTCAGCCAGGGGCAGCGCCAGCTGCTGGCCATTGCCCGCGCTATTCTGGCCGACCCGGCCATTCTGGTATTGGATGAAGCGACCAGTTCAGTCGACACCCGCACCGAGGCTAAGATTCAAAAAGGCCTGCTGGAATTAATGAAAGGCCGTACCAGCTTCGTCATCGCCCACCGCCTCAGCACCATCCGCGAAGCCGACCAGGTGCTGGTGATCAAAGACGGCGAAATTATCGAGCGCGGCAGTCACAATGAGCTCCTCGACCTGGGCGGATTTTACAACCACCTCTACATGAGCCAGTTCAAAGGCCAGGTAGCCGTCTAAGCCGCAAATGAATTGAAACAGAAAGAGCCTGCTGGCTTCAGCAGGCTCGATTTTTATGGATGGCTGTGATCCATTTACGAACAAGTTTGTTATGCGCGTGGTGTTGCGGGCGGATTTATCCAGCTTCACCATTGAAAACCGATTTGCTCCCGCGCGCAAAAACGAATCGGGCTAATCCTTCTTTTCTTCCTCATCCGGCCACCTGAAATTGACCACCTGGTTGTAGTTTAAAACCCGCGGCAAGACGCCATCAAAATGCAGCGTGGTGATCGACGCGGTAAAGGTCAGCAGGCGGTGAAAATCTTTCAGCGTCATATTAAGGTAATGCGCAGTTACCAGCCGCACCACATCCCCGTGGGTGAAGCATGCCACTACATCCTTTTCACCATATTCAGCTGCCAGCTTTTCAATCTCCGCCACAGCACGCTGCTGCACCTCCACCAGCGTTTCACCTTCGGGGAAGCGTACCGCTTGCGGATCTTCATGCACCTGTTTCCACAAGGGGTCTGCCTTCAGATCTTCATAGGTCACCCCTTGCCATTTTCCAAAATCGACCTCATTCAACCCCGCGCTGACCTGTACTTCCAACCCCTTGGCTCGCGCCAGGGGTTGGGCAGTCTCGACCGCGCGTT
>Ga0351902_1121_pt1 | contig 13911 bp, 9 predicted proteins | sample BONcelHT113001D5_FD_205828 | JGI IMG/M metagenome (GOLD analysis project Ga0351902, IMG submission 205828) | Enriched cells from coal bed in the Powder River Basin, Montana, United States - BONCAT cells T11 rep1 HSBNCT.T11.300.1.D5 ...
CATCGAATCGCTAAAGCATTGCGCCTTTCAGGCCGAACCTCGACTGGCACCTGATAAGTAGCACCACCTACACGACGGCTCTTAACTTCTACCCTAGGCCGAACATTCTCCATCGCTCCTTCGAAAATTGCGATAGGATCCTGATCAGGAATCTTAGCGTCAATTATTTCGATCGCCTCATAAAAAAGTCGGCGAGCAATAGATTTTTTTCCGTCACCCATCAGGCCATTGGTAAATTTTGCCACCAAGACTGAATTAAATTTTGGGTCCGGAGCAACTGGTCTTTTATCTAAAAGTTTTTTTCTTGGCATACTCTAACTCATCACTAATCATGAACAATAATTATTTAGGACGTTTAGCTCCGTACTTTGAGCGACCCTGACGGCGATCATTCACCCCAAGCGTATCCAAAGTACCCCGGATAATGTGATAGCGAACACCAGGAAGATCTTTTACACGCCCACCCCGGATAAGCACCACAGAATGCTCCTGCAAATTGTGGCCGATACCAGGTATATAGGATGTCACTTCAATCCCGTTTGTCAGCCGCACCCTTGCAACTTTCCGTAACGCCGAGTTTGGCTTCTTGGGGGTGGTGGTATACACACGAACGCAAACACCCCGCTTTTGAGGACAATTCTGCAGAGCGGGAGTATTTGACCGCTTTGCAACTTTCTTCCGTCCGCTCCTGACGAGTTGATTAATAGTGGGCATAAAAGGCAACTCCTTTAAAAAAACAATCAGCTCCCTTCGACAAGAAGGGGTAAGCATAAAAAAAGAATTTTTAGTCGAAAATACGGCAAAGGTCAAGCTATATCTTTGCTAATTATCTTTATGAAGCCGATAACGCTTAAGACCCGTTCCAGCAGAAATCAATCTTCCCATAATTACGTTTTCTTTCAAGCCTGACAAATCGTCTATTTTTCCTGCCATAGCCGCGTTTGTAAGGACTTTTGTGGTCTCCTGGAAAGAAGCTGCAGATATAAAAGAATCAGTCGATAGGGAAGCTTTGGTCACCCCTAAAAGCAATGGTTCGGCAGCAGCCGGTTGTAAATTCTCACGTAACAACTGTTCATTTTCCTCCTGAAATTTCCACCACTCAACTTGCTGGTCAAGCATAAACTTAGAGTCGCCAGCATCCGTTATTCGTATACGTTTCAACATTTGACGGACAATGGTTTCAATGTGTTTATCGTTGATTTTAACTCCCTGCAACCGATACACTTCCTGAATTTCGTTCACTAGGAACCGGGCAAGTGCTTCAGCACCCTTCACACGGAGAATATCATTGGGGAGCCTAATCCCTTCCATCAAAGGGTCACCAGCCTCAACACGATCATTCTCGTGCACAGTTATATGTTTAGATTTAGCGATCAGGTATTCTTTTGGTTCTCCAATTTCAGGTGTAACAATAACTCTTCGTTTTCCTTTCAAATCTTTACCGAAGCTTACCCGGCCATCAATTTCAGATATGATAGCTTGCTCCTTTGGTTTTCTTACTTCAAAAAGCTCAGCTACACGAGGAAGACCTCCGGTAATATCTTTGGTCTTAGTCGTTTCTCGTGGAATTTTAGCTATGACTGTACCTGGTGTAATTATATCATGCTCACTAACATTAATGATAGAACCGACAGGTAGGGGATATCGAGCTGCCAGGTCACCATCTGGCAATTTCAACGTTCTCCCTCGGTCATCCTTAATAGAAATCCTGGGATTCATCTGTTTGGTTGAACTTAACGGTGTAATGACTTTACTAGCTTTTCCTGTAATTTGATCGACTCGTTCTTGCATAGAGTCACCCTCAACAACATCACCGTATTTAACTTTACCACCTGCTTCAGCAACAATAGGGATTGAAAAAGCATCCCAATCGGCAATCACAGTGCCGGGTTCCACGAAATTACCGTCGCTGATCCTCAAAGTTGCTCCATAAGGGACTGGAAATCGTTCTCTGCTCACACCTTGGTCATCGAGAACGGTAATTTCTGCGTTACGGTTCATAACAACTTCAAAACCTTCACTGTTTTTTACCGAATGTAATTTATTATAACGAATCTGTCCTCCACGTTGCGTTCTAACCTCAGCCTGTTCGACCGATCCACGTGCAGTACCACCAATATGAAAAGTTCTCATGGTCAACTGTGTACCAGGCTCGCCAATAGATTGTGCCGCAATAATACCTACCGCTTCACCAATATTAACCATGTGTCCCCTGCCAAGGTCACGTCCATAACACATAGCACAAACGCCTCGTTTGGCTTCACAGGTCAATACCGATCTGATTTGCACACGATCAATACCGGCAGCTTCAATGGCTTCAACGCTGTCCTCGGTAATTTCATCGTCCATCTCAACGAGAACTTCTCCAGTGTGAGGATCGACTACATCTTCTAATGCAACTCGTCCCAATATTCGCTCACCTATACGTACGATTACCTCACCTCCCTCAATCAAAGGCTCGGCCAGTGTTCCACGCATGGTGCCACAATTTTTCATGACAATAGTAGAATCTTGAGCAACATCAACTAGGCGCCTAGTCAGATAACCTGAATTCGCTGTCTTTAACGCCGTATCGGCCAAACCTTTCCGTGCACCATGGGTAGAAATAAAATATTCTAAGACACTGAGACCTTCTCGAAAATTTGCCTTGATCGGCGTTTCAATAATTTCGCCTGAAGGTTTGGCCATAAGTCCACGCATACCCGCAAGCTGCCTGATTTGATCCTTAGAACCTCTAGCACCAGAGTCAGCCATGATGTACACGGAATTAAAACTCTTAATTTCTTGAATTTTACCGAATTTATCTGGCACAAATTGGACCGCCATCTCATCCATCATTTCTTTGGTGATTTTATCGGTTGCCTTAGACCAAATATCAATAATCTTATTATATTTCTCACCATCGGTTATTAATCCATCAGAATACTGTTGATCAACATCAGCCGCTTCTTGCTCAGCATCTTCAACAAATTCCTCTTTTCTTACCGGAATCTTCATATCATTGATGCAAATAGAAATTCCAGCCCGCGTTGCATATTCATACCCAAGATCTTTCAACCTATCTGCCAGAATGACGGTCTCTTTAGTTCCTCCATGGCGGTAAGTATAGTCAATCAAAAAAGCCAACTCCTTTTTCGACAACTCTTTATTGACCAGTGAATAAGGAACGACAGCCGGCAATAATTCACCAACAAGCATTCTGCCGATAGTGGTGTCAACAAGAGTCCCGTTAATGCGAATCTTTACCCTGGCCTGCATGTGCGCGGCACCATGGTCGTAGGCAATCCTAGCCTCGACTGTTGAACCAAAAACAGCACCTTCACCAATAACATCAGAGCGCTCACGGGTCATATAATACAATCCGAGAACAATATCCTGACTGGGTATGATAATTGGCCCACCATTGGCTGGAGAGAGGATATTGTTGGTGGACATCATCAACACCCGCGCCTCAACTTGGGCTTCCACGGATAGGGGCACATGTACCGCCATCTGGTCACCATCAAAGTCGGCATTAAAAGCTGCGCATACCAAAGGATGCAGCTGGATAGCCTTGCCTTCAATCAAAACGACTTCAAAGGCTTGCATACCCAACCTGTGAAGAGTTGGCGCCCGGTTTAATATGACAGGATACTCCTGAACAATATCATCAAGGACATCCCACACTTCTTTGCTGCCTTTCTCGACCATCTTACGTGCACTCTTGATGGTTGTGACAAAACCTTTATGCTCAAGTTTGTTGTAGATGAATGGCTTGAACAACTCGAGTGCCATTTTTTTCGGTAATCCACATTGGTGCAACCGCAGATGTGGACCGACTACAATAACGGAACGACCGGAATAATCGACACGTTTACCTAACAAGTTTTGCCTAAACCGGCCCTGTTTGCCTTTAAGCATATCCGAGAGCGACTTCAGTGGTCTCTTGTTAGGACCCGTGATGGTGCGTCCACGACGGCCATTATCAAACAGTACATCGACTGCTTCCTGCAGCATACGTTTTTCATTGCGAATGATAATATCGGGAGCATCGAGTTCCAGTAACCTTTTCAACCGGTTATTACGATTAATAACCCGCCGGTAGAGATCGTTCAGGTCGGAAGTAGCGAAACGACCGCCTTCGAGGGGGACAAGTGGTCGCAAATCGGGTGGTAATACTGGAATAACTTCAAGAATCATCCACTCTGGACGGTTACCAGAATCTCGAAAAGCCTCGACAACGTTCAATCTTTTTCCATATTTTTGACGTTTTGTAACAGAACCGGTTTCCTTCATTTCTTTACGAAGGATAGTGGAGAGTTCCTTCAGGTCGAGTCCCATTAACATCTCGCGGATAGCTTCAGCCCCAATTCCCACACGAAATTTACCAGGATTTTCTTCCAAAGCGGTTCTATACTGGTCCTCAGTAAGAAGAGAACCGACAGGTAAATCTTCTACCTTGGAAGAGACAACCGCATACGATTCAAAATAAAGAATACGTTCTAATTGCTTCAGGGTCATATCAAGAATGGCCCCAATTTTTGAAGGTAAGCTTTTAAGAAACCAGATATGAGCAACCGGAGCAGCAAGTTCGATATGACCAAGCCGTTCCCTGCGAACCTTGGATTGAATAACTTCAACCCCACACTTTTCGCAGACGACACCACGGTGTTTCATCCGCTTGTACTTCCCGCAGTTGCATTCGTAATCCTTTACAGGCCCAAAAATCTTTGCGCAGAAAAGTCCGTCACGCTCAGGTTTGAACGTTCGATAGTTAATGGTTTCAGGTTTTTTCACTTCTCCATGCGACCACTCCCTGATTTTTTCTGGCGAGGCTAACGAAATTTTTACTTTGTTAAAACTAACGGGACCTTTCGGTTTTGCAAAGAAGCTAAAAAGTTCTTCCACGAAATCACCTATTCTATTTCAAATCAATCGGTTAAAACGGCCGAAACAATGGTTTCTTTAAAATTCATCCCTGGCACATCAATACCGCACGAATTATTCTTGCAGTTCAATATTCAGGCAAAGCCCTTTCAACTCTTTGACGAGCACATGGAACGATTCTGGCAACCCTGTTTCAAGGAAATTGTTGCCTTTGACGATCTTTTCGTACATCGTCGTCCGTCCTTCAACATCATCAGATTTGACTGTTAAAAATTCTTTAAGAGTATAAGCTGCGCCGTAAGCCTCCATGGCCCAAACCTCCATCTCGCCCAATCGTTGTCCGCCGAATTGCGCTTTTCCGCCCAAAGGCTGTTGGGTTACTAGAGAATAGGGTCCGGTTGAACGCGCATGTATCTTGTTGTCTACAAGGTGATGGAGTTTAAGCATATACATGACGCCGACTGTGACTTGATTATCGAAAGACTCACCTGTCAATCCGTCGTATAAAGTTGACTGCCCAACCTCATCAACCCCAGCATCAACCAGCAATTGTCTAATTTCTGATTCAGACGCACCGTCAAAAACCGGGGTGGCGACATGGAGACCATGTCCATATTTACGCATCTGGTCAAATAGTGCCTCATCGGTGAGGCCATCAGTCAATTGCCTATATTCATCTTTAGAATAAAATTTCTGCAAACGCTGCTTCAACCCTTCAATTTCCTTCTGCTTGGCTAAAGTTGCAACTTGTTGGCCAAGCTTCTTGGCGGCAAAGCCAAGATGGCACTCTAAGACCTGTCCGACATTCATACGTGAAGGGACACCAAGCGGGTTAAGCACGATGTCAACTGTTGTCCCGTCTGCAAAGAAAGGCATATCCTCCTCTGGTAACAATCGAGAGACAACACCCTTGTTACCATGACGACCAGCCATCTTGTCACCGACAGAAAGCTTGCGTTTAGTTGCAACATAAATTTTGACCATTTTTACAACACCCGGCGGTAGGTCATCGCCCTTTTCCATCCTTTCTACTATCCCTTGATACCGTCCTCGAACGACACCGGCCTGACTGTTATAACGGGAAAAAATAGCTTCAATCTCGTCAGCATATTTTGTTTTTTCGGCGAAATCTAATTCACGCAATTCTGAAAAACTAATCTGGTCGACAATTTTACAAGTCAATTGTTTGCCAAGTTTAAGGATAACTTTGCCCTTTTTATCTTTGATATCAGACTTTGCTGTTCGACCTTCTAATAATGCTGCTAAAGATTTCCGCACACTCTTCTTTAAACTTTTCAATTCATCATCCATGTCACGATTGAGACGTTCAATCTCAATTTCCTCAATCATGAGGGTGCGCTCATCTTTATCCACACCTTTTCTGGAAAACACTTTAGCGTCTATAATCACCCCTTCGATACCAGGCGGCACCCGCAAGGAGGAATCTTTTACATCACCCGCTTTCTCACCGAAAATTGCTCTTAGCAATTTTTCTTCCGGAGAAAGCATACTTTCACCTTTCGGGGTCACTTTGCCAACCAACATGTCGCCAGCACGGACTTCCGCACCAATGCGAACAATCCCAGACTCATCAAGATTGCGAAGTCCTTCCTCTCCGACATTGGGGATATCGCGGGTGATCTCCTCTTTTCCCAGTTTTGTGTCACGCGCCATTGTTTCAAAAATTTCGACGTGCACGGATGTAAAGGTGTCCTCCTTCAACAACCGCTCGTTAATGAGAATAGAATCTTCAAAATTATATCCCCGCCAAGGCATAAAAGCGATGGTCACATTTTTTCCCAAAGCAAGTTCTCCGGCCTCTGTCGAAGGGCCATCAGCTAGCACCGAACCTTTGACGACTCTATCACCCGGCAAAACTAATGCTTTCTGGTTAAAACAGGTGTTTTGATTAGATTTCTTATATTTTGAAAGTCGATAAACACCAATCCCCGTATCAAATCCATCTACTCCAGGTTCATCATATCGAACGACAATACGGTTGGCATCGGACTCTTCGACAACACCCTCACCTCCGGCAAGAAGACAAGCACCAGAATCTCGAGCCACATATTTTTCCACACCAGTGCCGACCAATGGAGAGAGAGTCTTAAGGAGTGGCACAGCCTGGCGTTGCATGTTGGAACCCATCAATGCACGGTTTGCATCATCATTTTCAAGAAAAGGAATCAAAGAAGCAGCAATAGAAACCATTTGATTAGGTGCGACATCCATCATAGTGACGTCATCGGATGGCACCATGGAAACCTCGCTTTCATGTCGTACGATCAGATAGTCATCGACAATCCGACCTGATACAATCGGAACTTTTGCAGGTGCAATGATATGATCTTCTTCCTGCGAGGCAGATAGATATTTGTAATTATCGGACACCATCCTTTCCTTTACATATCGGTAAGGCGTTTCAATAAATCCATAAGGATTAACTTTCGCATAAGTAGCGAGGGAAACAATAAGACCAATGTTTGGTCCTTCTGGTGTCTCAACCGGACAAATTCTTCCGTAATGTGTGGGATGAACGTCTCTCACCTCAAACCCTGCACGCTCTCGCGAAAGGCCTCCAGGGCCGAGCGCTGATAAACGACGTTTATGAGTCACTTCAGAAAGCGGGTTGGTCTGATCCATGAATTGTGACAATTGACTAGTTCCGAAGAACTCTTTGATAGCTGAAGTCACCGGCTTGGGATTAACCAGATCATGAGGCATCAGTGTCTCGATTTCCTGCAATGTCATCCTTTCTTTGATAGCGCGTTCCATACGAACGAGCCCCATGCGGAATTGATTTTCACAAAGTTCACCAACAGTTCTGACCCTACGGTTCCCAAGATGATCTATGTCGTCACCATCTTTCAACTCATCTTTAATCCTAACTAAATGTTTGACGCTTTTAACAATATCCTCTTTTGTTAAAGTACGAACTTCAATAGGAGTACTTACCCCGAGCTTGGTATTAATTTTGTATCTACCAACTTCGGAAAGATCATAGGTCGTGCCGTTGAAAAACAAATTATCAAAGAAAGTCTTGGCAACTTCAAAAGTGGGCGGACTAGATGGCCTTAATCGGCGATAAATCTCGATCAATGCTTCTTCATGATCTTTGATTTTGTCTATCAGTAATGTTTTCCTAAAGGATTCGCTAAAATTCACCCCATCAATAAATAATAGCGAAAAAGAATTAACACCAGATCCGGCTAGCGTCTGCAATGTTGCAGGAGTCATGACGTCATTACATTTAGCTATAATTTCACCATTTTGCTCATTCACTATGTCTTTGGCGAAAAAACGACCATAAAGTTCTTCGAGATCAACTGCTAAAGAAGACACACCTAAACTTTCAATTTTTTTGGCAAGAGTCTTCGTTACTTTCTTTCCTTTTTTAGCAATAACAGAGCCATCTGCCGGACTGATAATATCTTGAGTAAGTCGCTGATTAGCAAAAGTAACAGGATTAAAAGCAATTGAATACTTTTCACCATCAAAAAAAACGGAGTCAGAATGATAAAACTCATTAAGCAACTCTGCTTCATTATATCCTAAGGCTTTTAACAAGACACTGACAGGAAGTTTTCGGCGGCGATCAATTCGCACATAGAGAATATCTTTAATATCAAATTCGAAATCAAGCCATGATCCTCGTACTGGTATAATTCGAGCTGAATATAATCTTTTGCCAGAAGCATGAGATTTTCCATGATCATGGGTGTAAAAAAGACCTGGAGAACGTTGCAGTTGATTAACCACAACACGCTCAGTGCCATTAACAACAAAGACTCCATCTTGCGTCATTATCGGCAAAGCACCAAGAAAAACTTCCTGTTCTTTAATATCTCTAACAGATTGCACTTTTGTTTCGTCATCCACATCAAAAGTAATCAATCTGACAGTTATTTTGAGAGGAGCTTCAAAAGTCATACCTCTTTCGATACATTCTGCTACAGTATATTTCGGCTCACCAAAAGAATATCGGACGAACTCCAGCGAACATTGGCCATTAAAATCGGCAATAGGGAAAATGCTCTGAAAGATAGATTGCAATCCATGATCCTTGCGTAACTCTGGTGCAATTTTTCTTTGCAGAAAGTGCTCGTAAGATTCCCGCTGCATGGCGATAAGATGTGGCGGTTCTATTATCTGGTTTGTTTTAGCAAAACTCTTACGTACTCTATTCATAGTCCCCTCAAAACTTTCCGCTTATTTCAGGTTAAAATAAATATCTAATCGAAATTACGATAAAATATCGTCTCGGCGTCAACCTGTAAAATAATATATAGCTACAAACACAGTAACGCTACAGAGCATCAAGCCCTATAGCGTTACCTGAATGATGTTTTGCCTTCGAGAAAAAACTTCTCGATAGTGCAAGTAAAAAATACTATTTGATTTCTACGCTTCCACCAGCACTTTCAATCTGTGCTTTTATTGCTGCAGCTTCATCTTTGCTAACAGCTTCTTTGATAGGTGCGGGTACTCCCTCGACAAGGTCCTTAGCTTCTTTCAACCCAAGAGCAGTAATGGCACGAACTTCTTTAATAACCTTAATCTTCTGGTCACCAGAACTAGTAAGAATAACATCAAATTCGGTTTGTTCTTCAGCGACAGCGCCCCCATCTGCAGGACCAGCAACAGCTACAGCTACAGGAGCAGCAGCAGAAACACCAAATTTTTCTTCTAACTCTTTGATAAGTTCAGAAAGCTCTAAAACTGTCATATTTGCTATAAATTCAATTACATCTTGTTTTGTTACAGCCATCTTCATTCCTCCTGGAGGGATTAATAAATATAAAATCTTCTGCTAGAATAACTGCAGATATTATTTCTCTAATTTTCTTTCTGCTCTTTTATTGCCGTTAAGGCATATAGGAGTTTCTGAGGTACTGCACTCAGAACTCGTACAAAGCTAGTCGGTACGGCATTCATTGTTCCAAGTAACTTGGCGAGAAGTTCTTCTCTGCTAGGAAGTTTGGAAAGAGAAACAACATCTTCCACACTTAAAACCTTCCCATCAAGAACTGCAGAACGAATGATAAACGCATTGAATTCACTTGCAAATGTTGCTAATGCCTTTGCTGGGCCAACGGGTTCCTTAAAACCTACAGCAACCGCAGTGGTACCGTTAAAAGAGTCGCTAAGCCCTTCGCAGGGAGTCCCTTTGACTGCAAGTCGCAACAAAGTGTTTTTAGCAACTTGAATTTGAGCGTCGTTTTCCCGAAGATTTTTGCGAAGCTTCTCCAGTTCCGTCACTTTAAGCCCGCGGTAATCAGCGACAACAGCAAACTTAGCCTTGGTAAAGGCCTCGTTAAGTGCACTGATGACATCTATCTTCTGATCGCGATTCAACGTTGATACCTCCTTACTTGTGTTACGGGACTGTCAAAAAGAGCAAAAATGGAGGAGTGAAGATACTGACCGGTAAAATTATCTATCGTTTACCGGTTCGGCCTCGGCAGGTAGCATTTGATTGTTAAGCAATGCTATTAAACTTCAGTACCCGCTGTCTTTGACCTTCCCTTAAAATTTTAATTTAAAGATCTATCGTTTGTAACGATATTACAAGGCACAACTCTTATAACTTATATTTCCTATGCTTTAAGAAGACCACGAACTTGTAAAGGATCAATTTTTAAACCAGGTCCCATGGTACTAGAAACAGAAATAGCTTTCAAATATATCCCTTTGCTCGTAGATGGTTTGAGCTGGATAAGCTTATCTATAAAAGTTAAAATGTTTTCAGCGAGTTTCTCGATTCCAAAAGAATGCTTACCCATGACGGCATGCACTATTCCTGCCTTATCAACCCGGAAGTCCACCTTTCCTTTTTTTATTTCATTAACAACTCGTTCAATATCAAAAGTAACTGTACCTAATTTAGCGTTAGGCATGAGATTTCGTGGCCCGAGTATTCTGCCTATTTTTCCAACTTCACCCATCATGTCGGGTGTGGCTATAGTTTTATCAAATTCAAGCCAACCACCTTTTATTTTCTCCATCAACTCATCAGAGCCAGCAAAATCTGCTCCTGCAGCTAAGGCTTCCTTTTCTTTTTCACCTTTGGCAAAAACAAGAACCCGGGCTGTTTTTCCTGTTCCATTTGGCAGAATAACACTCGAACGAACCATCTGGTCAGCATGACGAGGATCGACTCCTAAGCGAACTGCTACATCAACGGATTCGTCAAATTTAGCATATTTTACTTTAAGAACATGTCCAAGCCCTTCTGACAAGTCATACATTACTTTCGTATCAACAGCACTCACAGCATTTTTGTAATTTTTTCCACGTTTAGGCATAATTACCTCTCTTGATTCTCCCTGATGCAGTGTGGCATGCACAGGTATAGCGAATATAAAGGAACTACTTAATTACCGTAATTCCACAACTCCGAGCCGTACCCTCTATAATCCGAATCGCATGATCTATATCATACGCATTCAGATCAGGCATTTTTGTTTCAGCGATTTCTCTAATCTTAGCCAGATCAAGCTCTGCGACACGTTCTTTCTTAGGATTACTGGAACCGCTTTTCAATCCAGCTGCTTTTTTTAGTAGCACAGAAGCAGGAGGTGTCTTGGTAATAAAAGTATAAGAACGATCTGAGTATACGGTGATAACAACGGGAATAATTGTATCACCTATTGATTGTGTCTGAGCATTAAAAGATTTGCAGAAATCCATAATGTTTACCCCATGTTGCCCAAGAGCTGGACCTACTGGAGGAGATGGATTTGCCTTTCCGGCTGGTATCTGTAACTTTATGAAAGCTTGAATTTTTTTTGCCATAATTTAATCCTTTACAATAATACCGGAAGGTTAATTTTTGCTCACCTGGATATATTCAAGTTCAACGGGAGTTGATCGGCCAAAAATTGAAACCGTAACTCTAACCCGTCCTTTATCCGGATATACTTCTTCAACAATGCCTTGAAAATTAGCGAAAGGTCCGTCAGTGACCCGAACTGGATCACCCTCTACAAATATCACTTTAGGCTTAGGTTTATTTGCACCCTCTTCTATCCGGCCTAAAATTTTCAGCGCTTCTTTTTCAGTGAGAGATGGAATTTTTTTATAAATATCTTTATCTGTTCCGGCTTGACTCATATTGATACCTACGAAACCGGTTACTCTTGGTGTTTCTTGAACTGTGTGCCAAGAGTATTCATTCATTTCCATGTTGATTAAAATATAACCTGGAAAAAATTTTCTTTCTGATGTCTTTCTAGCCCCTTTCACCATTTCTACGACCTGTTCGGTAGGAACGAGAATCTCACCAAAATATTCTTCATGGCCAGCTAACTTAACGCGCTCCTCAATGGTAACCTTTACTTTATTTTCAAATCCTGTGTGTGTATGAACAATATACCAATTTTTTGCCATGAGATTAGTCCAGTGTTTCAATATCAATGGAGAACCGCTGATACTAATTTGCCAATAAGAAGATCAATTGAACCCAGATATAAAGAAAGAACTACCACCAAAAGGATAACAAACGCCGTCAATCCTATTGTGGTTTTCCTCTCAGGCCATACGATCTTACGGAATTCAGATTGGACCTCCAGCATAAATTCACGCATGCCAGATATGGATAAGTAGGATTTTGCTTCCAGATCAACAGACTCTTTCTTGGTATCCATTCCAGCCTTACCAGTCCGAATTGTTTTTTTTATCGACATTATATTGCTGAAAATCTCAATTAATCACATCACAGTGAACACGTAGTAATGGCAGGCCAGGAGGGATTCGAACCCCCAACCCCCGGATTTGGAGTCCGGTGCTCTACCATTCGAGCTACTGGCCTGTCTATTTGGTTTCTTTATGCTGGGTATGCGCTTTACAAAAAGGGCAATACTTCTTAAGCTCAAGTTTATGAGGTACAGTTTTCTTGTTCTTTGTTGTAGTGTAATTTCGCTGCTTACAATCTTGACAAGCTAACGTTATATTATCTCTCATATTTAGCTCTGCTAGAGTGACTACAGCCGGGTAAAGCCCGGCTGCTCATCTCATCTCAATGATATCCCTACTACAGGAAGAAGGGATAACGATTATTCGATTATTTCGCTGACCACACCAGCACCAACAGTACGGCCACCTTCGCGTATAGCAAAGCGTAGACCAGCCTCCATTGCAATCGGCGTAATCAACTCTCCTAAAATATGGATGTTGTCACCAGGCATAACCATCTCTACACCTTCTTCAAGAGTACAAACACCGGTAACATCAGTAGTTCGAAAATAAAACTGTGGACGGTAACCATTGAAAAATGGGGTATGACGACCACCTTCCTCTTTAGATAAAATATACGCCTCAGCCTTGAATTTCTTATGAGGCTTAATGGAACCAGGTTTGGCTAACACCTGACCCCGAACAACATCTTCACGCTTTATTCCCCGAAGCAATGCACCTATGTTATCACCTGCCTGACCTTCATCAAGCAACTTGCGAAACATCTCAACTCCCGTGCAGGTTGTCTTAGCAGTTGGTCGAATACCTACAATCTCAATCTCATCGCCAACATGAACAACACCCCGTTCAATTCGACCAGTCGCAACAGTTCCACGGCCAGATATTGAGAAAACATCTTCAACAGGCATGAGAAATGGCTTGTCAACGGCACGCTCAGGCTGCGGTATAAAATTATCAACCGCTTCCATTAAGTTCCAAATACACTTAGCCTTCTCTTCATCCTCGGGAAATTCAAGTGCATTTAAGGCCGAGCCCTGAATAATCGGAGTGTCGTCACCAGGAAAATCATACTTATCAAGCAGTTCTCTCAACTCCATCTCAACAAGCTCGATCAATTCAGGATCGTCAACCATATCGCACTTATTAAGAAAAACAACCATCGAAGGAACACCAACCTGACGGGCAAGAAGAATATGCTCACGGGTTTGTGGCATTGGTCCGTCGTTAGCACCTACCACAAGGATGGCACCATCCATCTGGGCTGCACCGGTGATCATATTTTTAATATAGTCAGCATGGCCAGGGCAATCAACATGAGCATAATGCCGCTTTGCTGTTTCGTATTCGACA
>Ga0351902_1122_pt1 | contig 13815 bp, 13 predicted proteins | sample BONcelHT113001D5_FD_205828 | JGI IMG/M metagenome (GOLD analysis project Ga0351902, IMG submission 205828) | Enriched cells from coal bed in the Powder River Basin, Montana, United States - BONCAT cells T11 rep1 HSBNCT.T11.300.1.D5 ...
TTTCAACGGCAACCTGGTATACCTTGCTCTTCAACTGGGAGAGTTGCTGTTGGTCAGATTGTTCGCGATTGAGAGATGCGGTATTTGCCGTGTCCTCATAGACCTTCGGCACGAAAATTTCCCACTGGCCACTCTTCACGTCGACCAGAGCAACCTTGAGTCGGATACGGATTACCTGTGTTTGGTCCGGTATTACACTGCCCACGATGGGGACCCAAGAGACGTTCTTTGTCGCAAGGTCCCTGGTTTCGGTTTCCATCATGCCCCAGTACACGAGAATCCTGTCAATGCCGGCTTTTGCCGCGGCAAGTCTCAGCGCTTTCGCATAGCTTGCATCGGCTTTATTACCCTGCGCGGGCACTCCGGTAAAAACGCTCACCGAGAAGTACTTTTCCATCCTCTCTGTCATCTCTTGCTCAGGGATCATGGCTCCTGACTGAATAAGCAAAAGAGGTTCGCCTTTTCGCAAACTGAGGCGTTCCTTCTTGTCACTTGCGGCAGCGGTGATATCTTGTTCCGTAATCTCTGTTCCCGGGTCAATTCCGAGGACATCGAATTCACTCAACTCCCCTTTGTAGAGCGGGTTATCACCGCCGCGAACAGTAGTGCCTCCGGGATAGTATTCGGAACTGGAAACTGACCTCTGGGTTGCACACCCACTTAGTACGCTTAGTAGTAACAGGGCGAGTACGGTAATCTTTCTCATCTCTTCTCCTTATAGTTATGCTGATACTGACCACCCAAAGACGTAAAACATTTGACAAAAAGTCACGAAGTATCGCCTGGTTGCCTAGGTCTTGAAGAAAGCGAGCAGATCCTCGTTGATCTGGTCCTTGAGGGTCGAGCACATGCCGTGTGGTGCGCCCGGATAGATCTTCAGCACGGCGCCTTTGATGATCTTGGCCGAGAGCAGAGCCGAGGCGCCGATCGGTACGATCTGGTCGTCGTCGCCATGAAGGATCAGTGTCGGCACATCGAATTTTTCGAGATCATTCGTAAAGTCAGTCTCGGAGAAGGCCTTGATACAATCAATGACGCCTTTGAAACCCTCCTGCATCCCCTGAAGCCAGAACGAGTCCCTTTGACCTTGCGAAACCTTGGCGTTCGGCCTGTTGGCGCCGTAAAACGACGTGGCGAGATCCTTGAAAAACTGTGAGCGGTCAGCGAGGACATTGGCGCGAATATCGTCGAAGACCTCGATCGGCAGGCCGCTGGAATTGGCGGCCGTCTTCAGCATCAGCGGCGGCACCGCGCCGATTAACACGGCCTTGGCCACGCGTTTTGTGCCGTGGCGGCCGATATAACGCGCGACTTCTCCGCCGCCGGTGGAGTGCCCGACATGGATGGCGTTCTTCAGGTCGAGAGCTTCGACGAGCATCGCGAGGTCGTCAGCGTAGGTATCCATGTCGTTGCCATCCCATGGTTGGCTCGATCGGCCATGGCCGCGGCGATCATGGGCAATGCAGCGGTATCCACGGGCACCCAGAAACACCATCTGGTCTTCCCAGGCGTCCGCACTCAGCGGCCAACCATGGCTGAAGACGACAGGTTGTCCGCTACCCCAATCCTTATAATAGAGCTTGACGCTACTCAGGTTTTCTTTGCCAACGGTTATGTAATTCATAGTGGAGCTCCTCTTCATCTAACAACAACTCACCTTTCCCAGAAAGCACGACCGAACCCTGTTCTGGGCAATGAAAAAAAGACATATTTTTCAAGGACATGGCATGTAACACGCGCAGGCGTGAGAATCAGCCCACACTATTTCCCCAGAACCTTCTTGGCTTTGCCAACTTTTTCCTGAAGCTGCCCGGCTATTTTTTCGACCTTGCCACGTATCTCCAACCTGGGATTATCGGTAATTTCCCCGGCAACTTCCTTGATCGTACCCTTTGCTTGGTGAAACGTGCCTTCTGCTTTGTCCTTCGTGCTTGATTTCATGGTGTTCATCCTTTAGGACTTCGATTTGACTGCCGGTGATTTGGCGGTAGGCAAGAGCTAACGACCCCTCCTCGACCAGTAGAAACCACCACCGCCGAGGAGAAAAAGTACCAGAATGATTAGAAGTATGGTTAGCATTACTACTCTCCCTTGTCTTTGAATTCTTCCTCTTCCTGGTTATAGAATCAGCATAGGTTGTGCCAAGATTTGAGTTGAAGAAATGGTGCTTTAACACTAAGGAATCATTGGAATTAAAGTCAGAAATACGCTGGGGTAGTGCTGAGCGTTGGGGAAACCATCAACAGCATCTGTCATACTTGACAGAACTGCCACATACGACGACTGACAGAGACCTCTCCCAAGCCTGGGCGCCAGGTCCACTCAGTCGATCATATATTTCACATCCGAGACGCTGGTTGGATACGCCCAGAGCACCTTCTTCAAATCCCGGTTGCTGAGCCCGAACTTCATGGCCATCGCGAAGATGTTGATCGCCTCGCCTGCATTGTAACCAAAGAGGTGGGCACCAAGGATGCTGCCATCTTCCTCTCCGATGATAACCTTGTAGAAGGCATGCTTCTGACCGATTCGACGCGACGAGGGCCAGGCGCCCATGGTGCCGCGGTTGATGCGGAATCGTAGTCCCGATGTCCCGGCCTCATCCTCCATCATGCCGACCTGCGCAAGCGGCGGCTGGGTAAAAACCACGCTCGGGATGCCTTGGTAGTCGGGAATCTGCCGATTGCCGTTCAGGATGTTTTCCGCTGCCAGTGCGGCCTCCATGTCGGCGACCGTCGCCAACTTTGGGCCCGTGCCGCAGGCGTCGCCGATAGCGTAGACGCGGGGGTTGCCGACGCTCTGCAAAAACTCGTTGACGGCGATTCCGTCCGGCGTGCGGTTAACCTCTCCCGCCTCTAGGTCAAGATCGTCCAGGTCCGGTACTCTCCCGGCACAATTAACCACCAGATCCGCCTCGACAGATTGAGCACATCCAGCGCTGCCGCGCACGATGAACGCCCCGCGGCTCCTTTCCACCTGGCAGGCTTCGAACCCGAACGTTATGGTGATGCCACTGTCGCGCGACGCCTCGACCAGCAGGTTCGCGAGTTCGGCGTCGAAGCGCTTCACGATCCGGTTACTACGCTGCAGGACAGTCACTTCCGCGCCGGCGGCACCTGCAACATGGGCGAACTCCATGGCGATATAGCCGCCGCCAATAAACGCAACACGACGTGGCAATTGCCCAAGCTCGAGAAACTCATCACTGTTTACCGTGAATTCCGCACCGGGAAAATCAAGCCTTGTTGTCTTTGACCCTGTCGCGATCACGATATGCTCCGCGCGGACCGTGAGGTCGGGGTCGATTGTCACCTCTTCAGGGGAAATGAAGCGCGCCGTACCGTGTAACTGTTCGATGCCTGCCTTCTGGAAATCCTTTTCGGTGCGCTCGGGTACGGCGTCCGTAAAAGCGGCCTTAGACTGCATCAACGCTGGCCAGTCGATCTGCGCGACCGGCTGAATGCCGATCCCGGACATCTGGTGAGAGAGGTGGGCAACTTCTGCTGCAGCGACCAGGTATTTTTTTGGCTGGCAGCCCCGCATGGCGCAGGTTCCGCCATAGAGACGGTTATCCACCACCGCTACCCGCCGTCCAGCCTTGCGCAAGGCGAGTGCGAGAGTATATCCTGCGGTGCCCGTCCCGATCACCAGTACATCATAGACATTTCCCATGGCAATCCTCCATTTCACCTGTGGTTGGTCCAACTCTCGCAGCATGGCAAGCTGACTTTAGGATCTGCAAACAAATCCCATGGGCATCTTGCATCTCATCTTCAGGCCATCTTTGACCGAACTTCAATCACCAAATCCTCAACGTAGCCCTGCTACGTCTGCGGTTTGACTCAATCAGTTCCGTCAAATCTGACCTGAATCCGAGCGCAATCTTGACCATGTTATTCATTTACAGCTCCTTAGCTCATGTAATTTTTTTTATTGCGTCACGTAACATTGTCGTTACATCATCCCAAATTTGATCAATTCCTTTTTTGAAGACTTCCCATTCATCATCGCTGGTAATCGGTATATTTTGCAGCTTTATCGCAGCCTCATCCCGCTTGAGCTGCAAGGCTTTGATTGCATTGGAATATTCAAGCTTCGCTTCGGGCGTGGCGCTTGTTACCTTGATTTTAAGCTGGTCGATCTGCCTATCCCATTCGACCATCTGGGCAGAGAGTTTTTCGGCATATTCTGTTCGCTTGTCCATGGTAGCAACCTCCGTTTTGTTTGAAAAATTCATCTTTAATCAGTTTTCATCCGGAAACTCCAAAATAGTGGTATCTCCCGTTGGGCTGGGGCTTTCTCGGAGTCTCTCGTACGGCTTCATGGCACAACAGCGACAGCAAGGAAAGCGCCTGAAGCCGGCAGGTTGCCCGATCCGTGTCTCGGGTAGCGACCGATTACGAGAGGCTTCGGGGAAGTTCCAGCCCAGCCCCTGCCGAGACTTTCCATATGAAAACTAATCAATAGTCCCTTTGAGGTTGTGAACCTGCATGACGCCAAAGTGATTGGCCAGGGCGGCCCAAGCTAGGAAGACCACAAATTGGAGACGCTCCAGGCGTTAACACGGGCTCAGAGCGGATCATCGGGGAAGGAAAATATCAGGCCATGGGTGTCCCCGATGAAAGTCGCGGGAAGTATCCGCAAGGTTATCAGGCGAGCTTCCTGGCTTTCGCCCCGCAGGAGGCAGTATAGTTGATACCTGAGGCCGTATGGCGTCAACAACTCATTCTCGGTGTAGCCGCCAGCGACTCCTATCTTCAACTTTGTTGCCGGGACAAAGAACAAATCCCATACCCGTGCGTCCTGCTCCTGATACCCTTGCCGCACATTGTCCTGTGCTGTCCACTGACAACACAAATCCCAGACCCTCTCAGTCATCAGGACTCGGCAACAAAACCCGGCTTCAGCAGCTTCCTCGGTAACATCAATGAATCGAGCTTCGCGCATGGCCTTGTCCCCCTACTCTGAATTTACCAAGTCAAAGGCATATGACAACCTTTTCTTTTTACCATTTTAAAATTAATGAGTTCATGCAGGACAGGTTTTATACTTTTATCAGAGCGGACGCTTGTAACGGTGATCTACCCCCAATCAGACATTTGATAGAAACAAAACGCGTTACCTTCTGTAGCATCTCCGCTCAGCAAGCTACTTTCGGGTGTTAGTTCTTGTTTTAAATTATATCACCATGATAATGTGTTGCAGGTGGCAGACGTTAGCCGTTGTTCACGGACGTCAGCCCGAGCCTCAATCTCGGTTAAAATTCATCAAGAATCATTGTTGGATTGTTGCACCGAAATAAGGCGGGGATAGACTAATTTTAGTCTGTGCGTTGTTTGTAAGTTTGAATTTGTCGAGGGATTGGGATGAAGAAGGAACATTTTTCATTGGGCGAATAAAGCCTCCAGGTCAGTTTTGGGCTGACAGGACGGCTTTTTTTTTCGGCTCCACAGGCCTGCCAGCCCTGCTCTCACTGGTCAAAAATGAGCAAGAACGCCAGAAGAAAGGTAGAGGAAAGTTAAACCGTAATGCGCAAAACAAACAGGACGGAATGCGTGGTGTTCAAGGAGGCGGATCTTCCACTCGAGGTGGTGATCCTGATGGTCGGTGGCATGGCCATGCTGATTACCGGGGTTCTTCTTTTCCCGGTGTCTGACGGAACGCTCCCTTACTATGAAAACGGTTTATATGGATTGCTTTTGATCATATTTTCCCTGCAAATAATAACGCTGGGAAAGACGCCTTTTGGCGACATGCCCAGGTCAAAGCTCTTACTTGCTGTTGGAGTGCTGATTGCGGCAGTGGGTATAGTCACCTGTTTCATCCCGATTTTGATCCGACTTCCCCGCGTGTTGCTGTTTCTCTGTTTTGGTCCGGGAGGTTTTCTGCTGCTTCTGCAGATGTGTTTTGCCAAAGACAAGTTCAGGAGTTGGTCAAAATACGGGGGGATTTTCCGGCATCTGATACTTGGATGCTCCGGTGTCTATGTGCTGTCGATGCTTATCGCACTGCTTCTCTGGAAGCAAAGCCTGCTGACGACCCCCATGACCGCGGTGGCGGTGCTGTTTTTTGGCGTGGCGATCTTCTATCTTGCAGGGGTGCTCCGGAAGATATATCGCACGTATCCGGAGGCGGAAAAACGCCTTGGGGGCCATGTCGAGCTATCCACGAATCAGGCCATGCTCTTGCTGATGGGCGTTTTCATGCTGCTCCTCGGGGGGCTGCTTGTTCCGGTTAGCTTGGGCATGCTTCCATTTTCGGGAAGTGCGCAGCTTGGTCTTCTGATGGTGATTTTCGCGGTTCAGATGCTTGCGTCCGGAAGTACGCCGATAGGCCCCTTTCCCCGTTCATGGCTCGTGATCGGGTTCGGGCTTTTGTTTGCGGCACTGGGAATCGTGTCCTGCATCATTCCGGAAATCCTGGTTCCTGCGTTAACGGTTCTCGTCGGCGTGCTCAACATCCTGGGAGGTGTCATTGCGCTGGCTAAAATGTGGGGTTCCCGCCCCGGGAAAACAAACGAGCCTCGGGAACCGGTACCCTCTGTACTCACAAGGCTTTTTGCGGCACAACTGACCATGAATCTGTTGATGATACTGTTCGGCACGTCGATGCTCATTCCCGGCCTGGTTCCGACACCGATCATCGGCGTGATTCTCGCCGCAAACGGAAGCGTTCTTCTGTACCTTCTGAGCATTTTGGTTGCGCTGGACAAGATGCGGGGCGACGTGAAGAACGCCGCATAAACTCATGGATTAAGGAGGTTCGACATGTTCAAGTTCGAAGACGGAAAGAGCTACAGAATGCCGGCCCATTTTGGCGGAGCGGATTTTGATCCCGACGCGAGGGCCGTCTATAACGACATCGTGTCCTTGGCCTTCAGCTACAAGACCGACGGGGATCGCCTGTACGACTATATACCGGAAGGCTTCGAACTGTTGAGGCCTGAGTTGACGATTTCGTACCAGCAGTGCCGGGAGGTCGAATGGATGGCGGGTTCGAATTACAACCTGGTCACCGTCTCGGCGCCGGTGCGCTTCAACGGCCGACACGACCGGATTGAAGGATCGTTTGCCCTTGTGGTTTGGGAGAACAAGACCACGCCGATACTCACGGGAAACATGATGGGCGTGCCAAAGATTTACGCCGACATCGAAGACCTGCATATTTTCAATAACATCTACCGGACTCGCCTCAGCTACGAATGCAGCACGTTCCTGCGACTGGAAATGACACGGTTTGACCAGATGCCGGATGCGGACGTCAAGGCACTTCACGCAGACGTCAATTCCCTCGGCTGGCGCTATATTCCGAAAGTGGGTGCTCCGGGGGCTGACCTGAGCCAGCCGGTACTCTTCCCCATGCGGAGCGAACCCAACGCCGCCTGGACGGGCACCGGCACCGTCAACTGGACGGAGCTGACCTGGGACCAAAGCCCCACGCAATGGCATATAACCAAAGCGTTGGCGGGGTTGCCTAGTATAAAGATGAATCCTGTCGTGATGACGCAAGGCCGTTCGTGCCTGATGGAGGCGAAGGGACGCGTTCTCAGGTAGCGCGTCGAGCCAGAAAACAAAGACCAGAAAGGAAGCGCGAGATATGAAAGAATACTATGAGAACAAGGTTGCGGTCATCACCGGTGGAGCGTCGGGAATCGGCCTGGCTTTGTGCGAAATGCTTCTCTCTTTCGACGCAAAGGCCGTAGTCTTGGCGGATGTAAACGCCGACAAACTGAAAACGGAAAGCGCAAGGCTCGAGGTCGCCTACCCAGGAAAGGTACTTGGAGTTCTGACCGATGTGACCAAAAAGGAAAGCATTGACGCGTTGATCCGGCAGGCGGCGGCATTCGGGTCCGGGAGAATTGACTTCCTTTTCAACAACGCCGGTGCCGCCTTGATGAAGCCCTTTGACCAAACAACCGAAGCCGATTGGAAGTTTGCGTTCGAGGTGAATTTCTTCAGCGCGCTCCACGGCATCAGGGCGGTGTTGCCGATCATGCGCGTCCAGGGGGGCGGTCATATCGCCAACACGGCCTCCGGCATCGCTTTTTGCCCGATGCCGATCCAGAGCATGTACAGCGCCACAAAGGCCGCGTTAAATGGGCTTACGCTCTCCCTTCGCTCCGAGCTTTGGGACGATAACATACGTCTTTCCACCGTTATCCCTGGGACTGTCGCCACGCCCATGTGGGGTGAAGCCGGCAGTGCCCCTTCCAGCGCCATAACGCCGGAGGAGTCCGCCCGCGGCATTCTGAAGGGCATATCGGAAAACGAGAGAATCGTCCTTGTCACCGACGAGGACCGCCAAGGCGCGACCAACTGTTTCCGCCCCGATGGATGTTCACAATGGGATGAGTATTTTCTAGGTGTCGCGCGGAAAAGAAAGAGCGGACAGACGGGCGCTCTCTATTGACTTATGAGTCGGCGAATTATTGAGCGGATCCAGAATGCGCCGTAAATTCAACCTGCAGATGAACCTGTTCACGACTATAACCCTGAATCTCAGGGATGCGGTGTTTGCCAAAAAGCGGTGGTTTTCGCCGAGCCATTTACGTGTATGTCTCTTTTTTCTGGTGCTCCTTCCGGCCACGGTTTTGGCTCAAACCCTAGAAAACAGCGGCTGATATGTTGACAAAGAGTTGACGCTTGTCATTATGTTCTTATGCAATGGTATTCGATTGTAAACCAGACGGAGCGGCTGAATTAAAAAACCACCGGTTTAATCTCCGGAAAAGGAATACACCATGAAAATTACCTTCCAAGGAGCCACCCAGACCGTCACCGGATCCCAACACATGCTCGAGGTAAACGACAAAAAAATCCTGCTCGACTGCGGCCTGTTCCAAGGCAAGCGTAAGGAGTCCTACGAGCGAAACCGCAGTGAATTGTGTAATGGCGAAACCATCGACTGCCTGGTTCTTTCCCATGCCCACATTGATCACTCGGGTCGTATCCCCTGTCTCGTCAAGAACGGTTTTAACGGTGACATTTTCTGCACATCGGCAACCCGGGACTTGTGTGCCGTTATGCTCATGGACAGCGCCTTTATCCAGGAGAAGGACGTGGAATTCGTCAATCGCCGTCGCCAGAAGAAAGGCCAGCGCCTCTTCGAGCCCCTCTATACCAAGGCCGATGCGGCCAAAGCCATGAAGCAGTTCGTGGGTTTGAGCTACAACCGGAGCCATCAGCTTTTCCCCGGTATCCATCTCACCTTGGTCGATGCAGGTCACATGCTGGGCAGCGCACATGTCATCCTCGACATCGAAGACCAGGAGTCCGGCAGAAAACGGCGCCTTGTGTTCAGCGGCGATATCGGAAGAGCTGATATCCCAATAATTCGTGACCCCGTTCCACTCACCGACGGCACCGACATCCTGATCATGGAGAGCACCTACGGTAACCGTTTGCACCCCGCCTATCCCGAGTCAGAAAAGGAACTGGAGCGCATTATCAATGAAACCGCCAGCCGTGGCGGATCATTGCTGATCCCGGCTTTTGCCGTTGGCCGTACCCAGCAACTTGTCTACGCTCTCCACAAGTTGTGCAACGATGGGCGTATCCCTGATCTTCCGATTTTTGTCGACAGCCCGCTGGCTAGCCGCACTACTGAAATCTTCCGACTCCATCCGGATATCTATGATGACGAAATCCGCGAGTTCTTGCTGTCCGATGATGACAACAACCCTTTCGGCTTCAGTCGCCTCCAGTATACCCAGACCGTAGAACAGTCCAAAGCGCTCAACAGCGCGAAATTCCCGGCGGTTATCATCAGTGCCAGTGGCATGATGGAGGGTGGCCGCATTCTCCATCACCTGAGAAACCGCATCGAGGATCCGCGCAACACCATTCTCATCACGGGTTGGCAGGCACCCAATACACTCGGCCGGCGTCTGGTGGAAAAGGAGACGACTGTCCGCATCTTCGGTGAAGAATACCAGGTGAGGGCCAAGCTGGAAATTCTGACCGGCTTCTCCGGTCATGCAGACCGGAACGGACTGATTGATTTCGTGCGTGTCATGAAAAAGAAACCGGAACAGACTTTCATAATTCATGGTGAATATGAGTCGTCTGAGAGCTTGAGCATGGCCCTGCACGAAGAGTTGGGAATTGAAAACGTGATAATTCCTGAGCCGCTGCAATCGTTCAACGTATAAGCAAGAGTACGGAACGCGCAAAACCAGCACCTCGCTTGTGACGGGGCTTTTATACAAAGGAGAGGACAATTTTTATTGACCCAAATGATTAACAGTGTTAAGTAAATTATGCATGTTTATGTTTGTTGCAGTTACGAGGTGACCAGATGAGCATCATCGAGCGAAAAGAGCGGCACAAGGAGTCGCTTCGACAGGAAATTCTTGATGCTTCACGGGAAATCCTGCTCGCAAAGGGTTATGCCTACCTTTCGATGCGCCGTATTGCCGAGCGCATCGAGTATTCTCCCACAACGATCTATATTTATTTCAAAAACAAAGATGATATTCTCTACCATCTCTGCGTGGAGGCGTTGGAGCGCCAATTTGAGGTGCTAAGTGCGGCCGGCGTCAACCAGCCGTCCCCTTTGCTCCGTCTGCGTGCGACCCTGCGGGCCTATGTCGATTTCGGCCTCTCCGAACCGGATCGGTACAAGATAACCTATATGGCGGACTTGTCCCGGTATGTCAGCACGGCAAGCATATTGGAACAAGGGAGCGTTGCCGACAAACTGATTGATTTGATGTGTCACAGAGTACATGAGGCCCTGGTCGCGTCGGGATGCACTAGTGACGTGAAGTGTGTCTTCGAGGCACTCTGGGCCCATTGCCATGGAATGGTATCGCTGTTGATCGGCCACCCCGATTTCCCCTGGACTGAACGTGAAAAATTGATTGAAACGGGTCTTGATCTTTCGTTGGCCGGACTGTTCGTCAAGGGAACCTAGGAGAATATTTTTTCATCATATACTTAACGCTGTTATTTTTGTTCACTTAGATAATTTGAAGACTCATGCAAAACTGTCAGGAATTTCCAAAAAGTCCCCTCGCCTCAAGGGAGGGTGAGCTCTTTAGGCACATATCCGAACGCACGTTGCTGAAATTCAACTAATGCAAGGAGGGATGCTATGAGGCACCAGGTTCTCTTGATGATAGTCATGCTGACCGTTAATCTTTCAGCCTGTTCTTCAGGCACAAACGGCGAACAGGCGGCCAGTCAGCCGATACCGATTCAGATTGGCCAACCGCAGCCGAGGGAGGAACGCGAGGTTGTCTCGGTCAGCGGCACCGTCGTCTCACCCGATGCCCCTGCGAATCTCGCCTTTCTGGTCTCCGGCAGGGTGATACAGGTCGGACCGCGTGAAGGTGATTACGTCACAAAGGGTCAGATCCTTGCCGCCATCGACCCGACCGAGTACCGGCTGGCCCTGGATGCTGCCAAGGCGCACGGAGAGCAGGCCCGCGTCGGTTATGAACGCGCCGAGGATGAACATCGACGGATGAAAATGCTTTACGACGCGAAAAGCCTGGCGCCGAACGATTACCAAAAATTCAAGGCCGCCGGTGATTCCGCCGCACAGCAGCACAAGCAGGCCGTAGCCTCGGAACAGCTGTCCCGGAAACGTCTTGCGGACGCGACTCTCTGCTCGCCGCTGAATGGCTATGTCTCCAAGAGGTCGGTTGAGCCCGGACAAATGGCAAGTCCGGGGCAACCGGTCTTTGAAATCGTCCAGCTCGATTCCGTGGAGGTCAACGTCGGCGTACCCGAGACCGACATCCATCTCGTCCGGGTGGGGCAAAAGGCCGCTGTTACGCTGCCGGCGCTGCCGGGGGAATCGTTCGAAGGGAATGTGCGTGTCATCAATGTATCAGCCGATCCCAATACCCGCACCTTTATGACGCGTATCACTATTCCGAATCCGAAACACACGCTCCGGATCGGCATGGTTGCCGAAGCGCGGATTCGCGGAGACAGAACCGTGAAGATGCTCTCTCTCCCGATCGAGGCGATTGTGCGCGATCCCCAGGGGGCGACGATGGTCTACGTCTATTTCCCGGACCGGAAGCGTGTCTATGCCAGACGTGTTGAAACAGGAGGAGTGTACGGCAGAGAGATCGAAATCAAACGAGGCCTTAGCGGAGAAGAGTCGGCCGTTCTGGCCGGCCAGGAACGGCTCCGTGACGGGGTAGTGGTATCGGTGCCTGCAACCGGACCCGCTGGGGGGAAGAATGCCGCGACCGGCAAAGGGATCCGCCAATGAATCCTATCAAGTTCTCTTTACGGTATCCGACGGTAACGGTGATCCTGACGATTTTGCTGGTTCTGGTCGGTCTTCATGCCTTTTTTGATATGCCGCGCATGGAAGATCCGTCGATAACGATACGCACCGGACTGGTGCTTGCCCTCTACCCGGGCGCCACCTCCGAACAGGTGGAAAAACAGGTAACAAAAACCCTCGAAAGGCACATCTTCAAGTTTCCCGAAGTCAGGAAAGGAAAGACCTTTTCCACGAGCCGACCCGGACTTGCCGTCATCAATGTCGAGCTGGAAGATCATGTCAAAAACACCGACCTCTTCTGGTCCAAACTGCTCCCGTACGCTAGCGAACAGCGCGATGCCTGAGACGAATGCTACCACCCCGACCAGGACTGCGAGCCGTTTCCTCATCATAAACCAGCCAATCAGAACTTGATAGCTGCCCTGGAGTCTGTCCAGGACGTTGAATTTTCTTTTCGCCTCCTCCGGCGCTCCTCGTTCGTGGTCGTGCAGTCCCTTCTTGATGAAAAACCGGCAGAGAATCGGCGTGAGCAGCACTGCCACAATGAATGAAACCAGCAATGCGATGGCGACGGTGATCGGCAGGGCCGCCACGAATTCCCCGACTGAACCGGTAATGATCAGGAGGGGGAGAAACGAGCAAACGATGGTCACCGTTGCGGTGAATACCGGAACAACCACATCGGTAGCGGAACGCCAGGCCGCTTCCATTCGGGGAACCTTGCGGTCAAGAAGCTCCACATAATTGTCAGCGATCACGATGGCATCATCCACCACAATCCCGAGCACCACGATCAGCGCGGCGATTGACACCTGATGGAGCGCGATTCCCAGGGCATTCATGACCCCCAGGGTCACGCAGAGGGTGACCGGGATTGCCAGTGCGGCAACCACCGCGACCCGGATCGGCAGGAGGAGCATCGTCACCAGAACGACGGCGATGATTGCCAGCATGAACTCGTGACTGAGGGAAGACATGCGGTTTTTCACGACGTGCGGCTGATTGGCGACCAGGTCGAGTTGGATATCGGGCGGGAGGATGGTCTTCAGGCGGGCAAACACCTGCTCGATCTGCTCGCCGAGCTGCACGATGTTTTTCCCTTTCTGCATCTCCACGGAGAGAAGTATGCTCGGTTCGCCGTCATGGCGGACCAGGAAGGTCGGGTCCTGGTAGCGGCGCTCCACATTGGCGAAGTCGCGGATGTAGACCGGCTGTCCTGTTGATGATACGTCGACCAGAACATTGCGGATCTGATCTTCGGTCGTGAAAATGCCGGTTGTCCTCATCTGCATCCCGGCGTTATCCGCCTCGAACTTGCCGGCGCCCTCGATGACGTTCCGCTGCTGCAGGGCCTGGGCAACCTGCAGCGGATTGGCGAAATACTGGGAGACTCGCGCCAGGCTGCTGGTAATCCAGACCTCTTCGCTCTGGCCGCCGTAGGTGGCAAGTTTTCCCACATCCCGGATGGTACGGAGCTCATCCTGAATCCGGTCGACATAATCACGCAGCTCCCGGTAGCCGTAACGCTTGCCGTGCACCGCGATCAACATGGCGACGGTGTCGCCGAAG
>Ga0351902_1124_pt1 | contig 13460 bp, 11 predicted proteins | sample BONcelHT113001D5_FD_205828 | JGI IMG/M metagenome (GOLD analysis project Ga0351902, IMG submission 205828) | Enriched cells from coal bed in the Powder River Basin, Montana, United States - BONCAT cells T11 rep1 HSBNCT.T11.300.1.D5 ...
GAGCTTACTCTTACCAACGCCACGCGGACGTCCTAACTTCATGCCGGCTTTCTTTCGGGCGGCCAACGCTTCTTTAGTTCGTTGGCTAATGAGGTCACGCTCGATCTCGGCGGCCATTGAGAACGCCATCGCCACAATTTTAGATTGAATCGAATTGTCCAATTGCCAGTTGCCCTTGACCGCATAAATGTTCAATTGCTTCTGGGTAGCGATAGAGAGAATTTCCATGCATTCCAGCATAGATCTTCCTAATCGTGAAAGCTCACTCACAATTAGGTTATCGTTCGGCTGAGCGGATTCGAGTATCTGAGCAATCGCCCGTTGCTTCCAGGACACCCGACCGGAGACATGTTCCTCAACCCACTCAACACGTCCCAAGCCTTTGTCATTAGCGAGTTGCAAAATGGCGAACTTGTTTTTTTCCAGGTCTTGATCGTTAGTAGAGACCCTTAAGTATGCGACGGTGCGATGATTTTCCATAGCTTTATCAAAAAGGTAGTAATATGCAACGTTGCTTGCTATTATAATGGTGTGTTTCACGAAAGGAAACAAGCAGAGGAAATGTTCGTTTTTAGTGAAGTTGTTAGTCCTGACAAGAATAGAGACTAATTGTCATTACTCTTTTGGGTATATTGATACTGAAAACCGAATTCTTAACTTTCCGGACGAAGCCTTAAGCCTTTATCTGTAGACTCCTAAGTATAATGATCTTGTGCTTGGTCTAGAGATGTGGCTCGACGCAGCAAGGCAACTGGCTAGCGCGTCGGTGTAGTTTTTAGAACCACCCTCTCGGTAGCCTGCGCTGGCATTTTCCCCATCACCATACACACGCTGTCACGTCTCGGAACATCGATGTCGTAACGGCGGAGCGTGCCCAGTAGCAAATTAGCAAACCCCCATCGTTCATAGCTACAAGATAAGCGAAGCGACTGCTTTGAGCGGTCAACACGTAACAGCGGTCGATGAGCTACGGAGCAATCTAAGAATGAGCGATACCGAAAGTAGTACATTGACTTCTTTTCGCTCACCACGTTCCACCTTCTTGCCCTTTTCTCCTCCCGATATTACAGAAGGAGAAATCGAGGCAGTGGTCGATACGCTGCGCTCGGATTGGATTACCACCGGGCCGAAGACCAAGCAGTTCGAGGAAGCGTTTCGAGACTATGTTGGTGCCGAAAGCGCGCTGGCCGTGAATTCCTGCACGGGCGCACTCCACACGGCGCTTGCAGCTCTCGGAATCGGGCCAGGCGACGAAGTGATTACGACCCCGATGACGTTTGTCGCCTCGGTCAACGTCATTGAACATGTCGGGGCGATCCCCGTGCTGGCTGACGTAGAACCGGAGACATTGACGGTTGATCCGGTTCACATTGCAGAGGCAATCACCCCACGGACGAAAGCAGTGCTGCCGGTTCACTTCGCCGGACATCCGGCGGAGATGCGCCCGATCAAGACCTTGGCTGAGCAGCATGGCCTTTACGTGATCGAGGATGCGGCCCACGCGCTCCCCGCCTCGTATGAGGGGCAAACCATCGGCACGCTTGGCGATTTCACCGCGTTTAGCTTTTATGCCACCAAGAATATGACAACCGGCGAAGGCGGTATGCTAACCGGCTCATCGGACCTCATCCAACAAGCACGGCTGTGGAGCTTGCATGGAATGGACCGCGACGCATGGAAGCGCTACAGCGCAGAAGGATCATGGTTTTACGAAGTCGTCGTGCCGGGCTTCAAGTACAATATGACGGATATTCAGGCCGCGATTGGGTTGGTCCAGCTTCAGCGCCTGGAAGAAATGCAGAAGCGCCGTTGTGAGGTTATCCGGCAATATAATGAAGTGTTCGACCAAATGGCGGAACTAGAGATACCCACCGCGCGTCCCAACGTGCAGTCTGCCTGGCAGTTGTATGTCTTACGGCTCAATCTCGACCTGCTTACAATTGATCGCAATCGGTTCATCGACGAAATGCGCCAGCGCAACATCGCCACGAGCGTCCACTTCATTCCGATTCATCTCCATCCTTACTACCGTGACAAGTATGGGTGGAAAGCAGAAGACTTCCCGATTGCGTATCAGGAATACCAACGCATGGTCTCTTTGCCGCTGCACCCACGCCTGACTGGTGAGGACGTGGCGGATGTGATCGGCACCGTCGAAGCTGTCGTCAAGCAATATCGGCGCTAAGTCATGATGAAACGTGCTTTTGATGTTATGGCGAGCGCTATGGGCTTGATTATACTTTTTCCGTTGTTCTTATTGATCGCTATCGCGATTAAGCTGGGGCCGGGGGGGCCTATTTTCTACCGAGCCACCCGTGTCGGGCAGTATGGAAGGCTCTTCACAGTGTATAAGTTACGCACAATGGTGGTAGATGCGGACAAATACGGGCCTCCGATCACAGCCGCAGGCGATTCCAGAGTTACACCGAGTGGCCGATTTCTGCGACGCACGAAACTTGACGAGTTGCCACAACTCATCAATGTTTTGCGGGGAGAAATGAGTCTCGTCGGTCCTCGCCCAGAAGACCCAAGGTTTGTGGCAATGTATACGGTCGCCCAGCGTGGCGTACTCAAGGTGCGTCCGGGGATCACTAGCTTAGCTTCAGTTAAATATCGGCATGAAGAGGCGGAACTTGTGGGAACGGATTGGGAAACGCGATACATTCGCGAGGTGATGCCTGAGAAGCTTGCAATTGATTTGGCTTATGCGAAGCGGGCGACTTTCTTGCAAGATATTGCAATTATATGGCAGACGTTCATGGCACTGTGGAGTTAACTGGAGGGGTGGAGCAAAGGATGTCACAGCCTTGACCGCAACTCAGGATGCTGGAATGCCTGTTCAAGAACAAACGGAAATTGAACCCACCTACTACCTCCGCATTGAGCCATCTCGTGGCTGGGTATGGCTCAAGTTAAGTGAGCTGTGGGAATACCGAGAACTACTCTACTTCCTCACGTGGCGCGACATCAAAGTCCGCTACAAGCAGACGGTTCTGGGCGCAACTTGGGCCATCATCCAACCATTTATGACAATGGTTGTTTTCAGCCTATTCTTTGGAAACCTTGCGAACGTACCCTCTGACGGCATCCCATATCCGATTTTTAGCTTTGCTGCTCTGGTGCCGTGGACATTCTTTGGTAACGGTCTTACACAATCGGCAAACAGTTTAGTGGGCAGTGCTAACCTGATCAAAAAGATCTACTTTCCACGCCTCGTCATCCCGATATCATCCGTCATTTCCGGTGCGGTCGATTTCATTCTAGCGTTTGCTGTCTTGCTGATAATGATGCTGGTTTACGGCATTTTGCCGACTGCGAATGTCATCTGGTTACCATTCTTCCTACTGCTCGCGTTCGTCACGTCCTTGGGAGTTGGGCTTTGGTTGTCAGCCATGAACGTGCAGTTTCGCGATGTGCGCTATATGGTTCCATTTCTGACACAATTTTGGATGTTTGCCTCTCCGATTGCTTACCCAAGCAGCTTGATTGAGAACGACACGTTGCGTGCGTTGTACGGCATCAATCCAATGGCTGGCGTAGTGGAGGGCTTCCGTTGGGCTCTACTGGGCACAGACACGGCTCCTGATTCGATGATCTTGGTTTCATCGCTGGCGGCAGTAGCGCTGATGGTCAGCGGAGCATATTACTTCCGTCGTATGGAGAAAACATTTGCGGATGTGGTCTAAATATGAGTGACATCGCAGTTCGAGCTGAGGGCCTAAGCAAGGAGTATCGCATCGGTGGCAAGCAAGAGGGCTACAAAACGCTCCGTGATAGCTTGGCCGATGCTGTTGCCAGTCCATTCCGGCGCGCCTCACAATTGTTTCACGGGCAGGCATACGGCGCTGCAAACTTAAACGAAATTATCTGGGCGCTGAACGACTTGTCATTCGAGGTCAAGAAGGGCGAAGTTGTCGGAATCATTGGCCGCAACGGTGCCGGCAAAAGCACCCTGCTCAAAATCCTTTCACGCATCACCGATCCGTCATCTGGCTACATTGAAGTCTTTGGCCGAGTCGGCGCATTGCTGGAGGTCGGCACTGGTTTCCACCCCGAGCTAACAGGTCGCGAAAATGTTTACCTTAATGGTGCCATCCTAGGCATGTCGCGCCAGGAAATCAACCGCAAATTCGATGAAATCGTTGACTTCGCTGAAGTCGAGAAATTCATTGATACCCCAGTTAAGCACTATTCAAGCGGTATGGGATTGCGACTTGGCTTCTCAGTTGCTGCACACTTGGAACCCGAAATTCTTGTTGTCGATGAGGTGTTAGCCGTTGGAGACTTTTCCTTTCAAGCCAAGTGCTTAGGTAAAATGAGTGCAGTGGCACAGCAGGGCCGCACAGTACTTTTCGTGAGTCACAACTTGGCGGCAGTTCGTCATCTCTGCGACTGCGCAATGCTACTTAATGGAGGAAGTGTAGGCGCATTTGGTGCAGTAGATGAAGTAATAGACAAATATGTTGGAGAATTCTCTAACATTAGCAATGAGGTTCTATTTGACACGAGTCACCGATCCCCACAAGGCAGTGGACGCATTCGATTCACTCGATTTGCAGCCTTCTCAACCAGTGCCGAATTCAGTGGTCCTCCGCGTACCGGTGCAGACGTGCGTTTTGAAGTAGGGTATGAAATGATTGAGGATTTTGACATCCATTCGTTGCTTCTTGCTATCAACATTCGCACGACAGACGGTATAGCCGTTACCAGTCTCGGCAATCGTTATACCCGACAAACCTTTGTGGATATCCCTAAAACAGGCACTATTATTTGCGAAGTTCCACAATTCCCACTTATGCCTGGTGTTTATTCCGTAGAACTCGTCTGCCGGGCAAACGATGTTGTTAGCGAAAAGCGCCTTGAGGCAGCAGCATTTAATGTGATAGGCACTGGCACATGGAAAGACTTAGACCTTCCACAACGCGAGCACGCTCATTTCGTCTTTGATCACAGTTTAAGTGTCACGGATTTGATCCAGCTGCATAGCCACAATCGACTAGGAGGTACAGAGTGAAATCTAGCGGAAGTAGCGATCCGAATTGTGTTCGTCAAGTGTATGACCAAGATGCGCGGTCATATGATGTGTCGCGACAAGCTACGCCGTTCTTACGCCGTCTCGATGCATCGGAACGGAAGGTCCTGCGTCAGCATATCATAGGTACTGATAATGTAATCGAGGTGGGCGCAGGGACTGGCCGACTTACAGGTTTATTGCTTGAACTCTCTGACTCAGTTCTGGCCGTCGACTATTCACCCAAGATGCTTGCGACGCTTGAAGGCAAGTTTAAATACCGAAATAATCTTTCGACTGCTGTTTGGAATCTCTATGAACTCCAAGCATTGCCCAACTATGGAACATATGATGTTCTAGTCAGTATGCGGGTAGTACCGCATTTAGACGATTTTAGTCACGCTCTCCGGATTTTAGGAAATGCGGTGAGGCCTGGCGGTACGGTAATCGTGGATTTTTGGAATCGGCATAGCTACGTATACGCTAAGAAGCGATCTTCCCATGTTTATAACCACTATGCCACTTGGAACGAAGTTGTTCAAACGGTTGAAGCAGTTGGCCTCACTCTTCTCCACATTGAGGCAGCTGGTTTCATTGGTCCAAAGAATGTAAATCTCGATTTTCTCTGCACTTCGCCTCTGAAACGGTTTGCTTACTCACTCATTACAATATGCAAACGGCCACTCCCTACATATGCAAGTGCCCCATGAAATGGCAGAGTTGAGAAGCAGAGTGACTATCCAAGAGCTAGTTAGCGAGGCTCAGGCCTTGTTTCCAGTTGCTATCAAGAAAAACGCCTTTGTCTTAATTCGGCGAGGTGAGTACTGTTATAAAGTGCGAAGATACAATTCGCAACAAGAGGCCGAACAGCAACTCCACTTAGTATCCTTGGCGTCTAATATGTTTGCGCCGTGTTTAGGCCGAATTAACAATTTTCTTGTATTTGAATTCATAGACACGCAAGACCAACATGTAACTATATTCAATATTGGTAATTTCTTAGTATCACTAGAGGCTAAGGCTCTGCCCCCGAAGGTAACATACCGTTTTTCAGATTGGCTTAACCTCCTTGAAACTCGAAGCGTTTTCCAACCGGCCACGTTAGACGTGGCAAGGCAAGTCTTCAAGCATTCACTGTCATCGGGTGTAGATTGGCGTCTTCAGTATTTAGACGCACTCCCAAGGAATTTTGCAAGTGTTAATGATACGCTTTTCTGTATTGATGAAAAGCATCTTCAAATTGCACCTCGCGGCACGAGCTTAGCTAAGCCGAGGCGAGATCTCCCTACACACGAATATCATTCGCTTCACAAACAATACTTGAGCCTAAGCGGCCAAAGCCCCTTTCGGAAAGAATATCTTGATTTAACGACCTTGTTCCAACTTACATACGCTCTTGGGCATACGGCTCCAGACTGTACCAAGCGAAGGTATATAAATTGGCCCTGGTTCTACCATGCGAGGCGAGTCTTTCTTAAGTTGTTGCCGTTATCCGCAGGGCAGGCCCTGAGAGAATTAGTGCCGTGGACAATTTTTGAGTATCAAGTTTCTATGGCACGATATGCAAAACGCACCGTAATATCATCCAAACGGCACTTACGAAGGCAAAAATAGACATTCGTTACAGTTCTACAGAAAAGCCACGGCAAAACGGTTTATCGTTGGAACGTTGCACAGCTTGGCTGAAACATCGCACCGGTATGACAAACGTGCTAGCCCAAAAGAGAGGTAAAAACCAGTATGCTACTTCCGCTGATGTGCACTAGTGTAACCATATTAGGGAACCGTCGCTTCTCGTAAAGCTATCTCGAACACAATGCACCTTCAATTACGCTGTAAAGCCCTAGACTGCCCCTCTGTAGGGAGCTGAATTTGAAAAGCGGGAGTTACTATTATGTGTCTTATTATTGCTGAAGTCGCACAAGCTCACGAAGGAAGTCTAGGTTTCGCACATGCTTATATTGATGCGATAGCGGGCGCTGGCGCAGATGCTGTAAAGTTTCAGACACATATCGCTGCTGCAGAAAGTACGCCTAGCGAGCCATGGCGGATCAAATTCAGCACACAAGATACATCTCGTTATGATTATTGGAAACGCATGGAATTCACTGCGGAACAATGGGCAGGTCTGAAACGTCATGCTGATGAACTAGGACTATTATTTTATAGTTCTGCATTTTCAATTGAGGCAATAGAACTGCTCAAACATGTCGGTGTTGCAGGGTGGAAAATTGCCTCTGGTGAAGCAAGTAACACGCCCCTAATAGAATGCATGGCTGACACAGGCTTGCCCTTCTTCCTCTCGACAGGTATGAGTCCTCTTGATGAGATCGATACGGCGGTTGAATTAGTAGGAAGCTACAATGTCCCGCTTACTGTCCTGCAATGCACTTCAATGTATCCCACGCCGCCAGAGAAGCTTGGCCTCAATATGATACCTCTGCTTCGCGAGCGTTATAGAACTTCTGTAGGCCTTTCGGATCATAGCGGTACGATTTACGCAGGATTAGCGGCTGCGACACTTGGTATTGAGGTGCTAGAAGTTCACGTCACGCTGAGTCGCGAGATGTTTGGGCCAGACGTTCCAGCGTCTATAACAACCGCGGAACTGCGACAATTAGTTGATGGCGTGGGTTTCATTGAAAAGGCACGCAATAATCCAGTCGATAAGGACGAAATTGCGGAAGAACTCTCATCGATGCGGAGCCTGTTCATGAAAAGTGTAGTCGCCCGCCAAAATCTCCCCCCTGGCATAGTCCTTGAAGAGCACCACCTCACTTTAAAGAAACCTGGGACAGGTATTCCGGCTCAGCGATTAAGTGAGATAGTCGGTCGACGCCTACTGCGTAGCGTCCAAGCCGACGAATTGCTACATGATTCGGACCTAGTATGATTCGAATCTTGAATGCAGAGCCTGATGACTACTTCCCTGAGGCTCGTAAAGTCTTGTTGCAACTTGGCGAGCTGACAGAAACCAAATTGTCCCGCGCAGACCTTTTGGATCGTATCTCTACTTACGATGTACTGATAGTTAGACTGGCACACCAAGTCGACCGAAAACTACTCGACGAGGGAAAGAACCTGAAGGCGGTTGTTTCCGCTACAACGGGTCTCGACCACATTGATCTCGATTACGCCGCAAACAAAGGAGTTGCAGTTCTAAGCCTACGCGGTGAAGTAAACTTCCTGCGAACAGTCAGCGCGACAGCAGAGCATACTTGGGCACTCTTGTTGGCCTTACTTAGACGTGTTCCGAGTGCATTTGACGCAGTCCGGCAAGGACAATGGGATCGTGATGCGTTTCGCGGGCACGAGCTTGACGGAAAGCACCTCGGGATCTGGGGTCTTGGCCGCGTCGGTGAGAAAGTTTCTCGTTTCGGGTTGGCCTTTGGTATGCAGGTTCTTGCCTATGACCCGTATGTCCAAAGTTCACCATACGTCGTTGAGTATTGCAATGATTTGACTGACTTTTTACACAGGAGTGATGTCCTTAGCCTGCATCTTCCTTTAAACACTGAAACAACCTGCTTGCTCAACACTCAAAAACTATCCCATCTCCCACGCGGGGCGATACTGGTGAACACGTCACGCGGAGAAATAGTGGACGAAGAGGCATTGGTGGATGCGCTCGATACTGGACATCTTGCAGGCGCGGCGATTGATGTAGTTACGCACGAGCGTTGCACACAGAAACGTCTCAACAGCCCGCTACTTTCATATGCGCGCACTCATAATAACTTGCTTATTACTCCTCATATTGGCGGAGCAACTTTTGAGTCTATGGCAAAAACCGAACTGTTTATGGCTAGAAAGCTTTCGGCTTTCTTGAGAAGCCAGGGCATTTGAACACCCCACTCCATTGCACATTAAATCTGTGAGCGCCCAAGTGACTCAATCCACTATCCGTAAAGTTTGTGTCGTTATTACAGCACGACCGAGTTATGCCAGAATAAAGACCGCACTAAACGCGATTCGACGCCATCCCTGCTTGGAATTGCAGCTTGTCGTAGGAGCATCAGCCCTCTTGGATCGCTATGGTAAGGTAGTTGATGTAATCCGTGCCGATGGCTTTGAGCCAGATGCAGTCGTTTATATGGTCGTTGAAGGGGAAAATCTTGTAACAACGGCCAAGTCAACCGGTCTAGGTGTTGTCGAACTAGCAACCATATTCGACAACCTAAAACCTGACGTTGTAATAAGTGTTGCCGACCGCTACGAAACAATCGCCACTGCTATCGCCGCCTCATATCTGAACATCCCGGTGGCACACGTGCAAGGCGGAGAAGTAACTGGCTCGATTGATGAAAAAGTGCGTCATGCAGTAACGAAGCTATCTAACATCCACTTTGTTTCAAACCGCCAGGCGGCTGAACGAGTGATTCGTATGGGCGAAGATCCAAGCACAGTTTTCGTAACCGGTTGTCCTTCTATTGATCTAGCCGCTCAAGTTCTTGAAAATGCCGACAATACTTTTGATCCCTTCTCTCGCTACCCAGGTGTGGGATATCAGTTTGATTCAAGTGAGGATTACTTGGTGGTGATGCAGCACCCCGTGACGACCGAATATCAGGACGCCTTAGTTCAGATACAGCACACCCTTGAGGCTATTACTGTCCTTGATCTACCCACATTCTGGTTCTGGCCGAATGTCGACGCTGGGTCAGATCGAATTTCTAAAGGGATTCGCCACTTCCGGGAAACCAGAGACCTGGCTCGCATTTACTTCTACAAGAATATGGCCCCAGAAGATTTCTTGCGTCTACTCACCGGCGCAAAGTGCCTGGTCGGGAATTCTAGTGTTGGAATTCGAGAATCATCTTATTTAGGAATTCCAGTGGTTAATGTCGGCAATCGGCAGACGGGGCGTGATCGTGGGCCAAACGTTACTGATGTCGATTGTGATCGGGACCAGATCATCCAAGCAGTGAAGAAGCATCTGGCCAACGGCCTATTTCCTCGTTCCACACTATACGGAGATGGACATGCCGGAGAACGTATAGCTGACTTACTGGCAACTGTCCAACTAAAGATTGATAAGAGGATAATGTATTGAAACACCTTACCGCACACGTTTACGCTGAACTAGTCGGTCTCGGAATTCACTGTCAACAAGGATGTCAAGAATTATGCCCTTCCCTAATGTGTTGGCCGTGATACCTGCGCGCGGTGGCTCAAAGGGCGTGCCGCGTAAAAACATTCGAGAAATCCATGGTAAACCCTTAATTGCCTACACAATTGAAACCGCTCTTGCCGCGCAGCATCTATTTCATCGTATTGTTGTATCTACCGATGATAAAGAGATTGCAGCAATTGCACAGCAGCATGGTGCAGCGGTACCTTTTATGCGCCCGCCACAACTTGCAGAAGATAATGCACCGATGGTTCCAGTACTCCAGCATTCAGTCGAGTTTGTAGAATGGCAAGACGGGATTACATTGGACTGGGTGATGCTACTGCAGCCTACTGCCCCACTGCGAACCGCACAGGATCTAGAAAAGGCATTAAGACTAACGGAAGATAATGCGTGCGACTCTGTTATTAGTGTAATGCGCGTATATGCTACCCACCCCATCCTTATGAAACGTATTGAGAAGAACAGGCTCGTTTCTTATTGCATTGAAGAAAAAGAGGGTACCCGTCGACAGGATTATGATCCACCGGCATACATGCGTAATGGAGCTATATATCTGACCCGTCGCAGCGTACTGATGGATCACGGATCTATCTGGGGCAACTTCATCAGCCCATACATCATGCCGCCAGAGCGGTCTATCAGCGTGGATAACGAAATGGACTTGAAGCTACTTGAGTTGCACATGATAGACAAGTAAAAGTATTAGACTAAGTGAGTCGCGAAATTCTTACTTTGTCTTCATATTGACTTCGTCGGACGCCCTGTAGCGCGTCTATCTTAGTTCCGTGATTCACTGAGACTAGGTTCAAGGAATTACCAGTGATAGGACTCTTTGCATTAGTGGGCTGGTCTCCAGAGGCCCTGGCCGTGTATGGACCCCGAATGGCTGAACGCATGGCAAGTAAGCCCGAGTGGGTAACTAGCTTAATTGTTAGCGAAGCCGCAGCGTGCGGACGGATCGGCCCACGCACAGACACGTGTTTCTGGTCATCAGTCGATGGTATGCATTTAGCATCGTTAGACGGGTACGCGTTTCGTCCGGATCAACCAGAAATACAAGTATCTGCTGGAGAACTGGCTTCTTCTCTACTTGAGCGTGGGCCGTCGGCACTGCTCAGTTTCCATGGCGAGTTTTCTCTTGTAATCATAGATCACCGGCACCAAAAACTGTATGTTGCGACAGATCGCTTCGGAACCCGACCAGCGTACTGGTATGTCGGTCAAAATCGCCTTGTCATCACATCGGAGTTGCACTCAGCTTTTGAACTAGACTTAATTCCCCGAAAGCTAAACAACCTCTTTGTGATCGGACTTCTTAAATTAAACAAGTGTCGACTTGGCGACAGTACCCTTTTCGATGGCGTTTCTGTCGTACCGCCAGGGACAGTACAAATATATGACCTTGATCATATCAGGCAACCTCAATGCATTAAATACTATGAGTACACGCGTGGTCACAATGACAAGGAGACGTCAAGGTGGATCTCCGAGATTACGTATCATCTGCGGCGAGCGACAGAGAACGCAGCACAACGATATCCAGGCGGCACTGCTCTTGCCTTAAGTGGCGGCCTAGATTCGCGATTAGTGTTGGCGTCACTTAGCTCCTCGCTGCGACGAGATATTTTTGCAATTAGTTGTGGTCTCCCAAATAGTGATGAAGTGCGGCTTGCTTCCGAGACTGCAATCTGTGCGGGTAGCAACTATACCAATGTGGATCTTAATGCTCAGGATTATATAGGGTGGGCGCGGAAGAGTGTTATTCGGAATGAAGAATTTGACATCTTTGTACAAGGTGCTCAGATTGCTCTTCACCAAACAGCTGCACAGAGTGCAAAAGCACTAATGACAGGGTGGGACCTTGATATCCCGCTTCGAGGCACATACCTTGATGCCTCTGTCTTAAACATTAAGAGCGAGCACGACTTGAGGCTGATACTTGGCCAGAAATGGGGACTGTTTTCATCTGATGAATTAGCAAACGTCCTCAAGCCATCCTTCGGTCAAGCGAATGTACCCCTGTTCGAAGATTGGCTAACTGATTTACTGTCTGCATTACCCGCCCAGACAGCTCTCGATCGCTACCTATTATTTGTCTTTCAATATGAAAAACGTCGCTTACTAATGCTCCGGAATCGCATGATTCGGTGGGAACTAGAAACGGTGACACCTTTTTATGATGCTGCATTACAGAAAATCCTATCCGAAGTTCCCGAAACACTCAAATTCAACAACCAGTTATTTGTTCAAGTATTGAGTTACTTAGGACCCGAATTAATGTCTGTTCCTTATCAACGAACGATGCTACCTCCCTCAGTACCCGTTGAATTCTGGAAAAAGGCCTTTGAACTGGAAGAACTAAAGGAAGATTTGTATCGTGCTATATACGCGAAAACCGGTGTTCAAATTTCCTACAAGCGTTATTACTCCAATTTCGGTGAATGGCTTGCGACCGCTCCAAGCTGGCTTAGCTTGATCAACGAGCTGCTTATGTCGCCTAGGACAATGTTAACTCAGGAAATCATGGAACGCGATGCAATCCTGCGCTTCGTCGAGGAGCATAAGTCCGGGCAAAAGTCACATCGAGCGAAGCTAGTATATCTACTTACAATTGAGTTGTATTTGCGAGAGTACTTCTCCTAACCGAGGAACATGATTTACACTGATTACTATGGTGTCAAGCACGTAAACAGAACTCAGTCCGCACGTGTATCCTCAGCTTATCTTATTGCAATACGAAGGCCTCAATCCTCTTTTGCCACCAAAGGAATAGCTGTCGCCTAAGCGACGCGAAACGTCATGTACCGAGCCTCAAGACATCATGTAACTATATCAATAACCGAGGGGCGAAGCATCCGTGACCTATTCTACAATGGACTGCTCGATTACTTTCAGGAAGCAGGCTTCGACGTTACGGTGTTTACCGAAGCAGTGAATGTACCGACATTCATATCGCAATGGAAGCGCCCGGGCGTGGACTTTGAAATGCTCTTTCCTTACAGCTTTTCAGACATTCAGAAGCGCGCCTTCGAAATTAGGCGTCGAACTGCACGACTAGACACGCGGTTATTATTGAAAGGATGGCTTCAACTCGAGGAACACATTCTCAACAAATCACGGACTGCCTACGTGGATTTCTTCCGGCAACGAAGAACCTCTATTCATCTTTCAACGCATGTACACTTACCGCACGAAACTGAGCTAATCTCGTCAGCGCACCGTGCGAATGTTTCCACAGTGGGCATGGTGCGAAGCTGGGATAATGTATACAAAGGTATCAAAAGCCGTCCAAAGTATCTGGCTGTCTGGAATGAG
>Ga0351902_1102_pt1 | contig 13422 bp, 15 predicted proteins | sample BONcelHT113001D5_FD_205828 | JGI IMG/M metagenome (GOLD analysis project Ga0351902, IMG submission 205828) | Enriched cells from coal bed in the Powder River Basin, Montana, United States - BONCAT cells T11 rep1 HSBNCT.T11.300.1.D5 ...
AGAGCCATAATGGCGATATTTTTGTGGCCTTTGCTCAATACCAGATTCATCATCTGTTCAGCGCTGCTGATATCATCGGCCAGCACTCCAGAAATATCTTCGATAGGGTCCGTATCCACAGTCACAAAAGGTATGCGGCGCGCCTGTAATATCTGCGCCACATTTCTTGATTCCTTGAGATCATAAGCCACAAATGCGTCTACCGAAGCGTTGGCAACCGCGCGGGTAAGGCTGCCTTCCAGAGGAGGCACCAACATTAATGAAGTCTTATCTTCCTTTAATGCCTCACCTAATCCTTCCAAGACGATAGTGAAAGCCGGGTTGGCCAACATTTCTGGCAAGGGATGCGGAACCAATACACCGATAATGCCAATAATCCCTGTGGACATGCTGCGCGCGATTGGGTCGGGAATAAAATCCAATTCTTCCGCAATTTTTAGTATTTTTTGTAAAGTGTCTTTGGAAATCCGCTCAGGATAGTTAAACGCGTAAGAATCCGCCGTTTTAGAAACACCGGCTATCTCAGCGATTTCTTGCATGGTGATCTTTGCCATGATGGATTACACCTTAAACAGCAGAATGCTGGTTTCTTCAATTTTGTCCAGCGTGAGATTTTCTTCTATATTATAAGTTTTCTGTGTAATTAATTCCATCACGCTGGCTGGTTTTATCCCTTTCAGTTCAATGACCTGGTGCTGCGCCTCTCCTTGTGAATTGGCAACCAGCAACAACCGGTTATCGCCACTTTCCAGCCACATCACAATCAGGCCGTTAAACACTTTTTGGACCTTGACCTCTGCCCGGGATAACCAGGTATGCGCTCCGCGTATCTCAATCAATTTCTTATAGTAATGATAAATTTCCTGGTCCCAATCAGATTCTATCCAGGCCATACTGCGGCGGCAATCCGGGTCATTTTTTCCAAACAGCCCTACTTCATCGCCGTAGTAAATCATTGGTACACCGGGCAATAAGAATTGATTTGAAAATCATCTTCAACGCCAGATTTATATACTTAACCGGTTAAGTGACATCATTTATTATCCGTATCCCTTACTAACAACCAATTTAGCCCATGTCATTCACAACCCTAACCTGTAACCCACCTTTAGTTAGGGGACACACCTAAAACCTACCGGTATACTGAAATCGTTAGCAAACTCAAGCGCTGGTAAAAACTGGCTCAAACAATTTTTAATAATAATCATAAATTATGACCTCGGAGAATAATGAAAATGGCAACCTTGTCTTCCAATCTGCAAAATGATCAAAGCCCAGCCGCATCAGGCAAAGGGCTTCGCTGGAAATTCGCGTCCACCCATCCGGTTCTTACCTTCTTGTTGATCGCGTTTACATGGAGCTGGGTATTTTGGCTGGCTGCAATCCCACTGCAGGATCAAAATAAATTATTGCTTTACTCGATTACCCTGGTAGGCGGCTTCGGTCCAGCCATAGGCGGAATATTAACTTTCGGGTTAAAGAACGGCATGAAGATCGACCTTAACCCCAAAAAGGTGATCATCTGGGCAATTTCTTCTGCTGGCATATTCGGTTTAATGGCGCTTCGGTTTTCTTTGGGCAATATTGACGGTTTCGAAACGCTTCCTGGAGAGCTGCGCCTCACTCCGGTATTATGGTTCACTTCTATCCTTACCAGTGTTATCGGGGGTTGGATGATCTCAAGCGCACGGTCCTCCAACGCCGATATCCGTGAAAAGATGGGGGCATTGCTGCCTCGTTTCACAAAATTCGGCTGGTCTTTGGCCGCGCTATTGGTCTACCCGGTATTAATTCTCATCAGTTGGGCGGGAGCATCTGTTTTGGGCATGGACGTGGAATACCCAGGGTTATGGGGGCAGCCCGTCTTAACCGTTCTACCTTTATTCTTGCTTTCCTTTACACTTACTGCTTTAGCCCGCGGGGGAAACGAAGAACCCGGTTGGCGAGGAGCCATGCAGCCAGCCTTGCAGAAAAAGGTCAGCCCTCTGACCGCATCGCTGATTATCGCATTTTTCTGGTCGCTGTGGCACCTGCCCTTGTTTCTAAATGGCTTTTATTCTGGACCTCTGGTAGCAGGGATGATTGGCGGCGGAATCTTTCGCATCTTCCTTTCCATCTTCCTTACCTGGGCGTACAACCGAAGTGATGGCAACGTGCTGTTGATGATACTGCTGCACGCTTCTTTTAATGTAATTGTTGATTACTTACCTTTGTCAGACGTATTGTTGGCAGTTTTATGGTTGATGGTTTCCATAACGGTGGTGGTCAGCGACAAAATGTACAAAAAACTACCTGAGGCCTGATAATCGATTAATTAAGAAAGGCTCTCCTGCCATCAGGTTACTGAAACAAAATTTTTGAAAAAGAAACACCTTCAATAATCCCCGCTTTCTATTGGAATAATCCAAAAAAGGCGGGGAAAAGTTATATCTTGACTTAATGTAATTATTGATTATAATGTTATCATTGATTACTTTTTAACTACTTTGAGGCATTTATGACGAAAACAAGACGTGAAGAACGTCGTGAAGAGACAATTCGAGAGATTAAAAATCTGGCATGGCAGCAGTTAGAACAAGCCGGGTCTGATCAGCTTTCCTTGCGTAAAATCTCACGCGATATGCGGATGAGCTCCGCGGCAATATTTCGCTATTTTGATAGCCGCCAGACACTCATCACTGCCCTGATGAACGATGCTTTTGAGAATCTTTCTATCCATATTTCTGCGGAATGTGAAAAATTTTCTACACAAACCCAACTTGAAAAAATCATAATCGCCTGCCAGTCTTACCGAACCTGGGCGCTTGCAAATCCAGCACAGTACGCGTTGATTTACGGCTCACCCATTTTTGATTACGCGCCAGAATGGCAGAGTTTAACAAACTCTGCGAAAGGCTCATTGGAGATTTTTTTGAAATTGATCACTCAAGCCTGGCATAATGGGGAGATAAATCCAAAGGCTTCTTCAATTCAACTATCCCCAGCACTAATTTCTCAGATGCAGGCATTAATTGCTGCCCGCGGGTACAGTGCCCCGCCAGAAATTCTTTATTCCGTAATTAAAGGGTGGACCGTTCTTCACGGAATAGTTTCCCTGGAAGTATTCAAACACATTACCCCAATACTGCCTGACCCTTCAGAGTTTTTTAACCAATCAATTCTTGATCTGCTTGAACAAATTGGTTTTCAAACCCAGACAAAGGCTCCGACAGTTTAATTTAAACATATCGACCATATGAATGGAGTACTACAATGTCTGAAAAAATTATTTCCCTCACTCAACAATCACTCAATCGCAGACAGTTTTTAAAAATTGCGGCCGCCTCCACTGCGGCAATCGCTATAGCGCCTTCCTTAACGGCTTGCGCGCCTTCAAAATACCCGGAGCTAATTACTTCCACCTGGAACACTCCTTTCCAGGCGGGTTCGGAGGCCGCATCAACATACCGTGAATTGATCCGCATGGCCACTCTGGCTGCATCCAGCCACAACTCTCAGCCCTGGTATTTTACTGTAAAGGAAAATGTGATTCGAATTCATCCTGACAAAAATCGAGCGCTGCCGGTAGTAGACCCGTTTGACCGAGAGTTGTATATCAGCCTCGGTTGCGCGTTGGAAAACATGGCGATTGCCGCCGCCCAAGCTGGTTTGACAGCCCAAACCGACCTTTTTCCGCAAAATGAAAATGATACCCTGCGTGTCACATTAACCTCCAGCCAGAATGCCTCTGAAACAGCACTTTTTAATGCCATTCCAATGCGCCAATGCACACGCGGATTATATAACCAGCAAAATGTGCCCGCCGCAGACCGGAACAAATTAGAATCCATTGAACTACAAAAAGGAGTTTCCATGCAGATCTTGGATACCCCCAGTCAAATAGACGCTTTAGTCAACTTAATTATAGCGGGCAATCAGGTTCAATATTCTGACAGGGAATATATTGATGAACTGATTGGCTGGCTCCGCTTCAATGAAGCTGAAGCAGTAGAGACCATGGATGGTCTTTTCTCGCGCTGTTCTGGAAACCCCACCGTACCCCGTTTCCTGGGAAAAATGTTTGTGGCCAGTTCCAAGCCCGAATCCGTATCCAAGACTGATGAAGAAAAAATCCGCTCATCGGCAGGCATGGTATCCATTGCGACAGAAATGGATAGCCCTCAGGATTGGGTAAACGCCGGCCGGGCGGTGCAAAGATTCGCATTGACAGCCACATCCTTGGGAATAAAAGTCGTGTTCCTTAACCAACCAATTGAAGTTCCTGAGGTGCGCGCGCAATTGGCTAACACCCTCGATCAGGCAAGTTATCCGCAACTATTGCTGCGCTTTGGCTATTCTGACCCCATGCCAGTTTCGCTGCGCCGCCCGGTCGAATCAGTGATTTTGTAAGCCCAGAGATGTTATTCTGACCATATTCAAAACCACCCTGATTTTTCAATCAAGGTGGTTTTGATAATTACTCATTCAGCAAAGCCTGAATTGCCTCTTCGGTTTCTTGATAACGTCCTTCACCAATATGGCTGAAACGTAGCCTGCCATCTTTATCGATCAGGTACAGGGTTGGCCAATATCGCGTTCGATACGCCTGCCATGTAGCACCTTCATTGTCCTCTGCCACAGGGTAGAGAATTTCCAATTCTTCCACAGCTTTTTTAAGGTTTTCCAAATCCGCTTCGTATCCAAATTCAGGATAATGTACACCAATCACAACCAATCCATCTTCTGCGTATTTTTCGTGCCATTCCCTCAACGAGGGAATTACCCGCCGGCAATTAATTCAACCAAATGTCCACATATCAATCAGCACCACTTTTCCGCGCAAGTCGGCCAGGCGCAGCGCTGATTCTGTGTTTAACCATATCTCATTGGTCAATTCTGGAGCAAGCCCCAGGTCGGGCAAGCGAGCAGCCGCGTTGGTTGGTGCCGGTAGTATGGAGGTTGGTTCAGCCGAACTATTTTCGCCTGAGGAAAAAACCACACTGCAACCACCTACGGTAAGGCCCACCAGCAAGAACAAACCTAAAAGAGAGTAACGCATAAACTCACCTCCATTTGTGAGATGAGTTCATTCTATATTAGAAAGATTACAAAACTATTACAGGGAACGTGGAATTATCTTAAGCTTTTGGCAGCATGAAGGTAAACACTGCACCTTGACCGTATTCACTATCTACGCGGATATTGCCGCCATGCGCCTCAACAATTCCTTCCGCGATGGCCAACCCCAGGCCTGCCCCTCCGCTAGCCCGGCTGCGAGACTTCTCTCCCCGATAAAAGCGCTCAAAAACGTGTGGCAAATCCTCACTCCGAATGCCCTCACCCTGATCGCGGACACTTACTTCCACACCTCCTTTTACAATGCTGGCGCAAAGACTGATCTCTTTGCCTGCCGGTGTGTGGCGTATCGCGTTACTGATCAAATTATTCAAAACCCGCCCAATCAATTGAACATCCATAACCAACGGATCAATGCCCTTCTCAGCTGATCCACGTAAATTAATCCCCTTCTGTTTGGCCAATTCAGAAAAACTCTCCAGTGTGTCTGAGATCAGGTCTGAAAGAGATGCGTTCTCCCGATTTAGGATCAGTCCGCCCGCGTCCAACTGGGAAACCTGGAATAAATCATCCACCAAAAGCGTGATTTGATCCACCTGCTTTGCCGTTTGGGTTAAATACTGGTGAATTGTCTGTGGATCAGTCACCACCCCATCCGAAATTGCTTCCACCATCACCCGAATGGAAGCAAGCGGTGTGCGCAGATCATGGCCGGCCCATGCCACAAGATCCCGCCGTAAAGTTTCCAATTCCTTTTGTTTTTGATCTGCGGCTTGCAGCCGGTCAGCCATGCGGTTAAACGCGATTGCCAAAGACGCAATTTCATCGTTGCCGCCTACCAGCGTGCGCGCAGACAGGTTCCCGCCTTCGATTTCATGGGCGGTTGATTCAAGCCGGGAAAGCCGTTCAGTAATTCGCGCGGCAAAGAAATTTCCAATCGCCACTGCAATTCCACCCGCAAAAATCAGCAAGACTGTAGCCAGAAGCAAATCATGTTCGCTGGCAAACATCAAACGCGCGGTGAGCCACACATTCAAAAAGGTCAGCAAGCTGGCCAAAACATACGTTCCAGCTAACGCCCAACGCAGTGAAGGAGCTTTTTCCAACCAACCCAAACGATATGCTCCGTAGCCCGCCAGGATGGAGATGACCGCGGTGAAAGTCAGGAATTGGGCCATATGGCCCAAATCACTCATTGGCGGTTGCATTAACCAATAGAAAATACCCAGCGACACCAGCAACATCATGGCGATGCCGCTGGTCAGAATAAGCGTCAGAGAAGGTGTTTTTTTCATGGTTTATGGTTCAAATTTATAGCCCACTCCCCAGACCGTAACCAGACGAACCGGGTTGGATGGATCTTTTTCAATTTTTTCACGTAAGCGCCGAATATGCACTGTAACAGTACCTGGGTCGATATAATCAGACATCCCCCACACATTCTCAAGCAGTTGGTCGCGGGTAAAGACCTGACGAGGGTGGCGCGCCATATAATGAAGCATATCAAACTCTTTACCTGTAAAAGCAATCTCTTCTTCCGCAAGGGTTACTAAGCGTAGTTGGGGATTGATGCGTAAATCTCCAAAAACAAGTGCTTTCTCGGTTGAAGTGTCTTGCGAAGTACGAACCCGCCGCAATATTGCTCTTACCCGACTAACCACTTCTTGAGGACTGAATGGTTTTACAACATAATCATCCGCGCCGAGTTCCAGGCCAGCGATACGATCCGTCTCTTCCTTCCGTGAGGTCAGCAACAAGATGGGAACATCAGACGTATCTCGCACATTGCGCATCACCGTGAACCCGTCCATACCCGGAAGCATCACATCCAGAATGATTAAATCGGGCATTTGCGTTTCAAGCGCATCCAGCCCTTGTAAACCATCCGCGTGTACGCTCACTTCAAACCCTGCCCGTTTTAAGTACAGACTGAGTACTTCGCTGATACTGGGTTCATCTTCAATAATGACGATGTGGGGCATTTAAGCTTCCTTTTGATGTGGTAGGCCCGGATTTAGAATCTTTAGCCAAATTCATCCAATTTTTCAGGATTATGCATGATGTAGACATTTTATATCAAAAACATTACAAATATCTTAAGCATTGTTAATTTATCTGTAAGACCGCTGCACTGGTTATTTAAGATTACGGGGGTAATCTAAAGAAAACAACTCATTGGAGGAAAAAATGAATAAAAAGACTTTTTTGATGGTGATGATATTATCAATTGTTTTGGCAGCCTGCGCCCCGGTTGCAGCCGAACCGCCAATGGAAAAACCTGCCGAAGCAATGGTAGAGAAAAATACTGAAGCCCCCATGGAAAAACCCACTGAAGAAATGATGGCTAATACTCCTTCAGCGGTAGAAGTAATGGGTGATACGAATATGGATTCTCCTGTCTGGTTTGGCACCCAGCTTACCGATGCGCGCACCGGAGAAAGCTTCTCAGTAAACGACTTTAATGGCAAAGTGGTATTGGTGGAAACCCTGGCTATGTGGTGCTCGAATTGTAAAAAACAACAGCTGCAGGTGTTGGAATTACATAAACAGCTTGGTGAGCGAGATGATTTTGTCAGCCTAGGCCTTGATGTAGATATCAACGAGAATCTAGCCGATTTAAAAACCTATGTGGAAAACAATGGATTCACCTGGACCTACTCAGTAGCCACACCTGAAATTGCCAGTGAAATCAGCAAATTATATGGCCAACAATTCCTTAATCCACCGTCAACCCCAATGTTAATCATCGATCGCAAGGGTGAAGCGCACTTGCTTCCTTTCGGAATCAAGAGCGCAGAAGATCTGATGAAGGCTTTGGAACCATTTCTAAATGAAAATATGTAATTAATTACGATAAATATACCCGGGTGGGTGACAAACAAGCACCCACCCACTCTTAATACCAGTCTCACTTGATTAAGGAGTCACCATGAACTTTAACGAAATTTTTACTTCCTTGTCCCTGGGTTTATTGGCCAGTTTTAGTCCATGCATTTTGCCTCTCTATCCCGGCTACCTGGCTTACCTTAGTGGAACTCATCAGCAATCTGGAAACAGCATTAAGGGACGTTACTTCCTGGGATTCTTTGTTCTGGGCGGTGTCCTTACGATGATGTTACTCCTGGGAATGGTGATTGCCCTTCTTTCACTATCTGTTGGACGCGCCCTTTCAGTAATCATCCCCATCGCCGACCTGCTTATCGTGACTTTAGGCATTCTTCTCTTGCTCGACAAAAATCCATTTAAAGCCCTGCCTCAGGTTCAGGTTCCCGCACTTAAGAACCCATTCTTTAATGCGTTTGTGTACGGTTTGCTTTATGGTCCAATCGCTTTACCCTGCTCCGGGCCTTTGGTGGTCAGTATTTTTGCCATTTCATTTACTGCAGCTGAAGCATTTAGCAAACTCAATATATTTCTTTGGTTCGGTCTGGGTTTCGGTTTGCCCCTTCTGGCACTTTCATTACTTTCCGGTGCCCTTCAGCGCAATATCACCCGCTGGCTCGCAAGAAATTCAAGAATCGTCAACGTCATCGGGGGGTTGTTGCTGGTAGGAATTGGCATATATGATTTCATCATAAATTGGGATTTAATCCGATTTACCTTCAGTAATTGATGAATCATCCAATAACTGTTTTTTCAAACCCTAACCATAAATTTCTTGAACTATAACTAAATAATCTTTGATATTCCAGATATCTCAATGGCTATAATTAAATTAGCCCGTTTCAATCAAACGCGGCCATAGCCAAGATGAAAATAATTAAAGGATTAACTAAACATATTTCCGCGCCATTTGAAAATTGTATTAACTTTCAATCAGGAAAGGCTGACATTCGAATCGAACTGAAAGCCAAAGGATTTGGATGGATTTGGCTTGCCTCTCTCATCTGGTATTCGCTCACATTCAATGCCATTCCGGCGGTGTGTTTTTGGTCTTTGAGCATCACCTTTCTTCTATCCTTTTTTTGGGCGCGCCAGAATAGTTCGTTTCTTGTGGGTACTCGTGAGCTTAAATACTCCGCTTTTCAAGTTGGAGATATGCTCGAAGAAGAAATTTCTTTGTTCAACAATTACTGGCTGCCAGTTCTTTGGGCAAAATTTGACGATCAATCATCCATCCCAGGCTATACAATCCGCAGCATTCGCGCCGTGAGCGGATTTGAAACACTTCATTTCTCTTCCACAGCAATCTGCGAGCAGCGAGGTGTTTATTCACTTGGCCCCTGGCAACTCCACCTTTCCGACCCGCTTGGCCTCTTTCTCGCGATACAGACCTATCATGAAATAAAGGAAGTAATTGTTTTTCCACCTCTCGCGCCGCTTCCCGATCACTTACTGGCGCATCACCAAACCCGAGGGGAACATCGCCGCTTGCGACACGTAATTGAGGCTGACACAATTAATGCCTCAACCACCAGACCATTTGTGCCAGGAGACACATTAAACCGCGTCCATTGGGCTACAAGTGCCCGCCGCCAGCAGTTGTATATCAAAACGTTTGAACCTGAAACCAGTTCCCGTGTCTGGTTAATTCCTGACCTGGAAGCTTCAGTTCAATTGGGACGGGGAAAAGATTCCACCCTTGAGACAACGGCAATTTTACTGGCATCACTTTCCAACCAGTTACTGCGAGACAATCTTGCGGTAGGAATTTTTGCCAGAGATGCCAACACTCACATCGCGCTGCCACAAAAGAATAAAGCCCATTTATGGTCAATCTTGCGAATCATCGCCCAACTTCAGGTGGTTGATGATCAGCCATTTGCACAAACCATCCGCGAGTCAAAACCGCTTATAAGAAACAACGATTTGATTGTGCTGATTACTCCTTCGCTTGAATTTGAATGGAGTAAAGAAATTATTCGAGGCAGCAAATTACGAGGTGTCGATGTGCTGCTTTACGATCCCGCTTCTTTTGGCGCAAAAACAAACGCTCTTGCTGTTACTGAATGGCTGGCTCACCAGGGAATCGCCTGCCGGCTGGTTCGTCAGGCAGAAATCCGTCCCATTTCTGGTAGTTATGGCGCATTACGCCGTTGGGAGTTTACGGTTCTGGGAACAGGAAGAGTGATCGTGCGGCAGTCACCACGCTTGGCTAAACCGACCTCCATTTTAAACAAATACAATCCTCATCCGTGAAAGGTTATGGCATGCAGGAAGTATTCAGGTGGGAAATCCCAAATATGAATTGGAAAAAGCTGTTTCTAATTGGGCTGACCCTTCTCTTTTATACATCTATTATTGAGCGATCCCATCTCACTCGAAATGCGGGACCAATAATTAGCTGCATGCTTACAGGCGCTTTGTTGGGATTATTACTTCCTCAAACAAAGTTCTCCCTGACGGTATCAGTCATATACAACCTGATCATATTTATACCCATCACGACACATTTCTCCTACCAATTCTTTCCGCCATTTCCTTCCACAATACCTTACTGGCAATTTGTAGAAATCCTAAATATTCGATTGTTTGCTGCCTTACAGGCAATTTCCAGTGGGTTTAATAAATTCCTGCTCATAAGACAGCCCTTATCAGAAAGAAATCTCTTCTTTTTTTGGGGGCTGGTAAGCTGGCAGGTAAGCTTCTGGTTGGTTTGGAAATCGATAAAGGATAACAACGCGTTCACAGCGATTCTGCCAATTGGCATGGTCATCGTTACATTAATGCAGATCTCTGGTCAAAAAGTTGCCGTATTGGTGGCATTTGTGATTTTGGTACTTTTGTTTTTGAGCAGTTCATTTGCCGAAAAAATCAAATCCGATTGGGATCGTGATTCAATTCCATATCCGTGGGATTTTGGCTTGGACTGGCTGGCCAGTGTGGTGATTTTTTCCTTGCTGGTCGGTTTTCTTTCTTTCACTCTTTATTTAGGAGGTTCAAAAGAAGGTTGGCGCGAAATAAACGAGTTCATTGATCGTCTGCGCGAGCCACCTGCCCAGGTTGCTTCTGCAGGGGATAATTCAATGGATGCTTCAACAGAGCAAAAAAGTGAGATTAATGCTTCAACATCAGACTTATTGCTGCGCTTCGAGCCACCCCCTACCCTGACAACGACAATTTTGAAGTTAAAGGTCAACGATCCCCCTCCCTTACCACCGGAAGTAAGCGGGGATATTCGGAAAAACTATTATTTACGCAGCGACATATACTCTACCTACACAGGCTTCGGCTGGCTTCCCGTGGATGCTTCTTCTGTGGTCACATTTCCTGACGCGGACCCTGGGCTACCACCGGCGGGCAGATATTATTTGCAACAGGAGTATTTAATTCTGGCACTCAATTGGAGCCAATTATTTGCGGTGAATCAACCCTTTTGGGTAAGTGAAAACGTAGTGGTTTACTCATCACAAGAAACAGACGCCTATCTGATCAATTCCACTCAAAACGCGTATCGGGTTGATTCATGGGCAACGCAAGTTTCCGCAGCAGATTTGGCAAATGCCGGAATAGACTACCCACCTTCAATTCTTTCTTTATACACACAGCTGCCAGAATCCCTGCCAGCACGGGTGACCGCTTTCGCGCGAACCCTCACGTCCGGATCGGCATCCCCTTACCAAAGCGCGGTTCAAGTTCAAAATTATTTGCGCTCCAGTTATCCTTATACGTTAGAGGTTGCCCCACCCCCCGCTGGCAGAGATGTTGTGGATTACTTCCTGTTTGAAGAGAAACAAGGGTTTTGCAGTTATTACGCAACCGCCATGACCGTCCTGTTGAGGTCTCAAGGAATTCCAGCGCGAGTCGTTACCGGCTACGCCACCAATAATTATAACTTTACAGAACATGCCTATATCGTCACCGCGTCCAGCGCGCATGCCTGGGTTGAAGTATATTTTCCAGGTTATGGATGGGTGGAATTTGAACCCACTGCGTTTCAACCTTCCCTGGATTATGGACCAATTTTTGCCACTGATTCAAATTTGCAGGGCAGCCAAACCTCCTTGGAAAACGTGTCTCGGGTTACCAACCAAGATAAGTTAATTGCAATTTTTCTGGGCTTAATTCTTATCGGCACGTCATATTGGCTATACGCAAACACTAAAGCGAAACAATCGATCCAGCAGGTCTCCGCCACACAGCAGTATTTCCGGATTCGCACTTTTTTGGACAACCTGGGCTACACCGCGCCTGCTTCTCTCACCCCATTAGAATACGCAAATCAATTCCTGCCTCAATTAATTCTCTGGCCCTGGCTGCAAAAATTACTAAAATCAGCAACCCGGCTGTACATAATTGAATCCTACAGCGCTAACCCGCCCAATAAAGATCTACTGCTGGAACATGCAAAAAACTGGAAAAAATCGGGGGCAGCGAGGATTAAACTATACTTCCACTTTTTTATCAAGAAATTCAGTAGAACACAATAAAGAACGCCCTTTCTTAATCCTCAATAACTTAAATAAAAATGCCCACACACACAGAAATATGGGGGCATTTTTTAAATTGAAGGTTTAATCTTCTCTGGCAATTCCTAGTTTCTTAGTTTATTCATCATCCCATCGCTTGGTGTTTCTAATAACTTCCTCCCGCGAGGTATGATTCTGCTCATTTTCACTCATTTATTCCCCAATAGTTTAATACTTTCTCAATGCACCTCACTGCTAATCCATCAAGAAATTAAGATTTATCCCTTCAGGGATGGTGAATAGGGCTGTGTCCATAAATTGTGTTCCCAAAAATACCATCCCAAGTTGTTCAAAATCATTCTCTTCTCGAAAAGTAATTCGGAAAACACGGTCCAAGGCGTGGTGAGTAACATTTTCTATCGCATAATGTTGATACGCGATATCACAAAAGGTTTTAATCTCTTTCTGAGTCATCAAAACCGGTTCTTCCAAAACAAGAATGTTTCCTTCAAATTCGCCATTGATCAGAATATCTTCGTCTTGCATTTTTCCCTCCTCATATTCAATCCGCCGGTCGCTATTTTGATGATTAGTTGATCTATTCACGAAATTGATATTAAAGATCATCCGCCCATCCATCTTCTTCAAAACCATAATCTTCAAAGTAATCAGGCTCTTCAAAGTCCTCTTCCCTCTCAATTGACCTCCGCTCCAAATCCTTTTCTTCATGTTTCACAAATTCCTGATAAATCAAACTGGTGAAGAGAAATTCAAAGAGATTCATACTCCCTCCTTAATCTGCTAGCAAATCGTTAAATACCACCCACCTGCAGCTGAGCGCGTCGAAGTAAACAAATGCCCTCAACCCATATTGGTCATCACGAACTTCAGCCGCGATTGCCCGCCTCCCAGATAAATTTACCTTTGAGAACAGCCCATCGCTGGCCATGCCTTCTGGCAACACCAGTTCAGGCGGATCGAGAATGAATTCGGGAGTAGTCACCCAGCGCGGCATTTT
>Ga0351902_1128_pt1 | contig 12836 bp, 12 predicted proteins | sample BONcelHT113001D5_FD_205828 | JGI IMG/M metagenome (GOLD analysis project Ga0351902, IMG submission 205828) | Enriched cells from coal bed in the Powder River Basin, Montana, United States - BONCAT cells T11 rep1 HSBNCT.T11.300.1.D5 ...
CGATCATCCACGTGCGCTCCGCTTCGCGGCTTGGCTATTCGGATCTTGGTAAAAACCGGAGCCGCCTTGAAGCTATCCGCAGTCAATTCATGGCGCTGGATGGGAAATAGCCACTGGAAGAAGAGAGATGGCAGGCATCAGTCACGCCCCTGCTCGCCATCAACGAATTGTCTGGCGCAGCGAAGGGCTGTGGTTCTGGATACACCTCTGATCCGTTGGTAGAGTTGGCGGCATTGTTCGTAATTCATGGAAGAGACCAGGGCATTCACCAGAGCGTCATCCTCGCAGTGGGGAAAAGAATGGTCTGGCTCCAGTTCTTCCTTAGCCACCAGTTGGACAGCGATCAAACTGCGTGCAGCCAAAAGATCAGCCCGATCTGCAGGAATGGCATCATGCAGGATATACAACAAGGTCAAAACGTCACCTGGCCCGATATTGCGCCGTTTTGCCTGTAACCTATCAACGACCGATTGCAGGAGATAAACAGACTGCACTCTCAGGTGGTGACCGATCTGCTTTGTTAAAAAATGATACAGCCCGTAATGGATGTATCCGGCTTCCACAAAAAGACGCTGCCCGGTTGCCGCCAACTCGGCAATGGCCGTTGCTCGCATAAAATCGCGCATTCTGATGCGATGTGCATCCTTTTGGGCGAAGACCTTGACCGAATCTATCACCGCCCGAAAATCCTCTTTCATGCTCAGGGCATAGAAGGTGATGAGCGCTCCGGTAGCCTCTTTTTCTGCGAGATAGACATCCCGAAGTCCATCCAGGGAGAGAACAAATTCCGTTGTCTTGCCATCGGCAAACAGTTCGTGAATCTGCACCAGGCAATCAAGATAGGGCTCAACCTGGACAATGCGTTTTCCGTGAGCAAACAGCTGCCGCAACTCCAAACACAGGCTTTTTGAAAAAAGAGGGAAACTTGCATCGACCTGAAGAAGATAGGCTTCTACGGCTATCTCTCCCCGGAGCATTTCGATAAATCCTGGGGTTTGCGGTTCTTCCAGGATGATGGTATCGCTCTCACCCATCTGGGCTATCAGCATGGGGATCGCCTCCAGATAATGGGGGCCGAAGCCGATAATGACCTCGGTCCCGTTCTTTGGGTGGGGGCGGAGGGGCACGAGAACCTCAGGCATCAGCCTTGAAACGTGCCGCGAGACGCTGCGAAAAAGCGGTGGGAGGGTTTTTCAATCCATCCATCCAGCGCTGCGGCCAGGCCTGCTCTCCGTGCATTGCGCCAAGCAGGGCGCCCAGAACAGCACCTCGATGGCAGTTGTCACCACCAAGATTGGTATTCACCACTAGGGCCTGCTCGGGATCATCCTGATACTTCCAGGCCAGATAGAGGGTCAGTGGCAGGGATTGTTGGATGTAACAGGCTGTACTGAAAACGTTACGAGCGACATCCTCATCCGCACGGCTCGACAATTCTGCAAATGGATACCCACTCAAAAGCTGCAACGGTCTGGGTCTGTTTTTTTTCAATGACTGCCGAACATCAGCACCGAGCAAGATGTCGTGGAGGATGTCGGCGAAGCAGGCCAACCCATTGCGCATTAAGGCCCCCGGGTGGGTCAATGCCAAATGCTGTTCGGCTCGATGCACGGCATTGTCCCACTGGTCCTGGTAGAACAGCAGTAAGGGTAATGCTAGACACAACCCCCCGATGTGCTTTTCATCCGGCAAATGAGCGGCAGGGCCTTTTTTATGAGGAGCCCACGCTTTAAAAAACTCCCGGTGACATTCTTCAACATAGGTGTCTTTGTGTGTGCCCGGAGTGGTCATGAACGCCACATACTTTTCAAGAAAGAGTTCCTGATCGTAGGCCTCTTTTTCAAGCAGGCTGTCCATCAGCAGTTGGCTGATTTTCAGGTTCAGGGTGTTTTCTCCGGCTTCCAGGAACTGGTGATAGTGGACGCCGCGCTGCCCCCAGAACGTGGCCTGGCTGTGCAGGATGTCCGCTTCTGGACGAACGGGGTTATACTTTGAGCGCCAGAGAATACTGTCCGGGTGCGGATTACGAGGCTGGACATAATCCTGCACCCAGCCATAGTCTCTAGCCAAGGCGGTTGTATCGTAATACCAGTGAACAGGCATTGCCAGGGCATCGGCTATGAAGGCTCCATAAAGAGCACCACTCAGGCGGGAATGAAGTGCTAAGGCGGGATTATCCATTGATTTTGCCTTGATTGAAATTTTAATTTTATTTTTATAGGTTAAGCACGGGACGCAATCTGGAAAGGTGAGGTGGGCTGGAAAAAATGGATATCAAATTGATTATTCGACCAGTATCTGTTCATAATATGACCAGTTATGATCAATCAGGAGTTGAGCGGAGGTTAAATATGCAACGGCTCTTGCCGAAGGTGGCACAATCGATTTTCTGTCTGCTGGTTGTTCTGCTCTTTTCCGGATGCGGCAACAGCTATTACAGCGGACCGGTGACTGACCACTACGACGGTCGGAAGTTCGACAACCCCTGGGGGCCAATGCCCGACCGCTTCGGAGATTTCCTCAAGTGGCGCCTGACGGCCGATCGCGGCCGGTGGCCCGAGTCTGTAGCGGTTACCCCCGCAACACCTCCAGTGAGGGTTACCGACGGCACTCTCCGAGTGACTTATGTTGGGCACGCCACGGTGCTGCTGCAAACCCAGGGTTTGAACATTCTGACCGATCCGATCTGGTCGGAGCGGGCCAGCCCGCTGAGCTTTGCCGGACCGAAGCGGGTCGCCGCCCCCGGTGTTCGATTCGAAGATCTTCCCCCCATCGACGTGGTACTGGTGAGCCACAACCACTATGATCACATGGATTTGCCGACTCTCGAGCGTCTGTTCAAGGCTTTCAACCCGCTGGTGCTGACCCCTCTCGGCAACGATACCATAATGCTCGGGGCCATCCCCGGAATGCGGGTCAAGGCTTTGGATTGGGGGGAGACCTTTGAACTGAATCGCCAGGTGCGCTTTACTCTCGAACCGATGCAGCACTGGTCGGCCCGCGGCTACTTTGACCGGCGTGACGCCCTGTGGGGTGCTTTTGTGGTCCTGGCCCCGGGTGGTCCCATCTATTTCCTGGCGGATGCCGGCTATGTAAAAGCCTTGTCCGGGCAGTTTGTAGCCAGATATGGACCCCCCCGGTTCAGTCTGTTGCCGGTTGGAGCCTACGAGCCGCGGTGGTTCATGCAGTATGCCCACATGACCCCCGCCGAGGCGGTGCAGACCTACCTTGACCTTGGGGAGGGCTACGCCATGGGGACCCAGCACGAAGTCTTCGCCATGGCCGACGAAGCCTATGTCGCTCCGAGGCAGAACCTTTTGGAAGCCCTGCAGGCTAAGGGGATAGACCGGGAGCGATTTCTGCTCCCCGAGGTAGGCGGCTGGTTCATGGTGCCGCCACGCTGATAGTCGGAGGACCGGAGCTTGCCAAATACACTGAGAACCAAGGGCTGAGGGAGCTCCCTATGAAAACACTCAGGCTAGTTTTGGGCGATCAGCTTTGTCGTACAATCAGTGCGCTGCGCGACATAGATCACACCCGCGATATTGTGTTCATGGCCGAGGTGCACAATGAAACCACGTATGTGCGGCATCACAAACAAAAGCTTGTCCTGGTGCTTTCAGCAATGCGTCATTTTGCCGAGTCCCTTCGCGCCGAAGGCATCCGCATGGACTACGTCCAATTTGACGACAATGACAATTCGGGCTCGTTCACCGGCGAACTCGGCCGGGCGCTCTCGCGTCATCACGTCGACCGTATCGTTGTCACGCAGCCGGGAGAGTGGCGCGTGTGGAAAATGATGCAAACTTGGGGCGGAGTACTCGACACGCCGGTTGAGTTTCGTGAGGATGATCGGTTTCTTTGCTCGCAAACTGAATTCGCAGACTGGGCGAAGAGAAGCAAGAGTCTTCGGATGGAGTACTTCTACCGTCACATGCGACGCAAAACTGGTTGGCTCATGATTGGTGACAAGCCCCAGGGCGGTAGCTGGAACTATGACGCGGAGAATCGCAAGAAACTGCCCCGGAACTTTCCAATACCGCCCGGCCGTCGCTTTGTTCCGGACGTCACGACAGGCGATGTTATGACGCTGGTCCGGCAGCGCTTTGCTGATCATTTCGGTGAATTGGAATCCTTTGGCTGGGCAGTAACTCGTGAAGATGCGTTGGAAGCCCTGCATCACTTCGTCACGAACCTTCTGCCTCAGTTTGGGGATTACCAGGATGCGATGCAAGCAGGGAAGGATTTCCTGTTCCATGCGGTTTTGTCGCCATACATCAACATCGGGTTGCTGATTCCCCGAGAGGTATGCGAGGCCGCACTGGTTGCGTACCAACAAGGCTCGGCGCCGCTATCAGCAGTCGAGGGGTTTGTTCGGCAGATTATGGGCTGGCGGGAGTTTGTGCGCGGCGTCTACTGGATGAAGATGCCCGACTATGCACAGACTAACTTCCTGAACGCAAAACGTCCCCTCCCGGACTTCTATTGGACCGGGGAGACCGACATGAAGTGCCTGCGGGAGGTCATCGAGGCCACCCGCCGCCACGCATACGCGCACCACATCCAGCGTTTGATGATCACCGGTAATTTCGCCCTGCTGACCGGTGTTGCGCCCGCGCAAGTGGAGGAATGGTACCTGAGCGTCTATGCCGATGCCTTCGAATGGGTCGAATTACCGAATACACACGGCATGGCGCTACACGCCGATGGAGGCGTGTTAGGCTCGAAACCCTATGCGGCTTCCGGCGCCTACATTGATCGCATGTCCGACTATTGCGCTGGCTGCACCTATGATCCGAAGATCAAGTTCGGTATCAAGGCTTGCCCATTCAATTACCTCTATTGGTATTTCTTGATTGTGAACGAGGCGCGACTCAAGCCTAACCCGCGAATGGCCCTACCTTACCGGTTACTGGCTCGAATGGCTGCCGAGCAGCGGCAGCAGATCACCAAGCAAGCCGAACAGTTCCTGGATCGGCTGGAAAGCCGATACCTATGAAACACACATACCGGCCTGCGCAAAACGTGCAGCACAAAGCCGACGTCCTGATCGTTGGCGCGGGGATGGCGCAGAATTGGGGTGTTGGAGCAGTGGTATTGGAACCCTGCGCAAGGAACCGAGGGGCATCCCCGCTGGCGTGGCAAGCCAAGAAGCGTATTCTCTTCCTGGTTAACCCTAATATCTTTGCTGTCTGCAAAGGAGAAGAGACATGGATCATAAGCTACCGGGACTAATATTGACCGGAGCATCCGGTTTTGTGGGACGGAATTTCATCAAGGCGGCTACCGGCAAATTTAGGTTATTCTGCCTTGCCCGACGTTCAATGGAGGAAGCTGGAATACAACCGAATGCCGATCTCCGCTGGATCCAAGTCGATATCGCTGACTGGGAAAAGCTTCAGGATGTCATACAGCGAGTGCGCGATCATGGAAGCGTCGACTATGTCGTCAGTTTGGCAGCACATTACGACTTTACTAACAAGGATCACCCTGAATATACCCGGACCAATATCCAGGGCACCAGGAACATGCTGGAACTGGCCAAAGAATTAGGCGTCAAACGATTTCTGTTCGCCAGCTCACAGGCCGCTTGCCCATTCGGTTCACTGGTGACCGAGGAAACCCAACCTAACGCCGCCATACCCTATGCCAAGAGTAAAAAAGCTGGCGAGGAGCTAGTCAAGGACTATGCGCAGTGGGTTCCCGGCGCCATCGTCCGGATCGCAGCCGTTTTCAGCGACTGGTGCGAGTACCCCCCTCTCTATGCGCTGCTGAACAATTGGCTCTCAGGAAAGCTAGCTGAATCGCACATCATCGCCGGGCACGGTCATTCCGCCATCCCTTATATCCATGTCCATGACTTGGCCCAGTTCTTTCTGCGGGTAATAGAGAAGAGTGATGACCTGGAGCGGCTTTGCACCTTCAATGCCGGCCCCGATGGAGCTGTTTCACACCTCGAACTCTTTCAACTTGCCACCCAGTTTTACTACAAAAAAACTCTCCATCCTGTTTGCATCAACCGGTGGTTGCTTGCCCCTATGATTCTGGTGCGGCAAATTTTGAACCTTCTGCAGGGCAAAGAATCTTTTGAACAGCTGTGGATGCTAAAGTACGTTGACCAACAACTGGTCGCCGACAGCTCCAGAACTCGGCGGGAATTGTCTTGGAGGCCGACACCACGTAAATCCATCAGAAGGCGACTGATCTTTCTCATCGAAAATATGAAGAAAAATCCAGAACTTTGGCGAAGCTGGAACGAGGCGATGCTTCATAAGGAAGTGGACCGATCGCATATGATGCTCCATGAGAGGCTGTGCAATGCCTTGGACGCGGCCCGAGATAAAAGCATCGACATGATAGCTGTGCAGCTGCTAGATGCTAGTGAGTTAGATACCTACAGTACAGACAGCAAACGGTTAGGCGCTCTCGACAAGACCGTCCTGAATTCGTATATTCGCCTGCTCTATCAAATGATAGTTACGGTTATTCGCACCAGAAACCGGCCGATGCTGCAGCAGCAGGCCCACACTATCGTCTTTCTGCCGATGATCGTGGGTTTCGGCAGTGGGCTGGCGAGTTCCTGCCTGTTTGGTATCGGCGAATATATGGTTAAACAATTCCGAAATCGAGCCGAGTTCCAGCAACTGTCACAACACGCTGAAGACTACGTTACCATGACTATTCATTTGGCGGTTGACCAGATTGAAGATCAGGCGGAACTCTCAAGGCTACAATCACAGGTTATGATTGAAGGATTCAAGGAAATGTCGCTACCAGCCAGTAGTGATTTGGACTATGTTATGCGGCAACTTGAAGACCTGTGCAACGAAGTCATTTCCGGGCAATCATGGACCAAGCCATTGGCCAATGGTGAACCTGGAGGAAAAGCTGAATAATCTGATCGCTGCCGCTATCCACGGAAGAACTGCGGCCGACCCGAGCATGCAAACAAACCATCCCTCTTGAAACAAGCCGTAATTAAGCATCAATGGGCGGAGGCGGCGACTATGGTTTTTTTGCCGATGGTCGCTATCAGACGATCGAACAACTCTATCGACTCAATGACTATCTAAAGCTTCACGAGAGCCTGGAAAACAAAGTGCCGAAGAAATAAGCGCAATGGCGAATTCTCGGCAAGGCGAAAGATATACAACAGCTTGGCTTAAAACGGTCTTGGTGGCAGCCCTAAGGAACAGCAAGAGGATGGTCTGGTCTGCGAACATCGTGTATTCAGGCAGCACTATCTGACATGCACTGTGATTGCGTGTTCCTTGACGCCATTGTTTCCATGCCCAAGTACATTCCAATCTGCATCCATGGGCTGCGTGTTCCCTTGCGAATCGATCGCCCGGGACATCAAGGTATACTCACCTTTCTCTTTAACGTCCCAGATGTATTGCCATTGCCGCCAGGCAAATTTTTCATGAGGGCCGATGAATTGCACATCTGCCCAATTATCGCCGTTGTCAATGGACACCTCAACTCGTTCCACATCGGCTTCACCAGCATAGGCTACGCCGAGTATGACCAGAGTGCCGACACCAAGTTCTTCACCCTGTAACGGTTGGGTAATGAAAGACTTTATTTTCAGCTTGGTGACAACCTCGCCGGACTTAGCATTTCCCCCCTCTTGGAAGATACGGTACACATTGTCCATGAAGAATCCCTCATAGGGACGATCCAGAACATTGATCTTCCTGAGCCACTTTACGCAGTTGGCTCCAGACCAGCCCAAAGCTAACGCACGCAAGGGGTACCCATGTTGTAACGGCAGGGGTTCTCCGTTCATTTCATAGGCGAGCAGTGTGGTCGACATAGCCTTCTCAACAGGAATGCTTCGAATGAAGTTGATACCCGCAGAGCCAAGAGGTTGATCCTGGCCTTCGAAACTCACATACTTCCCACTGCTTTTCAAGCCGGCTTGCTGCAAGATATCACGTAGCCAGACGCCTCCATACACAGCATTGCCTACCCCTCCAACAGTCCAAGGATTGCCCTTTGCCTTCTCATTGAGCAGAGAGCGGCCATTACCGGAACATTCAAAGGTGTTGGCAACTATAACCTTGGCCATTCGAAGAATTTGGTCCATATTGAGATGGAGCGGCTTTTCTACCTCCCCATCAACCGATAGCTCCCATTCGTCCAAGGAGACTGGTTCAGCTGGAAACGCTCCTTGGTTTCGATGAAAGAATGAGGCATTAGCGGTGATCCAGTACCGCAAGGTTTCGACCGGAGGTTCAGCGTTCAGTGGTTTCTCGGTCATGACACGCATCTTTTTGTCCATTTCACCCCCCCCTTTTAAAAAAATCCAGACGGAAAGAACCTAATGGAGACGATACCTGCTCAAGCAACCGGTTGGCCAGCTGCAGCCATTGACGGGTAGAACTCGTTCCCGCCTGATTTATAGGCGGGAACAGTGTACATTGGAATCATAGAGTAATATCTCCGATCAACATAATTGCAAAAGGCTGATCGGAGATAATTTAAAAGGTGTCACAGTGAAAAACCCAGGGTCCAGCCAGATGCGCAGGTTAAAATGTATCTGGCACAACGCTTATACCCCTTGGTTTTTATCAGGATCGGCGCTCGAGCATCAATTCGATATCTTCCTGCAGTGCCTGGAGGTCCTCCTCGTGTTCGACTTCATCCTGGAGTATTTGCAGAACCACGTTATAGGTCACCGGATCCGAATCGCGGGTCTCGGCCAGCATCGAGTTGTACACGCTGATGGCGCATTGCTCGCCCTTGATGTTCTGCTCCAGCAGCCGCAACACATAGGGGTCTTCCGGGGCATCATAGCCGCAATTCGTGAAATCATACCAAAGCTTGGGACTGGTTGGCGGTGTACCACCCAGTTGGATAATACGGGTACTCACCAGGTCGGCATGCCGTAATTCGTCGGCAGCATGTAGCACTAATTCGCCAATCACCGCTTCTTTCATCGGCCCCTTGGCAACCTTTGCTCCAAGCCAGTATTGATAATAGGCCAGCCATTCATCGGCAAAGGCCTTATTAAGCAGTGCCAGAACTTTTTCGGTGTTAACGCCAACGATCTCTCTTCCCTTGGTTCCCATGGATGTCTCCTTCGTTGAAGATGTGCGATTGAACAACGATAATTTCTGCGAACTGTATTGTCCTTTTATCGGAAAGGCAATTTCTTTTTATTTATCGAAAAATAGGCATTTGCGCAGCTGCCTGAGTCTTATAAATCTCAAACGTTGATGCAAGGGTTGAAGCTCGATCTTATTGAACATCTTCGCAATCATTGCTTGCTTATCATCTTTCCCATTCCCCTGATGAATCATTATGGTGTAACAATACTTGGTATAGAATCCGCAGATTCAGGATTGTACCTTTCAAACGAGTTGAGACTTTGCAATCATGACTGATCAAATGAAGACCAAAACCGTACTGGTGACCGGCGCAACCGGTTATATCGGCAGACGACTGACCCACCGTCTCCTTGAAACATCTTCGCTGAAAGTTCGATTATTGGTGCGGAACAAAAACAAGGTCCAGGTTTCAATTGGTGACTTGGTTGAGATACAAGAGGGGACAACCTTTGATAAAAAATCTCTTGCTGCTGCACTGGATGGGGTTGATACAGCGTTCTACCTTATCCATTCCATGGGGGCCACCGAGGATTACCAGAACCTGGATCGCGTCAGTGCCGAGAATTTCCGGGACGCCTGCATTGCGGCCGGTGTTCGGCGCATTATCTATCTCGGCGGTCTCGGCGTGAAAGAGAGTGCCAGCAAGCATCTCTTAAGCCGAATTGAGACAGGGGAAATCCTTTCAGCACACCCCGATCGAATTGAGACGATATGGTTGCGTGCAGGCGTGATTATCGGTTCCGGGAGTGCCAGTTTTGAAATTATCCGCAATCTCTGTCAGAAACTGCCGGCGATGATCACTCCTCGTTGGGTGCGGAGCCGGACGCAGCCTATCGGAGTTGAGGATGTGCTTTCTTATCTGCAGGGGTCAGTGGAACTGCCGCACCAGGGAAACCTCATGGTCGATATAGGCAGTGAAGAACTTAGCTTTAAAGAAATGGTGCAGCAGGCAGCCGAAGTCATGGGGCTGAAAAGACACCTTTTTCCCGTCCCAGTGCTTTCCCCTCGCTTGTCATCATACTGGTTGGTTCTTTTCACCCCTATTCCTTTCAAACTCGCCTCCGCCCTGGTTGAGGGGCTCAAGAGTGAAACCGTGCTGCAAAACGATAACGCAGCAAAGTTGTATCCGGAGATACAGCCGTGTTCGTTCAAGCAAGCGGTTGCCGGAGCTTTGCGGGAACTTGAGCAGAATCAGGTTATCAGCCGATGGTGTGACAGCACCGGCCAGCAGGCGTGCGACATCAAGGATTTCGATGATCCGGCCGGGGCAATCTTAAGGGATGTGCGGATTGTAGCTTTTAACAATGGTGAACGTCAGAAGGATGTCTTTCAGTCGGCCTGTGCCGTTGGGGGTACCAACGGCTGGTTCAAGTATAATTTCCTCTGGCAGATTCGAGGGATTCTCGACAAACTCGTCGGCGGTTATGGGCTTAGCCGCGGCAGACGGTTAAGTCAAGAGCTTCGAGTCGGGGATGCGCTTGATTTCTGGAAGGTTGTTGATATCAAACCCGGAAAGAGGCTGCTGCTCTATGCCCAAATGAAATTACCAGGCCAGGGATGGTTGGAGTTTGATGTGCAACCCGATCAACTCGTGCAGACAGCCCACTTCCTGCCTCGCGGTCTCCTGGGCAGGTTGTACTGGTATCTGGTCCTTCCGCTCCACCATTTTGCATTAAATGATCTTGCCCGGACCGTCGTCAGCAATTCGACCAAGTTGGAATGACGGGTAAAACTCTACTCGAGTCATTGTGATCCATCCACACTCGTTATCCACCGGAATCAATGCTCATGGGAGGAATACGTATGGATTATCGGTTACCCGGATTGATACTGACCGGTGCCTCGGGTTTCGAGGGGCGGAACTTCATTATGGCCGCTGCCGAAAAATTTCGGCTCTTCTGCGTTGCCAGGCGTTCTGCGGAAGAGGCGGGGGTACAGGCGAATAAAAATCTGCGGTGGGCCCAAGTCGATATCGCCGATTGGGCCAATCTCAAGGATCTTATTCCGCTGACAAAAGATTTTGGAGGCGTTGATTATATAGTCCATCTCGCTGGCTATTATGATTACACCAACAAGGAGCATCCAAATTATATCCGAACAAATGTCGAAGGCACCAAGAACATGTTGGAATTGGCGAGGCATCTGGAGATCAAGCGTTTTATCTTTGCCAGTTCCCAAGCATCGTGTTCATTCAACACAATCGTCAGCGAAGAGAGCCCTCCCGATGCTAATATTCCCTATGCCCGAAGCAAAAAAGCCGGCGAGGCGATGGTCGGTGATTATTCAAGGTTGTTTCCCTGTGCCATCGTCAGGATAGCAGCCGTTTTTAGCGATTGGTGCGAGTATCTCCCCCTCTATTACCTGCTCAATAACTGGCTCTCCGGCAATTTACTGCATTCACGAATAATAGCTGGTCTTGGTCAAACCGCCATACCGTATATCCATGTTCATGACCTTGTCGATTTCTTTCTGAAGGTAATAGATAAAAGTGAAAAGCTTGAGCAGAATATCACTCTCAATGCAGGCCCAGATGGCGCGACCTCCCATCTTGAGTTATTCCGGACTGCCACTCAATACTATTACTCCAAACCTCATAAACCGATCTTTACCAATCGTCGGCTGCTCGTCCCCATGATCCTTGTCCGCCGATTGCTCAGTCGATTGCAGGGAAAGCAGGCCTTTGAACAGCTATGGATGCTTGATTATGTTGACAAGCAACTTGTGGCTGAATCCTCCAAAACCCGCAATACTCTCGCTTGGGAACTCATGCCGAGCAAAACAATTACCAATCGGTTGGTCGTGCTCATAGATAATATGCAAAGAGATCCAGAAGGATGGCGAATGAGGAACGAGTCCATGCTGCGGAGAGGTTGAATTTGCCCTGTTGGCCAAGGTAATAATATAAATTTCAACAGCCGAGTAGTTTTGAGGGGACAAAAGAAGCGCTTGTTCGATGTTTATTATTGATACCCAAAGAACAATTCGCCCTTTCGACTGGTTAACTTGATAATAAGTTAAGTTTATTAAGGGATGAATCGCCCTAGCAGCTTCCCCAGACCGTTTTTCTCCTTTTGGAAAATAATGATTTCTCCTGAAGAGGGAACCACCCCTGTCAAGGCAGAGATATTAACCTGATGGGTCACCAATATTACCGGAGCCTGCTGAATAAGCGTCGAAAGAAAAGCCCTGATTTTCGCTGTTTGTTCAGGCCCTCTGGCCGATTCCTCGTAAAAGGAATTAAGTGCCGGTAGTTCTTCAACAGGTCCAAGTCCTAGAAGGCTGGCGGTTTCAAGGCAGCGGCACCATTGGCTGGAATATATCAACGCATCATTGATTCCTTGAGCACGAAAAAAATCACCTATTTTCCGGGACTGGAGTCGGCCATCCTCCGAAAGATTTCGCTGAGTGGAGCAGTCCCGAAGTATAAATCCCGGCGGATCGCTCGTTCCTGGAGCATAGGCGTGGCGGATGAGGGCCAAGGCTTCTCCTCTTTTCAGTGCCTGCCAAATTATTTCAGGAGATTGTGATGCTGAAGATCCCCCACTGCTGATTAAAAGCAATACTGTTACGAATCCAAACCAAATGGGTTTGAAGCGGAATGGCTTTGTAGTTTTCATGCGTCTGGATTTACTCACTTTAAGTTTTAATAAGCACCTTAATCTAGGAACATCTCCCCTAGATCTTTATGGTTAAACTCTATCAAAACACTGCAAATATATCAAA
>Ga0351902_1130_pt1 | contig 12739 bp, 10 predicted proteins | sample BONcelHT113001D5_FD_205828 | JGI IMG/M metagenome (GOLD analysis project Ga0351902, IMG submission 205828) | Enriched cells from coal bed in the Powder River Basin, Montana, United States - BONCAT cells T11 rep1 HSBNCT.T11.300.1.D5 ...
CTAACATCCCCCCGGCTATAATTGCAGCAATCAGACCAAGCCATAATGAGCCTGCATGGTAGGTTACAACAAAACCAATGAAAGCGCCTAAAACCATTGTTCCTTCAATGCTCAAATTCATGATACCTGAGCGCTCTGTTACCAGCTCTCCTAAAGCAGCTAATAAAATGGGCGTAGTAACGCGAATCGCGCCAGCGATCAGGCTTACCAAGAAAGCAGTGGTTAAGATATTGTTCAGCATGGACCCACCTTTTCAATACGGTATTTAACGGCAATCTCTGCTATCAGCACAAAAACGAGAACTATTCCTTGAATACAAGGGATCAATGCGACAGGCACTCCTGTGAATATCTGCATTGTGTTAGAACCATTCGTCAGCGCGCCAAAGAACACAGCCGCCAGAACCACACCAAAAGGGTTTAGCCTTCCCAACATCGCGATCAAAATACCAGTGAACCCAAATCCGCTGGAAATATCCAATTTTAGGCGGTGATGCAGCCCGCTCAATTCTGAAGCGCCCGCTAACCCCCCAATAGCGCCGCTGATCATCATGACAATCATTACGATCATCGGAACATTAATACCCTTGTAGAGTGACGCGGTAGGGTTATCTCCTATTGCTCTGATTTGGAATCCAAGACTGGTCTTTTTGATCAAAACATAGATAATCACTACAAGGAAGAGAGCGATAAACAAACCCAAATGGATCCGACTGTTAAAGAAAGAGGGAAAGAAAGTGTTTGCAGCAAAGCGTTGGGTTTGGATATAAAACTGTTCCGGGTCTCTCCACATTCCGGAAACCATAAATGAAATTATGTATTGGATCACATAATTTAACATGATTGTTACAATGATGACATTGGCATTAAATCGGTTTTTTAGCAAAGCCGGTATCATTCCCCATAAAGCTCCTGCTACCATAGCAGCCAAACATGAAATCAGCCAAAGCAGTGGAGCAGGCAAATCAGGGAGGAAAAGTCCAACCGCGGTGCATGCAATCGCGCCAGCCCAAAATTGTCCTTCCACACCAATGTTCCATATTTTTGCTCGAAAAGCCACCAATACAGCTAATCCTGTGAACATCAGTGGTGTAGCCTGAACGATAGTTTCTGTTAGCGCGTCTACAGTTCCAAATGCGCCGATAAACAAAGCCTGGATGGCTTGTATTGGGTTTGCCCCTGACGTTGTGATGAGGGCCGCGCTTACCAAAATGGAGAGTAAAACCGCAATTAACACGGAGAGAATTTCCATCCAGGATGACACTTGTTTTCTTTTAGTTAAGTGATAACGGTTTAATATGATCATCATTCACCTTGGCGGATGCCAGCCATTAATAGGCCAATTTGATGTGTCGTGACGTCCTTTGTGGGAAAGACACCCATAATCTCACCCTTATAGATCACAGCTATCCGATCAGAAAGGTTAAATATTTCGTCAAGATCTTCTGAGATCAACAGAATGCCCGCTCCTTGATTACGCATTTGTATCAACCGCTTATAGAAAAATTCAGTAGCTCCAATATCCAGACCTCTCGTAGGTGAGCTTGCTATAAGGAAGTGAATATTACGTGAGACCTCTCTTGCAAGAATGATTTTTTGCAAATTTCCTCCCGATAATAATCCAGCTTTATAATCGGGGCCCTGAGTGGAAATATCAAAATTGCGGATGGAATCAGCAGCAAACTTTCTGATTTGCGTGTTTTTTAGAAAACCTCTATTTGAGAAACGGGAATCGTCTTCAAACCCAAAAACCAAATTCTCTTCAACAGAAAAACCCATCAACAACCCCTGTTCTATCCGGTCAGGCGGAATACTTGCAACACCAGCCTGAATTCGCTCTTTTGGCATTTTTCCGCTGATTTCTCGAGCATCCAGGGTAATTTTCCCTGCGCAAGGTAGCCTGGCACCTACCAACGCGTCAAAGAACTCTTGCTGTCCATTCCCAGCTACCCCCGCGATGCCTACAATCTCGTTTTCATGAATTGTTAAAGAAACATTCTTCACAGTATCCAGTTTAAAATCGTTCTTAACAACCAAATTCTCGATTTTACAAATGGGTTTACCTACCTCCAGGGCTGGTTTTTCAAGGAAAAAATCTATTTCACGCCCCACCATTAACTGTGCCAGCGATTCCTTGCTCATTTCACTGGTAAAATGAGTGGCAATCACCTTGCCTTTTCGCAATACAGTCACCCGATGAGAGATACTCATAACCTCATTAAGTTTATGAGTGATTAAAATGATAGCCAATCCTTTGGATACCATCTTCTTTAAGGTATTGAATAAACGTTCACTTTCTTGGGGTGTCAACACAGCTGTCGGCTCGTCTAGTATAAGTATCTCTGCGCCCATGTAAAGGGCCTTTAAGATTTCAACCCATTGTTGTTGTCCCACTGATAATGTCGAAACTTGCGCGTCCAGATTTAGCTCAATTTGATAATCCGTACATAGCCCTGTGATTCTCTTTCTGGCGTCCTTAAGATCAAGCATAACTCCTTTCTTTTCCGTGCCGACGACAATATTTTCAATTACGGTCAACGGCGGGATTAATACAAAATGCTGGTGGACCATTCCTATTCCGACTGTTATAGCATCTCGAGGAGAAGAGAATCGAGCTGGGCTCTCATTTACATAAATCATACCGGAATCTGGTCTATAGGCTCCAAAAAGGCATTTTGCCAGGGTTGACTTGCCGGCGCCATTTTCCCCTAATAGACAGTGGATTTCGCCCTTACACACATCAAAAGAAATGCAGTCATTGGCTATCAGATCAGTGAATCTTTTCGTTTGGTTTTCCACCCGAAGGACAACTTTTTTTTCGTTTGTCATTCCACTATTCTCCCAAGTTGGGTCAGGGTTGTTTAAACCCTGACCCTAAAATATTCACAATGGGCCGAATTTATTAATTGGTAGACTCAACTTTATCTTGAATCATCGGAACTTTAATCGCGCCAGATTCAATGTCCTTGCGAGCCTGCGTAACTGCGTCTTTTACCTCTTGAGGAATTTTGGATTCAAAGTCGTAGAAGGGAGCGATGTCACAAACACCTTGCTCCAAAGTGGGGATGTAGGTTGTGGTCGGCACATTGTATTCAGTACCATTGACCTGATGATCCCACCAGATGTCGATCATGTTTTTAATGGTGGGGTCCCAGCGTGAAAGTGCGCTAGACACGACAACATCAGGGGCGAGCTCATGCTGATCACTGGAATGCCCAAATGCGTAAACTTTTGCCTCTTTGGCTGCTTCAAATACACCAAATCGTTCAGCGTAAATATAATCTGCACCAGCAGCAATCTGAGCCGCAGCGGATTCTTTGGCTTTCGCCGGATCCCACCATGATTCCAGGTAGGTCATAACTTGCTTGACTTCTGGATTTACGGATTTGGCTCCTGCGAAAAATGCATTGATGGGGAGGTTTACATTTGGGTAAGGGAACGCGCCTACTGCGCCGAGTATATTTGATTCAGTCATGCTGCCTGCAACAATACCGAGCAGGTAAGAGCATTCATGGACCCACACATCAGAGTGAACGAAATTGCCTCCCAATGGTTTGAACCCAGATCCGCTGCCACCGATCAAAATATCAGGGTATTTGTTTCGGGTCACGTCAGACGAGTCCGCGTATTGACCAGAGTGGTAGACCATGATCCCATATTTTCCTGAGTTCGCGTAATTATTCATAACACGTTCAGCATCGGTAGTGGCTACATTTTCCGAATAGTCATAGGTTATCGTTAACCCATATGGCTTTTCCTTAGCTACACGGTCTAGCGCTTGAACATAAACAGCGTTCCAGGGCTCTTCAATCGTTGTGCTCATCACGATTGCAATTTTCAACTCGGTCGGTTCCGCAACGGTAACCGGAGCAGCGGGCGCTTCGGTAGGTGCGGGCTGAGTATCTGCCGGAACTTCAGTAGGCGCTGGATTCACCTTTTCTGGTTGCGGAGCTGTCGTGGTGACTTGCGCTGGGGTGCAGGCAGTAACCATAATGCTTGCCAGCACCAGAATTGACACAACTTGCCAAAATAGACGCTTACTCATGCTTGCTTACTCCTTTATTATTATTGTGGAAAGGAATGGATCAAAGATTAGAATAATAGTAAGTAATTGTTAATTTTCACCTCCTAATAAAGATTGATTATTAGTCAACTTTTTTGTATCCAGGACTTTTCTCGAGTTTCTCAATCACGAGGTCAACCAGGGTATTAAAGTTTTGAACTAGTATCGCTATATCTTCTGCGGATGCATTATCCAGATGTAAACCGACAGTTAACGTTACTGTCCTGTTCAGAGAATGGGAGATTTTTAAAGAAGCTGAACGTGTAATTTCATCTTCCTTGTGTCCCATCATTGTAATAACTGAGGCAGTGCTAGTGGTTTTCAACGCGTTACGTAGGGAAGGATGAGAATACGCTACAGCTACAGATCCAATATGATAAGCACTGCCACCTCCAACAATCAGAATGATGTCTTCCCCACAAAGGATCGCCAATCCCTCCACTAAATGGGAAGTATCACCCACTTTCACGTGAATACTTTTAAGGTGTTCATCCATTGTTAATGCTTACCTATTGAAACCAACACTGGACAATAATTTGGCAGCCTCTATAACCGATTCGGCTGGCAGCTCCACACGTCGGGCAGTGGCATCAATAGGTCGGGTCGCGTCTAGAATCATTTTTGCACCTATGCCCCCCTGAGATGATGGATCGAGCTGGTTACACATCAATCCTGAGATGATCGAAGCGTCTCGATCCGCTTGCATGCGAGTTGCTACTGCCCACATCACCATTGATTCGTTTGTGGGATCAATGTCCTTATCCACCACAATGGCGAGCTTTACATAATGATCCAATCCAATCAATAATTGGGCTGCTTGCTTTGCCTGTCCATCTGAGGTTTTTTCAATCTGAATGTAGCAGTGAAAATGAGTTCCGGAACTCGGATAATAAAATTGGCGAAAAAAAGGCAGGGCTTCTTGCATTCGCTTGAAAATCCAGGCTTCTTTGCTCGCCCTTCCCAAGGTCAAGTGCTCGCTTGAATTTCCTGGAATAATATCGACAAAAATGGCGTCATGCCGTAGCGTAATTGCGGTTACTTCCATTACATTGTTTGTTGAGCGGCCTGTCATATAGCCAGTGTATTCACCAAATGGACCTTCAGTTTCCTGCTCGTTTGCTTTAATGACGCCTTCTATCACAATCTCCGCGTTGCTTGGAACATTCACATCAACTGTTAAACCTTTACACAAGGTTAGAGGTTGCTTAAGCAAAGCTCCAGCCAGATCATACTCATCATCCTGCATACCCATCTTGGCTGCCGCGGCGATCATAACGGCCGGGTGAGCGCCAATTATCACTGCGACAGGCAAATCTTTGCCTGCCAGGGCGGCTCTGCGTTGGTAATCCCAAAGATGTTGACGGCTATGCAGGCTTACTCCCATTCTGCGCTTATCTTTAATCTGAAGGCGCGCGTATGCCAGATTTCCAACCCCATTTTCAGGATCACGCGCCGCGACCATCCCCGCGGTGATGTATTGCCCTGCGTCATCACGGAAATGTTGGGGGATTGGAAGTTTATATAAATCTACCTCTTCACCTATCCAGACCACATCATGAACAGGGCCATTTGATACTACTTTTGCTGGAATCAGTTTATCGAGACAATTACCTAGAACTTCATTAAATTCTCCCGGTTGAACACCAATGGAATACGCCAATAAATCATTTGACGCGAATAAATTGGCCACCAGGCTTTGGTTGAATCCCTGAATCTTTTCGAACCAAAGAGTTGGATATAATCCTAGATTTTCCAACTCCAGCGCAACTGCAGTGGAAATGAAATCACGAGAAACTTCATTCGGGAATGTGATCATGTGTCTAGGATGATTCTTCTTCAGATCATTTAAGTAAGTATGCAGGTCAGGCTGTTCTTTCATTCATTTTCCTCTTCTTGAGGCTGCAGGTAAGTTCGTATTTCGACAAGACGTGGATGATTTTTTTTACGCCCTGTCTTCATTTTTGCGCGAAATACAGCCACAGCGTTAATCAATTTGTATGTGACAAAGTTCCGCGATATTTCCGCCGATCATGCGGTAAATTTCAGCTCGGCTGGCATTTACGCCCAAAGGCGGGGGCAAATGCAGATTGGTAACCATGCGAAGTTGTTGCCCCATTGAAAGAGGAGCACAATCGCTTTCAAATATGATTCGGCTGGCGCCGATGGCATAATACATTTGAGTTAACTCTGGAGTTTGTACCCAACTTGTGCCGAGATATATGTTTTCATGGGTCCTTGCCAGCAATATCGCATCATTGGCAAAAGCAGGAGCATTATTAGCGCCTGAGTGAGCCACGATCATTGGAACATCGCGAAATGCCTCAGCAAGCGGCGCAATTAATGCAGGGATCGAGTAAGGTGATTCACCCTGGTGGATCATTACAGGCGTGTTTAACTCACGGGCCATTTCAAATATTGGGTAAATTATTTTTTTCGAAACATCACCCGGAAATGGGCTGTAGGTTGGCAGGTAGTAATTATGCATACTGGGGTGAATTTTTAGCATACATACCTGGTAATCCCGTTTCCAATCACGCAACTGATCTAATTGATCAGGTACCCACAGCCGCGGGTTAATCACAGGGTTCATATAAAGCCGGTCCGGATGTTGCATCACACTCTGGATAACGTACTCGTTGGCTTCTCGCATGTTGTATTCGCCGATCGAGGTTAAACCCAACCCGGTCATAACAACCGCTTTGCTGAAGTGTTTGGTCTCACCCAAGACATCGTAATCACGATCCATTGTTTGAATGAGATCTTCCACGGTGTATCGAGGACCCCATCCCCAGACAGGTTCTCGATGACGAATAATATGAGTATGGGAATCTACTAGAATTTCTGCCATTTTAACCATCCTATCTTTCAGCCCTAAGCGGCTGACCTATGCATTTTCAAATAGTCTGAGCAGGTTTTCACCTAACACTTTACGCGCTTCTTTCTCAGACAACCCCATGCCAATCGGTGGCGCAAAAGTGAGCGATTCCTCAACCATCATGATTTGTTGAGTAGGTTCCAATGGTGGAGTATTACTGCCAAACAAGATACGGTCAACACCAATACTATGAGCAGCTTCTATCAACATGTGACCCATTGCAAAGCTTGTTTCCACATAAACATTGGGGTGACGCTCCGCGACCATCAATGCTTCCATGGTGAATAATTCTCCCTGCGTGCCAAGGTGTCCGATAATCATATTGACATCAGAAAATTCACCTGCGATAAAATCCACAGTTGCAGGCAAAGAGTAAGGTTGTTCACCTGTGTGTATCAAGACCGGGATTTTGTATTTCCGGGCCGCTTCAAATAGTGGATAAAGCAGTTGTTTTGACCCTTCACTCTCACTGGGTGTCTTAATCGGAAGCCAATACTTATGCAGTGAAGGATGAATATAAATCATGCGGAAATTGTGGTTTCGCACCATGTCATCAAATTGCATTGCAACGGTTTCATTCCACAAACGTGCGTGAATTGCCGCGCCGCCGTAAAAACGATCAGGGTACCTGTCGACACTATCCATCACATATTGATGTTGTTCAAGAAAAGTCAACTTTGATGTTGGAACCGTTTTCCCCATTGCTGGAAAAATGACCGCTCGATCTACCCTGGCGCTCTTGCCAAATATCTTGCGCGGCGCGTCCATTGCCGCCAGAAGATCTTCGGCAGTAAAGCGAGGTCCCCAGCCGATTACATCATCGGGTTCCATGGAAATGTGGGTTAAGGCATCAATAATCATATTCATTTAGCAAGTCTCCTTCTAGAAATTGATTGATACTATTTCTTGTATAACCAATTTGCAATTGTGTTAATTTATCTGATCATCTTTCAGGGCGGCAAGTGATTTTAGCACCCGCTCTGCCGTCATCGGAATACAGTTAATCGAGATTCCTGTAGCGTCATGGATGGCATTCGTAATGGCTGGCGCAGTAGGCAGTATCCCCACCTCTCCAATCCCCTTAACCCCAAATGGTGTATAAGGCTCCGGAAATTCAAGGATTTTTACCTCCATTGGAGGTATATCTTTTGCTGTCGGCAGCAGGTAGGTATCCAATGAATCGGTGAGAATTTGGCCCTTTTCGCTGTGGATTTCTTCCATCAATGCATATCCAATTCCCATCGCCGCCCCCCCTTCAATTTGGCCTAGCGCACCAAACGGGTTTACGATTAACCCGGCATCGTGCACCGCTACCAGTTTTTCGATCATTACCTGACCTGTTTCAATATCAACCAAAACCTGTGCCGCTTGTGCGCCGAAAGTATAAATATTGGGGGCATGAGGATAAGAGTTTGGTGGCAATGGCTCGGGGTATTCCACAGCGTAATACCCTATCGCGCTTATAGACCGGTTCAACCTCCTCGATTTGTTGGCCAGATCTTTCACTGACATGTTGATCCGTTCTCCCTCAGCAGTTAACCAACCATTCTTAAGGTTTAACACTTCAATAGGGAGCCCTGTTTCTTCAGACGCGGTGATTAATAGAGTTTTTTTAATTTCTCGCGCAGCTTGAACGGCAGCTTGACCAGAAATAATGACCGAGCGGCTTGCGTTTGTCGCGCCAGAATCAAGTGTCTTTTCTGTGTCTGGGCTTATAACGCGAACCTGTGACACTTCTATCCCGAGTGATTCAGACGCTAACTGCGCAAGCGCGGTATGAAGCCCTTGCCCAATATCTGCCGCGCCAGTTCGTAATGATAACGTTCCGTCTCCAGCTAACTCCAGCACAACTCCTGCGTTATCAGGGATCTTCCTGCCGTATGCCAACGTAAACACATGCGCCGCCAGACCCCAACCGCGGCGTAGATGTGCCGCTGGCTTGGATTCTTTTTCTTTTCTCTTATCCCATTCAATCAGACGTGCTGCTTCTTCAAGGCAGGCACGCATTCCGTCTCCCTGACGAATTTTCGCGCCCGTCGGTACTTGCATGCCAGTCCCCAACCCGTTTTTGAGGCGGATTTCAAGCGGATCCATCTTCAGAGTTTCCGCTAATAAATCCATTTGAGTTTCATAGGCAAATGCCGCTTGCGGCCCGCCAAACCCTCGCATCGCGCCACCAATTGGGTTGTTGGTCATGACGGTGAACCCTTCAAGAAGGGCGTTTGGAGTGTAATACGGGCCAGATGAATTCATTACCGCCACTCCTACCACTTCAGGGCCCAAATTGATGTATGGTCCGGTGTCGGCGTAGGCTTTCACTTCTACAGCGGTGATGGTTCCATCCCGTCGAGCGCCCGTACGGCATTCCAAATAAAAAGGGTGCCGTTTAACGTGGGAACGTATGGCTTCTTCTCGGCTGCGAATGATTTTTACCGGTTTGCCAGTTGCCTGCGCGAGCAGGGCGGCATGGATTTGAACATGGGCTTCAATTTTTGAACCAAACCCCCCACCAATAAAGGGAGTGATTACTCTGACTTGATTTTCTGAGATGCCTAGCGCGCGCGCTATTTGTATTCGGTCCTTGTTAGGCGCTTGAGTAGAAGAATACACAACAATTGAACCATCTATTTCTATTTGAGCAACCGCACCTTCAGTTTCCAGAGGAGCAGGTTCTGCGCGACCAGTGTAATAAGTGTTTTCAATAATGACATCCGCCTGCTTGAAGCCATCTTTAATATCCCCTAAGGAAATCGTCAAGTGGTCAAGAAGATTATCTCGATTTTTCCACACCTTTTCAGACTCAGGCTTTATCGCTTCCCTCATATCAAACACGCCGTGGATTGGATTGTATTCCACCACGATTAGCTCAAGGGCTGCCATCGCTGTATTTTCGTCTTCCGCGGCAACAGCCGCTAAAATGTCTCCCTGATAATGAACAGCATCACTCGCAAAAAGGGGCTGGTCTCCACTGAGATAAAAATATGAATTCTCTCCAGGGACATCCTCATGAGTGATTACCGCAACAACCCCTGGAAGTTTCTTCGCCCTGCTCACATCCAATCGAATAATCTCGGCGCATGGGTGAGCCGCATAAAGAAGTTTACCTGTCAGCATACCGGGCAATTTTATATCGTTCGTGAAGAGTGCCTTCCCAGTGACAAGTTCATTAAAACGGTATCGCTCAATTGGTTTCCCTAAGGTTGAGTACTCATCCATACCACACCCCTATTGTCTTTTGATTCGCCATGAGATACTGGGAAGTCTCCTGCACGGCTTCTACCACTTTATGGTAGTTGGTACAACGGCATAGGTTTCCGGCAATCGCCTCTCGGATTTCCTGTTCGGACGGGTCCGGATTTTGAATTAGAAGCGCGTAAGCCGACATTAGCATACCTGGGGTGCAGAAACCGCATTGAAAAGCCCACTTTTCCGCAAATTTTTGTTGTAATGGATGAAGCCGACCCTGTTGAGCTAATCCTTCTACCGTTAGAATTTCACAATCCTCTATTTGTCCTACAAGAACAAGACAGGAATTCACCGCACGCTGGTTCATAATCACCACGCAGGCTCCACAATCACCCTGGCCGCATCCTTCCTTTACGCCCGTTAGACCTAACTCTGTTCGTAAAACATCCATGAGTGTGCGGCTCGGGTCCACGCATACCTGTATCGACTTACTATTAATCGTGCAATTAATTATGGGAAAAGTCATATTCAATTACCCTTTGTAGATATTCATTTCTAAGTAATTCAAAATGAATTGATAATATGGGCTTTGACTATTCAGAGACGATAAATGCGTTCTGGTGTTCTAATGCCCGCAATAAAGCACGTTTCACCAATATGAATATGATTTGGTTTCGATATTCAGCGCTGGCGCGAATATCAGAAATCGGTCGGGCAGCGTTGTTTACAGCATACTCGATGGATGCGATTGCCTGGGTATCGATTAATCTCCCTATTAATTGCGCTTCAGCTTCTGTTGCTCGAATCGGAGTAGGCGCGACAGACCCTAACGCGATTCTAGCCTCGCTTATTCTGCCATCTGAATCTAGGGTTATCTGGGTTGCCGCACTGGCAACCGCAATTGCCATCGCATTCCGTTTGCCCATCTTAACAAAAGCGCTGCTGGTATGTTTTTCAGGGACCGGAATGTGTACTTCTACAATGAGCTCATCAGGATCAAGGGCAGTCTTGCCCGGACTTCTAAAGAATTCATCCAATGAAATGTTCTTTACGCCTCGTGTGGATTCCGCGATTACACTGGCATTGTGAACCAGAAACGCGGGAGCGGTGTCAGCGGCGGGTGAAGCATTGGCCAGGTTGCCGCCTATTGTTCCGCGATTGCGCACAGGTGGCGCAGCAATTTGCTGGCAGGCTTGATGAAGAGCGGAATAATTTTGTTGGATTATGCAAGAATTCAAGATGTCTGAATGGGTTGTGTTTGACCCGATTGCGATATAACCTGTCTCTTCGCGAATATAACTTAACTTGAGAAGACGGATATCCACAAGGCTATTAAATTGAATTGAACCCGCGCGCATATGGGGAATTAAATCTGTGCCACCAGCAATTATCTTTGCCTTCTCTCTTAGGTCTTGAAGAATATTCAGTGCTTCAGCGATAGTTTTTGGGACAAAGACTTGCATATAGCTCACCTGAATTTGTCTAATTGCTGTGTGGGTTGTTTTAACTTATATGATAATCATATATCATTGAATAATCAAAGTCAATAGGGCTTAATTGAAAAGTTGGCGATGGTGGCTTTGTTAATCGAAATAGTTAACTGCCGTCAGGCAATTTTCAAGATCCCTCAAAATACCTGCTTTGTTGGGGGCGTCTTTTTTTATTTTCCTTTAGACTCAAAATCCTGAGTGGAAACAAATTTCAAATTTGAACTGCAGATAACACAGATACAAAAAATAATGTTGATACCAATAATCAATTGCGTTTATGATGACTAATAAAGTTTGATTGAAACACAAAAAGAACCTGCTACATCGTCGACAAATTTTTCAGATTCTTCTAAAACCCAATTTGATCTAAAACTGAGATACCGATTATTAGTTTGTGGATTCACATTCGAAAAACGTACATAGCTCTAATATAGGCAACAAAAAGGTGACCTATTATTGGGGACAATATTCGCGTAATTAATTGTTTTGTGTTTTCCTATTTAAAGACAACGATTTGGTGCATTTAGACATGCCTCGAAGAAATTAATACTTCCTTTTCGAAACATGATTTGGCGATCCTAAACAAGGGCAGCCAGCCGCTATAGCCAGTCACCTTCACCTGGCATACTATTGCACGGATGCAATAGCGGTTAGGGACTTATTGCCTGCCTGTAAACGACGCGTTAATTGAATTCCAATCAACCTAGTCCACCGACCGGTGCTTGTCCTTTTTAGCTCCCCTCGTTTGGAAGGGGATATTTTGTTAACATTCTTCCATGCAAGAATCTTTTGGGTTTTAATTAAGCCAAATTCGCAGCCTTAAATGCGTCAGCGACGATCGCCTTTGCTTCGGAAAATACCAGCTGCAAATGCTCATCACCCAAAAAGCTCTCGGCGTAAATTTTATAAATATCTTCTGTTCCAGAAGGTCTCGCGGCGAACCAGCTGTTTTTTGTAACCACTTTCAATCCACCAATCGATGCCTGATTAAACGGCGCGCTTGTAAGTTTGGAAATGATCTTCTCCCCACCCAACTTCTCCGCGGAAACCATTTCAGATGAAAGGCTTGATAAAACCTGCTTTTGAGCAAGCGTGGCAGCCACATCGATGCGCTGATACGCGGGAG
>Ga0351902_1127_pt1 | contig 12709 bp, 10 predicted proteins | sample BONcelHT113001D5_FD_205828 | JGI IMG/M metagenome (GOLD analysis project Ga0351902, IMG submission 205828) | Enriched cells from coal bed in the Powder River Basin, Montana, United States - BONCAT cells T11 rep1 HSBNCT.T11.300.1.D5 ...
TTCAGCCAGTTCAAAACCTCTTTTTCGCGGGAGGAAAGGACGGAGATGTTTGTTTCCAGCAGCTTATTGTCGTAGGTATGTGCGAAGGCCAGATGCAAGTGGGGGGTAAGGTACTCCAGTATTGCAACGGTGCGCATCTCATACTTCATTGACGAGCTTGAAAAACAGAACATACTTCCATTCTGTCCCCCCGCTGAAGGTCTTGAGCCGTAGGTATAGCATTCCCGCATACCGAAATCCTGGGAGAGCGAATTGATATCCTCCCGACGGTAGAGTTCTTTTCTGGCCGCAGACCAGTGCTGAACCCTATAGGTCGTAAAGTTTTCTATTATTACTGCGTCAACCTGAAGGTAGTTTTTCGATAGGGATTCCCGCAACCATTGCTCTGGAAAGCTAATATTGGCGCCGGGTACCAGAACCATGCCGTTGCTGTCGTGATGGCCCAATACGGCGGTTGTAAAATCAAACGGGAAAAGTTCCTGGATCTTCGGGTAAAGAGCCGCAAAATCGTCTTTGGTGGTACAGGAGAGAGTTTTGTTGATGACTTCGAGGAGTTTGATCGCATCGCAACCTGAAAGGTAGGAACTCAATTCCGGCGATTGCTGTGAAGGCGTAAGCATTGCCACTCCTTTTACCGATCCGGATATCGCGTCATTCAGCAGGCCTCGATACAAGGCATCCCGACGACACCCGCATGCAACGATATGTATTTGTAGTCGATTTCGGAAAGTAACAGAAATGAACAAATTAGGCAATTAAATACAATTAATATGTCAGACTTACAAATGCATGTCTTTCCGCATGGACAGCCGAGTTCCTGTTGCAGAAGATATGGGTGAGGGCGAGGCGGAGGTGAGGAACGGCTAATTCCAGTATGTCTGTTGTATTCCATCTTTGAACCTGAAAAGCAGAACATGCTTCCAGTTTGGCCCCGGACCAATGGACATGATCCATGGGCATAGCCCTCCCTTGTTCCCTCATGCTCCGGAAACAGAACCGATATCAGTGCAACGGAAAATTGAAATATGTCTCAGGCCATGGCTCGCTTTTCAGGGTAAAATGCCACCATTCCTGGGGATACGGCTTGAACCCGTATTTTTCCATCACCATCCGCAGCAGCAACCGGTGCGCTCGGGAGGGAAAAGGTATGAGCAAACTGTCCGGCCACGAGCGGAGACCGAAGAAGTCGAATCCGCTACCCATATCCAGTTCCCGATCCGCGTCTTCGCCCTCCAGTGATACGATGGTCAGATCTACGGTGCTGCCGCGGCTGTGGCTCGATTTTGCCGCGATATAGCCGTCCCGGAAGAGATCCTTCTTGTCCACTTCGGGATAGAATTCCCGCTTCATCCTGATGTCCTGCACGTCGCGCGCCCAGCGGACAAAGTGGTCCACCGCCACCTGCGGTCGATAGGCGTCGAAGACCTTCACGCCAAGGCCAAAGGGGCGCAGCTCCGACTGGACTTTTTTCAGCGCTTCCGCCGCTTCCCTGGTCAGGATGCACCTTGGTTTCCGGTAGCCATCGACCGGTTCTCCCAGGAAGTTGTGGGAACCGGCATAGCGCAGCTCCAGGAGCAGATCCGGGATCATCTCGTCCGCGTAGACGAATCCTTTCGGCAATGTCCCGTCCGAATCTCCGGCCAACGACTGCCCGGGCTGAAGGGTGAGCGCCAGGGCAAGAAAAAGCAGCAGTAGTGCAATGCGAAACCTCATCCGAAACCTCCACTCTGGTGAAAAGTGGTCAATACTCAGCTGCGCAGCCTGGCAACCTGACTATTGACAAAGCTTGAAGTTTTTCAGTTCTATCCGGGAATTTTGAAACAGTGCTGCGCCGTGCCGGGTTGAAACTTTGACGGAGTCTCTCGTACGGCTTCTCTGTGAGATGGCGACAGAATGAAAACTGTCTTACGCCTGCACTCTGCCAGATCCGTGTCAAGGATGGGGACCGATTACGCAAGACTGCGGGGAAGTTCCCGTCCAGCAAATGCCGAGACTTCCCGGATGGAAACTATGGAGCCCGCGTACCTCGGAACAACGAGACAATTGACTCCCGCGTCCCCATCACGGCCAGCGGTTTTCCTGCCGGGTCGAGCCAGCCAAGGATTTTCAGGATGTCACTTTCAGATAGGGCAACACAGCCAAAAGTGGGCATGTTTTCCCCGCGCCGCACATGGATAAAGATGGCACTGCCCGCTCCCCTGACAACCGGGTCGGTGTTGTATTCGATTACGATGCCGTACTTGTAGAGATTATCGTTCAGTTTCAGCTCTTCAAAGGACGCAGCGGACGTTTCACCTCTCCTGACCCAGCGGTTATAGTCGGAAGAACTGACGTCGTCCACCCAGAGATCGTCTTCTCCGGTCTGACGATAGGGCAGCCGGGAGTTGAGCGCCACTTCATAGCCGAAAGCACGCTTCAGGGCAAATACCCCGGACGGCGTTTTGACGTCACCTTCCTTTTTATCGCCGGGCGGGGCAAAGCCATTCCCGCCGATCAGTGCCTGCAGCGGCGGGAAAGCGCTCCGCCATTTGTTGTCTATTTTTTCCAGGGCATACAGCATCGCCGTGAACCCGGAGGATTCCTCACCGACTACCAGCAACACCTGGGATGATTCTCCGGCCAGCTGAGTAAGGGATGATTGAATCCACTCCGCCGGCTGCGCGTCAGCCGGCGAAACGGAGAGCGACGCATATCCGGCCGGAACAAGGCAGAACATAAGCAGTAAAAAAATGCGGCTGCATCGTTTTGTTTTTTTCATCACCTTTCCCCATTTTCCCGTCACCCTTGCTCCTCCAGCCAGCCCTTGCCGCCCAGCACGCGGGCGACCAGCATGCTGGAAACATTATCGCCGACAGCGTTGATCATGGTTGCGGGCGGATCCACCAGTGTGCCGATCATGGTGATCAGGGGCAGCGCCTCAGGGGGGAATCCATACAGGGATAGTATCAACAACTCCCCGATGGTGCCGCCACCGGGAATTCCACTTACCACCACGCCGGTCAGAAGAGCGATGCCCAGAGCGGTCAGAATCGTTTCAACCCCTGAAAAAGGCATTTGAAAAATCCCGAAGAGAAAGGCGATCTTGAGGACGGCGGCCAGGCACGATCCTTCCATATGAAGAGTCGCGCCGATCGGGATGACCACTTCACTGATATCTCTCGGTACCCCGATATCGTCCGCCGCCTGCAGATTGGCGGGAATCGTCGCCATCGAACTGCCGGTAGCAAGCGCCGTAAGCGATGGCGGGATGATGAAGCGCCAGAATTTTTTCACGCCGTCAGTGCGTCCGGCAAGAAAAGCATAGAGGGAAAAGGCAACGACAAAATATACCAGGGCGGTCGGATAATACAGCGTCATGGCTCGAGCGTATGAACCCAGAAGCTCCGGCCCGAAAACACCGACCAGGTAGGCAAAGTATGCGCCAAGGCCAACCGGCGCGTAATACATGATGAAGGTAATCAGCTTCATCATGACCTCGTTGGCCGAGATTAGAAAGCCGGCAAAGGTTTTTCCTTTCTCTCCCACAGCGGACGTGGCAAGGCCGGTAAGCATCGAAAAAACGATCAACGCCAGCATGTTGTTCTTCGACAATAAGTTTGGAAAATCGGAAACGGTGAAAGCCCGGACGAATTGATCGGCGGCCTTGAGCTGCGGCACATCCGCCACCGCCGGGAGGGGGATGCTTGAGCCGACGGCAGGGGGATACAGGACAACGGCGACAATCATCACCACTGATGCAATCAGGCCGGTACCGACAAAGAGCAGAACCATCACGGAGAGAATTTTCCCCAAACGCTTGAGATTGGTCATCGAGGCGACGGTGGACGAAATGGAAAAGAAGACCAGCGGCACAATCACGGTAAAAAGCAGATTCAGAAAAATGTCGCCCAGCGGCTTGAACATGGCAGCATCCTTTTTAAAGACGATGCCGAGGAGAGCGCCGAAAATAATCGAGATGATCAGAAGAAGGGAAAACCCGTAGGACTTCAAAAAAGGCGGCAATGTATTTTTCATCATTATCATGTCACCGGAAAGAGGCAAGAGATGTCAGGATACGGCTCCTAGGCGGAATGCTAGCATTTTTTGTGGTTGTGGCGAAAGCTTTGTTTTTCGAGCTGGCACAGAATTGTAGCAACTTCGAGGTATTTCACTAGGAGCCTGTCAGTGGAAGGTCCGGTTGAAGCCCTCTTCCTGCTCCAGGCTGCCGATGAGAATCAGGTCCGAGCCCGCTTCCAGGACGGTTTCGGCAGAAGGCATTACCAGCGGTTCCGGTGAGCCGGTATTTTCGATTGCCACGACGGAGCAGCCGGTCAGGCGCCGGATGTGGGCCTCTTTCAGGCTCATGCCGGCCAGATTTGGCGGCAACGGCCGGCGGAATACACCGATTCCCTCACTCAGATAGATCGACTCCTTGTTTTCCAGAATATTGGTGAAAATGCTGGCCCCGACCGAGGCATTGGATACCACGAAGTCGGCGCCGGCTGCATAGAGTTGATCCACGTTTTCCTCTCGATTGGCGCGGGCCACGATGCGTATGTGTGGATTGGAGTGGCGGGCAGCCAGCGTCATGAAGATGTTGGAGTTGTCATCGTTGGTGGTGACTATCAGTCCCTTTGCCTTGGCTATTCCCGACTTCCGCAGCAACGTCCGGCTGGTGGCATCGCCCACAATCGCTGAATGCTCGTCGCAATGGGGGTTTTCCTTCTGGTCAACCAGGACGAATGGGACCTTCATGCGGTAGAGATAGGAGGCCGCTGCACAACCGATGCGGCCGTGACCCAGGACAAAGACCAGGTCTTCACCGGTCTTTTCTCCGATGAGCCGCTCAAGGGCCAGGAGTTGTTCCCGCGTCCCGGCAAGCACCATCAAGGCGTTTTCGGAAAGCATTGAATCCCGGCGGGGGGTGCTGAAGACTCCCCGCTCCCAGAGACCGATAACGGCCAGATTGGTTTGCTGACTGAGACGGATCTGCTCCAGGGTCCGGCCGACAAAAGGCGTGCCGTACAGCGGAATCTCGGCAATAAGCAGCTTTCCGAATGAATCAAGCACATGGGCCTTGGCCCCGCGGGTGGTTGCCCGGGCCGCCAGGTAGTTGCCAAGTATTCGGGGCAGCGGAATTGCCTGGTTCGCGCCCGCCAGGCGGAGCAGCTCCACATGCTCAGGTTCCTCTGCGATAACGGCAATGGGGGTTTCGCACAGTGAGCGAATGGTCAGACAGAGGTTGATATTCTCGGGATCTCTCAGGTTGGAAATGATGTACCGGGCCTGCGCGACACGCGCGCCGGTAAGGAACGCGGAATCGGTAGCTATACCGTAAAGGACACGCATCCCTTGACTCTCCAGCAAAAATGCCTCGTCGTGAGAGGACGCGACCACGACGAAATGCACTTGTCTCCCCTGCATTTTCCGCATCAGGGCGCGGGTGAAGGCATCGATGCCGAAGATTACCACGTGTCCCCGCATGGCATTCGGAAGTTCAGGCGGCGGCCGGTAGCGGACGCGCTCCTCGATCCAGGGGGCGATAAACAGGCTGATCATACCGAAGGGGAGGAGAATCATGAGAAATATCACCCCGGATATGGTCACCAGGGCGGCAAAGATATAGCCCGGCTCCGAGTGGAAGGTAATGTCGCCGAAACCGAGGGTGGTCATGACCGTGATGGTCCAGTATATCCCGGCAATAAGGGAATATTCCCGACCCTCCAGAAGCCACATCAGGTGACGGAACACGAGGGCATAGACCAGCACCATGGTGAACAGAAAACAGCAGTACATGATGAGAAGTTTCAGGTTTTTTTTCGCCTGCCCGCGCAGGAAATAGGCGAGTTCTGACGCGACTGTCTTCACGTTACCTCCTTATCTCAACAGTTCGCTACGGAAATTCTTAGGCATGACAGCAATTGTTGCCCAGAATCATACCACAAGGAAATTCCCCAGAAAGAAGTTTACACTATTGATCTCGATCTCCATAAAAAATCATGGTAAGGCTTGCAACTTTCCCTCTTCAGCCCGTCCCAGGCCCCGCATGAGCAATCGGCCGGCAAAAGCTTTTGTAACCGGGTATCGGCGTCGAAGCCGCCGGCCATACCGCCCACACAAACGACAGGGAAGTCTTTTGCAACACTCCCGTTTTCATTGACAATCACGCCATCCCGGATTTTTCATTCCATTCGGGAGAAATCGGTCAAGATCTTACCACCGTGTTCTTGATCTTACCAGCTATCACGCGTTGGCGGCATCTTCAAAATGCACCTGGCATCCACCAGCATCTCCATCCGCAAACCGAGCGCCTCCTTGAGGGCCAGGTCCCGGTCCCAGGGATTGTGAATCCGGGAGATTTCGAGCATTTGCAACAGGGACAGGCGTAGGGGAAAAGCAAAGGGTGTGGCGATGATTGAGTTTACCAGCGGCATGTCAGAGCCGTAGAGCAGTCGGCCGTGCAGCTCCCGACACTGTAGCAGCCGTCGCAGCTGGCCGGGCCGGTTGAGCTGGGTCAATGCCGAGATATCGACGTAAAAATTGTGGTATTCTTGCAGGCGGTAAAGACGGTCGAAGTTGGATTCCCCCTGATTTCGGCCGCTACCTGCAGCATGGGCCGCAATTACCGTTACCCCGAGCGAAAGGGGCAACCTCAGCCGCTCCGGGTCTCCCAGTTCGTTCCGTGAGTGGGTAAATGAGTGCTCACTTCCCGTATGGCTGAGAAGTGGCAGGCCGAGTTCTTTCAGTCGCAGGTAGAAGGGAACCAGCCTCCGATCTGCCGGATCGATATGCTGAATGGGGGGAAGCCATTTTAGCAGCACAGCACCGTCATCAGCGACCTGTTCCAGTCGCCGGAGGGCGTCACGGCGCAACGGGTTGATACTTGCCCCGAACAGGAGGTTGGGATACCGTCGAACCTCGCCGGCCACAAACTCGTTCGGAAGGTACATTTCCGTTCGCGCTGTATCCAGTTCGCCGTCGTTGGACACGACACCGTCCATCGCCAGGATCACCGCCGCGAAAACGCGTTGTGAACGGGCCAGGGCCTGGGAAATACGCTGTATGATAAGTCCATTCCCTTCTGACAGCAGTTCCTGTTCGGTTACATCGAAGGCCTTGAGGAAGAAACGGTATCTGAAGCTCCGACGCAGTCTTTGCGAGACAAAACAGCCGCTCCCTCCTTCCTCGATGCCTGCCGTATGGCAATGGATGTCAATCAACCCCATCTCCTAGTTCGATGCCGGCTACTTTGGGGGCATCTTATGTAGTTAGTTTTCATCCGGAATCTCTAAAATAGGGGCCCAAACTTAAGGAGCTGTAAATGAATAACATGGTCAAGATTGCGCTCGGATTTAGGTCAGGTTTGACAGAACTGATTGAGCCAAACCGCAGACGTAGCTGGGCTACGTTGAGGATTTGGTGATTGAAGTTCGGTCAAAGATGGCCTGAAGATGAGATGCAAGATGCCCATGTTATTTGTTTGCAACTCCTTAGCCGTCATATATGGCAGTATCGCACAATATGACGGATAGTGCTGACGGTTTTCCCTCCATCCGCAAGCACCCGATCTTTTTTCCCTGTAAAATCAAAGCATGGTCTTCCTCGTAGCCATAGTTCCCTCTTGGCACACTTGTTGGTATACTTCTTACTAGAAGCCATGACCACGGTGCTGTCGCGGTGATGTCCCGACACGGACAGAAATTATTTGTACCAGATTATGCAAGGAGAAACAGCAACTACGTGAATGGATCGCGGACAGCGGCGGGGATACAAGAGTTTCACTACCAGGAGGAAACAAAATGAACGCAGTAAAGATTGCGGCAATCGTGCTGATCATAGCAGGCGTCCTTGGATTGATGTACGGCGGTTTCAGCTACACCAAGGAAACCCATGATGTCGACCTGGGACCGATCGAATTTTCGGTAAAAGAAAAGCAGAACGTCACTATTCCCGTTTGGGGCGGCGTGGCCGCCATCGTGTTTGGCGGCGTGCTCCTGCTTTATGGAAGCAAGAGGAGCTAACCGCTGAATGCCGCCTGAGCAAAATCCGGCGCCAGAGACGGGAGGGTCGTGGAAAACCTAGGGGAACGCTGCTTGCTATTTTTCTATTGCAATGTTTAGCAAGATAACAAGCAACGTCCCTCCAAACCTAATATTCAAAGGTGAGAAACGCATAATTTCATGGGCGTCCCCCTTGTCCTCCCGGCCAGAAAATCACCCGCGGGCTTTTCAGACGGGTGCATTTTTCTTGTTGGAAATTTCGTTATTTCAAAATTCCATTTTCAAGGACAGGCTCCTCAGCCCCGCACTAAATTAAATGACTTGTTGACGTCCCCTGCGACTTTTTCTTTCTCTTATATCAAGGATTGATCTCGCTGTTTTGTCCTGTCCCACTGTTTGTTGAGTTGCCTTCAATGCATTTGTCAGCTTTGTAATCGTATCTACCGCCGGAATCAAGGCATCGATCTATCTTCATTTGCTTTGGAATTTCCAGTCCGATAAAAAGCCCTAAGATGATAATAAGCACACCTAAAAGGATTGCCCATTTCCCCTTTGCGTAAAAGGATGGCGGACGTGATTCAAAACCTATCGGAACATTCCTTTTGACTATACATATGATCCCAACAACAATTGCACTCATGCCCCATATTTGATTCCATCTAAACTGCATTATTCAATTTTTCCTTTGTCCTACGGCTTTGGGCATGGCCTGCCTGGGGTCTATGCCCGGTAACGGTCCGTGCCCTAGTTCGGTCAAATTTACACGTCCGCTGGCTAACGGTCTTCCTCAGCCAAATATATGCCTAATGCGTCGCAAACCTTTTCGACTCTCCTCGCATTTTGTTCATAAATTCGGTCTTTAGCACGATAGAGGCTATTCGACAGGCCAATGAGAGCAGTTGACGCGTCTAGGACATTTGCGCGTGTTGGCAAGCAGAAAAGCCAGCTCGTCAGTGTAAAGCATGGCACAAGGTACAGATGGGAGTGTAACTGTGAAGACAGTCTTCGTAAGTGCTGGGAGGTCTCTTTCATTACCTCTTGAGGTGGAACGCCAGGATTCTGAATGATGTTAGCATGCTCAATCAGAGAATGGGATATTATAGCAATCGTCTTTCTCATTTCTTGAACCGGTTCGATTGCTAATTTTAGGACCAGTTGCCCTAGAACATATGTAACAACTCCTGACATAACAGTAAGAAAAACGGTTGTGTTCATTATATTTCCTTATCGGCCCAACGTGGCTGCGGCGCACCGGCGAAGCGCAGCGGAGACCGTGTGCCGCCAGCTGGTTGAACGATTCCTCTCTCTAGCCGAAGAAACATCCATACTCATCAGCGTTCACAACCTCCAAAAACTTTTCGATTGTGGCGACTGTCAAGTCAGGTTTGTAGCCATGCCATTTCAAATCAGCTCGGTGCCAGAATATTTTCCAGTGTTTTTGTGTTGATACATAAGTTGCCTTTGCAAATGGGTGTTCTCGAATTATGCTTGGGTCGTCCCATTGCGGGCGGATTTCGAAGAGTTCCAAGCTTTGACCAGAGAGTCTGTAGCCCAAGTCTACTTCAGAGCGGATTTCAGGAGGTGGACGCCTGATTTTTAAAAATTTCGTCAATGCCTTTTCAATTTTTTTCAGCTCAAATTCAGAGAATGCCATAACTTCAATCACCATCTTCTCAAGTTAAGTTGACACCGCTGTCTTCTACATCAATTGTGCTATCAACTCCCACTCGGAATCTCGTACTGGGAAATTTGTCCCTTGAAACTGCCTAAGAATGGAGAGCTTCGACAACTCAGGGATCTTTAGTAATTCTTCTTTCAAAATCGGATTATTTACGAACCGCCGGATGACTGAAAGTCTTACCCGTGTCTCGATTTCATTTTCCTTTTCTTCTAACCAGTATTTCTTCTCAGGCTCATTTTCTGGCATGGAAGCGGGCTCACATTCAATGCGAGCCAACGCATAAATTCCAGCTTCTTTTCCCGACATCCAAAGCAAGACCGGGGCCTTCCGGGGCCTTCCGGGTAGAGTAGAGAGCAGGTTTCACCCTGCCCTCCCTCATCAAACCGTGCTTGCGGTTCTCCCGCACACGGCTTTCCGATGCTCTTCACTGCGAGGCATGCACCTTCGCCCAGCCTGCTGATGTCGGCACTTTGTACAGGCCGTATTTCTCATACAATGACCTGCTAGGAAACTTGGCGTAACTTGCATTTCTACCGCGGATCTTATGACGCTTACGCAGGTGAATTGTCAGACGCTGTTCCAGGTGATTCCGTATCCGGACCAACGTCTGGCTGCAATTGCGGTAGTGAAAGTAGCCAACCCATCCTCTCACGGTGGTGTTGACCTCGTTCACTACCCTCTCAAGCGGCATGATTGTCCGACCTCGTGTCGTGAGTCCGGTAATCCGGTCTTTGATAGTCTGCTCGGCTTTCTTCGATGGCTGGACATTGGCATAGTAGTTCCCGGTTTTCCTGCCTTTCCCCATCCGGATTGTGAACCCGAGGAAGTTGAACTTCCCGTCGAAGGCGTTGACCACTTTCGTCTTTGCCTCGTTCAGGGTAAGCTTTAGCCGCTCAAGTAACTGTCTCAACACCGCCATGGCCTTGTCGGACTTGCATCTCCGACAGAGAATGACAATATCGTCAGCGTATCTGACGATGCGGGCTCCCAGCCGTTGTTGCAGGTTATTCCGCTCCCATATCCTGTCCAGTATGTGCAGGTAGAGATTGGACAACAGCGGTGAGATGACTCCGCCTTGCGGTGTTCCTTTGCGGTTGCCCTTGCCGCCGCCGATGTTCCGCTTCGTTCCGTCCTTGTCCACTTCAATAATCGGGGCTTTGAGCCACATCTGAAGCAGGCGAAGTATCTCACCGTCACAGATGCGTTCGGCTACCGTCGCCATGAGGTTGGCGTGGGGGATGGTGTCGAAGTATTTGGAGAGATCAGCATCGATGACTTCGGTGTAGCCGGTGTTCATGGCATACGCTACATCATCAACTGCGGCGTGGGCCGATTTCTTCGGTCTGAATCCGTATGAAGTTTCGCAGAAGTCCGCCTCGAAGATCGGCTCAATGATCAATTTTACTGCCATTTGAGCCACTCGGTCCCGGATGGTCGGAATACCCAGAGGACGCTGACTGCCGTCGCTCTTTGGTATCATGACCCGTTTAACGGGATTGGGTTTGTACGCCTTGTTTCTCAGGGCTTCTTCCAGCTCCCCAATGAATGCGGGTACCCCTTCGTTTTCCTCGATGGCCTCGAAGGTGACGCCGTCAATCCCGGCGCTCCCTTTGTTGGCTCGAACAAGGCGGTAGGCGTGACTGAGGATGTCAGCCCGATAAACCTTGTCATACAAGGCGTGGAAGCGGCAGGCCGGTTCCTGCTTGGCCTTGCGGTAAAGCTTCCTCTGTAGCGTTCTGATAGTTTCCGGGGTTGTTAGCATGTCTGCAATCCCCTTACCTCCGCTCGTTGGTTGCGTGAACAAAGCAGGGTCCCTTCCCTCGGACAGGGTTATGTTGTCCCATGTCCTCAAGCGGTACTATGGACCCCTCCGACTCCCGGTACGGCCCGCCGCGATTTCGTTTCCTTATACGCGCCGGTTGATGTTCCTCAACATCACCGCATCGGGTCTCCAGCACTGGACTGCCTGTCTTCCACAACATGCCGCCCCTGCTACCCCGGAAGACCACCCGGGCCGCTTCCGTTATCCAAGCCCAGGTGCATCGGCCTTCCCCGAACGTCCACCGGGTCGGCATCTTCGGTTGAATTTAACGAGGCTACGTGCAGGTTCACTTGCGTTACGGCCTGATGCTTTGCCAATTGGGAACTTACGACCCCCTGTTACCAGAACGCCGCTCCCTTGAACTACCGGGGTGAATCGGACAATTCCCCGGACGGGACTTTAACCCGTAAGATGGACAGTTGTTACTGCGTACGGACGTTGTTTAATTGTTCACTAACATTCAAACATCTCTGGTTAATCAACAAATAAACAACGTCCCCGGAAGGCCCGAAAGAGTTGTTCGATGCCGAGGGCAACTGCGTCTGGCAGGCCGAGCAGAGCCTGTGGGGTGAAACCGATGTGTTGTTTGCCAGGAAGCCTGATGGTTATCAGCCGCTTGTTGATTGTAATTTGAGATTTCAGAATCAGTGGGAGGATGAAGAGAGCGGACTACACTATAACCTGAACAGGTATTATGATCCGGATAGCGGGCAGTATCTCAGTCCGGACCCGATCGGCCTGGAAGGCGGGTTACGGACCCATGGTTATGTGCATGATCCGATGCAGTGGGTTGATCCGTTGGGATTGGCGGGGTGTCCGAAGGTTTCTGCTCCGAAGAAACCAATTATTGTTGGAGAAAATATGAAACGGGTGAAGCTGTATGCAGAGAAAACGGGAGGACAGGCATACAACCCTTGGAAAAATGACCCATTCAACAAGAATCTTGGTATGAAGCGCAATAAGCGCTGGATTCAGGATATGAAGAGAGAAGGACGTGACATTATCGACATTGGACCAGACCTCAAGCGAAGAAGCCTAGGTACTGATCCAAGTGATTTTTATAATATGGAACGGACTCAACTAAAGGACTATGGTAATTATACGAAAGTTTTTGAACGAAATGGGACTAAAGGTGGTGTGCCCGGCATAGATTTTTAGGAGAGATAATTATATGAATGATAAAAATGAGATAGAAGCTTTTGTTTTGGATATGTTTACTTTCCTTCA